>Ga0180216_1003214_pt1 | contig 13091 bp, 19 predicted proteins | sample eDN3rd37CBELigMG_FD_128879 | JGI IMG/M metagenome (GOLD analysis project Ga0180216, IMG submission 128879) | Enriched Miracle-Growth compost microbial communities from Emeryville, California, USA - eDNA 3rd pass 37_C BE-Lig MG (version 2)... ... | reverse complement strand
GCAATACTCAGCAATAGGCGCCACATTACACACGCGGCATCGCTGCAGTCACATACACAGGATAAGCTCGAACAACCGAGATTAGTGCGTGCTAGTGGCGGATAATTTCCAGCCGTGCGGTCACGGTATCCGTACCCCAGACCTGCGTTCATAGCCGAGACCCCACTTTTTCTTTCCTAGCCCAAGCCCTAGCTCTAATCCTTCCTAGCCCAGACCCTAATCTTATTTTCCTACCCCAAACCCTAGTCGCTTGTTTTCCTAGCCCAAACCCTAGTATTTTCTTCCTACCCCAAACCCTCGTTTTCTCTTCCCTATCCCAAACCCTACCACGCCCGTCAGTGTGTTGGTTTGGCCGCTGCCGACACGAACGCGGCCGCCCGCCTGCCCGCCCGCCCGCCTGCCCGCCTGCCCGCCTGTCTGGTGGCACCTGCCTGCCGGTGGTGCAAGCCGACTGTCTCCACGACTGTGTGCACCGCCGCCAGCGGCTGGAGCAGGAGCAGCGGCGAGAACAGCAGGGCCGGGACACGCCCGTCTGCCCATCTGCCACCGCCAAGCGCGACAACGGGGACACCTGCCATCCGCCGCCTCCGCGCCTGGGCCACGCTGCGTCCAAAGACAGGCAGGCCAGCCGCCTCGCTGCAGTCGCTGGCTCGCCAGCGGAACCGCGGCCGGCGGCCATGCTCGGGAGCGGAACCAGCGGCACCATGGCGCCCTCCACGGCGACGTCGGGGACGGGCAGCGGCTCGGAGGGCGCCACGCCGGCTCCGGGGGAGCCCCGGCGGCTGCCCCGCCCGCGGCGACGCGTCGCCCTGGTGCACGATCGTACGTGGGGCCACTGTCCCGCAAGCGCGAAACGTGCCCGCGCTCATTGCTCACGGAGGGCAGACGAAACGCGCGCGCTGCCGGGCACACAGCGGACGCGGGCAACTTCTCCTTCGGCCGCGGTCACCCCATGCAGCCGCACCGCGAGCGCCTCGCCTACACGCTCATGCTCGCCTACGGCCTGGTGCACAAGGTCGACGCGGTGGTACGTTTCGGGGCGGCGGGGCGCCGGCGGCGAGGCGGCGGAGGGGGCGAGCGGTGGCCCACGGCCAGGCACTACGGGCTGGTGGAAGCGGGACGCCGCTGTGCAGACGCCGCGGCGGGCGACCTTCAAGGAGCTGACGCGGTTCCACACGGACGACTACATCAACTTTCTCCGCAAGCTCACGCCCGAGTCGGCGGCGGCCGACCCCGACGAGGCCGCGCACTGTACGACTACGGGCGCCTATGCAGGTGGCAGCCGCCGCGCACGGCGATGCTGACCGTGGCCGATCTCGGACCCAGCCTGCGCTGGCGCGTGTGCGCAGTCAACGTCGAGGAGGACGGTGACAACCCGCCGTTCGACGGCGTCTTCGAGTTTTGCCAGGCGTACGCTGGCGCCACCCTGGGTACGCTGCCCGCGCCGGTCGCGGTGGCGCGGTGGCCGTGGCGTTGCCCTCAACCGTGCTCGCTCCGGCTGCTCCTCCGCCGTGTGTGCCGACGGCAGCGGCTGCGCGGCAACTGAACCGCCGGCTGGTCGACACGGCAATCCACTGGGGCGGCGGGTTCACGCACGCGCGGCGCGACCACGCGTCGGCGTTCTGCTTCATCAACGACACCGTGCTCGCCATCCTCGAACTGCTCAAGTGCGCCTGCGTGGGCAGCGTGCATGGTCGACCAGAACCGCGCAACGAACGACGCGACCCCCGCCTTCCTTGGTTTTGCGAGGCGCCCAGATGCCACCGGCGCGTGCTCTATGTGGACCTGGACGTGTTCCACTGCGACGCGGTCGAGGAGGCCTTTTACACGACCGACCGCGTCATGACGGTGTCGCTGCACCAGTACCTCACCGGCGCGTTCCCGGGCACCGGCGACGTCCGCGTACGCGAGCGCTTCGTTAGCCGGGAGCCGGGCGAACGCGCTCCTCGTCCGTGCTGAGGCGCTGCGCTCCCGCTGGCGTGCCGTCGGAACGTAGGACATTGGCGTGGGCAACGGCAAGTACTGCGCCGTCAATGTGCCCCTCATCCAGGGCATCGACGACGAGAGCTACCTCCATGTCTTTCGCCAGGTGCGGCCGGGTTCGCTGTGCCTGGCTCGAGTCGACCGCGTCGCAGCCCTAACGGCAGGCGCGGTAGGACCATCTGATGTGCGCAAGCAGGTCCTGCGGCGCGTGATGGAGCGGTACAAGCCCGACGCCATCGTTGTCGGCGTCAGCCCAGGTGGCCTGGCCGGCGACCGCTACGGCATTTTCAACCTGACGTTGGACGGTGCGGTTCCTAGCCAGTCCGGAGGCGCGGACGCCACGGCCGCTGACGGCTGGCCGCGCCCAGCGCATCTGGCCTTGTGGCCGCCGTAGGTTTGACGGACGCCGTGCTCTTCCTCCAAAAGTTCAACCTGCCGATGCTGCTGCTGGGCGGCGGCTCGTCGTCCTCGGCCAACGCGTCGCGGCTGTGGACCTACGTCACGGCGCGGCTGCTGCACACCGTTCTGCCCGACGGTGCGTCGTTGGCATGAACGGACTTGGCCGCGCCCCATAGAGACGAGCTGATTTTGGCTAATGGCATGCGTGCCGCGAGCGTCAATCCCCTGCAGAGATTCCGTACCACGAGTACTTTGAGTACTACGCGCCGCGGTACCGGCTGAGCGTCCTGCCCGGCCAGGTGGACAATGCCAACACGCGGGCGCTCCTGGACGTGTACATGTATGTGTGAGGCCCGTCGGGCGTAGACTAGCCGGCCGTTTCAAGCACGCTGACAAAGAACGGCTGCTTCTTGCGCGTGCATGTGGCGGCTCAGTCGGCATGTGCTGGACAATTTGGGGCACGTCGTGCCGGCCTCCAGCGGCCCCATGATTGGTACGGCGGCCACGCCGCCCAACACAGCGTTGGGCCCGCGCGCTTATCCCTCTCGGTGCGGCGCCCGCGTGGACTGCGTCTCTGACCAGTTCCGGAGGATGCGCTGCTATCGGACACGGACGATGAGCCGGTGGTCGACGACACCGAGGCGCCCGCTGTGGACGGGGAGCCGGCCACAGGGACGGCCCCCAAGCCCGACGGTGAGGCGGACGCGGCGCCGGCCGCCGAGGCGCCCGCCGCTGACGCCCCGGCCCCGGCGCCGACGCAGGCGCCCGCGCCCCCCCCGGCGGCCCCGGCAGAAGGCGGGGACGCCGCGCCTCCGAGCGCCGAGCCCGACGAAGCCGCGGGCGTGGCAGCCAGCCCAACGGCGGCAGCACCTCCAACGACGGCGCCGCCATCGGCGTCGTCGCCGACGAGCGCGGCCCCAACTGCTGCGGCGCCGGCGGCGCCCGCCGCGGCAGCAGCGGCGCCCAGCCTTGCGGGTGGCAAGAAGGGCCGCGCGTCGGCGGGCAAGGGCACGTCGGGCTCGCCCGAGGTCACGCCGTCCACCAGCCCGGCCGGCTCGGCAGGCACGAAGCGGCCGCGGCGGTCGGGGCCGGCCGGCATCGTCGAGCCGCCGCTGGACCTGCCGCCGCCGATCCGGCCGGGGTTCACGCTGGACAGCACGCCGATCGCCACGGCGGCAGCGCCGGCGGCCGCGCCCGCGCCGTCGGCTCCGATGGACGGGGTGTCCGACGACGGCGGCAGCCGATGATGTTTAAAAAGTTGCGCTCTGCCTGTTGCGTGCTATATCACATGTGATGTTACAACGCGCTGTACACAACCACCTTTAGAATGCACCCGTGACCTGGTTCATTTGAGCCGCCGGAAGAGGCCGTCGCGGAACTCGAGCTGCTCCTGCGCGACCATGGCCATCAGCACCTGGTGCAGCTGCTCGAGCGTTTGCTTGTACGGCTGCATGAACAGCGCGAGGCGCGAGTGGATGACCTCGGCGCTCAGCGCGCCCTGGTTGGCCAGCATGCCGAGGATGTACACCGACGCCTCTTCGGTGTCCTCGTCCGAGCTGCCGCCGCCGTCGCCGTCGTCCTCCTCCATGTCGGCGCCCAGCAGCGCCGCGGGGCCGCTCCCGCCGACGCCGCCCGCGACGCTGGCGGTCTCCACGACGCGCACGGTGCCGTCGCCGTCGTCGGCGAGGACGCCGTGGCCGATCCAGAACGCGAGCCGCCGCTGGGCGACCGACGGCGCCAGCTTGAGCCGCTCCGCCACCTCCGCCACCGTGAGCGCGGCTGCACGGAGGACGACGACGCAGACGCCGATGGCGGTCGCCCGTTAGTTGTTCACTGTTAATCCACAAGGGACCGGCCGCACGGTCGTACGGGTGTCGTTGAACAGTGCGATGACCGCAGCGTGCGGCGGGCTCACGGTGAGCGTGACGGTCCGGTCGGCGAGCTCGAGCTCCACCTCCACATTGCCCAGCGTCGGCAGCCACTGGAGCTTGCGGCGCGGCTTGAGCACCGGAAACACCGCCGCGTACTCGTCCAGCATGCTAGGGCCGCACCGCGCCGACGACGAGCCGCTCAGGCGCGGGGGGGCGTGAGCGGCCGGCTTGCGTTCTCCAGCTGGCCGCGGCGCGCGACGACGCACCGTTGGAGGGTGTCGGGCAGGACGACCTCTTCGGAGCGGAAGGTCGGCCAGAAGAGCCGCGAGAGGATGTGCGGGTGGACGGGGTTGGCCGTGCGCAGGTGCGTCGAGTGGACGAGGGCGTCCAGCCGCCGCGACTCGGCGACGTCGCGCAGCATGACCTCGCAGCCGACCATCGCGGCGTCGCCGAAGCGGAGCTTGAGGAGCTCGACGTTGCGGACCTCGCGGTCCGTGCCGTAGTCGGTGAGCGCCACGAGGCGGTCCGCCAGCAGCGTCTGGTACTCTTGCACAAAGACGTCTTTGGAGCCGAAAATGTTGATGAGCTTGGTCAGGACGTCGGCGTTGCGTCGGCGCGTCGACGATTTCGCTGGGCAGCGCAGGGCGCAAGGCAACGGCGCGGCGCGCCCCGTCAGCAGCGCGGTCGTCGTGTGGCGACATCCCCGGCGTGCCGCGGCGTGGCTCCGTACAGAGGTCCACTTCGGCCGGGTCCGGCATCCACCGGTCGTCCTCGTAATCGCTGAGCTCGACGTTCTCGTCGACCAGCGCGTCGGAGGCCGTCGTTAGCTCCAGCTCCGCCGCCAGGTCGTCGTTGCCGTCCTGGCCCGTGAGCGACATGACGATGCACCGCACCGTGTCGTCGCGCAGGCTGCACCGCGGCCGAGGTGCTGGCACCCAGTAACGCAACATGGTCAGCACACCGAAAGAGGCGGCGCCTCCATTCGCGTCCATTCGTGGTACCGGAGGTAGGCGCGCACGGGCGCGCCGACGCGCTCGTGGCAGATGCCGGAGGGGTCCAGCACCTGCAGGACCTTGACCGCCGCGACGTACTGCCGCAAAATGTTGTCCGTCGACGCGCCCGGGTGGAGCAGCCGCCGCTGAAACGACGCGCCCAGCGACGCAACCAGGTCGTCCTTGAGCGGCACCAGCTCCATGCATGCCTGGCGCCGCCGCACGCGGAATACGATGCGCGCAGCGCGGTCCCCGTGAGCGGGGCCGCGACGGTGCAGGCTCCTGCAGGCACCCGCATGTCGGCCGCACCTTGAGGTCTTGCACGGCGGGCATGCTGTCCGGGTAGTCGATCATGATGTCGAAGAGCTGGTCGATCCTGCGTGACAGCCCGCGGTCGTGTACGCGGCGGCGGCCCCACTAAAATCCGGTGTCAGGGACGCACGCGTCAATGGCAAGCGCGTTCCGCGGGCGGACGCACCGTCGCCGACCAAAGGCACGCGCGACGCGGCGGCCCAGCGGGAGCCACCCTGCAGCTCGCGGGCCGTCGCCCAGAGCGCGCTCGACGCACGCGGCCCACGGCCCCAGCGCGGCCGCGACGGCGCGCTGGCAGCGCGCCAGCTGCTGCGGCTCGGCAAAGTCGTCGGCGCCGCTGTACCGCTGCACCATCTCATCCACGGCGTGGTCGAGCACCCGCACGAGCACGGGCTGCAGCAGCGGCAGCAGCCGTGCAGCGGCCAAGTCGTCCAGCAGCCGCGCGCACTCGTCCACCAAGCCGTCCGCCGTGAGCCCGTCCAGCACGGCCGCCGCGGCGCGGCCGCCCGCCTGCATGTCGTCATCGTCGTCGTCGCTGCCAGCAGCCTGCACCAGGGCAAGCACCATGCGGCTGGCCAGCTGCTCCAGCGCGGCGAGGACGGCGTCCGGCGACGACGTTTGCACCAGCGCGTCCAGCGCCAGCTCGATGTTGGAGGGCCTGCGTGCGTGCAGCATACGTGTCGCGCGGCAGGGTCTATGCAATGAGCACACGAACTCGCAGTACGTTGGCAGCGGGCGTACGTACCGAAGCCCAGCGTCGGCGGCCGACGCGCGGTACTGCCGCGCCACCGCGCCCAGCGCAGCGACGGCCGCCACCGTCTGCAGCCTTGCCTGGGCGGACGGCTGCTTGACCTGTGCATGCGTCGGTGCATTCACACGCCGAGATCCCGCTCGTCAGTGGCGCGGCCAAGTCTGAGAAACGTCCCGTGCGGGCCGCTGGGCGGCCGTGGCCGTACAAACGCCGCGCAGGCCGCGTGGAGGGCCGGCATGCGCTCTTCGTGGACCAGCCACTCGAGCCGCTCTGTCGCCCGCCCCCCCGGCCTCCAGATGCCGCACAACCGAGGCCGCGTGCTGCATCAGTCCCCTGGCCTTGTGCGTGCGTGTGGGGCAAGGGTGTGGCCGGGCGCGTCGGGGCGTGTGAGAGGGGACCGTACCAAAGAGCCGCCCGGCGTCGGCAGGCGCGTCGGCCGCCGCCGCGACGCCGTTTCGCGCCATTTTTTTTTCCAAATCGCATTTGAGGGGCACGAGCGCATCTGGACACTGTGGATGCATGCAAGGGCCCCACGCCCGCGGGGGGGAGCGGCGACGCGGCTGCTACGCGGCTGCATGCGAGAAACATACATTGCCTGCATGGACGTTGTCTAATAACAACACTGTAGGCGCGGGGGGAGACCGCAATGAGTATTTACAAGTGGGCCTTTTGTTTCCGCGTGAGGTCCGCGAGCCGGTCGCACGCCTCCAGCGGCGTCGTCTGCGCGCTGTCGCCGCGGCCGCTGCGTTGCCGTGCGTTGGCTATCCTTTGCTCGCGGTAGCACTGCTCCTGCAGCCGGACGAGGTACTCAGACTCGACGTTCTTGTCCAGCCGGCTGACCTCCGCCGGCGCGCTGTTCAGCTTGCGGTTCACGCTCGGCTCGACGTAGTAGGGGATGTCCAGCGGCGTCGTGGTGCGCATCTCGGAGAACGTGCTCGTCTTGGACAGGCTGAACGTCGGCCCGCGCGACGGCGTGAAGAGGCCGAACGGGTTCATCATGATCAACAAGAAAATGAACGGCAGCAGCTGCAGCAGCGCTCCCAGCAGGTCGTTCCCGCGCCGCGTCTGACCGGGCCGCGCGGCGCCGCCATCGCCCCCGCTACCGCCACCGCGGCCGCCGCCGCCGCCGCCGCCGCCGTAGAAGCTGCTCGTCCGCTCGCGCCCCGCCTGGCCGCCAAAGGGCTGCCGCCGGTTGGCCGTGGAGAAGGTGCGCATGCGTACGCCGCCGGGGAACATGCCCGGCATGCCGCCGTTGAACAGCATCTCAAAGAGCTCCTCCGGCGTGATGCCGCCGTCGAACGGACTGCCGTACGGGCCGTAGGCGCCGCCGCCGCCGCCGCCGCCGCCGCCGCGGAAGAAGGCGTCGGCGCCGCCGTCGCTGCTCATCCGGGACGGCTGCGAGCCGAACTGGTCATAGTGCCGTCGCTTCTGGCTGTCCGAGAGCACCAGGAACGCCTCGCCGATGCCTGGGCGCCGCGATCGTTGAGGCCGAGGCGCCGTGCCGACCGCGTCAGGACGCGCGGGCTGCGGGAGGCTGCGCGTGCGCGGCCTGGCCACGTACGCTTGAAGGCTTCGTCCGCGCCGGGCGCCGAGTTCTTGTCCGGATGAAACTGGAGCGCCAGCTGGACCGCCATGGGCGCCACAGCGACCACGGCGGGCGGCTGCGTCAGACGCCACGTCCGGGCCGTGCTCTGCGTCTAGGCGCCACAGCGCGGGCCCACCTTCTTGTACGCCCGCTTAATCTCGTCCTCGGAGGCGGACCGCTCGACGCTCAGCACCTCGTAGTAGCTCTTGTACGAGAGGATACGCTTCACCGCGTCGGCCTGCTCCTTCGTGTACTCGCGCTCTGCGGCGGTTGCGTCCACAGCGGCGGCTCCGTAACGGCATGCGCGTCAGCGAGCGGCGGCCCACCGAGCAGGGCGGCGGCACGAAACGTACGCGGCGGCTTGTTGTCCGGCAGCGGCGTGCTGGACCGCCGCTCCTCGGTCGCTGGGGCGGCGGGCTTGGGGGCACCGCCGCTGGCACCGCCGCCGGCACTGCCGCCCGCACCGCCGCCGGCCGCGTGCCGGCTCAGCGTCTGCTCAAAGGCCCTGCGGGGATGCGCCCACGCCCGTGCGCTCAGCCAGCCGGCCGGCCGGCCGGGTCAGCACGGTGCGCCCGCCAGCGGCGTCCACGGCAGCGCCCCGCAGCGTCTCACTTGGCCTCGGGCGTTGGAAAGAGCGCGTTCGACTTGGCCAGGAACCGCCGGGCGCCGTCGACGTCGCCCTGGCTGAGCTTGCGGCGCGCAATGTCCAGGCACCGCAGCGCCTCGTCCTTGTTCATCTCCATGGCGGGCGAGCCGCGCTGCCGGCGGACGCGCCGCGCCGCGCCCGCGCCTTCGCGCCGCTCCCTCGCCCCTTGCCACGCGGCGGCGGCAGCGCTGGGGGGATTCCACCGGCAGATGCAGCGACAAGCAGTGCACCCCAGGCGATGCCATGCGACGCCGCTCTCCCGTGTGTGCTTCTCCCGCCCGTGTGCCTCCCGCGACGTCAGGCCAGCCCGCTGCTCCACAGGAAGGGCAGCGCGAGGCCGAAGAAGAACGTGTGGCCGGAGGCAGGCAGACTGGCACGGCCGTTAGCGTCAGCGTCGCTCCACGTGGACACACCCGCGGCACCGTGCACGACGGCGCCACAGGGGGCGACGGCGTCGCCCACCAGGCCGACAGCGTTGCCGGTCGTGCCTAGCTGGCCGCGAGAGGGCGGCCGCGTAGGGCCGGATAGCGCGGCACGAGCAACGGGATGACCAACAATACATGCAGCGTCACTATCAGTCGCACAGTGTACATGGGCCCGCAATGGAGGCTGCTCAGATGCAAGGGTGCACGTGCCAGGCCGGCCTGGTGTGGCAGAAAGGGAAGGGGGAAAAAAAGGATAAAGGCAACCGTGTGAGGGGGGTGTGGTGCAGCGCCTGCTAAAGGTCCGAGTTGCGGATGAAGCGGTTGCCCTCCGAGTGGCGGCCGTAGTAGACGTATTTGCTCACGCCGATGAAGCCGCTGTGCTCGCCCTCCTGCGCCAGGCTCGGCGGCAGCGCGCCGTACTCGGGCAGCTGTGACGCCTCGCCCTCCGGCTCCGTCGGCGACTTGACCGACTGCGACGACTGGAACGCCGCCGCTTCACCAACCAAACAGGCCAGGGCCGTTAGCGCGCGCCAGCACGTCCGCCCTACGCACGGTGCGATGTGGCAGCGCCCACGTACGCTGTCCTCCTTGGGCCGCGCGACCTTGAGGTACGGCCCGACGCGCGCGGCCTCCTTCTTCTCCGCCGCCGTCACCGGCCTAGAGTCCAGGAACTTGAGTCCGCCGAGCTTGTATACTACTTGGAGGCTGCGGTTCCGGGCCCGGCCAACCCGCGGCATGCCGCCGCGCAGTCACGTGTCAGCGGCCGCGCAGCTCGCGGGCTTTTCTCATCGGGCGGATCGGCGCCGAACCGGTAGCGGTTGTAGTCCTCGTCGTCGCCGCCGAGGAGGTCGTTTGGGCATGCCGGGTTCTTGAGCAGGCTCAGGTACTGCAGCTGCGGTGCGGCCTGCTTCAGGTTGTCGATGAGCTTCTCCAGGTCGGCCAGCTTATTGTTGTTGAGCGACAGCGTCCGGAGCTGCGGCAGCTGCGGGAGCGCAAACCCGTCGTCGAGCTCGTTGTTGTCCGCCACGAGCGACGTGAGCTTCGGAAACTGGTCCAGGGTCGCCACCGTCCTGCAGAGTGACCTCCCAGCCCGACCGTCGCACGCTACGTTAGACGCTACCAAGGGCCTAGTGGGGGGCCTTGCCCCACGCCGCTAGCCGCGGGCCCGCACCGTAATGCGTTGAAGCTCAGGTCCAGCGACGTCACCTGCTCGCCAAACCGTGCGGCGACGGCGGCCGGGAGCTCGGCGAGGTCGCGGCCCGCAACGGACAGGTGGCCGTTGTCGACCGCCAGGTCGGACAGGTCCGCCTCTGCGCCCCAGTGCCGGGAACCGCGCGGGTGCCACGTCGCCCTGTGGAGACCGTTAGCGGCGTGCACGCTGCGCCGGCCTAGGCAGCGCATCGCACGCACCAGCAGCCATGGTGACGGCGTCCGCGTCGGTGCGCGGGGCTCGAATCACTGGCGCGTGTGCAGCAGCGCCCTGCGCCGAGCTGAGCGCTGCCGAGGTCGCGCGCTCGGTGGTTCGAAGGCGCTGCGGCCGCGCGGACGCTCACGCCGCGATGCGCGCCCAGCGCACCAGCGGCACGCCTCGCGAAACGCTGCGTCGCTCCCGCACGCCGCTTCCAGCGCAACGCACCAATGTCGCGCTTTCTCCAGCCGTCTGCCCGAGCACGCCTCCCGCTGCGGGTCCCGTGGGGGGACGGGAAGGACCGTGTGCGGTCCAAGTCGCCGGGGGCGAACGCTGGTCGCCGCCGCCACGTCACGCAACGCGATGCTGCCACCGCCGACTAACAAGGTGGGCACTCACTCCCCTGCTTCACCCACGGCGGGATGCCACTTGCTTCCTATAGAACAAGGCGCCGCCCAGTAGTAAGGCGAAAGACAGAGACGCGACGCCGCCGCGCGCCGCGTGCCGCCGCGCGCGGTCAGTTACCCAGGCCGTCCTAGGCGTCCACGTGGCCGATCCGATTCTGACTCGAAGTCTGACACGATTCTGACAGCATGACGTCATGATGACGTCATGGGCCTATGACGTCATCGAAGGCGAGCGACGGCGCTGCGGCGCCTGGCGGCGAATGGGCGGTGATGGCGGGCCCGCCCCAGTGCCGAGGACGGGCGAGATCGGGGCGCAGGCCCGGTGGGAGTGGTGGAGCAGGCGTAGATCTCGAGAGATTCTGCGTTGTTTGTGGGGGGGAGGTGGCGGGTGACCGCGGGTCGCGGCGAGGAAGCGCCGGCGGATGCCGAGCCCGGCGAATAGCGGAGGCAGCGTGCCATGGCGTCACCGGCGCGGGCGCGGCCGCGGCCGCCTACGGACAGCGCTGCGTCATGGCCATGGGCCGCCGGCGGTTAGGGCCGCCGCGCCCTGGGCCGGCCATGACGTACACAAACACTTGAACGCCCGTCAACAGCCAGCAAGCGACGACATGCGAGGGCGGGGTCCGGGGCGGCTCGGCGTGTGGGGCGCGCAGCGACGACGACGACGGAGGCGACGACGACGACGCGGACGCGCAGCGACGACGCGCGACAGCGAGGCCGGACTGGGCGGAGGCGCCCCGCGCCCCAGACGACACCACAGCATCCGGGCACCGGGGCGAGGGCGAGGCGCGCAACCGAAGCTAGGCGACCGGCGACCGTGACGGGCCGCCCATGCAGCGCTCCATGCACGCACTGCACGGACGCACGGTAGCAGCAGCGCGCGGCGGACGGTCCGAATGGCCTCCACTTGGGCCGCTGCGGCAGGCCCGCTGGCAGACGCACAGCCCGGCACCAGCGGCGGTGGCGGCGGCGGCAGCAGCGGGAGCAGCAAGAAGCCGCGGCGGACGCCCTCCTGCATCCCGTGCCGCGTACGGCCCGTCGCCCCGCGTCGCCGCCTAGCCCGTGCCCATGCCCTTGGCTAATGCCCGCAGGGACGCGCGACGACCCGTTGCTTGGTTTCCCGTTGCTTGGTTCTGTAGACGGCCCACCGCAGCTGCAATGGCGAGCACCCGTGCATGCGCTGCCTGAGCGCCGGCGTGGGCGCGCGCTGCTACTACGCGCCCGGCCGCCGCACGCCGCAGCGGCGGCGGCAGTCCGTGGACGGCAAGATGCTGGGCGACTTTCTGCCGGGCGCGTACGGCCTGCCCCCGGGCGCGGCGCCGCCGCCGCTGCTGGGCGTGGTGCCGGACGTGTCGCTGCTCGCCCCGCCGGCGGCCGGCGCCGGCTCGGGGTACGGCAAGCAGCGCCTGGCCCTGCGGCGCGACCGCCGCGCGTCGTGGCCGCACCTGCCGTTCGGCGGCAGCGCGGGGCGGTCGGGCGCCGCGGATGCGGACGACGACCACGAGGGGTCCATGGACGCAAGCCCTAGCAGCAGCGACGACTCGAGCGGCGCGAGCGACGAGCTGGGGGCGGACGCGTCCACGGCCACGCTCGTCGAGGACGCGCGCGCGCTACGCCTCACCGGCAGCGATTGTGGCGGCGGCGCGAGCGGCGGCTGTGGCGGCAGCGACGCCGGCGGCCCGGTCGCGGGCCTGACGGCCGGTGCGGCCCCCGGCTTTGGCTACGTGAGCGGCTGTGAGACCGCCGTCGAGGCGACGTGCGTCCTCAACGACACCGGCTGCATCTCGCAGGCGTCCGAGGGCTTTGCCGCGCTCTTTGGCGTGCGCCTGGTAGGGCAAGCCCGCGTGGGGGCCAGCACGAGCGGGCGGCGCGATGCACTGACGCCCGCCGGCCATGTCTGCCTCGGCACGGGCGGCCGCAGGATTCGCTGATCGGCAGCTCGCTCCTGGACCTGATCCACGAGGCGGCGCGGCCCCACTGCGCCAGCGTGCTGCGCTGCGTCCTCTTTGGCGACGTGCACCACGCCGCGAGCGGCAACCGGCCGCTGCGGACCACGGGCGTCTTTGGGCGGCGCGGCAGCGAGCCCTTCACGTGCCCGTTCACGGCCGTGTGCATGCGCGACATCACGGGCATGCGCAGCCTGTTGGTGTCGCTGGACGCGACCGCCGTGGCGCCGCCGGACCCCGCCATCCTGGAGGCCGCCACCGCCGCGCTCGCCGAGGCCAAGACCGCGGCGGCGGGCGCCGAGCCGGCTGGCACAGGCAGCGGCGGCGGCGGCGGCGGCGGCGGCGGCGGCGGCGGCGGCAGCGGCG
>Ga0180216_1003212_pt1 | contig 13098 bp, 8 predicted proteins | sample eDN3rd37CBELigMG_FD_128879 | JGI IMG/M metagenome (GOLD analysis project Ga0180216, IMG submission 128879) | Enriched Miracle-Growth compost microbial communities from Emeryville, California, USA - eDNA 3rd pass 37_C BE-Lig MG (version 2)... ... | reverse complement strand
CGGGTCGCGATGCCTTGCCCGTGGCGCGCGATGGCCAAGAGATTCACGCCGTGCGCCTCGCGCAGCCGAAGCTCCTCTGGTGAGCTGCCGACAAGTATGGACCCCGGCATGACCACCGCCTCGACCACCTCGAGAGCGCCGTCAGGCATGGCCTCCGCCGGTCTGGCTTCGCCATCCCCACCGAGCCGCAGCCTCGCCTCGGCGACAATCCTGCCCAGCGCGTGCGGATCGCTCCGGAGCACCAGGAGGTCGCCGCTGAAGAGCGTCCAATGCCCGGCCGGAACGTAGCGGTGCCCGCCCTCGCGCACGATCGCGACCACGGCCACTTCGCCCCCACCGTGGGCTTCGAGTTCCGCGACCGTCTTGCCAACCAGCGGCGAGCCCTCGGGCAACCGCGCCTCAGACAGGTAGGGCTCGACTGCGAAGGCCGCCGAGAGGGGCGCTGGGATGTGCCGCCCGACGACCGGCAGCAACCGCCAGCCGACCGCGAGAAAAGCCAGCGCCACGGCGGCGATGCCAAGGCCCACTGGGGCGAAGTCAAACATGTCAAAGGGCTCGCCCGTCAGTTCCGCCCGCGCACGCGAAACCAGAATGTTGGGCGAGGTACCAACCAGCGTGGCCAGGCCGCCGACTAGCGAGCCGAAGGACATGGGCATCAGCAGCATGGAGGGCGACGTGCTGCTGCTGCGCCGCGCCACTTGGATAGCGATCGGCAGGAAGATGGCGAGGGCGCCGATGTTCTTCATGAGAGTCGACAACACCGTCACGCCCGTGGTCAGCGCTATGACTCGCGCGCCGGTAGTCCGCAGGCGCGGTTCGAGGCGGCGGATCACGCGCCCGATCACCCCGGACTTGCTGACGGCAGCGCTCAGAACGAGAACCGAGGCGACGATGATCACCACTTGGTCGCCGAACCCAGTGAAGGCCCTGTCGAGCGGCACGATCCCGGACGCCATCGCGGCGAGCAGCCCGAGCAGCGCCACGAGGTCGTAGCGGAGGCGGTCCCAGACGAACAGCGCCACCATCCCGGCGAGAATGGTGAAGACGAGGGCTTGGTCGAGCGTCAGCATGCGGTTCCAGGGGGTCTTCGTTCAAAATTCGAGGCCGGGCATGCCACCTCCGGCATGGACGGCCGCAGCGCGGTCCCGGCTGGCCTGCTGGCGGCGATAGGGCACGGGGCGCCAGTACCGCTTCCCCTGGCCGGGCCGCGCCCGTGACGGGGTTCATTCTCAAGGACAGCCGCGACGAGCGCCGCGACCGTCCAGTCCGAGAGTTTTCTGTTCCTGGCGCCACACGGCCAAATCCCTCACGCAGCCGAAGGGCGTGGCTGTGGCGGCCGCAGCCCGGTGTACTTGACGGTACATTCAGACATATGGCGATGACCAAACGTACTCCATCATCACAACCGTGAGTATGGCTTAGGATGCAATGCATCCCGGCTGCCTGCAGTCTCAGGCTGACATGCGCAGGTGATTTGGGGCGAGCCCTTGATTTAGGGAGTGACGCCACCGCGCGATCCACTCCGAGGTCCCCATGTATTCGGGACTCTGCGCCTGCCATGGCCGGTGCAGTGATCCGATAGCATCACCACCTACCTCGGGTCATCATTTGGATGTGGCAGGAATGAAGCAGGATCAGAAGGCCGACTCGCGGCTCAGTCGGCTACCCAAGGTGCCCATTGACCGGATCACTGCGCCCTTCGACAGATTCCTGCACATCGAGATCGCCAGCGGCGTCATCCTCCTCCTTGCGGTTGCCGTTGCGCTCGCACTCGCAAACTCGCCCTGGGCCGATGACTTCCTCGGGCTGTGGGAAACGCCGTTCGGCATGCGGGTCGGGACTATCGATTTCCTGCGTCCGCTCCGAGACTGGATCAACGATGCTCTGATGACGCTTTTCTTCTTCGTCGTCGCGCTCGAGCTTAAGCGTGAGCTGGTCCTCGGCGAGCTGAGCGAACCGCGAGTCGCCGCACTGTCAATCGCCGGCGCGGCGGGCGGCATGCTGGTGCCTGCGGCACTCTACGTGACGTTGCAGTCCGGGCTTCCAGGCGCGCATGGTTGGGGGACGGTGATGGCGACTGACACCGCCTTCGTCATCGGTTGCTTGGCGCTGCTTGGGTCGCGTGCCCCGCAGGCCTTACGCGTCTTCCTGCTTTCACTCGCCGTGGTCGACGACATCGGCGCGGTCCTGGTTGTTGCAATCGGCTACAGCAACGCGCTCGATTGGGCCGCGCTCGCGGCCGGCGGTATTGGGCTCATCGCGGTCCGCGGCATGGCGCTTCTCGGCGTTCGCGACGTCCGGCTCTACGTCCTGGTCGGCGCCGTGATCTGGCTCGCCGTCGATGCGTCGGGTATCCATGCCACCGTCACCGGGGTAGTTCTCGGGCTGATGACGCCAACCCGCGGCTGGGTGAGCGACCGGCGCCTGCACGCCATCCTGGGGAAGGTTCTTTCCTACCCGCCAGGGGACCATTGGAGCGGCGACACCGAGGACCGCAGGGCGCTGGAGGCGGCCGGGACCGCGGCACGGGAGGCACTGTCCCCGGTCGAGCGGCTGGAGACCACCCTGCATCCCTGGGTCGCCTTCGGCATCATGCCACTCTTTGCCCTGGCAAATGCCGGCGTGCCGATTTCCGCCGCCGGCCTCGCCAACCCCGTGGCACTGGCTGTGATGGTGGGCTTCGTGCTCGGCAAGCCGATCGGCGTCGTGGGCTTCGCCTGGCTGGCGGTGCGCTCCGGCCTTGCCGCACGACCGACGGAGCTCGCCTGGGGCACGCTGGCCGGGGGCGGGCTGCTCGCCGGGATCGGCTTCTCCATGGCGCTGTTCATTGCGGATCTAGCATTCCAGAGTACATTGCTCCAGGCCGCGAAAATCGGTATTCTTGCCGCCTCCGTGATATCGGCGTCCGGAGGCTTGGCGTTGCTTGCGTGGCTGGGCTGTGACCGTCCGCGCCGCACTGCCGTAAGCAGCTGTGCAAGCGACCGTTGAATGCATCAGGCATGAAGGCTGCTTCTCCGGCCTTCAGCACCATCCATCTGATGTCCCATGCGCAACCCGGAGCAAGGTCTTGGTCTCGCCAAGGAGCGGCACGCCCAGATAGATGCGCGCTACGATCAGATTGGCGGATTTCAGTTCCGCCGAGACCCTGTAGGTTTTTCCATCATCCGGGTTGTAGAACCAGCCGCCGCCCCAGCGCGCGGGACCAACGGAGCGCAGATCCCAAAGGATGGTCAGTCCGCACAGCCGACGCTGCCGTAGGGCGGGATCGGGGTTGTTCCTGTCACGATTCAGTTGCCCCTGGGGATCGCGTGAAACCTGCAACCATAGGATCCGGCCACACAATAGGCCGCTGCAGTCGAAGATCTGCACGGCAGCCTTTCCATCAATAAGCCAGACGCCATTCGGAACAGCGGCGAAGGCCATTGTGCGCGGGAAAAGCAGGGCCATAAGAGCCAAAAGCGCCAAACCGGCGCAACGACGTCCGTGCGACACGCCTGAGCTGGAGCTCAGTGTTCGGCCCCAACCAAGGATGGCAGCAGCGCGCGTGGGCACGGACTCCTCCTCCGCACCACCGCCACCGTTCCCTAGTTGGAGTTGGCCCGGCAGTGACAGGGGCACCTGAGAGCACGAAATGGTGCTTCCTTGCATGCTGTAAATTCCCTGGACGGATCACAATCTCTAGCGGACAGGCGCTCACACCAGCGGAGTGATTGCGACCGCGGGCCGGCGCTGAGCCGCGATCTGCGCGGCCGAACGATCCCGAAAAGCACACGTCCGATGAAGTCGAATCGCGCCGATGAGGTCGCCGACCGCGAAGCCGAAGAGCGCAGCGAGAATGAAGGAATGCCAGAGCACCTGGCCAAGGGTCGTGACCCGGCACGGTGGGCTGCCGATCGCCGCAGGAGGGTGAGCCAGCGCATGCCGGAACGCTCGCCCGGCCGCACTGGCACTCTGGGCCTAGCCTTATTGTCCTGCGCTATGCTGGTCGCGTTCAGCTCGGCTCGTCGCGCATTTCGCTGGGTCCGGCATAGGGGTGGTGTGGCGAAGCTTCTCCGGTGAGCAATGGGTGTCGTACTGGTGTTGACCCTGGGGCGCTGGCTGGAGCAAGCGCCGCGCGCTGATACAGCTTGGAGAGGGAAGAATGGCTAAGGGGCAGAAGCGAAGCAGCCGGGAAGCGAAGAAGCCGAAGCAACCGAAGGCGAAGCCTATTGCGCCCGCGTCTCTCTTTGTGGCGGCACGGACACGGACCACGCCACCACCTGCAAAGAGGGGCTAGCAGCAGCCTAGACTTCATACCGATCTGGGCCAGACATACCATCGCTGGTGCGCCGTAGACGGTACTCAGGCAGTGCTTCTTCGGATCACGGACTCCGAATTTGACACCACGAGCTTCGTGCAGCGACGCTTTGGGCAGCTGCCCGGACCGAATGGCCGGTCCGCCACGTGTCCGCCACGTGCGGCCGGGGGTGAGCGACGCTGGAGATCGCCCGAGCCTGAGAATCAAGCCCAGGAGAGCGGATCTAATGGGTGCCGGGCCCTTCAGCAGCTCGTGCTGCGGCCGTTACAAGGAGTTATTGTGTGACCCTCTCGCCAGTGGATATCTACAGAAGCCAGAACGGCGATATCTGGCAGCTCATCCGAGATACAGTAACCGGCCGGGTTCTTGTACGGCATCAGGCCAATCCCCCGTCCGGCGGCCATGTCACGGAAGTTGAAGTCGAGGAGTTCCTAAGCCGCGGGGGTTCTGGCCCGGAGTACGCTGCAACGCGAAAGCTCCTTGCCACCTCGGTAGGGGAGGCAGGAGGGTCGGCCGGCGTCGGCGGTCGGATTGCGCCTGTGCAGGAGGAAGCAATGAGCGGAACGAATTCCTTTGACTGTCCGCGCTGTGGCGCAGGCCTCGCCATGAGCGAGCGCCAGGGCATCGAGATTGATTATTGCCCACAGTGCCGAGGCGTCTGGCTCGATCGTGGCGAGCTCGACAAGATCATTGAGCGCGCTGAAGCGTCGCCCCAGGCGAACCAGCCGGCGCCGGGCTCGCCAGCGGGGGGATGGACCCAGCCTGCCGCGCCCCAGCCCCGGCAGCAGGCCTGGGTAGGCGGCTATCGCGAAAAGGACTATGACCGCGACAGCTATGACCGTGGATACTCCGGCAAGAAGCGAAAGTCGTGGCTGGGGGAGCTCTTCGACTGAACGTTTGAGCGTACGGGAAGTCCAAGGCTGCGGAAAGCTCCTCGTCGAGACGGCCAGGATACCGATGTTATGGCCGACCCCCAGCCGCCGACGATCCGGCCATCTATGTCAGCGCCGCGTGCCCGGAGAAGTGTGGCTGCGACCGCCGGGAGATGCCCGAGTAAAAACACTGCTTCGCGATCGGCCCGGACTCTTTGCCAAAGTCGGAGGCGCGGGTGCAGGCCGCCATACCGGCCCGCCAGCAGTAGCTTGAGCTAAGCCGAAGGGGAGTGTGCATAGCATACCCGGGCCTTCAACAGCTGTGCGCTTAGCCCGGGCGGCCGCCTGCCGAGCTACCCTGGGCCTTAGAGGCCGCCGCAATGCATCGGTACGATCGGTCAGGGCCACGCCAAATCTACCTCGTGTGCGACGCCAGAGAGTGTTCGCCCCCGGTTCCTATCCCCACACCATCCAAGCGAGCGACTAATAAGCCGCTGTTTGGAAAGTCTTTTTCCAGATGGAGAAAGGCGCCTTACCCACCCATTTTACCCACCTAAAGTCTTTCGCATGAGGATGGCGCCATCCTTGCTCTGGGGTTTGGTGCCATGACCCCGGAACTCCTCAGAGAGCGCGATCCTATGCGGGGCACCTCTCACCGTTCCACATCGGCCACTGGCGCCTCCAACCCGCCTGTTCCGCCCCCTTTGGGTCCCCGCCAGATAGAGGCCAAAACGGCCTCCGCAGGCTCTCAAGAGGCTCAGGGAGGCATCCTGAGGGGTTGTATCTGGGAGGCGTAGGACGCTTGGGAGAGGCCTTGGAAGCCGATGAGGGGAGGGAAGACAGCCCCAGACGGAGACCGGAAGAGACCCTTCCAGTGGGTGTGGGGAGAGCCTGTAGAACGAGAATCCCATCAACTGCCTTGTCGCACAGCGACTTGGGGTAGGCCGGGTCGGAGCACATACCATAGCCAAGAATACTCTGGCCGGTTTGGTTCGATTCATCTCCAGGCGGAACTTGGCGGGGGGAGTGAGGGGGAGATGAGAGGCTGACCCTATATGCTCCCTATTTGATAATGGTTCTCATTCTCTTTTGGAGATCTCTCTCGAAGGACCGACGGTCGCTTTCGGGTAGATACAGGAAAGGGGATCGGGGAAACCGTCCCAGCGTCCGCATTCGGGTAGATTACGGGAAGGAGAGCCGAGAGGATCCTCCCTCCCGACCTACCAAACATCATCACCACACACGACGACCAAGCGTGTCTTCCCGATGGAGGACGCGCCTTTCGTCGTTCCATGAAACCTCATGAGCTGCTTTGCAGCGGACTAAAAGCACACCCCAATGGCTACTACTCAAACCCCCTCGAAGCCCGTTGTCGGGCAGACCTTCAAGCAACTCAGCGAGCGCACTTGGAAAGCCCAGGCGCACATCATCAAGCCGTGGCTCAAGGAAGGCCAATCGGCATTGATCTGGGCGGGGACCGGCGTTGGCAAGGCCCAACTCAGCCTGACGCTGGGACTGCTTGCCGCCGGTGGGGGGACCGTAGCGGGCTGGTCGAATGACAGGCCACGGAAGGTCCTCATCATTGACGGAGAGATGCGCCTATCGGAGCTGACCGAGCGCCTTGTCGGGTTGGCAAAGGACATCGAGGGATTGGACCTCGACGCTGCCAAGGAGAACATCGAGGTCCGCGCGAGGCAGGACCAAGAGCCAGGTGTTGAGTTCTACGACCTGGCTGTGTCGGAGGACCAAGATGCCATCTCGAAGTATGTCCGAGGGGAGGGCATTGAGCTGCTGATCCTCGACAACATCACGACACTAACCGACAGCATCAAGGACGAGAACGGAGCGGCAGACGTGAAGCCGTTCCTCAAGTTCCTCCTGAAGATGAAGCGAGATGGCGTGGCGACCATCGCCCTCCACCATGCGAACAAGGGGGGAAGCTCCTACCGGGGAAGTACGGGGATCGCTACGACCTTTGAGGTCATTATGGGCCTCCAAAGGCCGAAGACCGCAGCGCCGAGTCAGATGGTCTTCACGCTCGGCTTCGAGAAGTTCAGAGAGAAGCGTGACGAGACGCTGGCCACACGTTCCTTCGAGTTGAAGGAATACAAGTGGACCGTGACGGAGGATGACGAGAGCGACATGGCTCGGCTCGTTCAGGCCATTCGGAGCTGCGAGTTCACCACACAACAAGGCGCCGGCGACTCTCTTGGGTTCTCGAAAGACAAGACCAGCAAGGTGCTGAAGAAGGCTGTCGCTAACGGGATCATCACCAAGCAGCAAATCAGGGACAGCCTGGAGGGGGACCTTGAGTTTGCTGTCTAGGGACCAGTTGCCGGGACAGCCTAAGGGTCCTTCGGTGCGCTGGCGCTGCACTTCGCTAACGCGACCGACCAATGCAAGCATCGGTCTTCGCAGGAAAGCTTTAGGTGTGAGCGGAGCGTGAGCGGTCGGTTGCAACTATCCTTTTTCTAAGGGATGCAACTCGCAACTGACCCCTTGTACCTTTCAAGGCGCCGGTATGTTCCATTGACGCTCCGGCCTTCAGGGGAAGGCCAGGCGTCCCACCGCCGGGGGTATTGTGCGGGAGGTAGTGAACCACGCCGGAGGATGGAAATGTATGATCAGCGATGACCCTACTGAACCTGGAACGGAGACCAGCCCTCCAGAGTTCCGAAGGTTAGAGGAATGGTGCCAACTCCTGATGCAGGCCACGATGGCAGTGGTCTACTCGGTGAGGTTGTACTCAAATACAGGCATGGATGCTTACATTGAGCACAACGCTTTGCTGGTGGCTTTCCTCACAACCTACGGTAAGTGCTTCCACCCGCCTAAGGGAGGTGCGCCAAAGCTAGACGAAGGAGCTGTCTTTAAAGGGAACGAAGCTCTTCTCACGACGCATAGGCGGATCATGGATCTCCGTGATCAGTATGCTGGCCACAATGGCATCTCAGACGTGGTCGAAGGCGTGCTGTTGGTCAGAGAGTCTGACGACGCTTACACAGTTGAGACACGCCTCGTGACTCGGTTTCCCTCCGGGGAGTACCAGAGCTTTTACAACGCCGCTCGCATAATGAGCCAATACACTCAAGAGACCTTCGAAGACCGTCTCCAGAAGAAGGCGCGGAAGCTGGGCAAGACGGTAAAGATAAGCGGCCACCCCGGACGCATCTTCCATCCGTAGGCTGTTCCATAAGGCTTGGCCTTGAGGGAGACGGTCGGGGATCCCGCCGGGAGGGGGCAATAATAAGTATTCAAAGACGCCCCGCCATTTTGCGAAGTCGCTCTGAACCCCCGCCGGGGGGGTTAACAGCTCAGATTCTTCCCCTTCGCAGAACTTGCAGATGGTTCTCTATCGATACGAGACTTTCCTTGCACTCGTGCTTCATCCGCACCAGGGACGCCAATCCCGCAAGGACCGCACATCCACTGAGCGTTCCCACAGTCACCAGCCAAAGGAGGAAGGCTTCAGGCTGCATCCGATAAGCCCAGGAGAGCGCCGCAAGCGCCTGAGCGGCAGCGGCGGCGATTAGCAGATAGTAAGAGAGCGGGCGCTCCAAGGGTCTTCTCCAATAAGGTCGGGGTTGGATGGGGCATTCTCTATCGTAAGTTGCCTATCCTTCCCACCACCGCCGCCAGATTGTATCATGAGCTGATCGAAGAAGGAGCGGCTGGTGATGGGGCGCGGGCACTACCATTGGCAGCATGAGCCCTGCTGGTATGCGGTGAAGGGGAGGGGTCATTGGCACGGTGACCGCAAGCAGACCACGCTCTGGCAAATTCCTTCGCGCGACCAGGACGCCACCACCACCCACGGCACCCAGAAGCCGGTGGAGTGCATGCGCCGGCCGCTAGAGAACAACTCCTCGCCGGGCCAAGCGGTCTATGAGCCCTTCTGCGGCTCGGGCACCACGCTGATCGCTGCCGAGACGTCTGGCCGTGCCTGCCACGCGCTGGAGCTGTCGCCCGCCTATGTCGATGTGGCGGTGCTGCGCTGGCAGGCCTTCACCGGGCATGAGGCGGTGCTGGAGGGAGAGGGCGAGCAGGGTTTCGCCACCATGGCCGCCCAGCGGGCGGCGAGGGGCTAGCCTGTGCAGGGGGTGCCATTCCGGCCCACAGAGCCGCAGCGGCGTACCGTGCGGGCGATGTCGGGCTTTGGCATTCCTCAGGCAGATATCGCCACACTGCTTGAGATCGACGGGAAGACGCTGCGCAAGCACTTCCGGGCGGAGCTAGAACGCGGCTCGATCGAGGCGACCGCCAAGGTGGCGCAGTTGCTGTTCAATCTGGCCACCAGCGGCAATGTGGCGGCGGCAATCTTCTGGATGAAGGCGCGCGCCGGTTGGCGGGAGAAGCACGAGGTGATGATTGCGCCCTATCGCCCGCTGGAAGAGCTCACGGACGAGGAGTTGGAGCGGCTGGTCCAGGAGGAGCGGGTCAAGCAGCAGGCCCTCGAGGGAATGGCCGAGGAGCCATAGGGCAGGCCAGAGAACAGCGACCCTGTTCACCACCGACCAACGACCGTTGCTCGGTGGTGAACACCCCCTCCAGCCGGCAGACCTGCGCCCCCTCAGCGCCTTCAGGATTTTAGGCCGGAAAGCGCCCATCCCGGTCATCGGCTGGGCGAGGCCGATTTTCAGAAAGTCGACGAAGCACACGCAACTCGGATCGAGCGAGAAGGGCGGGGAGCGGACCCGGCCAGGCGCGGCGGCGGTTCGCACAGCTTCAAAGGTGTGGAGACGGTCACGCTCGGCACCGACGCTATTCGGTCTGTCTTTCGCGTCCGTGCACCATTTCGTCGCCCGGGCATCGGCCCGGATTCGGCCTGCCGCGGCGCCGGCGGCCGCCGATCCCCTACATGAGCGGACCGCGCCGGGGCGCCCCGGTTCGGCCCGGCTGCGGCTTAGTCGAGGAGTTCCTCGATAGCGACCGGGAAGCGGCGGACTCGCACACCCGTCGCGTGCCAGACTGCGTTCGCCACCGCGCCGGCGGTGCCGGTGATGCCGATCTCGCCGACGCCCTTCACGCCCAACGCATTCACATGCGGGTCCTCCTCATCGACTAGGATGGCCTCGACCGAGGGGATGTCGGCATTCACCGGCACGTGGTACTCGGCCAGATCCGCGTTCATCACGCGGCCCGTGCGCCGGTCGAGCGTGGCCCGCTCATGCAGGGCGAAGGACACGCCCCAAATCATCCCGCCATAGTATTGGCTCTTCACCAGGCGTGGGTTGATGATCCGGCCTGCGGCGAAGGCGCCGACGAGCCGCGTGACGCGGATCTGGCCGAGCTCGGGATCCACCTTCACTTCCGCAAAGACCGCGCCATGCGCGTGCATCGCATAGCGCTCCGCGGCATCGGCATCCGCGGCGGCGCTGCCGCGGCCTTCCACCATCTCCCGCCCGGCACGGTCGAGGATCTCGGCGAAGCTTTCGCTACGGCTTTCATCGTCCCATCGCACCAGCCTGCCGTTGCGCGCGACCACGCCGATGTTGTCGGCACCGAAGAGCGGCGAGCGAGGATCCGCGACGGCGAGTTCCGCCAGCCGCGCCACCGCCTGCTCGCCCGCCGCCTGGATCGCGCTACCCGCCGTCGCGGTGTGGGCGGAGCCGCCGGCGATGCCGGCATTTGGCAGGTCGGAACTGCCGGAGCGGAACTCCACCTGCCCGACATCGAGGCCGAGGCTCTCCGCCGCGATCTGGGCGAAGACTGTCCAGGCGCCCTGCCCCATGTCATGCGCGCCGGTTTCGACCACGCCGGTGCCGTCGCGCCGGATCACGGCGCGCGCCTCGGCCTGGAACATCAAGGCCGGGAAGGTCGCAGTGCCGAGGCCCCAGCCGACCAGCTTGCCGTCCGCGTCGCGCAGGCTGCGCGGCGCCAGCGGCCGACCGGACCAGCCGAAGCGCGCCGCGCCCTGCGCGTAGCACTCGCGTAGCGCCTTGGAGGAAAAGGGCTTGCCGGAAATCGGCTCCACCTCCGCGTAGTTGCGCAGGCGGAACTCCAGCGGGTCCATGCCGCACGCGGCCGCCAGCTCGTCGATCGCGCCTTCCAGCGCCAGGCTGCCGCTCGCCTCGCCCGGGGCGCGCATGAAGCCGGGCGTCCCAGTGTCCAGCCGCAGCGCCTCGTAGGTGGTGGCGATCGCCGGCGCGGCATAGAGCGTGTGGCTGACGCCCGCAGCGGGCTCGAGGAAGTCGTCGAAGCGGCTCGTCGCGGTGCGGACATGATGATGCACGGCGGTGAGCGCGCCATCCGGCGCGGCGCCGAGGCGGAGCGTCTGGCGCGTCGGCGCGCGGTGGGTGACGGGGCCGTACATCTGCGCCCGCGTCAGCACGAGCTTCACCGGGCGCCCGACCAGCCGCGCCGCGAGGACGCCCAGCACCTGCGGCCCGGTCAGCAGCTTCGAGCCGAAGCCGCCGCCGATGAAGGGGCTGCGGATGTGAATGTCCTCCGCCCTGATGCCGAACATGGCCGCAAGCCGCATCTGCGTCAGCGCGAGGCCCTGGGTCGGCATGTCGAGCGACAGCGCATCGCCGTCCCAGGCCGCGACGACGCTGTGCGGCTCCATCGCGTTGTGGAACTGCGTCGGCGTCTCGTAGGTCGCCTCGATCCGCCGCGCCGCCGCGGCCAGCCCGGCTGCCAGGTCGCCATGGTGCTGCTCGCCCGGGGAGGCGACGCCGACCACCTCCGGCACGAAGGCGCCGGGTGCGTCGAGGGTGACCTCCACCGGCTCGGCCTGGTAGCGGGGCGCGAGCAGTGCGGCGCCTTCTGTCGCGGCCTCCAGCGTCTCGGCGATCACCACCGCGACGGGCTGCCCGGCGTAGCGCACCCGGTCGTCCTGCAGCAGGTCCATGCGGAAGGAGAAGGGCACAGACTTGTCGTCCGGATGCACGGCGAGCGGCGGGCGGTTCGCCGGCGTCATCACCTCGACCACGCCCGGATGCGCCTGCGCCGTCGCCACATCCAGCGCGGCAACGCGGCCACAGGCGATGCGTGCCGCGGCGATCACGGCGTAGACCATCCCCGGCGGGTGGTTGTCGGCGGCGTAGCGGGCGGCGCCCGTCACCTTCAGCACGCCGTCGCGGCGTGTAATCGGCTGGCCGGCATTGGAGCCGTGCCGCATGCGATGGACCTCAGCCATGCAAGCCTCCGGGGATCGGGGCGAAGGGGGATGCCGGCAGCGCCGGCAGCCGGTCCGGCGTGCCGGCCGCGGCCAGGGTCAGCGCACGGACCGCGATGCGACGCGCCAGCTCGATCTTGAAGGCGTTCTCGCCCGAGGGCCGCGCCTCCGCGAGGGCAAGCTCTGCTGCGCGGCGGAAGGCGTCCGCCCCGGGCGCGGCGCCGAGCAGCGCGGCTTCCGCCGCCTCCGCCCGCCAGGGCTTGGCGGCAACGCCGCCTAGCGCGAGCCGCGCCGCAGCAATGCGCCCGCCCTGCATCCTCAGCCCGGCCGCGGCGGAGACCACGGCGAAGGCGTAGGAGGTGCGTTCGCGTAGCTTCACGTAGCGGCTATGCGCCGCGAAGGCCGCCGCCTCGGCCGGCAGGCGCAGCGCGACAATCAGTTCGCCCGGCGCGAGCACCGTCTCGCGCTCCGGGGTATTGCCGGGCAACAGATGAAAGTCCTGCAGCGGGACCTCGCGGCGGCCGGCCGGTCCCTCGATCTCCACCACCGCCTCGAAGGCCGCGAGCGGCACGCAGAAATCGGAGGGATGGGTCGCGATGCAGGCGTCGCTCCAGCCGAGCACGGCATGCAGCCGGTTCTCGCCGTCGCGTGCGTCGCATCCGTTGCCGGGAGCGCGCTTGTTGCAGGCGCTGGCTGTGTCCTGGAAATAGGCGCAGCGGGTCCGCTGCAGCAGATTGCCGCCGACCGTTGCCGCGTTGCGCAGCTGCGCCGAGGCGCCGGAGAGCAGCGCCTCCGCCACCGCCGGGAAGCGG
>Ga0180216_1003210_pt1 | contig 13101 bp, 24 predicted proteins | sample eDN3rd37CBELigMG_FD_128879 | JGI IMG/M metagenome (GOLD analysis project Ga0180216, IMG submission 128879) | Enriched Miracle-Growth compost microbial communities from Emeryville, California, USA - eDNA 3rd pass 37_C BE-Lig MG (version 2)... ... | reverse complement strand
TGCGGAGCCGGCCGCATTTGCTGTGGCGCGACGTACAAGGCGGCAGCACGCGCCGCGAGGGTGTCACGGCGCCGGCAAGCGAGCCGAGCGTCGGCGCGGGCGCAGGCGTACCCGCGCGTGTCGCATAGGACGACCGGTTCGCCATTGGAGCCGTCGAAGCGCCGTCGGCCGCGCGCCCACCGCGACCAGAGCACGACCAAAAGCAGGACGGCGGTGGCCACCACGACGCCGAGCCGCAGGGCCGCCTTCATGGTCGGTCCTGCTTGGGCCGCCGCGGGACCGCGGGGGTCGTCCGTTGCCGCAGCCGGCCAGAGCCACCGGTCCGCCCTGTCGCCTCCCTGCCTTGTTCTGCCTGTACCGGTGTGGACAGTCCGCACACGGCCGTCCGTCCTTCACCTGCCCGTCCGTCCACCGGCGCCACTCGTCCGCGGTCCTCGGCGCTGGCGGTGCCGGCGGCGGGACCGTGGTGCCTATGACGTCATCGCGGTCTGTGGCGGCCGGCGACGGTGTGCGATGGTGCACATGGGCGCCTCCTCCTCGAGGAGACCGCGTATTGGTATCTTGACGCGCCATGCGCCACAGACTACAGGGGATTCCATCGACCAGCTGACATAGCATGCACTAGCATGGCGACCATGCATGGCAGCACGCTGGATGGGTCCTCCTGCGCGTGCTTGGAAGGCGGCAGCGCGTGACATCCGCGAAGGCATGCATCGGGGCATCGGCGGCAATCCACAGCGGCGCTCAGGCATCGGGCGGGGCGGCACGCGCGACACCCGTGCGGCCCACGGCGCCAGCGTAGGGCGGGATGCATACAACGACGCTCCTGTACAGCAGTACACGATGGAATACATACAATACCCTGGTACCACCTGTCCTGTACATGCGACGGCTCAATAGTGCTCGCGCAGCGACGTGAGCGAGAGGTGCAGCGTCCGGAACGGCCGCTGGACCGTGAGCAGCAGCGCGTCCAGGCGGGCGAGCTCCTCCTCCGGCGCGAACGGCCCGCGCAGGATGGACACCATCTGCGTGATCTTGAGCGCGAGGTCGATGGCGCGCATGTCCGTCCGCGGGTCCTCGAAGAGCGCCTGCAGGGGCGCTGCGGGCCGGCGCGCACCCGCGACCGCAGCAGACGACGTGCGGTGAGCACCCCCTGCCGCCCCACGGCGGGGTTGCCCTTCCGAGGCGGGGCGGGGGAGGGGGGGCCGTACCGTGCAGCCGGTCGATGTTGGGCAGCAGCACGTCGGTGCGGAAGTGCACGAGGGCAATGTCGCGCACGGCCGACGCCGGCGTCGACGACGCGTCGAGCCACGACAGCTCCTTGAGCAGCGCGGCGTCCGGCTTGAGCGGCTCAAAGATGCCCTGCAGGTACGGCAGGACCGTGCCGAAGAAGAAGGTCCACAGCTCCACGAGCCGCGTGGTGAAGCGGTCCTCCGGCACCATGGCCAGCTTCTCGTTGATCGTGGTCATGCCGACCGCCATCATCGTCCGAAAGTCGTTGAGGATAATGCCCACGCCGTCCGTCTTGATCAGCTTGCTGCGAGCGCAACCGCCCGACCTCCCCCGCTGCCGCAGGGCCAGCGTTCCGTCAGTCGCCGGTCGGCCCGACGAGCGAGCTCGCGCGGCCCCGTGCGCGGCGCGCACCGGACGGCGGCGTTCAGGTTCTCGATCTTGTCCTGCAGCCCGTCGCCGGCGAAGAGCGGCAGCACGCCCGCCAGGATGTACGGCCACGTCTCGCCGTCCGGCGCCAGGTCGCCGTCGCCAAAGCCGTCCTAGCCGTGGTGGGAACCAGATCAAGTAACGCCGCCCAGCGCCGTTAGCCGCCCGGGCCGGCCGGCGCCGGTGTGGTGGCGCGTCGGTCGGCCGTGCGCACCGGTCGGTGGGCACCGAGCACGTCGCTGGCGGAGAGCGAGCGCCGGTGGTGGCCGCCGAGCAGCGCCGAGAACGAGTTGTGCCGGCTGCGGCGCCGCATGCTGCCGATGCGCGGCGACGCCATCGCGGGCCGCCGTGCCCTGTGCCTGCCGGTTCGGGCAGGAATGGTGATTGACTGATAGATATTTCCACCACCACCTTGCTATAAAGCCAACGGGCTAACGTGTCCAAGCGTGAGGTGAGCGTTTATGTGCTATAGGTAGTTGAACAGGTAGTGTACACTCGCATGGACACGCAGGTAGAGGACAGGCACTACCGGTACGACCCGCCGTCCAGCTTCTCAAAGTGCTGCCGCGCCACGTTGATGTTGATCAACGTGGCGGCCGACTCTGCGCCCCCGCCCGCACAACCACGCGGCGAGCATACCATAGGCATTAGGTCCATTGGGTCCTACGTTGCATTATGCAGAGTCGTTCCATGTGCCGCGCACGTACGGATGGTGGGGTCGGACACGATCACCATGATGTACGTGTTGGTGGTGAGCACGTCGATGAACGCCGTGAACTGGTCGGTCCGGACCTCCATGCTCTGAAAGTGCGCCTGCGATCGGCTGTGGGCGCCGCGCAGCCGCGGACGCAAGGACCCGGCGTGCATCAGCCACCGGCGGCGGCCACGCCACGCTGCACGGCCATTCGGAGGAGGGCGCACCTGCAGCTCAGCTTGAACTGCTTGATGATGTTGGAGATCTTTTCGAAGCGGTGCACGTCCGGGTGCTCCTTGAGCGTCGAGTGCGAGATGACGAGGAAGGTGGCCCGCTCAAAGAGCACGACCTCGTCGGCCTCGCAGATCGAGCAAAAGTTGCGCAGGTGCGTCTCGAGCAACTTGACGTTCGGGATCAGCGAGTAGACGATGGAGGACCACGCCTGCGGTTACGTCGCCGCAGCCCAGCCGCCGCATTGGGCCGTTAGCGCGGCCGTGCCGATGGCGATCGCCGGCGTCCGCCGCGGTGCGCACCTTGTAGAGCGTTTCGTCCCAAATGGATGTCCGGAAGATGGTGACCTCCAGCGGCAGCGACCGGCGCCGCAGCTCGGCCTCGCGGTCCGCAAAGATCTGCGCGAGCGCGGCGCACACCCGTTGAGCAGCGCGCCCCGTGTTAGCACGGCCGCTCCGTCGAGCAGGACCGGCGCCGGCTCGGCCCCGGGGCCGTACCGCGTCCCGTGCGCTCTCGGCGACGAGGTCCATCTTGTGCAGGAGGCAAAAGATCTTGGCGTCGCGCGAGAACTGCATGATGGCCTCCAGACACGACTGGTAGTAGTGCAGGTCCTTCTCGACCTCCCGGCTCTCCACGTCAAAGACGTAGATGAGCACCTCCACATTGCGGAAAATGTGGTCCCGCTGGCTCAGAAAGTAGTTCTCCATGAACGCCTCTTGGCTGCGCACGGAGAAGCCGCGCCTAGGAGGGAGCGCCTTTCTGTGTCAGCGACGTGCCCAGCAGATGACCCCGGCGCTGGCGGGGTTCCCGTACCCGCCGCAGTCCCACAAATTCAGCACCAGGTCGCCCAGGAAGCGGACGTGCGAGTGCTCCACGTCGACTGCGTCAGCCCCCCCGCCGCATACGCAACAGTGAGACGTCCGAGGTCAGCGACGGGCGGCGTGCTGGCGCGCGTCGCACGACGGGGGCCGTACTCGTGGCGCCGAGCCGCCGCGTGTCCCGTGCAATGTAGTTGGCAAAGATAATGGACCGCATGGAGGTCTTGCCAGAGCCGCTCTTGCCCATGAGCAGGACCTGCCCAAGCCGGGACGCAGCCGTGCAGTGCACGTTGAGCAAAGTTAGCCGCCGGGCCGGGGAGGCAGCCGGCCATGGGGACAGACGCAGGGCCGCCGCACCTTCTTGCGCATGGTGGAAGGCGGCCCGCCGGCCCGCGCCGTGGCGGCGGCACGCTGAGCCTGCAGTGCGACCGCGTCGGCCATGGTGGCGCCGTCGCTGCGGGGACGCTGGAACCGGTGCGTGTCGGCCTTGGCCCGCGGCAGCACGGGAGCGGGCGCACGGCCCAATGATCACTTGCTCGGTGTCGGCACCAGCCAGCCGCAGTCACGCGGCAGCGGCTCCTGTGGTCGCCCGTGGACGACGTTGTGCGGGTGCTGTTTGGTGGTGGCGTCGCGGGCTGCGTCGCTGTTGGGGTCACCTGCTTGAGAGCGATGTGGGCGTTCTTCGCACTGGCGCAGGCACAGTTGAACGCTCCAACTCAGCCGGGCAACAACGGTGTTTGCATTGGTAGCATTCTCATACAGCACGCGTCCAAGATCTTCCTGTGGCCACAGACTGCTGAGCATGAGGCCCCATATTACTCGGAATAGTTCGGACTTTGCTGAGTGAGTTTCTGCATTTATGAAGGACCACCATTGTGCGGCACTCACTGGATTCACAGGAGGGCGCTATGCTGCATGCCTGTCAGAGCGCATCGGCATCCCAACTGCGGCGGGACAGTGCGGCGCTTCGTTGTGTGGTGCCACAGCGACCGCGACAGCCCCCGCGAAACTGATGAGTCAGCGGAGGCAACACGGCCATTGACGGCCGACGGACAGACGACCGCCGGGCGGCGCACTCTGGCGGCACCCGTCCCGTGGGCCCTGGACGGCGGACTCGACCAAAGGCAGGACGGCCTCTGCAACCCGGCAGCAGCAGGGCACAGCTGGGGGACGACGACGACGACGACGACGACGACAGACGACAGACGACGCATCAGCTGTACGTCGTGAATTTGCGCACCTGTTAACACCTCGTCCGACGCTTCGCTGGGCCACGATCGGTAAGCGCCGTTCTGAGCGTGCGGCCAGGCGCAGTTCAAACCCTCCGGCGCCGGCCGGCCAGCTGACGGTGCTTGTCCTGAGCTCATCCCCGCGTGGGGACGGCGAACCAAGAGGGGCTCGGCGGTCGCGTAGCAAGCGCCAAGGACGGCGGCCGTTGGAGCAGCGGCCGCAGCAGCGCGACGCGTGGCCTTCCTCGCCGCCGGCACGCGTGGCGCCCCGGCTCGCCGCGGCGTCAGCACGTCGATCGCCATGGCTGCCACGAACGGCGCCCCGGCGCCCAGTCGCACCTTTGACTACCTGGTCATTGGCGGCGGCAGCGGCGGCCTGGCCTCGGCCCGCCGCGCCAGCAGCTACGGCGCCAACGTCGCCCTGATCGAGAGCGGCCGCCTCGGCGGCACCTGCGTACGGCGCGCGCTGTCGCGCGCCGTCGGGAGTGGCCGCTCGTGTGCTGACCACACGCCGCTGCCGCTGCCGCCGCTGGCGTCGGGCGCACCGCGGCCGGCCAGGTCAATGTGGGCTGCGTGCCCAAGAAGGTCATGTCGAACACGGCGTCCATCGCCGAGGCGCTGCACGACGCCGGCGACTACGGCTTTGACGTGACGGTGCACGGCTTCAGCTGGCCCAAGATCAAGGAGGCGCGCGACAACTACGTCAAGCGGCTGAACGGCATCTACGAGAACAACCTGACCAAGGACAAGGTGCAGTACATCAAGGGCCGCGCGACGTTTGTCGCGCCCAACACCGTGCAGCTCGACAACGGCGAGGTGATGGCCGGCAAGCACGTGCTCATTGCCACCGGTCCGTGGCGCGTCGTCCAGCGATGGCGCTGGACGAGTCGGCCGTTGCTGACCGCCGGTCGCACGGCGCTTGTGATCCGAGGGGGATGGCGCGGCCAGGCGGCCGCCCGCTCATGCCGGACCGGCCGGGCATCGAGCACTGCGTGGACAGCGACGGCTTCTTCGACCTGCCGGACCTGCCGAAGCGCGTCCTGGTGATTGGCGGCGGCTACATCGCGGCCGAGTTCACCGCCGTCTTTGCGGCGCTGAACGCCGAGACGACGTGGTCGTTCCGGTACCAGTGGCCGCTCCGCCACTTTGACATCCTCATGCGCGAGACGGTGATGGACGAGTACAAGAAGAAGTACGTCGCGCCGGCGCCGGCGCCTAGCGGAGTGGGCGGGTGCCGGTACGGTCGGGCTAGCACAGGCTAACGCACCAGAGCGCGCGGGTGCCTTGCCGGCCCCCCGCCCGCAGCGGCGTCAAGCTGCTGCCGCACTCGCACCTGCAGGCGGTCGAGAAGCTGCCGTCGGGCGAGAAGATTGCGCTGATGAAGGTCGGCGACACCGTCGAGCGCCTGGGCCCGTTCGACGAGATCGTCATCGCCGTGGGCCGCGAGCCGCAGACCAAGAGCCTCCGCCTGGACCTGGCCGGCGTCAAGGCCGGTGCGCCCGTCGCGCCCGCCGTACCTTGGGTACACCGGCGCCTCTAAGTGCTGACGTGCCGGCCGCCCTGCATGCTTTGGCGACGGGCGCGCGCTGGCGGCAGACGCGGAGGGCTACATCGAGGTGGACGAGTTCCAAAACACCACCGCGGCCAACACCTACGCGCTGGGCGACATCGTGCGGACGCCGCACCTGACCCCCGTGGCCATTGCCGCCGGCCGCCAGCTGGCGAACCGCCTCTTTGGCGGCCAGCCCAACGCCAAGCAGGACTACCGCGACGTGCCCACGGTCGTCTTTAGCCACCCGCCCATCGGCGCCGTCGGCCTGACTGAGGAGGAAGCGCGGCAGCAGCACGGCGACGCGCAGGTCAAGGTGTACACCAGCACGGTACGTGCCGTGGAACCACGAAACCAGAGTGCGCGGGCTCGCGCGGTCTGACGGCCGCGCTGCGACCCCGGGCACGACGGGGTGCCGCCTGCACAGTTTGTCAACATGTACCACGGCGTCACCACCCGCAAGACCCGGACGGCCATGAAGCTCGTGTGCGTCGGCCCCACCGAGAAGGTCGTGGGTGTGCACATTGCCGGCATGAGCGCGGACGAGATGCTCCAGGGCTTCGCGGTCGCCGTCAAGATGGGCGCCACCAAGCGCGACTTTGACAGCTGCGTCGCCATCCACCCCACCGCGGCCGAGGAGCTCGTCACCATGCGGTGACCACGCGGACGCGCGTGCCAGCGTACAGCGTGATTGTTCTGTAGTCATTACAAGATCTGTACACAGACCCGCCTGCGTTCGTTATACACCAGGAAAGAGCTCCAGGCACGCGGCTACGGCCGGCCAGCGGGGGGCGCTCCAGCGGGCGGCACGGGCGTGCCGCCCGCCGCAAAGGCAGCCATGTTGTCCGCAATCTGCGCCTGCCGTTGCGCCAGCGTGACCACGTCGTCGTTGTGCGCCAGGAGCTGGCTGTGCAGCCGCGCGAGCTGGTCCGTCTCGCGGCGCAGCCGCTCCAGCGGCCCCACGAGCGGCGCCAACCACGGCGCCTCGTCGCCCGCGCTCGCCATCGCGTGCCGCCGGCCGCGCCGGTGCAAGCAAGCGGTCTCGAACAGCGGGCACCGTCACTCAGAGCGTCTTGTGCGCGCGCCGCAAGCCGGCGTGCGCGGCCAGTGGGCGCCGGCGCAGACGCAGAAACGGCCGCTCTGCGCTCCGTGAGTTCGCGCCAAAATCTATTGATGACATCATGCTCAGCGGCCACAGCAGGCCAACCGACGGGCAGCGGGGTGCCCGGTGCCGCGCAGAGCGGCGGCGGAGCTGCTGAACGGCCCACAGCGACGCTGCTGGACTCTACAGAAAGGCCGGACACAGGAGACGCTTCAAGACCGCGGTCGGTCTCTGTGCCCGCGGGGCAGGAACCAAGCTCGCAGAATGGTGTACGCGGTCCTGATCGGCGCGCCGGACCCGTCGACGCCGGACAGCAAGGTGGCGCCCGTGCTGACGGTCTACTACACGCCCGAAGGCAACGACGAGAAGAAGAAGGAGCGCACCGGCTTTTTCCTGCACCAAATCTTTCAGCAGGCCCTGTTTGCCGCCCGCAACGCGGCCGGGTCCGCACCACCGTACGGCGCGGCGCAGTTTGCGGCGCAAAGGCGCGCGCGGAACTCACAGACTTCGTGCCCAATGATGCGCAAGCACCACTGCAGGGATGCGGGCACGTCCATGGCCACGGTGGTCGGCGCGTTCCGCCTTGGGCCATGCCCGTACCACGCCACGAGCAAGACCGTCTGCTGGACGCGGAACCTCGGGTACCGCACCCCGCGCGCACGCGCCGCGCCGACGGCCTCGAGTGCGCTGACCGCGCGGCTCTCGCCCGTCCCGGGGGTGCACGCCGGCAGCTTTCTTTGGGCGCTGGTCGCCGAAGACTACGAGCCCGCGTTTCAGGTCCGCCAGGCGCTGCTGACCCTCGTCGCCCTGATCCAAGACCACGCGCGCACCACGGCCACGACCGCGGACCCGATGCGCGAGGTGCGCGGCCCGCCGCAGCGCCTGCGGCGCTCGACGCCCGCCGTACTAACGTTATGGAGCGCAGCGCCCGGTGCGTGCGCGCATACAGGTATTTGGCCACTTGGACGAGATCCTCGCGATTCTCAACGCGTACTTGCCCAACGGCCTGCTGCTGATGGCCAACCAGGCGTTCGCCAGGAACGTCCGGCGCGACCTGGAGGGCATCTTGCAACGCGCCTAGCCGGGGGCGCCTTGATTGTTCATTGTACTACAAAAACACAGTTGTACGATTTACGCCGGGGAGAGAGGACGTCTATGTACAGAGGAGGGCGCAAGACTATGAGAACATGCCGGGGTCACAGGCGTCACCCCAGCTTGCTGAGGAAGGCGTTCAGCTGCGCCTGTAGTGTTAGCAGCTGGTCGCGGATCTCCTCCTTGGTTTCCTCCGACACGCCGTCGAGCGCGGCCGACGGCGACGCCACGGGGTCGACCTCGACCAGGCTGCCGTCCGCCAGCGGCACCGCCACAAAGCGGCCTGCGACGTGGCGCATGCCCCGGCAGTCGTGAGTGCGTGCGGTTAGTACGGTCCAACCGGCGCAAATCCGCCCGGTGCGGCTCGCGGCAGCGTACTGGGCGTGGCGGGGACCTCCTCGGCCTGGTGGCGCATGGGTGTGAACAGGACCACCGTGCGCCGCTGCTCCGTAAAGCCGGGCGTGACTAGGCCCCCCATGTCGTCCGGCCGGCGCGACGTGGCCGGCGTCGCCGCGATCGTAGCGTTCCTGCTCGACAGCGAAACGACACCAAGCACTGCTTGGTGCCGATGAGTGGTCCGTCGGTTGCCTCCACCCGCCGTGTCACCACCGCGCGCGCACTTTTTGGCCCGCGCCGAGCGGCGCGGCGTGGGTCCGAGGAGGTCGTCGCCACGGCTGCGTGACGGCGTGGCGGACACCGTGTTGGACGACCCGGGCATCATCCTGGGGGCGCAGTATCGTTGTTTAGCTCAAGCCCTGATTCAACGTCAGTGCCGGCCAACGACGCCACCGCCTGCCGTGGTGATACGATCGTACCGCTTCCGCCCGTTGCGGCGCGCGGCAGCGTTGGCCGCCACGTCCACCTGCGTGGTGCCGCGCTGCAGGTACAACATCACGTTGCCCTGGTACTCCTCCAGAAACACGCGCATGGTGAGGTCCAGGACCGGCTTGGGCAGCTTGGCAATCTCCATCTCCAGGTGCACGCGCAGCGAGCTGATGCTCGACTCGCAGTTGCGCTGCAGCGCTTCCACGCGCATGGTCACTGTGTGGCGGCCGGCGCACGCACGCAGCCAGCGCGCGCGATCAGGATCGCACCGCGGCCACGTCGCAGAGTGTTGCGGCTTCGGGGCGCACCTTCCGCGTCAAAGTTGTCCAGGATGTGCGCCCACCGTTGCGCGGGGGCCTCCGTTTTGGGCGCCGCGGCGACATGGCCCAGCGTGGCGTGGGCGGCCGGCAGCGGCTGGTGCGCTGGGCTCGCGCGCGCGACGGCCTGCATCGTCGCAGGTGTCTCGGGGCGTCACCGCCGTGGGCGGTTGCAGAGTTAACGATGCGACACGTGGAATGGTTGCTCGAGCGAGCAGCGCGTTGTTCCAGCTGAGCGGGAGTGCGCCGCCGGCGTCCACGGGCCGTCGCGTGCGCCGTCGTCGCCCCGTCAGGTCGTCAAGCGACGAGCGCGGGCCCTTTGAAAAGTGTAACGGTCTGGTGACGTCATCCCACCGGTGACGTCATAGGCACGGACGAGAGAGAGAAAGAGAGAGAGAGAGAGAGAGAGAGAGAGAGAGAGAGAGAGAGAGAGAGAGAGCAGCAGCAGCAGCAGCAGCAGCAGCAGAGAGGCGTGGGAGAGTGCGGAGAGAGGCGCGTGGGTGCCGGGTGCAGGCTGCAGGGTAGCGCGACCGCCCAGCGTGTCGTCGCGAGGACGGGCATTGTATGGCGGCCATGGCATCCGGCGCAGATCCAACGGCGACCGCCGCAGCGGCCGCGGTGGCGGCGTGGCCCCCGCCGCCCGTGTACTACAAGCGGTACGGGCCCAGCGAGGACGGCCAGCCGCCGCCGCTGCCGCCGCCGCCAGTGCCCACGGAGGGCACCTACACGTCCTTTGGCGTCACCTACGAGGTTCGCCCGAGGCGCGGGTTGAGTGAGTTCGCTGGCGTGCGGGAGGCTGACGGCCTGCTTTCCTTGCTTTGGGCTGCGGCGGGCTCCAGGTGCGCGAGGCGCTCACCACGCCGCTGCCGCCCAACGTGGAGCCGGTCGTGCCCGTCGGCCAGCCCTACGGTGCGCACTAGCGGTGCCGCAGGCCGTGGCGTACCACGTACTAACGTCAGGGCGGCGGAGCCGGCGTCGGGGGCGCCGGGTACGGCAGATCGCGTGGCGGCCCTGAAGCAGATGACCCGGTCGCTGGTGTTCAACTACCTGGAGCTGCTAGAGCGGATCACTAGCAACGGCACCGACTGGGTAGGGCAGGACGGCCGCTCGCGGGCTGCAGGTACTACCGTGGCCTAATGTGTAGAACGACCGTGGGGGGAGTAGCGCCGATGTCCAGCCCGACGACAAGGTGTCCCAGCTGGAAACGCTGCTGCGCAACATTCACTACGTGGTCAACGAGTACCGGCCGCACGAGGTACTGTCGCTGCCATGTTAACGGCAATGCGTTCAGCCAGACTGAGCACGTTAGGAGGCGTCCGTGTTCCGCCGCGGCGTGGTGCAGGCGCGGGAAAACCTGCGCGATCTGCTGCAGCAGCAGGTCGACCGGCACCGCGCCGAGGCGGACCACCTGGAGCAGTAGGCGGCGGCTGCCTCTGCCACGCTGTCTACCACCGACTTGCTCACGACGATCGATGTAGGGGCTTTCGTTCGTGCGGGGGGGAGCGGGCAATGCTACCAGGGTGTTCCAGGACGTCGACGCTTTGCTGGCCGACGCGCGCACGCTGCTCACGCAGCGACCGCCGCCGCAGACGGCAGTGGACAGCATGACCGTCGCTGCCGCTGCGGGCTCCAAGCCAGCGGCCGCGCCCGAGCTGGCCGCGGCGGCACCGGACGTCGTGGCGGCGCGGCGCGACGCCCTGGCCCGCCTGGCCGCGTGGGCCACACGCAATGGGGCACCCGCAGAACCTTGAAAAGAACGCGTGCATGTACGATACTGACGTGTATACTTCCCCGTTCTGTACAGAGTCACCACCAGGGCAATCGATCTTCTTCACGCCGACGACGGCGCCTGGAGGGCCTTGCGCACAAAGGCCGGCAGCACAAACGCGGCCGAGTGCAGCTCGGTGCTGTAGTAGCGGCAGCGCTCCAGCTCTTCCGGCGGCAGGACGCTGTGCGTCCGGGTGGGCCAATCGATGCGCGCGCCGTGGTCCATAGGCGTCAGCGAGGAAGCCAGCGCCTGGTGCGTGGGCGCCTTCAGCGCGAGGCCGCCGCACCTGGCCGGCTGGCGCAGCGAGCGGCCCGCCTCCTTGCTGCAGAGCACGAAGCCGATCTGCCCGGACGGGTAGGTCGGGATGGTCGTGTACGCGTACTCGACCACCGGGAACAGCTCGCGGCAGAAGCCCAGAACCTGGCCAATGATGTCCAGGTGGAGCCAGACCGACTCGCCTGTCGGGAGGGAGGACATGGTGACGCCAAGACATCAAGCAACTGTGTGAGCTCAGCTCGTCCCGCTGCTTGCCGCGTTGCGCCGGCCCCCGTCCGTACACTGCGAGCAAAGGATGCCGTCCTTGCGCAGCGCCTTCTGCAGGAGCTGGAAGAACTCGCGCTGGAACAGCGACTCGGCCGGGCCTACGCGCAATGAGGACGCCAGGGCAGCGCGCCGGTGGTCGCGTCAGCCGCGCCTTCACGCAAATGCCTTGGAAGGGCGCGCAGTGCGCGTACCGACGGGGTCAGACGAGTCCGTGATGATTACGTCGAACTCGTCCTCGTGGCCGCGCAGAAACTCGAAGCCGTCGCCGATAACGACCTTGACCTTGGGGTGGTCGAACCCGCGGGCGAGGCCCGGCAGGAACTTCTTCGAGGCGCGGATCACGGCCTCGTCGATCTCGCACAGCGTGATCTGCTCCACGCTGGGGTGGCGCACGGCCTCGCGCAGGACGCCGCCGTCGCCGCCACCGACGACCAGCACCTGCCAGCGCGGGGAGCGGCGGACCAGAGTACGCCGAGCTCAGACCCCGCGGCGAGCCAGGCGAGCGACCGCCTGGCGCTTGGCCGGACCTTCCGCGGCGCGGGATGGGCGCAGAGCGGCAGGAAGGTGATCATCTCCTGGTAGGAGAACTCGTCGCGCTCGGTGACCTTTGTGGAGTCAAGTAACCGGGACAGAAGCGCGACCCGGTGAGGCGGGCCGCCGCTGAGGCCGTGCCGGCCCAAGCAAGCGGGCGAACCTGGACGACATCGTCCAGGACAAGGACGTTGCCGTAGCTGCGGTTCTTGAATACCTGGACGTGCTGGAAGGGCGACTTTTCGTCAAAGAGCACCTCCTCAACCTCGAGCGAGAAGGCCTGGCCGACGTCGCGGGTGCGACACCGGTGGGCGGAAAACTAGTTAGCGAGGGCGGCTGGAGCGCTGGCGGCGTCCGTCGCAGGGCGCGTCAGCGTACCTCGCCGGGCCAGAGCGAGCCCATCTCGCTGAACCACCCCTTGGCGAGCTTGTCCATGGTGGCGGCGGTTAGTGGCGGCTATGCAGCGGCGCAGTGGCTGCAGGCAGAGGGCGGCAAGACGACACGACGCGGCCGGTCGGCAGCAGCGACGGCAGGGCACTGGGGGGTGACAGGCGACCACGTGGCGACTGATGACGTGGCATGTGTTATAGCTGGCCTGCGACAGGGCGGACACTGGCAGGCATACGCTTGGGGTCAAGGCTGTACACCGATAGCCATCGCTAGCCACCAATACACAACCTCTGCAAGTCCGAAGACCAGGTGCCAAGCCACAACGCCAAGCAAGCCCGAAGGCCCGCCCGGCT
>Ga0180216_1003209_pt1 | contig 13104 bp, 7 predicted proteins | sample eDN3rd37CBELigMG_FD_128879 | JGI IMG/M metagenome (GOLD analysis project Ga0180216, IMG submission 128879) | Enriched Miracle-Growth compost microbial communities from Emeryville, California, USA - eDNA 3rd pass 37_C BE-Lig MG (version 2)... ... | reverse complement strand
CTCTTCTCCCCTGCCGCCTGCCGCCAGCGTCCTCCTGCCGCCTGCCGCCTGCCGCCGCAGTCCAGCGTCCCTGCGCCGTCGTCTGCGCCGCCGGTCGAAGGCGCCCTTTTCACAATGGGGATCCCTTGATGGGGGCCCTTTTGGAGGCGGCGCCTGGCTGGGGCGTATGGGCCGGTGTCGTGGCGGGACGCACGAAACGGCGGGCGTCGCCGGCGACGACGAGGCAACGTCAGCGCGTTTTCACATGCGCACGCGGGGGGCGGGCGGGCGGGTCGCCGTGGGCGGACGACCTGCTTGGGCTATGGACGACGGCATGGACGATGGCATGGACGACAGTCACTGGAAGTGGTAGTGGTCTATTGACGCTAAAGGAAACTCGAGCGCCATGTGCCACAGAATACAGGGTATTTCCATCGACCAGCTGACATGCAGACCCATACGGGGCGGCAGAGGCCAGCGCGCCGCGCTGGATGCGGCGCTGCGGGGTGCGCGGGTTCACCTCCAGCTACTACGACAGGGTGCACTCTTTGTACAGGGTGAGCACGGGCTCGGGGGGGACTGGATCGCGGTCATGGGCAGTGGATTAGAGGATGGACTCGGGCCGGCCAGCGCATGGATGCAGCAGCATAGCCGGTTGATGGACACGGTACGGTGCATGTACCGCTCGAATCGTGGTGGAGGAGCGCGCATCGTCGCGAGGCCGCAATAGCATGCATCCAATTCTCCTGGCCGGTGCTGGCAAAGTAGAGTTGGCACGTAAGCTAGGATCGGCCAAAGCTTGGGAGATCGCCGCGCCAAACTGCAGGCACCCGAACTGCGTCCCCCCGGGTCAAGGCTGAACGACGTACGAAAAGCTGGCCCTGGGGTGCATTGATAGAGTGTGTCATGCATTGAATGCTGCAAGTACACGCGATCGACGGCGATGCATGGCCGCACGGCGCTCAATTGAGCTGCTGTCAGCGCCGCGAAGGCCGCATCCAACCACCGCAATTCTGCCTGCGAGCTGGAGTGCAGGACGTGATCCGCCTCGCGCTGTCCGGCCGGCCTGCGCACGCGGTTCGCTAATTATACAGCACGTTTGACTTTGGACGCGCGGATGCTATGGCAGAACGCACGTATGTAAGGTGTTTTTCACGATCACTTGTCGCGCGCACGCGCGGCCCCCCTGTGTTTGTCGTGCGGTCCGGGAGCCCCTTTCTGATACTATGCGCTACGTTCAGTTCACAGCGCGGCAACGCTTCTTCATCACGCCTCAGTCCTTGCCACGTCGTGCTCTCGTCCTACAGCGCCGCGGTGATTGCGCGCGGCGCGGCGCGGCGCGGCGACCGTGCCGCATCCCGTCGGAACCACGGCCGCCGGAAGGACGGCCGACAGCAGCCGACGGCGACGCGTCGAATATTGGCGGGTAACGTTCGACACTTTACCCGCCAACTATCGACCACCTTTTGCCCCGTGACCGCGTTGCCGGCGTCTCTGTCTGTTGCCTTGGCCGACACTGTGCCTGCACCACGAAGCACACTCGCGAATGCATGCGAGTGAGACGTGTTCAACGCCCACCCGCGTGATTGGTTTGTTGTGGCAGAATGGGGTGGACTTGCGCCTGCGGGCAGCCATAGGCGACCGGCAGAATTGGGTGAGCCGGGGGTGAATCCGCCCCTGTCGGTTTGTTGGGGTTGACGAGGGTGGAATGGCGTGATAAGCGCCGCCACGATCCTCATAGGCGACCGGCAGAATCGGGTGACGCGGGGTGGAACCGCGGTCGGCAATTCGGAGCGGCAGAATCGGGTGGAGGGCGCCCAGCCACGCGCCATAGGCCGCGGGGTGGAATCGGGTGGAGCGGGGTGGAATGGAGGAACGGTGCACCACAGCCACTGCACCAGATTTTTCTCCCTCGTCACTTTTCATCTGCGCCCGCCAACCCTTCGATCGCCCTGCGCGTCCGCCCCGTCGGACCAGATCCCCCCCCAAGAACCGCCACCATGAAGTGGACCGCGGCTGCTGCGGGCGTCCTCGCCCTCGCCGGCTCGGCGCTCGGCCTCGTCCCGATCGATGACCTCGTCCGCGAGGCCGTCGAGCAGGGCCGCTCGGCCGACATCTTTGTGCAGGTGCGTGGGCGACGGCGACGGCGGCGGGATCCGCGCCCGGCCGCCGCGGGATGCTAACGCGTCCCGTGGATCTCGCGTTGCCCCGGTGCCCTCCCCTTCCTTCCGCCCCCACGCAGTTCAAGAGCCGCACCCCGGCCCCGGCCGAGGTGATGGCCAAGCTCACCCGCGAGGAGCGCCTGCGCAAGATCTACACCGAGCTGCGCGAGCTCGCCACCGCGACCCAGGCCGACCTGCTGGCCTCGATCAAGGCGCGCGGCTTCTCGGCCCGCACCATGTGGATCAACAACTCGCTGTACATCAAGGCGGCGACCCCGGCGCTCATCCAGGAGCTGCGCAACCTGAAGAACGCCATCGAGATCTACGCCGACACCGAGGTGGCGCGCATCGACGAGCCCATGGTCGAGCAGGAGATCCACGAGGTCAAGGGCGGCCTGCGCGCCCAGTGGAACATCGAGCTCATCAACGCCCCGGCGGTGTGGGGCAACTACACCAACGGCCAGGGCGTGACCCTCGCCAACATCGACACCGGTGTGCGCTACACCCACGAGGCCCTGTTTGCCAACTACCGCGGCTACAACAACGGCAACTACGACCACGACTACAACTGGTACGACCCGCGCGAGGTCCAGTTCTCCCCGTACGACAACAACGGCCACGGCACGCACACCATGGGCACCTCGGCCGGCTCGGCCGAGACGGGCATCGGCGTCGCCCCCGGCGCGCAGTGGATCGCCGCCAAGGGCTGCGCCTCGTCGTCGTGCAGCAACGCCGACCTCATGGGCTCGTTCCAGTACCTGCTGGCGCCGACCCGCCAGGAGGACTACGACGGCGAGGGCGACGTCACCAAGGCGCCGACCGTCATCAACAACTCGTGGGGCGGCGGCCGCGGCTCGTCGACCTACCTGAGCTACATCCAGCCCCACGTCGAGGCCGGCACCGTCGTCGTCTTCTCGCAGGGCAACTCGGGCTCGGCCTGCAGCACCGCCAACTCGCCGGGTGACCTGTACCTCGTCATCGGCGTCGGCTCGACCGACTCGAGCGACCGCCTGTCGAGCTTCTCGAGCCGCGGCCCGGGCATCGGCACCGACACCTTCCCGCTCCAGAAGCCCGACATCTCGGCCCCGGGCAGCAGCGTCTACTCGTCGTACCCGACCACCGACACGTCGTACGCCACCCTGTCGGGCACCTCGATGGCCGCCCCGCACGTCACCGGCCTGGTCGCCCTCCTGCGCGCCCACAACCCGTCGCTGACCGTCGACGAGATCACCCAGATCCTCAAGGACACCGCCACCCACAACGTCGGTGCCCCGACCGGCGGCCAGACCACCTGCGCCGGCGTCGCCTACACCGACTGGCCCAACTACCACTACGGCTACGGCCGCATCGACGCCATCGCCGCCCTCGACGCCGCCGCCAAGCTGCGCAAGTAAGCGCGTGCTCGGACGGCCGCGCTCGCGCGAGCGGGCGCGCAGCGTGCAGTGCCTGCCCCCTCTAGTGTAGGTTCCGCGGCTGGGTGCCGCTCCGGTGCTTGGGTGATGTGTGCTTTTTATGGCCTCGCGCTCCCTCTTTTTTTCTTGGTAAACTTTCCTCCTGTACTTGGTAAAAAAAGCTGATAAACATCTTAGAAGCACCGGCTGAGGAGGTCTGTACAAGGCAAGGAGGGGCCAGTAGCACGTCACCGCAATAGTCGCGTTCTTTACAGGGCGGCGCGGCGCTGTACATTCACTGCTAGATGATGTGCGGCAGGTTGGCGTTGGACGGCGCCGGCCGGAACATGGCGTCGACGCCGACGAGGTCGCGCGTGAGGCCCGCGAGCCGGAGCAGCTCGGCGCTCACCTCCTCCATCGCGCTGATGGTCGCCAAGTAGTACACGAGCGGCAGGCGCTCGTGCGCCTGCTGCGCGCCGACGTGGTCGCGCAGGCCGTACACGAGGCGCCGCAGCGACATCATCGTGTCGGGCATGTAGTACGGCAGCGGGTCCTTGGTCCGCAGCGCGCCGCTGATCAGGTGCATCGTCAGCACCGTCAGCGCCAGGTGGTCCAGGCGCTCCCTGGGGTGCCGGATGGCGGCGCGCGGGGGGTGGTGGGGGTGGGGGTGAACGTGGGCGCGGCCGTTCCGGTCAAATACAACCGGTCCGTAGGCCGCAGCGGCGAGGCGGCTGGCGCGGCCGTACCGCTTGACGTGCACGAGGACCGACTCGCGCAGCTGGCGGCCCACGCCGCGGTTGACCAGCGCCGCGAGCACGATGCACAGGTCGTGCAGCGTCTGGCACCGGCTAGCGTCGCGCACAATGCGTGGGGTTAAGCGCCAGGAGGGGATCGATGAGAACCACCAACCACCCCCACGCCTGTGACGCTGCAGCCGGGCGCACGGCCGGGCGGCGTACGCAATGAGGCCGTCGTGCAGGTGCGGCGGCATGGGGCCGCGCAGCCGCGGCTCGCGGCTCGCGTCGATCGCGAGCTTGCGGGCGAGCGCCAGGTCGTTCTGAGCAGGGAGCAGCGCGCGCCCACCCCGCGCGGCCACCACGCATGAGCACGCGGTCGCCGTCGCCGGCGCCGGCGCCGCCGAGGGCGCGCCGCCCGTACCTGCACGGCGCGCGAGAGCTGCTGGACGTGCTCCTTGTCGGGCGCGTCAAAGTGGCCCTGCACAATGAGCGCCTGCACCTTGGAGTAGAACTGCGCGATGTGGTGCACCGTGATGCTGACGCGCTTGCGCAGCTCCTTGCGGGCGAGGTACGGCCAGAAGAGCCGGTTGATCACCAGCGCCATCAGCACGCCGATCAGGATCGCCACCGTGCGCTTCCACGCGAGCGCGTAGATCGAGTCGTAGGTCGTCACTGCGAGCCGACGGCCGCCCGTACGTTACGCCCGCGGAAGGTTCAGCGGCGGGCCGCTTTGCGCGACTGGTGCGCGCCGCCGCGCCCAGCGTACGGTCGCGGTTGGCCCACTTGGGCATGAGGACAATATTGTAGGCGATGGCGATCTGCGCGCCGAGGCGGAAGTGGATCGTGCTGCCCTTGATGAACGAGACGGCGGCCATGAGCACCACCGCAAAGGCGCCGATGATGTAGGGGCTCACGTCCTCGTCGGGCCAGCGCCCGCCCGCCGTCGCCGCGACCCACGTCACGATGGCCCAGATCGCGCCGACAACGGTGCCGGCCACGCGGTACATCGAGCCCAGCAGGCTCGCGCCGTATGTCGGCGAGCTCGTCAGGCCCAGCTGGCGGATGCGCAGGCGCCGAGGCGGCACGGTCAGCGGCCCGTCGCGTTAGCACGCCCGCGCGCGCGCGCGTCCCCCCGCGCCCAAGAATCCCGGCCGCGTACGGTGATCATCGCCCACGTGAGGCGGATGTCCTGCGCGCCGGGGGACGTGAACACGGGGATGGCCAGCAGCGTCACGCCGAGCGCGACCTTGATCGCGTAGTGCACCTCGTTCGTCTCGATGAACTGCGTCACCGCCCACAGCCACTGCGCGAACAGGCGGCCGCGCGACGGCGACGGCGTCGGCGCCTCCTCCACCGCCGGCGGCTTGCCATCGTTGGCGTCCTCCGTCAGCGTCGCCTCGGGCTTGGGCGCTGGCCGCCCCCACCGCACGTTCGTCGTCGCGGGCGTTCCTGTTAGGCGCAGGTGCAACGTCCGGCGGCAGTGTGCGCGCACGGCAGCGATCGGCGTACGCGGGTCGTGCGACAGGAGCCACGCGAGGTCGTCCCGCAGCGAGCGCTGCCGGGGCCCGCGCAGCCTCCGGAAGCGGGCGACCAGGCCGGGCAGCGACTCGAGCGTCTCGCGCAGCGTGAACAGCGGGAAGTGCAGGCGGTAGTGGTCCAGGCTGAGCTTGAACGAGGAGAGCAGGTGCGCCTGCTGGAGCTCGTCAAAGGTGCGCAGGCCCTGCGTCACGTTCCAGTCGTCGAGGATGGCGTCAATGACGGAGCGCTCTGGCCGGGCGCGGCGCCGCGCGGCCGCGCCCGCGCCGCCGCCCGGCCGCCGGGTGCAGCAGGTCACCGCGAGGTACCGCCGCCGCTCCAGCAGCGTGGCCAGCGCCTCCAGCACGTCGATCGCCTCCGCCATCGCGGCGCGCAGCGGTCGCCGAAACTGCGCCTCGAACCGCCGCGCCTTGCGCGGGTCCAACGTCGGCACCAGCTTGGGGCTCGTCGGCGACGCCAGCAGCTCGGCCATCACCACCATGCTGTCGCCGTCGTTCGTCCCTGGCGCCGGCGAGACGGGCGCCGCCGCCGCCGCCGCCGCTGCAGCCGCCGCCGCCGCGTCGGGCCGGCTGCCGCGGCCCATCCGGGACAGCGTGCGGGCCGCGGACGACAGGATCGACACGCCGCTCGACCACGCCATGCGCACGCGGTCCATGGCCACCTGGCGGCTGGGGCTCGGCACCGGGCCCTCGTCAACGTCGTCCTCTGTGGCGGGCGCGTCGGCAGTTGGGTCTGCGGCGGCCGGGCCGATCGACCTGGGCGGCGGCCGCTCCGGCGGCGGGGACGATGCAAGAGGCGGCGACGGCGGCGCGCTCGAACCGATCTGTTCTCCACCGCCGCCACCACTACCGCCACCACCGCGGATGAGCGGCGCGCCGCCAAAGTTGGGCATGCTCGCGTGGCGCAGGTGGTGCGGCCGCCGGGGCGCCGGCGGCCCTGCGGCCACCGGCGGCGGCGGGACCGTCGGCGCCTCACCCTCCGTCAACGGCGATGGCGACAGCCGCGGCGACGCCGGCGGGCTGCGGAGCGACGTGTGGTGCGCCAGCGCCGGCGCGGCCAGGCGGCGGTCAAAGGCGGTTGGATGCAGCGCGACAAGAAAGAGCGGGCCGCGGGCTGCGGCCGACGACGCCGCGGGCTGGGATCCCGCTGCGGCGTCACCGCCGCCGCCGCCGCCGCCGCCGCCGCCGCCGCCGCCGCCGCTGCGGCCACCATCGCCGCCGCTGCCGTCGAGCTTGGCGTCCGCAGTGTCCTCGGCAAAGACATTGGCAAAGACATGCACGCGCTCGCTCGAGAACACGGCCGCGGTGTGGATGAGCGTGACAATGTGCTGCAGCGCCTCGGCCGCGTCGTGGTAGTCGTGCGCCCGCCACAGGCCGCGCGCTAGCTCGAGGCGCGCCTGCACCAGCAGCTCGGGCAGGCTCGCGAGCAGCGCACGGTTGGCCGCGACCATGGCGGTGAGCTGCGCGACGTCGTCGTCGGGCGCCTCGTCGAGCACGGCGCCCGCGGTGCACTCGAGCAGGCGCGTGGCCTGGTGGATCGCCTTGGCGAGCGCCGCGTCGAGCTGCCGCGTCGCGACGATGGGGAAGAGCACCACCGACACGAACAGGACGATGAGCGCGCCAAAGACGATGCTGAGCGACACGCGCATGACAAACTGCGCCGTCGTCGCGTCGAGCGGCGGGTTGGTCGTCAGGACGAGCCAGATCACGACGGACGCGCAGATCATGCTGCCTTCGAACCGCGGGAACCGCGCGCGGCAGTACATGAAGAGGAGCGCGTAGGCAAAGATGAAGCCCAGCAGGCCCGACCACTGATCGCGCGAGGCCGCGAGCGCCGCGCCGGAGAGCGCGCCGGCCACGATGGCGGCGATGCTGACGGCGACCGCGTACAGCAGGTTGCCGCCCACGGGCGAGTGGATCCGCACCACCGCGGGCGGGATGATCATGATGAACGCGAAGCGGCCCAGCAGCGTCTCCACCGGCAGCAGATCGATCACGACGACCGTGATGAGCGCGATGAACTCTTTCAGGATGGCGATCCACTGGTCCGCCGTGAGGCCGCGCAGCCACCGCGCCGTGTGCGTCGGTGCGCGCTTGGTCGCGCGCCACCATGCCCACCGTTCGCCGCCGTCGGTGGGCGGCGCCTCGGCCGCCGGCGACGGCGGCGACGGCTTCCCGCCATCGTTCGCTGCCGACGGCGCGAGCGGCTGGGTCGAGCGCGGCGGGCTGGCATGCGGCGCGGCGGTGGTTTCCGGCGCCGGCGCCTCGTCGGCCGCGGGGGGCGGCTGCGCTTTCCGGCGCCGCTTGCCCTTGGCGCCCCGCGGCGGACGCCGGGCGTGCCCTGTGCCGGCAGCGGCGCCGTCCTCGGGCGGCGGGGGGCTGTCGGCCGCCGCCTCGATGGCGAGCGCCACGTACTCGGGCGTCTCCGTCGAAGGCGGCACCGCGAGCGGCAGCGTCGCGTGCGGCGGCGACGCCGGCCGTGACGCCATGTCCCGCGCGTGCGGCAGGCGTCCGTGGCCTCACGTACTATGTCCCAGCAGGCGCGTCCATGATCCACCGCGCGTCACGGCTCGTTAAAGGGACGCCGCGCCTTTCCCGCAGGAACTTTGGCCCGGGCCGCCGACGTGTTCCGCCTGCGGAATTTACTCTGGTCGCCCCTTCCTCCTGTCCGCGCCTGCGTCCTCCTCGTCCTCAGCCGCGTCTGCGCGCGGGGCCGACTGTGCCCTTCGCCTTCGTCGTCTGTCGTCGTTGTTCTTCCCGGCACCTCCGACTCGCGGACGACGACTCGCCGCGCGTCGCCTGCACCTGCCGCCGTCCTCGTGCTGCGTGCTCGCGCTGTGTGCTCGTGCTGCGTCTCCCGCTACCCCTCTCGTCCTCGTGCCGCCGTCGCCCTCATCCTCCTCGGTGTCTGCCTCGTGCTGCTCTGGTCGTCCTCCTCCGCCGTCTTCGGCGTCCTCTGCCTCAAGCGTCCTCCGGCGTCGTCGTCCGCTGCCTCCAAGGCCCGCCGCGTCGTCGTCCGCTGCCTCCAAGGCCTGCCGCGTCGTCGTCCGCTGCCTCCAGTGGCCCGATCTGTGCCGACAGCGCCTCGTCTGCGGCCACTCTGCCTCCTATGCCTCCTCTCGCGCCTCCTCTGCCTCCTCTAAGTCTCCTCTAGCGCCTCCTCTGCCTCCTCTCGCGCCTCCGCTGTGCCTTCTCTGTGCCTCCTCTGCCTCCTCTAAGTCTCCTCTGTGCCTCCTCTCGCGCCTCCGCTGCCTCCTCTCGCGCCTCCGCTGCCTTCTCTAGCGCCTCCGCTGTGCCTCCGCTGCCTCCTCTGTCTCCTCTGCCTCCTCTAGCGCCTCCTCTGCCTCCTCTGGCACCTCCTCTGCCTCCTCTGGCACCTCCTCTGCCTCCTCTAGCGCCTCCTCTGCCTCCTCTGGCACCTCCTCTGCCTCCTCTAGCGCCTCCTCTGCGCCTTCTCTCGCGCCTCCGCTGCCTCCTCCGCCTTCTCTCGCGCCTCCTCTGCCTCCTCTGCCTCCTCTGGCGCCTCCTCTCGCACCCCCGCTGTGCCTCCTCTGCCTCCTCTGCCTCCTCTAAGTCTCCTCTAGCGCCTCCTCTGGCACCGCCTCCTGCGCCCGCGTCGTCCGCCTGCGCCGCCATCGAATGACGTCATCGTGTTTGGACTCGAGTGGAGCCGCGGACCAGTCTTCACCGCAAAATGGCGCCTTCAGCGCATGCGCACGGACGAGGAAACGACGACGCAGCACGTGGAGGAACGGGCATGTGCGGTGGCGCAGGGCGCACAGGGCGAGCCGCACAGCACATGGCGCGTGGCGCGTGGCGCCTGCATGGCGCAGCAACTTGCGGTGTGCGCACGATCGGCCCGCGCGTGTTCATCATGGGCGCGTGGCACGTACGACATCAATGCGCATTCACGCCTGCATGCATGCGTGTGGATCGACGCAGCACAGTTAGACAGACGCATAGTGCTGTGAATCGACTAGGGCCCTTCTTGGGGCCGGAGCACGCGTCGTATGTCGATTGTATGGAGACGGCTCGTGCAGCTAGCTACGGGGCGCTGCGAGAAGTACGTCTGGACGTATACGCACGTACTGCGTGCGCTGTGCATGCATGTCGTTTCCGGAATTGGATGCTTTACACGCAACCATTCAGCTTTCGTTCGGTCTCTGCAATCTCGTGCATCAGTGAGCCAAGATGAACAGTGAGACGCTTGAGACACGGCTGACGTCACGTTGACGTTTGTGAACCTGGCAGCCTGGCGGGCCTAAGCGGACGCGGATCCGCGCCGCCGCGCTTCGAGTCATTAACTGTGTTTAATTGGGGGCAACGTTGGCTCGCGCGCGCGCGCGTGCACGACTGCATGAGCAACCATGGCGGCGGACGTCGCGAGCGTGCTGACGGCGGTCGTGTTCGTCGCGACGTGGCTCATGACCGCGTCCGCCAAGTACAAGGGCTTCCCGCTCGGCCGCGCCGCCAGCGCCCTCACCGGCGCCGTGCTGGTCATCCTCGTCGGCGGCATCGCCTTCAACGACGCGCTCGCCACCATCGGCAAACGGCTCGAGGTGCGCACGGACGACACGTTGGCTAACGGGCCTGCGCGCGCGCGACTAACGTACAATCGCATGCTACGTAGTGTCCGCCCCCCACCCGTCGTTTAATTCCTCGCGCTCGACAGGTGGTCGTGCTGCTGTTCAGCTTGATGGTGACGACGTACTACCTGGCGCGGCACGGCCTGTACACGGCGCTGGAGCGGCTGCTGAGTAAGCGGTGCTCCAACGCGTACGACTTGCTGGCGCGCCTCGTCACGCTCGCGGGCCTGCTGGCGCCGTGGATGACCAACTCGGCCGTCGTCCTCTTCATGACGCCCGTCGCGGCGCGGCTCGTGCGCAAGTACAGCCTGCCGCCGCCGCCGTTCATGGTCGCGCTCGCGTCGTCCGCCAACATCGGCAGCGCCGGCACGCCCGTCGGCAACTCGCACATCGTCCTGATCATGCTCTCGACGGGCCTGCTCTTCCGCGACTACGTCAAATACATGCTTCTGCTCGCCGTCGGCGGCCTCCTGCTCAACATGTTCGTCGTCTACGCCGTCTACTACCGCGGCTTCCACGACCACGCGAGCGGCCTCTTCCGCCTGTACGGCCGCGCCGGTTCGGCGGGCTTCAGCGCCGACGACGCGTCGCCGCCGATGCACCCGACCGCCAGCGCCGCCGGCCCCGGCGCGGTGGGCAGCCGCGGCAGTGGCACCGCCGAGGACGCGACGCTGCTCACGGCGCTTGAGGACGACCTGGAGGCGCTGCGCGGCATGCTCAGCCCGCGGATGCAGTCGACCGCCGAGGAGGACGTCTTTGACGCCGGCTCCGCGGTGCCGCCGGTGCCGTGCTGCGCGCCGTGCCAGCACGTGTGCGAGCGCGTCCGCGACCGGTGGACGGCCGTCGTCGAGCACCGCACGACGCACCGCGTCGTCGGCGTGCTCTCGGCGCTCGTCACCGTCGGCATGATCGCCGCCTTCATCGCGGGCGTGTCGGTGGGCCTGGCCAGCTGGACGGCCGCCGTCACGCTCGCGGTGCTGCACGCCGCGCTGCGCCGCGTCGACGCGTCGGCCGCGCTGCGCTTCGTGGACTTTGGCGTGCTCATCTACCTCTGCGGCATGTTCGTCGTGATCGAGGCCATCAACCGCACGGGCTACCCGAGCGCGCTCGCCGACTTCATCTTTGGCCCGCTGGACATGGCGTCTGCGGGCGGCCTGGCCGTCTTTGTTGTCGTGACCGTCGTCGCGGTGAACCTGCTCTCGAGCACGCCCGCCGTCCTGCTGCTCATCCCGATCGTCGACGGCCTCCCGGCGCCCCTGCGCTTCGGCTACTGGCTCGCCCTCGCGTGGGCGTCCACCATCGGCTCCAACATGACGATGGCTGGGTACGTGCGATCGATCGCGATCGACCCAAGCTCGGCGGTCGATCACGCAGGGCGCAGGCGTACGTACTTACGCGCGATCCTTTGCATGCGCGCATGGCTGCACGCTGCACCCATGCATGCAACCGTCGATCGATCCGTTCATTCGCAGGTCCACAACGAACGTGATTGTGACGGACGGCTTCGCGCGCCGGAATCTGTACCGGCTCACGTTCATGGAGCATCTCAAGTTTGGCGTGCTCAGCAGCTCGCTCCTCCTCGTGTACGGTAACTTTGCCTTGTACCTGCTGCTCTGGCCGTGACCCAGTACATCCATCCACGTGCGTCCGTTGTGTGATCCACGGGAAATGTAGTACCAAACATCACGCTTGGCCTTTACAGCCTGTACATTACGGTAGTTTTGCACAAGGTCGCACTGCTCGCACGCGCATGCAGGTTCGGGTTAATAGACAAAGGGGTTGGTGGCGCCGCTTGGGTGCCCGGGGGGCACAAACGGCTCGGCGGTGTGCGGCGGGTCAAAGTCGGTTGTGCGCGGCGGGCGCTGGCCGCGATCGGCGGGCGGCAGCGGCGCGCCGTCGGGCGTGTCCCAGCGCAGCTTTTGCGTCGGCAGGTAGTACTTGATCTCGAGTTCCTTGAGGACCTTGTGAATACTGACCATGACGTAGCGGCGCGCCTGCCACTTGAAGCCGAGGTTTTGAAAGTTTTGCAGCTGGCGGACCCACACGTAGAGGGTGAGCCGGTTCGACAGCGTCACTGGTGGCCGCGACAAAAAACGCCCGGCCAACAGTGCATGCCAGAGGTGAGTCGCTGCCAAGTACCAGCACCCAGCGTCGCCGGCAGCGTCGCCCGTACGGTCGCCAAAGCCAAAGTCGTAGTTGGGGTACAGGTGCGACGGGTACTTGCGGACTTCCTCGCCCAGCCTCTTCTCGAACTGCTCGATAACGTCCATCGGCGTCGCGGCGTCGATCTCCAGGGTGATGAAGTGCCACTGGTGCGCGCTGCGGCGGACGTTGTAGATGTACTTGGTCGTGAGCACCTCGTTGGGCACGTAGATGAGCTGCTCGTCCCAGCGCTTGAAGACCGTCGTGTACAGGCTGATCTTGTGCACCACCTGTTCGGGCGCGCTCGAGCTTGACGCGCGGGATGGGCGGTGGCCCATGAGCTCGTGCGTGCCCCGGCCAGCGCATGCACCCGGACGCTGCCGCGCACGTACGACGTTCTCGTTGTCGAGCGTGACGCGGTCGCCGACGTCAAAGGGGTGCTGCACAAAGAGAAAGATGACCGAGTCCACCAGCACCTTGAGCGAGCCGCCGATGGCGAACGACAAGCTGACCAGCAGGCTCGAGACTGCATCGCGCGCGCGGGGCGGGGGGGGGGGGGGGGGGCGGCCCCG
>Ga0180216_1003203_pt1 | contig 13113 bp, 13 predicted proteins | sample eDN3rd37CBELigMG_FD_128879 | JGI IMG/M metagenome (GOLD analysis project Ga0180216, IMG submission 128879) | Enriched Miracle-Growth compost microbial communities from Emeryville, California, USA - eDNA 3rd pass 37_C BE-Lig MG (version 2)... ... | reverse complement strand
CCTGTTTTTGGGGGGTCGTCGGCGTCTGCGGCGCCGCTGCGGCGCAGGCGCCCCGCCCGCCCATCACGTGGGGCGTTGACGTCATCACAGCGCCACATGGCCCGGCGGCGGCGGCAGCAGCGGCGGACGACGACGAGGACGACGACGAGGACGACGACGAGCGCGAGGACGACGGCGGCAGGCGGGCTGGAGGACGGCTGGGACAGCTGCAGGCGGGAGGCGCTGGAGACGTCGCCCGCGATCGCGCCGGCGGCTTAGACGAACCGCAGCGGATCTTGTCGTCGCACCGCGCCGGACGCCGTCCGCGGCACACGTGGACGCGACCCTCCGCCGACCAGGTACGCCGCCCCAGCCTGCGAAGAAGGTATCGCTCCTACCACCGCTGCTGACTGGGCTGGCGTCTGCGACAGCGCCTTGGTCGCACTCCTCCAGCCATGGAAGTCCGCGAGGGCGCCCGCGCCTTCACGGCGCACCGCCTCGCCGCACTGCTCCGGCGCGCGCAGGCGGTCGTGCCGGCCATTACCGACCTGTCCGCCCGCTGGGTTCACTGCATCAAGGTACACCGCCCGCTCACGGCCGACGAGAGCGCCCTCGTCGACAAGCTCCTGCGCTACGGCCCGCTCGCGCCCGCCGAGGCCGACGCCGACACCGCGAGCGCGGCCGCGACCGCCCACGGCGAGCCGCTGCTGGTGATGCCGCGCCCGGGCACCGTGTCGCCCTGGTGCTCCAAGGCCACCGACATTGCACGCTCCTGCGGCCTCGGCGACGCCGTCGAGCGTGTGGAGCGTGGCACGCTCTTCCGCGTCGTCACCCGCGACGGCGCCCCGCTCACCGACGCCGACGTCGCGCTGCTGGCGCCGCTGATCCACGACCGCATGACCCAGGCGGTGCTGCGCGTCGCCGCGCCAACGCTCGAGCTGGTCTTTGGCGCCGGCGCCCAGCCACGGCCCCTGCGCCTCGTCCCGCTCGGCGACCGGCCGCGCGACGCCCTGGCGGCCGCCAACGTTGACCTCGGCCTGGCGCTCTCGTCGGACGAGCTGGACTACCTCGCGGACGCCTTTGGCGACAAGCTGCGCCGCCCGCCGACCGACGTCGAGCTCATGATGTTTGCACAGGTCAACTCGGAGCACTGCCGCCACAAGGTCTTCCGCGCCAGCTGGACGTTGGACGGCCAGGAGATGCAGCGCTCGCTGTTCGACATGATCAAGGCCTCGCACGCCGCCTCGCCGGCGGGCGTGCTCTCGGCCTACCACGACAACGGCGCCGTGCTCGAGGGCCCCGCCGTCTCGCGCTTCTACCCGGAGCTGGACGCCGCCGCCGCCGCGGACGCGGCGCTCCGGCCGCGCTCGTACCAGTTCCACCCGCCCGAGCCGGCGCACGTCGTCATCAAGGTCGAGACGCACAACCACCCGACCGCCGTGTCGCCGTACCCGGGCGCGGCCACGGGCTCGGGCGGCGAGATCCGCGACGAAGGCGCCGTCGGCCGCGGCGCCATGCCCAAGGCCGGCCTGGTGGGCTTTGCCGTGTCGGACCTGCTCATCCCGGGCTTCGTCCAGCCGTGGGAGGCCGCCGACGTCGGCAAGCCGGACCGCATCGCGTCCGCGCTCGACATCATGATCGAGGCGCCCATCGGCGCGGCCGCGTTCAACAACGAGTTTGGGCGGCCCGCGCTCACGGGCTTTTTCCGCACGCTCTGTGTCCCACCGCCGGCGCTCGAGGGCGGCGACACCGCCGCCGCCGGCACCGTCGCGCGCACCACGCGCGGCTACCACAAGCCGATCATGGTCGCGGGCGGCCTCGGCACCATCCGGCCGTCCCACGTCGACAAGCAGCCGCTGCGCCCGGGCATGCCGCTCATCGTGCTGGGCGGCCCCGCCATGCTCATCGGCCTCGGCGGCGGCGCCGCGTCGTCGATGGCGTCGGGCGCGTCGTCGGCCGACCTGGACTTTGCGTCCGTGCAGCGCGACAACGCCGAGATGCAGCGCCGCTGCCAGGAGGTCATCTCGGCCTGCTGGGCGCTCGGCGAGAGGAACCCGATCCGCGCGATCCACGACGTCGGCGCGGGCGGCCTGTCGAACGCGCTGCCGGAGCTGGTCGAGGGCTCCGGCTACGGCGCGCACTTTCTGCTCAGCGCCGTCCCGACCGACGACCCCTCGCTGTCGCCCATGGAGCTGTGGTGCAACGAGGCGCAGGAGCGCTACGTGCTCGCCACCGACCCCGAGGACCTCGCGGTATTTGCCAACCTGTGCAAGCGCGAGCGCGCGCCGTTCGCCGTCGTCGGCCACGTCACCGAGACGCCGCAGCTGATCCTCGACGACGACCGGGCAGGCGTCGCGTCGGCCGGCCGTCCGATCGACCTACCGCTCAGTATCCTCTTCGGCAAGACGCCCCGCATGCACCGCACCGCGGCCCACCTGCCGCCGCCGCTGCCGCCGCCGGCCGGCTGGGTCGCGGCGCTGAGCCCGCTCGACGCGCTGCACCGCGTGCTGCGCGTGCCGTCGGTCGCCGCCAAGTCGTTCCTGATCACCATCGGCGACCGCACCGTCGGCGGCCTCACCGCGCGGGACCAGTTCGTCGGGCCGTGGCAGGTGCCCGTCGCCGACGTCGCCGTCACCGCCGCCGGCCACCACACGTAGGGGCCGCCGCCGCTGGGTTGCTTGGATATGTGTGTCGGCGCGCAAGCATTCGCTGACCGCATAGTTGGTGAGTTTTTTTTTTCCTGTGTGTTTTCCCTCCCAATGGCAGGCACCACGGCGAGGCCATGGCGATGGGCGAGCGCACGCCGCTGGCGCTGCTGAGCGGCCCAGCGTCGGGCCGTATGGCCGTCGGCGAGGCCATCACCAACATCGCCGCCGCGGACGTGAACAAGATCGGCGACATCAAGCTCTCGGCCAACTGGATGGCCGCCGCCGGCCACCCGGGCGAGGACGCCGTGCTCTACGACACGGTGCGCGCGGTCGGCGAGCAGCTCTGCCCCGCGCTGGGCATCGCCATCCCCGTCGGCAAAGACTCGGTTTCCATGAAGACGCGCTGGGCGGCCGACGGCGGCCGGGGCACGCAGGAGGTCGTGGCGCCCGTGTCGCTGATCGTGTCGGCGTTCGCCGTCGTGGACGACGTCCGCCGCACGCTCACGCCGCAGCTGCAGTCCTTGCCCGGCGACAGCAGCGCCCTCTTCCTGCTGGACCTGGCCAACGGCGCGGCGCGCGTTGGCGGCTCGGCGCTCGCGCAGGCGCACCAGCAGACGCAGGGCGCGCCGCCGGACCTGGACGACCCTGCGCTGGTGCGCGCCTTCTTCGCCGCGGTGCGCGCCGCCTCGCGCGCCGGCGTGCTCGCCGCCTACCACGACCGCTCGGACGGCGGCCTGCTGACGACGGTCGTCGAGATGGCCATCGCCGGCCGGCGCACGGTGCACCTCGACCTGGCCGCCGCGGTCGCCCGCGCCCCCGCCGGCACGTCGCCGCTCGAGGTGGCCTTTGCCGAGGAGCTCGGCGCGGTCGTCCAGGTGGCGCGCGCCGACGTCGACAAGTTCCGCGAGATGCTGCGCGCCCACGGCCTGCCGGACGCCGCCGTTGTGGAGATCGGCACGGTGCGCGATCCGGCCAAGGGCGCGCGCGCCGAGCTGGTGTTGCAGTGCGGCGCCGGCGCGGCGCCGCTGCTGCGCAGCTACGTGGGCGACCTGGCCAAGGTGTGGTACGAGACGTCGTACCGCATGGCCGCGCTGCGCGACGACCCCGAGTGCGCCGCCGAGGAGTTTGAGGGCGTCTACGACGAGGCCGACCCGGGCCTCGGCGCGCAGCTGACCTTCGCGTTCCCGCGGCCCGACGCCGGCGTGCCCGACGCCAACAGCGTCCCGCGCGCGCTCGCGGCCAACCCGCGGCGCCCGCGCGTCGCCATCCTGCGCGAGCAGGGCGTCAACGGCCAGGTCGAGATGGCGGCGGGCTTTGTGCGCGCCGGCTTTGACGCGGTCGACGTGCACATGACCGACCTGCTGGCCGGCCGGGTCGACCTGCGCCAGTTCCGCGGCCTCGCCGCCGTCGGCGGCTTCTCGTACGGCGACGTCCTTGGCGCCGGCGAGGGCTGGGCCAAGTCGATCCTCTTCCACGCGCCGACGCGCCAGGCGTTCGCCGACTTTTTCGCGCGCGCCGACACGTTCGCCTTTGGCGTGTGCAACGGCTGCCAGATGCTGTCGACCCTCAAGGAGCTCATCCCGGGCGCCGAGGGCTGGCCGCGCTTCGTGCGCAACCGGTCCGAGCAGTTCGAGGCGCGCTTCGTGCCCGTGGCCATCCCCGGCGCCGCCGACGGCCGGCCCACCACCCGCTCCGTCATCCTGGGCCCGATGGCCGGCTCGCGGCTGCCAATCTCCACGGCGCACGGCGAGGGCCGCGCCATCTTCCCGGACGCGCCGGACCAGCAGGCGGCCGCCGCGGCGCTCTACGCCGCGGGCCAGGTCGCGCTGCAGTACGTCGACAACCACGGCCAGCCGACGCAGCGGTACCCGTTCAACCCGAACGGCTCCGTCGCGGCCATCGCCGGCGTGTGCTCCGCCGACGGCCGCGTCACCATCATCATGCCGCACCCGGAGCGCGTGCACCGCTGGTTCATCAACTCGTACGTGCCGCCGGCCATCCGCGACGCGGTGACCGCGGCGCAGGCCGTGCACGCCGTCGGCAGCGACGACGAGCAGACCGCGCTCGACGAGGGCCCCTGGGCGATGCTCTTCCACAACGCGCGCCGCTGGGCGGACTCGGTGCCGGACCTTAGCACCGCCGCGGCATAGTGCCCCGCGCGCGCCGTGTAGAACTGTTGCTTTCATGCTTTTATGTACACAGAAATTGTTGCGACAATGGAGATTTGGTTTACAACGGTGGCGGCCTAGCGATGCGTCACCTGGAGCAGGACCACGGCGACGTCGTTGGTCACGGGGTTGGGAAGCGCCGCGAGCTTCTGGCTCAGGCCCGGCAGGTCGAGCGCGGCCGTGGGCGTCGCGTTGATCGTGCTTAGGATGGCCGCCTCGGTGACGTTGGGCGACCAGAACGACCGCGACGTCAGCAGCAGGTACCGCACGCTGTCGCTTAGCTTGAGCTGTTGTGGTGCGGGCCTCGCAGGCGTGGCCGGTGACCGCGTCGGCCGGCCCCATTGTCACCGCCGCGAGCGCCGTCGCGTTGGGATGGGCGCCAAAGCACTCGACCTTGCCCGGGGGCACCGCCTGGCGACAGCAGCATTCGCGCATCGACACGATGGGTCTTAAACCACTGCCCTGCACGAAGCATGCCTGTGTTTGCGCGCGGATGCCGCCGTACCGGGGCCACCTGCTCAATCGCGGTCGCGCTGCCGCTTCGGTTGGCCTTGATGGCGTGCACCGTCAGCCCGCCGACGGTGCACACATACACGTTCTGGTCGCGCAGGAACACGGCGGCCATTTGGCAGCCGCTGTTGACCGTGTTCTGCCGCAGGTTGGCAATGAGCAAGTCGTCGTTGAGCATCTTGCAGCTGCGCTCCAGTGCGTCGCTGACACGGTTGGCGCCCAGCGCCGCCTGCGACGCGAGGATGGACGCCAAGTGGATGGCAGTGTACCGCGCCGCAAACACGGAGCCGTAGCCCTCGACGACGGCGTGCAGCGACTGATTGGGCAGTGTGCCGGACGGCGGCTGCCGGCGGCGGCGTTCGCACCGTGAAGCACGGCAGGCGAGCTTAGCAGCGGTCAGTCAGCACGACCAATAGTGCGCGCCGCTGTCAGCGTACCTCGGGCACGTCGTACAGGCCGTTCAGGTCGCCGACGGACACCGCCAGCGCGGGCTTCTTGCAGAGGGACACAGGCCGCACCACCGTGATCACTTCGTACTGCGGCGCGTGCTTGCCAGCGGGATCTTTGGGCCTGGGGCGGCGGGGGCGAGGTCGATGGGACGCCGCAAAAGAAAAACACAAGTGAAACGATTAGGCCGGTGTCGGCGGCCGGCCACCAGCGACACCAGGACGTACAGAGCGGGGGGCTCGCTGGTGCGCAGCTGAGCCATCGTCTGGTCGGCGGCGGCACGCAGGGCGGCGCGGATCTCGCGCTCCGAATAGCCTTCCACTGCACCCACAGCAGCACAGGCTCTTGAGCACACCAGGCTTTTTAGGTGGGTTCCAGCGCACCCGTCAGTCTGCCGGAGGCAACGTACCGGCCGGCTTGACGAGGGCCAGTACCGCCGACGCGACGGAGCGGCACACCCACGCCTCCAGCAGAGGCCGATGCGTTGCGCACAGCCGCTGGCCCTGCGACAGCTGCACCAAGTACTCGGGCCTGGGATACGGGCAGACACTGCGCTGTTGCTGTTGCGCGTTGGCCGCGGCCGCGTTCATTGGCCCTCCAGATGCTCACGATCCGTCGTACTTGGACCGCAGGTAGAGCTGCGTGACGGCCAGGGTGTACGGCTCGGCTTCCGAAAGCTGCAGCCACCCGGTGGTGGTGAACGCCGGCAGGTTGCCGATGCGTGGCACCGCGATCGCCAGGTTCGCGCTGGCAGGCTTGCCTGGCACGCCGCTCGCCATCACGCTCGCTGCAGTGTTCGCGGAGGAAGATGACACTGTCGACGACGTCGCGGCCGCGGCCGCAGAACCGACCGACGGCGCTCCTACCGTGGTGGCACCGGGCAGGGTCGTCGACGCCACCAGCGAGATGCGCCTGGGGTTGCCAGTCGCCGGCGCGGCGGTGCCCGGCAGCGGGGGCGGCGCGATCGCCACGGTGGGCACCACCGGAGTGCCGGCCTCGTCCGGCAGCGACTGGTACCACAGCAGCTTGCGCACGATGGCGTCCTGGATGGCCTCGGGGCTCGCGTTGGCGCTGACCAGGTGCTCCATGTTGATCGCCGCGGCGATGGTCGCCGTGGGAACATGGCGGAACACCGTCGCGACCTTGGCCGCGAGCGCTTGCGTGCTCGCCGAGCTCCCCGCCCTGAGCCGGTGCAAATCACAAGGGGTGGGGGGCGGGGGGAGCAGTGGCAGTTAGGCCACCCTGGCACGGTTCACCGCCCAGTCGTGCCGGCCAGCATACAGGGTCGGCGACAGGGGCGATGTCGGCTGCGAGGCGGCGGGCGTGTGGCTGGCGGTCAGCAGCGAGACCGCCTCGGGCGGCACCAGGAGCAGCACAGCGGTGGTGTCGCCCGCAACATCCACCGGCGCATCCGGCACCGCCCCACCGGGCGTGAGGCTGAGGGCAAAGCTAATCTTGATGACCGACGCCGACGTGGCGGGGGGGGCGGTCCAGTTCTTGCCGGGGCCCCACTTGAACGTGAGCGTTGTGGCCGTGCGGCCGGCCTCGAACGTGACGGGTGTGGCCACAATCGGCGAGAAGTCGGTTCCGGCGATGGCGGTGCTGTCGTCGGTGGTGCTGACAAACACTGTCAGCAGCGGGCCCGCCGCCGCCCGCTTGAGCGTCAGGTTGACGGTGCGGGCGTCCCACGGCATGACGTAGGTGACCGGCGCGAACGCGCACGGCGCCACCTGGCGCGCCGGCGACGGCGGCTGGCTGTCCAGCGGCGAGCCGCCCTGCGGCGACGCGAGCTCGCTCGGGCTGCCGGCGCTGGCGCCGCCGCCGCTCAGCGCCGCCGCGCTGGGAGACGGCAGGGGTCCGGGCGACGCCAGCGGCGGCGACACGACGCCGCTGCCGCCGCCAGCGCGCGGGGACAGGGCGCTGCCGCTGATGCGGACGAGCGACCGGGGCAGCGAGCCCGTCTTTTGCTGCACGCGGCTGGCCAGCGCCGCCGTCGTGATACAGATGGACTCGGGCGTTGCCGAGGCGGACCGGCCGCCGGACGACGAGTTGGTGCGCACCGTGGGCGAGGCGGGGCGTGTCGACGCTTGGCCGACCACAAACTTGTACACTGTCCGCGGGATTGCACCGGGGGCGTTCTCGCCGGGCACCAGCAAGGTTAGCACGTCTGACGGCATCATCTCGCACGGTCAGCGTCGCCCGCGTACCCGGCATATTGTGCTCTTCCTCCCAAGCCCGCAACGCCACGAGAACGCTCTGGCGCGCTTCGCCGTTGGCGAGGCCCGCGCTCTCCAGGTCGGCGTCGGTGGCAGCCAACAGCCGGTCAAAATCGTGGAACGCCTTCGCCACGCTGTCCAGTTCGGTTTGCAGGGACGACGAGCGCATCACGCCAACAAAGCACCACTCTGCGCGACCGCGGCGAAGCGCCGTGCCGGGAGGTGTGCATGCGCTGGTCAGCAGACCAGTGCCTGGTTGCGCGCGCTGCGGATGAGCCGAGCGGTACGGACCGAGGAACCGGGGCACGGTGGGCTTTTCCTGGCTCGTGAAGCGGTTGCAGAACGAGATCTCGTCGCCCGACCGGATCGCCGCTGTCGTGTTCTTGATCAGCCGCCGGCCGTTCACGTACGTGCCGTTCGCGCTCAGGTCTTCCAGGAACATCTCCCACTCGGTGGCCTCGCCCATCCCGGGCGACATGCTGCCCTCGGGCGTGCCGTGCTTCGGGTACTGCACCGTAGCGGCCGGAGGGCAGTGCATGGTTGTTTCGGCGGTATCAGCCCGCTAGGGCATCTCACATCCGCAGATGGTGACATGCAACACGCGCCGTACGCGATAGATGATGCAGTGCCGGCCGCTTATCTGCTGCTGCGCCACGATGGCGTCGCAGCCCAGGCTGCGCCCGATCACGAACGAGTCCCGGTTGATGTCTGCCGGTGCGCACGCACAGCGGCACATGCTCGGTGTGGCCGGGGTCAGGCGGTGCGATGCCGCTCAAGGCGCGTGGTGAGCGGCGCGGACGTACCGATGCGCTCGTACTGCCGGTTGAGCGGCTCCAGCCGCGCCCAGACCGCGCCAGGCGGCGCCGTGTCGGCGGCATTGGATCCGGCGCGCGAGCGGTTGACGTCCGTGATGGACTGGGCCCGCTGGCGAGAGGTGGTGGTCGTCGTTGGTGGCACGGCCGGGACTCCACCGCCGTTGGGACTGCCGGCCGACGGCTTGCGACCGCCCAGCAGCCGCGTCGTGTGCCGCGCGAGCTGCGCTTTCATCGCCTCGGTGAGCGACTGCGAGGTGGCCTCCCTGGTAGGACACAGCGGGGTCGGCTAGCGCGCTCGCGGAGGGTTGGGCGGCCGTCGGCGTCGCCTGCGGCGTACCACAAGGTCCTCGTCGTCCTCGGCCTGTGCCATGTGCTCCGCACGCCAGTCCTCGATCGCGCTCTTGACCGGGTAGCACGGCGCCAGCTGTGCCACGGCCGCCGAGAGCGAACGCTGTGCAGCCACTGTCAACGTCGTGGACGTTCCAGCGATCCTGCGATCGAGCTGCCGAACCTTGTCTTCCGAGATGGGCTGGTTGCAGGACGGGCAGCGCGCCGTGTCGCGGGCCTGTACAACAAGGCTGCCGCAGCAAGCAGGCTCGGCGGCAGTTAGCACCCAACTGCAGTGCTGGTGTTTCAGAGCGGGCAACGTACCGCGTGGATCCAGTTCACGATCGCCTCGCGCTCGAACATGTGGCCGCAACTCGTCGTGGTCGGGTCGGTCATGATGTCGAGCATGATCGGGCAGACGAAGAGCTTGGGCACGCTGGGCGGCTTGCCGCGGCCGGCGCCCGCGGCGCCGCCGCCGCTGCCGCCGCCGCCGCCGCCGCCGCCGCCTCGGCGGCCCAGCAAACCCATCGTGTTGCAAGACGGCGCGGGAGCGCGCCCACCGGTTAAGCGCAGCTAAAAATCCGGATCTACGTCTGCGCGGGGGGGCGTCGCGTAGTTTTGCTCGTTGCCGGCGTTGCCTTCATGGGATGATGCGCGGCGTGCCGCGGCCTGTCGGCCCAGACAACGTCCACACCACGTCGCTGCCGAGGGTCACGTTTTGGGTCACGTTTTCTTCGGAGAAGCAGAACCGCGGCAGAGCACCGGCAGAACAGCGGCAGAAACGAGGCCAAACAATTCCAGATCCAGTCAGTGGCAATCCGGCCAGATCGTCCCAGCAGCCATCCCAGTAATCGCCCGCCCCCCCATACCACTACTATCCCGCTCCCCACGCTCCATGCGCACCGTCGAGAGGCGAGCTACAGGGCCTGGCGCGTCTCAGGATTTGCTAGATTGCGCATATGGGCGTTCAAGGGCAAAGCCATGGTGTGCTTTGCACGTCGCCACGTCGCGCATGCCGGGCGCTCAGCGCGCACGTCAGCGCGCCACTGTGCCGTCGCGGCCCCTGTAGCTTTGTTTGTTGTCCAAATGCAGAAAGTACGTCCAGAGAGGGCCCGGAAGCGACATGGCCCCTGACTGGAGATCTGCGCGTCATACGCGCAGTAGGCGCGATTGTGCCGCGGCTGGCCTGCACACACCCAGCGGTCGCTGCTCAGCCCCGGCTGGTCAAGCGTGTCTGGCCAATGGATCGCCGCCAATACTCCGCTAGTGGCGGCCGGAACTGTTTGCAGCGCATGCATCTTTTCACCTACGCTAGCGCGGACGCTTCAGCATTCTTTGTGCATGTCTGTTCGTCGCCGCTGCGATCCACCACTCAGCGTGCCCGCTCCATAGGCCTTCCCCCCCGGGTTCCTGCCGCCTCCCTCCCTCAGCCGGCCGCCTCAGTGCGGCCGCCACGTCATCGTGGCCCTATCAGAAATCTGTCAGAAAGTTGGCGCCAAAACACGCTGAGCGCGCGGCCGCCGACGCGACGCGCTTGCGACGCCGCCGTCGACGCCCCCGCTGGACGCCCCCCAGAAAGAGAGACCGGCTTGGGCTCTGGCCCCGTCGTTGGACGGCCCAAGGACCGACCGAAGGGCCGCATGGCACGTTGGCACTGCCGCGTGTAGCACCACCGGCGTCGTCGCAACGCCGCACGTGCGTCAGCGAGCCCCTGGCCGCTCCGCCTCGTGTCCGCTGCGTGCACTTTGCTTCAGGCTCCCGGACGCCAGCCAGGCGTACCCCCCGACCGACTGGCCCTGGCGCGGGCTCGCCTAGACGGCCCGCCTGGCCGATAAATGGCCGCCCGGGCCATGCCGCAGGCCACGCACGACCTCGCCAGCCTGCGGGCGCAGCTGCTCTGCGACGGCGGCAGCGACGCCAACAAGCCGCCTGCCGTGCCGGACGTGGACCACCTCGACGGCGTGCTCGAGGACAAACTCTTTGGCGACGCCGCCGACGGCGCGCTCGACTACCTGGACGACGGCTTTGGCGTGCCCGGCGCACCGCCAGCGCCGCCGGCCAAGGCGCCCGACGTCCCGGCGCCGGCCCCGCCGGCCGCGTCGCCGCCGTTCCCCCCTATCGCCGCGGGGGAGGTCGCCGCGCGGCTGTGGGCGTCGCCGCTGGGCACCGCGCCCAACGTGCTGCTGCTGGTGGTGGCCACCGCCGCCGAGGTATGCGACACCGAGCTGGCGCGCCTTTGGCGCGACGACGCGTGCGTCCGCATCGGCCCGTCGCTGCTCGCGCCTGGGTACGCCCGCCGTTCGCTGGCGCTGGCCATGGACAACGCGCATGCCCTGACCGCGAGGCCGTGCGTGCTGCGTCGTTTGGTGGTCGGGCCCCGCGGGCCAGCGTGACGGCGGCCGACCTCATGCGGCCGCTCGCCGCAGCGGCCCGCGCTGCCCTGAGCCGCCGCGGTGCCGTCGACCTGGTGGCGTTGGCGGACGGCGGCTCCACTGCGCAGTGCGGACCTTCACAACCGCTGCAGGTGCGTCGCGAACTGGCCGTCATGGCCGCGCCAGTTTAGCTGCAACTCACACTGAAGACCCGAATGCGGCCACTTTCCATGACGGTGGCAGGCGCTCGCGGACGCGTTTGTGCATTTTGACATGGAGGCCACGCTGCGCCGGTGGCCGTGCTTTGTCGACGGCGGCTGGCCCCGCCTGCGCGATTTGGCCAAGTCGCTGCCGTCCGCGGTGGGTCCGGCTGCCGTGGCAGCGAACGGCGTGCGGCCTAGCGCGGCCCCGGCCGCGCCGGCGCCGGCGCCGGCGCCGACGCTGGTCGAGGTGCCAACCGCCGTGAGTGCGCCGCACCCTGCGGCACCCACTGCCGCGGCCCTTATAGCTACCCCGCCAGCGACCGCGCCAGCGGCCAGCGTCGTCGCGCAGGCGTTCAAGCCGTCGACGGCGGCGACGTCGCCCGCGGGCAAGCCCGCCCTGCGGCGTCCCGATGGGCCGGTGCCGCCGAGCACCGCCGCCAGCAAAATCAACCGCACGGCGGCCGACCTGTTCCAGCCGCCCTCGTCGCCGGCAGCGCCGGTCGCCGCTGCTGCCGCCGCCACCGCCGCCACGCATGCAGCCGCTGCAGCGGGCCCGGCGATCGGGCCCGTCACGAGCGCGCTGTCCGGCGCCGCCTTGTTCGACCGGACGTACCACTTCATGCAGCCCCCACCGCGGCGGGCGGCACCGGCCAAGGAGGCCACCGGGCCGCGCCGGGCGCTGTCTAGCAGCGCCAGCGGCTCGCCGGCGCCCAGCGGCCTCGCCGCCGCCCCAGCGCAGGCGTCGCCTTCGCCCTCGGCGTCGGCGTCGGTGTCCGCGTCGGCGTCGGCGTCGGCGTCGGCGGCGACTGCGGGACAAGCTGGTGGCCGCGGCACGGCCGTGCCGTCGGCCGCGCCGACAGCGGCGCCCGCCGCGGCGCCCGCGCCGCCGGCAAAGCCGTCTGCACCGTCACCGCGCGCGCCGGCGTCGCCGGTCGCACCGTCACTGCCGTTGCCGCCGTCGCTGGTCACCGTGCAAGGCCGGCCCACAGTGACCGTGCCGGAGGGGAAGCCTTCGATCCCGCCCAAGCCGGCGTCGCTGGTCTCGCCGGCGTCGGTGCACATCATGCCGCGCACGTCGGCGCACATTGCGGGCGCGGTGTCGGACGGGCCGATGGTGGCGTCGCTGGCGATGACGCCCAAGTTTGCCAGCCGCGAGGTCGCGCCGTACGGCTTGACGGGCCTGCGCAACCTGGGCAACACATGCTTCATGAACGCGACGCTGCAGTGCCTGTCGTCCGCGCTCCTTCTCACGCGCTACTTTCTCGGTACGCCGAGCCGCGGAACGTGCGGCTTTGGAACCTGATGGCCGGTGGCTCACCACCCCGCTGCGCCGCGATCCGAGAGCGTGGCGCCGTGCAGACGGCACGTACCGCAAGCAGCTGAACCCGAGCAACCCGCTGGGCACGGGCGGCCGGCTGGCGGAGGCGT
>Ga0180216_1003201_pt1 | contig 13114 bp, 17 predicted proteins | sample eDN3rd37CBELigMG_FD_128879 | JGI IMG/M metagenome (GOLD analysis project Ga0180216, IMG submission 128879) | Enriched Miracle-Growth compost microbial communities from Emeryville, California, USA - eDNA 3rd pass 37_C BE-Lig MG (version 2)... ... | reverse complement strand
CGAGCGGCTGCGGATGGCCATGGAGCGAGGCGACGATGATCTGCTTCACCACCTGATAGATGGAGGCATCGGCCTCGATCACCTGCCGGCACCGGCCCGCGAACGGCCCCACGATGCCATAGGCCAGGAGCACGCCGAGGAAGGTTCCGACCAGCGCCGAGCCGATCATCGCGCCGAGGATTTCCGGCGGCTTGTCGATCGAGCCCATGGTCTTGACCACGCCGAGCACGGCCGCGACGATGCCGAGCGCTGGCAGCGCATCCGCCAGGGTCTGGAGATTGTCGGCCGGCCGGATCGCCTCGTGATGGTGGGTCTTGAGACTGTTGTCCATCACGTCCTCCACCGCATGCGGATCGAGCGTGCCGGAGGACACGACGACCAGCCGCAGCGTATCGCAGATCAGGTGGATCAACGTCGCATCACCCAGCAGGCGCGGATATTCGGCAAAGATCGCCGAGGACTTCGGATCCTCGATATGCGGCTCGAGCGCCACCGGCCCTTCGACGCGCAGCGTCTTCATCAGCTTGCTGACCAGGAAGATGCAGTCGAGATAGTCCTGCTTCTTGTATTTCGGCCCCTTGAACACCTTCATGAGCCCGCCGAGCAGAGCCTTGAGATCCGCGCCGCTGTTGCCGATGATGAGCGCGCCGACCGCCGCGCCGCCGATGATGAGCATCTCGTGCGGGAGCGCATGCATGACCGGGCCGATGTCGCCGCCGGTGAACACGAAGCCACCGAAAACCATGACCAGCAAAACGACGAGACCGATACCTGCGAACATTCTGTTCCCCGCGCCATTCTTATAAGCTGCAACCCGGCCCGGACGGACTGGTCGTCCCGGCAAGTCTTAGAACGGCTCTGCTGAAACAGGGTTTAATGCCAAGGTTATCGCCCTCTTAAGGACCCACGGCCCGGCGCCTCCGCTTGCCTGGAAACGAAAACGGGCGTGCGACCCGTGCCGCACGCCCGTTCCAGGCGGTGCCCCCACCGGCCGGATTCTAAAAGAGGTCGAACAGCGACTGCTTGCTGATCCGCGCAAAGGCGATCTGCGCGGCTTCCAGCGTCATCAGTTTGTTTTGCAGCTTGGTCACCACCTCGGTGAGATCGGTATCCTCCAGGGTCGAGCGGCGCTCGGTCAGGGTCAACGCCGTGTCGTCGATCCGTTTGCCGATATCCTCGATCCGCTGCGACCGGACACCCTGTAGCGATTGCGCCACGATGACATGGTCGAGCGCCGTGCGTGAATCGTTGAGGGCATTGCCGCGCGCCGTCTCGTCGCCCGACTGGATGGCGGCGATGGCATCGGCCAGAATATCGTCCAGGGAGCGCGTGCCGATGACATTTTCGGCAATGCTCTGCCGGGTCGGCGCCGCCTCGATCGCCAGGCCCGCACCGACCGGGATATTGACCGTGTTGGCATCGTCGAAAACCGGCCGTCCCTGGTAATCCGTCTGGTTGACCAGATCATTGATCGTGGCGCGGATGCCCTCCAACTCCTTGGCGACTGCCTCACGGCCCGGCGAGCCCGCTCCGGTTCCCGCCGCCGTGACCAGCAGTTCGGTAACATGGGTCATGAGGTCATTAATCGTTTCGAGATTGGTCGTCGCCTGCGCCGCGCGCGAATCCGCGAACTTGAGATTGCTCTGCCAGGCGGTGTTGATGGATTGCTGGCGGCCGACCAGCGAAATCTGCACCCAGTCCTGCGGATTGTCCGAGGACTGGCTGAGCTTGTGACCCGTCGAGATTTTGGCCTGCTCGGTGGCGATATCCCGCGCCATCGCCTGCTGGCGAAGAATCTCGGCATTCAGGGACTGGGTGGTGATGAAGACCATGTCGGCTCACTCGCGCTTTTGGTCAGAAGACCGAGAAGATGGTTTGCATGACTTCCTTGGCGACCTGGATGACCCGCGCCGAAGCCTGGTAGGCTTGCTGAAAGCGGAGCAGATCGGCTGCCTCGCGATCCAGGTTGACGCCGCTCACGTCGGCGCGCGCCTGCTGGGCCATGGTATTGCGACTGGCGGCCGAGGACTGCTCGGACAGCGTGGCGCCGACCTGGTTGCCATGCATCGCCACCAGCCCCACCCACTTGTCCTCAAAGGAACCGGGGCTGCGCAACGCGCTGATCGCCAGAAGATTGCCGTTGCTGACGCCGCTGGTGGAAGCTCCCGCGATCTTGGCAGGGTCTGTAATCAGCACCGACAGCGTGCTGGCGTCCGCGCCCATGGCGAGCATGTCCGTGCCCGGCACGCCCCCTGCCGTTTGTCCGGCTTTGTGCCAGTTGTTGATCCCGGTGACATATTCCGCGGCAAGTGCATCGACCGAGGTTATGCGGTCCTTGGTGACTTGCGCGCTCTTGACCAGGCCGCCCAGTGTCCCGCTCGCCGGATCGGCGATCGCCGAGCCGCCGACCGTGAAATGCAGCAGGCCGTCCGCATCCTGGCTGACGGCAAGCGGGTTGGCGACGATATTATCGACGAGCTTGACAGCGCCGTAGCTGACGTTCGCCGCATCGTGATCGCCGAAATCAATCGTGACGTTGAGCCGATTGGCGATCTCGCCAAGCGCCTGATCGCGCGAATCGAGCAGCGCGATATGCGCGGCGGTCTCGGGCGCGGAGCGGCGCAGGCCTTCATTGGCGTCGGCGAGCTGCTGGAGGGCCTTGTTGAGCGCGTCGACTTCGGTGGTCGCGCCGGCGCCGATGCCGTTGCGGATCGTCACCAGATCGCCCCGGGTCTGCCCGAACGCGGTGTTGATCTGCTCGAACGAGAACAGCACATCCGCCCGCAGCGTCGTATCGGCGGGATTGGAGGCGAGCCGCTCCACCGCCGCGAACATCGCCGTCATGCGTTGGCCCACGCCCAGCGTGCCGTCGTTGAGCGCCGTCTGAATGTCACTCATCCAGCGTGCCCGCTGGTCGGCGCTGCCGAGCAGGTTGCTGGTCTCCCGCGCGGCCGCATCCAGATAGGGATCGGTGGAACGCACGATCCGGTCTATATCCACGCCACCATAAGCGATGCCGGAGCGATACCAGATCGTCGTGCCGGCGCCCGAGGGCGATTCCTTGAGGGCAAGCGTGCGGCGGCTGTAGCCCGGCGTATCGGCGCTGGCGATGTTGTTGGCGATCACGCCCATCGCGGCCTGATAGGCGCGCGCGCCCGAGGCGCCGATGCCGAAAAGGTCGGAGATCGTCACTTAGTTTTCTCCAGTTGCTGGAGGACCAGTTCGGCAATGCCGAGACCGCCCTTGTCGGCCAGGCTGTCGGCCATGCGGGCGTCGGACAGCTCGCGGAACTGATCGACGGCGCTGCTGCCCGTCAGCTCGTCGCCAAGGCTCGCCTGCCGCATCGTGCCGACGAGCTGGCGCACGAAGATCGCTTCGAATGCCTTGGCGGCGCGCGCCAGCTCGGCCCGTTGGTCCGCATCCTGCCGGGGCTGCGCGGCGATCCCCCCGCCGGATCCGATGGCTGCCAGTTGCGTCATATGATCTCCAGCTCCGCCCTCATCGCACCGGCCTGTTTGAGCGCCTCCAGTATCTCGACGAGATCGGAAGGAGACGCGCCTACCGCGTTCACCGCCTTCACAATATCGGCCAGGGACGCTCCACCTTTAAAAAGAAACATCGGATTCTTTTCTTCCTGCGCCTCGATGGCACTGGAGGGCTCGACGGCGGTCTGGCCCTTGGAGAAGGGCGCGGGCTGCACGATACGGGGCGATTCCTTGACCGTGACGGTCAGCTTGCCATGACTGACGGCGGCCGGCGTGATGCGCACCATACCGTTGATGACAACCGTGCCGGTGCGCGCATTGACGATCACGCGCGCTGGCGGATCGGCGGGCTTCACCTGGATGTTCTCGATGAGGCCCATCATCATGATGCGGCCCTCCGCACCGGGCGGCGCATTGATGGCGATGGAGACGCCGTCCAGCGCCTTGGCGCGCTGGTCGTTGAACGCAAGGTTGATCGCGTCGGCCACCCGCAGCGCCGTGGTGAGGTCCGCCTCGGCGAGGTTGAAGGTCAGCACCGGACTGCTGTCGAAGCCGGTGGCGACGGCGCGCTCGACCGTGGCGCCGCTCGGGATACGGCCGGCCGACGGCACATTGACCGAAAGCTGTGAGCCGTCCGCGCCGGAGACGCCGAGGCCGCCCACGGCCAGATTGCCCTGCGACATGGCGTAGATCTCCCCATCGGCACCGCGCAACGGGGTCAGCACCAGCGTGCCGCCGCGCAGCGACTTGGCCTTGCCGAGCGCCGAAACGGTGACATCGAGCCGCTGGCCCGGCTTGGCGAAGGCGGGCAGGTCGGCCGTCACCAGCACGGCGGCAGCATTCTTGAGCGCCGGGTTGACGCCCGGCGGCAATGTGAGACCGAAACGCGAAATCACGCCCTTCATGCCTTGCGTCGCATAGTCGAGGCTGTCGTCGCCCGTGCCGGCGAGGCCGACGACGATGCCGTAGCCGACGAGCTGGTTGCTGCGCAGGCCCTCGAACGCGCCGAGATCCTTGATCCGCTCCGCCTGCGCCGGGGAAGCAGCAAACTGGAGGCCGAGCAGAACCGCGAGCACAGCCATCCGCGTCCGGCCCAGCATCGAAAGCATATGAGACATCATGGGGTCACGGGCTCCGTCAGAAGGGGCTGATCTGCGAGAAGAAGCGGGAGAGCCAGCCCTGCCGGCTCGCACGGGCGATCTCGCCCTTGCCGGTATAGGTGATGCGGGCATCGGCCACGCGCGTGGAGAGCACGCGGTTGTCCGGGCCGACATCGGCCTGCCGGACGAGCCCGGAAATCTGCACATATTCGTCGCCCCGATTGAGCGTGAGCTGCTTTTGGCCGCGCACCAGCATGGTGCCGTTGCCGAGCACCTTGGCGACGGTCACCGTGATCTCGCCGGAGAGCGCATTGGACTGGGCGGCATCGCCCTTCCCCTTGAACCCCTGACTGCCGCTTGCGCCAATATCGCTGGCGCTGAACAACTTGCTGAATGGGCCGGTCGAGGGCGGGGTGAGGCCGATGGTGCCCGAACGGTCCGTATTGGCGCTGGTGCTCTTGCTCGCCTGAGTGCGCTCGACCAGCAGGATGGTGATGATATCGCCCACGCTGGCCGCGCGTGCGCCGTTGGTCAGCGCGGAGAAGCCGGCGGTCGACTGGAAAATCGCGCCGTTGGCCTGCTCCGGCCGGGCATGCGCATCGGCATAAGTCACCTGATAGGCCGGATCGGCGAGCGGGTCCGCCTTCTTGCCGAACAGACCGGCGGAGGCCGGTGTGGCGATAAGAGCGACGGCCGCTAATGGGATGAGCGTCCTCATGGTCAGATCTGCTGGTTGACGTATTGGAGCATCTCGTCGGTCGCCTTGATCATCTTCGAGGCGACCTCATAGGCGCGCTGCGTCTCGATCATGTCGACCAGCTCCTCCACGGTGTTGACGTTGGACTGTTCGAGCGAGCCCTGGCGGATCGTGCCACGCCCCTCCAGGCCGGCGGCGCCGGTCTGCGGCGTGCCGGAGGCGGCGGTCTCGATCAGCAGGTTGCCGCCGATCGCCTGCAAGCCGGCGGGGTTGACGAAGCGTGCGGTCTCGATCTGGCCGAGTTGGGTCGGCTCGGTCTGGCCCGGCACCATGGCGGAGACAGTGCCGTCATTGCCGATGGTGATCGCGCCCACGCCTTCGGGAAGCTGGATCTGCGGGATCAGCGGCAGGCCGTCGGCGGAGACGATCACGCCATCCGCACTCGTTTTGAAATTGCCCGCGCGGGTATAGGCGATCGTGCCGTCCGGCCGCTGGAGCTGGAAGAAGCCGCTCCCCTCGATAGCGAGGTCGAGCGTATTGCCGGTGGTGTTGAGCGTGCCCTGCGTGTCGATCCGCTCGGTGCCGGTGAGTTGCACGCCCGTGCCGAGATTGAGGCCGATGGCCAGCTTGTTCTCGCTGTCCGCCTGGCTGCCGGCGGCGATGATCTGCTGATAGCCCAGCGTCTCGAAATTCGCGCGGTCGCGCTTGAAGCCGGTGGTGTTCACATTCGCCAGATTGTTGGCGATGACGCGCATCTTGACGTCCTGGGCGTCGAGCCCGGTGCGCGCGACATGAAGGGCGGAGGTGGTCATGGGTCTGGTCCTCTTGTGTCTTGTGCTCAGCCGTCGAGCCGCATGAGGCTGGCGCCGCTGCTGTCGATATCCTTGGCGGTGTCGATCATCTTGATCTGCGTTTCCCACGCCCGGCTCGCCTCGATCATCTGGACGAGCGCGGCGGTCGCGTTGACGTTCGAGCCTTCGAGCGCTCCGGCGGTCACGCTGGCGAATGGGTCCTGCGGCAAGGCACCGCCGTTCACCTCGCGGAACAGATTGTCCGTGCCCTTGGCAATGGTGGAGCCTTTGGCATTGGCCAGCTTGATCGTGTCGACAAGCTGCGGCTGGTCGATCTGGCCGCCCTGCGGGACGATCCAGATGCCGCCGTCCTTGGCGATAGTGATGCTATCGGCCGGCGGCAGCGTGATCGGCCCGCCGCCACCGAGCACGGGGAACCCGTCGCCGGTGGTGAGCAGGCCGCTCTCGTTGAGCTTGAGGTCGCCGCGCCGGGTGTAGCCTTCCGACCCGTCATTGGCCTGCACCGCGATCAGCGCGTCACCGTCCACAGCAATATCCAGCGGATTGCCGGTCTGGGTGACGGCGCCGACCTTCATGTCGGCGGCAATGACCTGATCGACGGATTCGGCGCGGCTGTTGAAGGTCTGCCCCCCTATCCAGCGCGCCGACGCATTGACGATCTCGGCACGGAAGCCGGCCGTATTGGCGTTCGCGAGGTTGTTCGCGATCGCCGTCTGCCGCGTCATCGCGCCGCGCATCGCGGTGCGGGCAATATCGACAAGCCGATCCATAAGCTCTCAGTTCCCCGTTATGCCGGCGATCAGGTGCGCATGTTGACGATGGTCTGCGTCATGGACGACGCGGTCTCGATCGCCTTGGCATTCGCCTGGAAGTTGCGCTGCGCGGAGATCAACGCCACCAGTTCCTCGGTGATATCGACGTTGGAGCGCTCCAGCGTGCCGGAGCGCACCGCGCCGAACGCGCCGTTGTTGCCGGCGCCGTAATCGGCCTCGCCGCTGCGGTTGGTGGCCGTCCAGTGCGCGTCGCCCTCTTGGCGCAGGCCTTCCTGGTTGGGAAAGCTCGCCATCGCGATCACGCCGAGATTCTTGACGCTGCCGTCCGCGAAGGTGGCGGAGACGAGCCCTGTCTCGGAAATGGAGATGCTGGCGAGCGTAACCGTGGCATCGTCCGGGCTGACCTTGGGGATGACAAGATCCGTCAGGGAAGCGGGATCCGTGCTGGTCGGCGTGCCGTCGCCATCCGGGTCGGTCGGCAGCACCTGAAGGCGCGAGCCGGTCGTGTCCACCACATAGCGGTCCTTGTCGACACCAAATGCACCGTTGCGGGTGTAGCTGACGATCGAATCGACGCCGACGCTCTTGACGGTGAAGAAGCCTTCACCGGTGATCGCCAGATCGAGCGTCTTGTCGGTGGTTTCCAGCGTGCCCTGGGTGAATTGCTGGGCGGTATTCTGCATGCGCACGCCCTGGCCGATCGCGGTCGGACCGGAGGAGGCGAAAATATCGCCGAAGCTGGCGCGGGTCTTCTTGAATGCCATGGAAGAGACGTTGGCCACGTTGTTCGAGACGACGCTCAGTTCGGACTGGGCGCCCTTGAGGCCGGAAAGCGAAACGTAGAAGGACATGGGGATTACTCCTCAGTTGAATGCGTCTTGTCAGCCGAGCCGGAGAGCATCGGTTGGCGAATAGTTGCCGAGTGCGGTGATGAGCTTTGCGTCGGTCCCACTGGCGGGCGACTGAACGGCGGCGATGCTGGCCCAGGTCGCCGTTTGCGTAGGCGTGGCGCCGCGCACGCGAACCTGTAGCGCGTTGCCGCCGATGAAGTTGCCGGCGTCGTCCAGCCCGTCCCAGAAGAACGGCACGCTACCCTTGGCCTGCGCGCCCATCTCGATGGTCTTGACTGTCTTGCCGCTGGCATCGACCAGGTCGATCGCGACGTTGCCGGCATCGGCTCCCAAGGTCAGTTCGCCGGCATAGGCACCGGTACGGTCGGGCGTTGCGATATTGCTCTCGATCAGCATCGAACGGCCGATCCAGCTCGCCGCGTCGGACATGCGCGCGCCGGAAAGCGACTGGGCGATGCTGCCGAGCAGGCCATTGCTCTCCGTCTGCGCCGACAGCGAGGAGAATTGCGCCATCTGCGCAACCATCTGGCTGTTGTCCATCGGCTCGAAGGGGTCCTGATATTTCATCTGCGCGGTGAGCAGCGTCAGGAATCCGTCCATGCCGATGGTGTCATTCCGCTTGGTCGTGGTCTGCGCCAGATTCTGGTTGGCGTACGACGTCGCCGCGTCGACTGTCCAAGGGCTGGAAACTGTTGTCGTGGTCATTTGCCGAGCCTTATCGTTTCGAGCAGGAGGGATTTTGCGGTCTGCATGACCTGCACATTGTTCTGATACATGCGCGCGCTCTCGATCATCTCGACCAGCTCCGCGCTGCTATCGACGCCGGCTTCCCACACGTCGCCGTTTGCGTCCGCCAACGGATGGCCAGGATCGTGCCGTTTCGTCGCCTGCATGTCGGAGGTGACGACCCGGTCGACCTTCACCGTCGCCACGCCGGGCTTGTCGACCATGGTCTGGAACACCGGGCGGATGGCGCGGTAGGCTTGCCCCTCGCTGCCGGCGACCGTGCCGGCATTGGCAAGGTTGGAGGCGGTGGCGTTCAGCCGGACGAGTTGCGCCGACATGGCGCGGCCGGCGATGTCGAAGACGTTCATGGGCTTGTCCATGCTCATTCTCCTCGCAGCGCGCGCGTGATGGTGTTGAGCCGTCCTTCGAGGAAGGAGAGCGTCGTGCGGTATTTGACGGCATTTTCGGCAAACAGCGTCTGCTCGGTCGACATCTCGACCGTGTTGCCGTCGCTGCTGGGCTGGAGCGGGATGCGATAGCCCATCGCGCTCTCCAGCGCGCTGGAAACGCTGCCCTGCTGGCGGGAGGCCTCGGCAAGCGCTTTATCGAAATCGATATCGCGCGCCTTATAGCCGGGCGTCGAAGCGTTCGCTATGTTGGAGGCGATCAGCTCCAGCCGCTGCGAACGCAGCGCCAGTGCCTTGCCGTGGATGCCGAACAAACTGTCCTCGAGCGACATTTTTTCGTGCCTTCCCTAAAATCCATTCCGGCCGGGCCGTTCTGACCGGATGAGACGGTCCGGTTCAGGCAGCGCCCATGCCCGCATGGAATATCTGCAAACACCGTGCCAAATCGTCTTGCCGGGCAGTATCGGCGGGGCAGACATCAGCATTTCCGCGCCTTTGCGGCGGGCGGGCGGCAAGGCCGGCAAGGTTTTGCCGGTCGGCGGCAGCTTATTGCCGGTCGGATCGGATCAACGGGGGTTGGCGGCGGGCGATGAACGGCATTCTGGTCCAGATTTTCGCGCCTTTGCCGATCCTCGCCGTGCTGGCAGGCGCCTGCCTTATCGCCTGCGCCCAGACCGGATTGGCCGGCGCCCGCGCCGCTCTTGCCGCGCTACGCCCCCTCCTCACCGCACGGCCCGATCAGGAGCGGGACAAGGCCCGCGCCATGCTGTTCCGGATCGACGCCGTCGCCGAATTGCACGGCCTCATGCGCACGGACCGGCTGGAGGCGGACCATCCCTTCATCGCACAGGCGCTCATCACTTTCGCCAATGCGCGGGATGTGGCGCATTTCTCAGCCTGGGTGCACCAGGCCATCGCCGACCGGCGCGAGCGGCATGCCCGTGTCATCGCCTTCTGGAACGCCATGGCGGACGCGGCGCCCGCCATTGGCATGGCGGGCACCATCGTCGGCCTGATCGGCATGTTCGCGGGCATGCACGATCCCGCGACGATCGGCGCCTCCATGGCGCTCGCGCTGATGACGACGCTGCACGGTATGATCCTCGCCAACATGATCGCCGGCCCAGTCGCCAACCGGCTGGCCAGCCTGTCCGAGCGCGAGCTGGCGTGGCAGCAGGCGCTGGCCGAGCGGATGATCGCCATTGGCGAGCGCGAAGGCGGAGCGATCCGACGGCCCAGCGCCCGCGAGGCGGCATGATCCGCGTCAACCGCTCACGCTGGGCGCTCAGTTTCGCCGATCTCTGCCTGCTGATGCTCGGTTTCTTCGTGCTGCTCCAGGCCGACCAGGCGACGCGCCGTAGCGCACTGAGCGGCATCGGCACCTATTTCGGCGCGATCGAGGCGCCCCGGCAGGCCGACCTGGACGCGCAAACCCTCTTCGAGCCCGGTGAGGCGCTGCTCAGCGAGACCGGCCGGGCCGCGCTGTTACGCGCGGCGCGCCCGGTCGCGGCATCGGGCGGGACCGTGCAGATCCAGTCCATCGGGCTCGACAAAGGGCAGTATCGCTTCGATGCGTGGGACCTCGCGGCGGCGCGGCTCGGCGCGGTCGCACGGGCGCTGGTGGCGGCCGGTATCCCGCAGGATCGGCTGCGCATCGCCGGCCTGGCCGAGCAAGCGGACGGCAAGGCGCCGGGCCGGCAGACGATCCGCATCGTCGAACGGCCCCCTGCCGCCCATTGAAGCGGTCTGGCACGCTCCTTGCTTTTCGTGAGGCATGAATTGCACGATGCACCGGAGCCCGATTGCCATGACCGAGATGCCCATCCGCCCCTCCCGAGCGATTTTCGCCGCGCTGGCGTTGCTCGCGCTCGCCATCACGGCCGGTTTCGCCGTGCCTGCCGGGGCGCAGACGTTCGAGAATCTGGAGCGGCTGGATGGCCTCGTGGCGATGAGCATGGGCGCCAATCGCGGCGAACCGGGCGGCCCGATCGCGCCGATCGACCGCCGCCTGCGCCTTGCCGCCTGCCCCGCGACGCCCACCGTCGAAGGGCCGCAGATGAACGCCGCGATCGTCTCCTGCCCCGCCATCGGCTGGCGCATCCGCGTGCCGCTGGCACCCGCCGGGCAGGCGCAGGCGGCCGTTCAAGCGACCTCCGCGCCGGTCATCAAGAAGGGCGATCCGGTCCAGCTCGTCGCGGGCGGCGACGCTTTCTCCGTCTCGCGGTCGATGATCGCCGACGAGGACGGCGCTGTCGGCGCGATCATCCGGGTGCGGCAGGATGCGCGCGCAACGCCGGTCATGGCCCGTGTCGAGAGCATGGGAATCGTGCGTGCGCCGGGTATTTAAGTTTTTCTGAACCGGTCCGTATATAGAGCGGTCGGACAGAAAGGATGATGCGATGATCAAGTCGGTAGGCCAAGCGCTCAGCGCCGCAGTCGAGGCAGCCAAGCTGCGCGAGAGCGGGCAGACGCGCGCGCCGGCGAAGGTCAGCAGCGAGACGGCGCCCGAAGCGGCGCAGTCGGTTTCCACCCCCGCGGCACGCATGGCGGCGCAGGGCGCTCCCCTCGACATGGAGCGCATCGCCCGCGTGAAGCAGGCCATCGCGTCCGGCAACTATCCGGTCGATCCCGAGAAGATCGCCGAAAAGATGCTCGACCTGGACCTGCCTGCGGCCAAGCACTGATCGGCGAAAATTCATGTCGCTTGCCCTGATCGACGCTTTTGCCGACGCGGCCACGGGGCTGCGCAAGGCCATGCAGGCCGCCGATCTTGCCGAGATCGAGACGGCGACGACGCAGTTCCAGGCCGCGCTGGCGGCCGTGCAGGGCGTGGGGGCGTGGCGCAGCGATCCCGAGGCGAAGGCGCGGGTCAAGGCATTGATCGAGGAGCTGGACGCCTCGCGCACATTGGCCTGTTTGCTGGGCGACCTCGCCGGGCAGAAGCATATGGCGCTGGCGAAGGCGGATCCCGATGCGCCGCAGCCGCTTTATGGGCGGCCGCGCTGAGGGATCTGGAAACTTCTGGACTATGAAAACGGGTTTTTCAGGGCGGGCAAACCGCCCTTTTTAATTGGCACGATTCTTGCTTATTGAGACCTGAAGCAACAGGGGTCTCTACGCAGCAATGTCCGCTTTCTCGGGACTGACGACCAACGCCACCGCCGGCACGACCGGGCGGGTGCAGCAGGCGATCGCCACGGCGAGCCGGCGCACGGGAGTCGATTTCGCCTATCTGATGGGGCAGGCGCGCATCGAGAGCAGCATGAACCCGACCGCGCGCGCGGGCACATCGAGCGCGACCGGGCTCTACCAGTTCATCGACCAGAGCTGGCTCGCCATCGTCAACGACCATGGCGCCAAATACGGCATGGGCTGGGCCTCCGACGCGATCCAGAAGAGCGGCAGCGGACGCTATTATGTGGCCGACCCGGCGCTGCGCCAGCAGATACTCGACCTGCGCAACCACCCGGAGACCGCCTCCGTCATGGCCGCCGAGCTGGCCTCTGACAACCGCGCCTATCTGGAGCAGCGCATCGGCCGCCCGGCGCAGGCGGTGGACCTCTACCTCGCCCATTTCCTCGGCGCGGGCGGCGCGGCCAAATTCCTGAACACCATGGCCTATGCCCCCGACACGGCGGGCGCCAGCCTGTTCCCGGACGCGGCGCGGGCCAATCGCGGCATCTTCTACGACCGGCAGGGCAATGCCCGCAGCCTCGCCGCCATCCGCGACCAGTTCGCCGCCAAGCTCAACGCCAGCGGCGGCACGGACGGCGTCGGCGGCGCCGGCACGGGCACCGGCCTGCCCGCCAACGCCAATTACGTGCAGCCGGCGGACTATCTGCGCATCGCGCGCGCGCAAACCGCCGCCGGAGCCCCGCTCGCCGACATGACCGACATGGACGCGCTCTCCGGCGAGGACGCGCTCGCCGGGCAGCAGGCGCTGGCCGACCGGCCGCCTTATTCCGACTTCGCCCCGCGCGCCGAAACCGCGCGGCTCGCCTACCTCATGCTCGCCACCTTCGGAAGGTAATCGCCCGCCATGACCCGTGCCGACGTGAACAAGACGATCTGGACGAGCGCCGCCAAGGGCGCGGTGCTGCCGCTGGCCATATTGCTGCTGGTGATGTTCATGATGGTGCCGGTGCCAGCGATGCTGCTGGACATCGGCTTCATCGCCAACATCATGATCTCGCTTGCGGTGCTGATGGTGGCGCTCAACGCGACCAAGCCGCTCGATTTCTCCAGCTTCCCCACCGTGCTGCT
>Ga0180216_1003193_pt1 | contig 13129 bp, 13 predicted proteins | sample eDN3rd37CBELigMG_FD_128879 | JGI IMG/M metagenome (GOLD analysis project Ga0180216, IMG submission 128879) | Enriched Miracle-Growth compost microbial communities from Emeryville, California, USA - eDNA 3rd pass 37_C BE-Lig MG (version 2)... ... | reverse complement strand
TCGTCTCGGTGATCGAGGCGAAGATGCGGCCGCGGCCGGGTACGCGCGCGGACGGGTCGGGCTTGGTCATGCGTATGGCTCCCTGAGATTCGTGAAAGGCAAGATAGGATTTTTCATCATGGAAGATAGGCCGGCACGCCAGAATAGCCGAGTGGGCGGCGTTGCAAAGGCCGTATGCGGTTGGAATAAAATTCTCCCGGGCGACGAAAAGCAGGATTGCGATTGCGTCTCATGGTTTTCGCTATGGCTTCGCGCCGTCATAGGCGACGCGCCAGATCGTGCCGGACCCGTCCTCCGTGACGATCAGCGCGCCGTCCTTCGCCACCGCCACGCCGACCGGCCGGCCCCACACCTCGGCATCCGACAGGACGAAGCCGGTCATGAAATCCTGATAGACGCCGGTCGGGCGGCCATCTTCGAATTTCAGCCGCACGACCTTGTAGCCGGTGCGCGTGCCGCGGTTCCACGAACCGTGCAGCGCGACGAAGGCGTCGCCCCTGTATTCGGGCGGGAACCCGTCGCCTTCGTAGAAGGCGATGCCGAGCGGCGCCGAATGCGCCTGGATGAGCACGTCCGGCACTGTCGCCTTGCCGGCGAGGTCCGGCCGCGCGCCGGCATGGCGCGGGTCCTGGTGATCGCCGATATAGTACCAGGGCCAGCCGTAGAAGGCGCCGTCCTGCACCGTCGTCGCGTATTCGAAGGGCACGTTGTCGCCCAGCCCGTCGCGCTCGTTGACGACGCACCACAGCGCGCCGGTGGCCGGCTGCACGGTCATGCCCGAACAGTTGCGCAGTCCGGTCGCGACGACACGGCCGTTCTTGCCGTCTGGATCGTAGGCGCGGACTTCGGCGCGGCCCTCCTCCGAGCCCCACGCGGCGCCCGGAGCCTGCCCGTCGATCCAGCCGGCCGGCGCCTTGCCCATGCCCTCGGCGGCGTTCGAATCCGAGCCGATGGAGACGTAGAGCGTGGCGCCATCGGGCGAAAAGACGATGTCGCGGGTCCAGTGGCCGCCGGTCGGCAAGCCGTCGACGATGGTCTCGGCCTTGCCGGACGCCTTCAGCTCGCCGCTACGATAGGGGAAACGCACGACGCTGCCGGTTTCGGCGACATAGACCCATTGCGGGTTATCGGCCGGATGGAAGGCGATGCCGTATGGCCGGGCGAGCCCCTTGGCGAAGATGCCTTCCTCCGCCACCTTGCCGTCCTTGCCCAGCCGATACACGCGCACCTGGCCGGCGCGGCTGTCGGCGACGAACAGGTCGCCGTTCGGGGCGACGCGGACGGCGCGCGGATTGCGGATTCCGGAAGCGATGCGCTCGGCCGAAAAGCCTTGCGGCACCTGCGGGCCTTCGCCCTTCGGTTCCCGCGCGCGGTCGGCGCCGTTGGAGGCCGAATCGGTGGCGTAGGGCTTGGGCAGGTCGCCGGGAGCGATGTGACGCCACAGGCCGGGCCGGTCGTCGTGCCAGCCGCCGAATGCCTTTGCTCCCTCAAGAGGGGTGGACAGGTCCTGGGCGGCGGCCATGCCGGCACAGGCCAGCAAGACCGCTCCGCCCCGGAAAAAGCCGCGCATTCCGGTTCTTGCCTGTCCCGCCAAAGCCGTGTCCTCCACGCACCCTCGAGCCGACGACGCACAGCCGCCGGCAACGCCGCCTTTACCTTGCCATATGGTTCGCCTTGCATCGGCAACAAGTCCGGCGTCTGCTTGGGCCATGCGACCAAGCACCGCCTTTCCAGTCATCACGGTCGCCTCGGCGTTGCTCTTCGCGGCGGCCGGGGCCTTGGCCGAAAACGTGCCCGCGCAAAGCTGCACGGGGCAGGACTGCATGCGGGACAACACCAAGCCGGCCGAGGTCTGCCAGGGCCGCGACTGCGATCCGCCGGCACCTGGCGAGGCGACCGACTGCGACGGACGGGATTGCCAGCCCATCCCCGAGGACAATGTGCCGATACCGGAAGACAAGCCGGTAGAGCCCACCACGCCGGTCCAGCCCGGCCAGCAATAGTAAGGCCGCGTTGCGACCGATCAGGTCCCGATCCGGACCGCAGGCAATGGAAGCGCGGACGACACCGTCAGGTGGCCGCCAAAAACGGGATCCCGGACAGGTCCTCAGCCGAGCTCGGCGTCGAGCTGGCTCTCCAGCCTCACCAGGTCGGCCGGCAGCGGCAGGCCGAGCGCGCGCAGCTCGTTCAGTTTTTCGCGCACCTGCTCGCGGATCTCGCGGGCGTCCTCGGGCTGGTTCACCATGCTGGCGAGAAGAAGGTCGATTTCGGCCTTGATCGATTCGAACGCCATGGTTCCCTCCTGTCGGTCGTCGCCGCCCGTCCGCTCAGCGCAGCATGCGCGATATGAGCTGCGCGGTATAGTCCACCATCGGCACGATGCGGGCGTAGTTCAGCCGGGTCGGACCGATGACGCCGAGCGCGCCGATGACGCGCGCATCCTTGTCGCGGTAGGGCGCCACAACCAGCGAGGAGCCCGACAACGAGAACAGCTTGTTCTCCGAGCCGATGAAGATGCGCACGCCCGAGCCCTGCTCGGCAAGGTCGAGAAGCTGGACGAGGCCGTCCTGCGTCTCCAGGTCCTCGAACAGGTGTTTCAAGAGTTCCATGTCGGCCTGCGCCGAGACGTTTTCCAAAAGGTTGGCGCGGCCGCGCACGATGAGGCGCGACGGCAGGCCGCTTTCGGCACCCGCCCACATCGCCAGGCCCTTTTCCACGAGGTCCTGCGACAGCGCGTCGAGGGCGGCGCGGGTTTCCTCTTTGCGCCGCTCGATCTCGGCGCGCGCCTCGGCCAGCGTGCGGCCGCGGATGTGGGCGTTGAGGAAGTTGGAGGCTTCGTGCAGCTGCGAGACGGTGATGCCGGCCGGCAGCTCGATGATGCGATTCTCGACGTCGCCGTTCTGCGACACCAGCACCGCCAGCGCCTTGGTCGGCTCCAGCTGGATGAACTCGATGTGCTTGAGCGCGGCCTCGCTCTTGGCGGTGAGCACCAGCCCCGCGCCGCGCGACATGCCCGACAGCAACTGGCTGGCCTCGGTCAGCATGTGCTCCAGGCTGGTCCCCTCGCCCGACGCCTTTATCTGCGCCTCGATGGCACGGCGCTCCTCTTCCGCCAGGTCGCCCAGTTCCATGAAGGCGTCGACGAAGAAGCGCAGGCCCGCCTGCGTCGGCAGGCGACCGGCCGAGACGTGCGGCGCGTAGATGAGGCCGAGATGCTCGAGGTCGCTCATGACGTTGCGCACCGTGGCCGGAGACAGCGACGACGGCAGGATGCGCGAGAGCGAGCGCGAACCGACGGGCTCGCCGTCGCGCAGGTAGGAATCGACGATGCGGCGGAAGATGTCGCGCGAGCGCATGTCGAGCGTCTGCAAAGTGGGCGACTGCACGGTCGCGTCGGTAATCGGCCGGGTCATGCGGGCAAAACCTCCGGTTCAAGGATATAGACGGGAACGGCGCCGACGCAAGGACGTGTCCCGTCCGGGACAGGGCGTTTTCCTTTGCACGCCACGCCTGCGGGGGCTAAAAGCCCGGCACGATTCAAAATCCATGAAAGCGAGCCCGAATGCGTCCCTCCAAGCGCCAGAACGACGAAATGCGCGCCATCTCCTTCGAGCGCGGCGTCTCCAAGCATGCGGAGGGCTCGTGCCTGGTGAAGTTCGGCGACACGCATGTGCTTTGCACGGCGAGCCTGGAGGAACGGGTGCCGGGCTGGATGCGCAATTCCGGCAAGGGCTGGGTAACGGCCGAATACGGCATGCTGCCGCGCTCGACCGGCGACCGCATGCGCCGCGAAGCCTCCGCCGGCAAGCAGGGCGGCCGCACGCTGGAGATCCAGCGCCTGATCGGCCGCTCCCTGCGCGCCGTGGTCGACTTGGCTGCGCTGGGCGAGGTGCAGATCACGGTGGACTGCGACGTGCTGCAGGCCGACGGCGGCACCCGCACCGCCTCCATCACCGGCGGCTGGGTGGCCCTCCACGACTGCCTGCGCTGGATGGAGGCGCGCCAGATGGTGAAGGTGGACAAGGTGCTGAAGGACCATGTCGCGGCGATCTCCTGCGGCATCCACGACGGCCAGCCGGTGATCGACCTCGACTACCTGGAGGATTCGTCGGCCGGCACCGACGCCAACTTCGTCATGACCGGCAAGGGCGGCATCGTCGAGATCCAGGGCACGGCCGAGGGCGAACCGTTCTCGGAGGAACAGTTTTCCGCCCTGATGACGCTCGCCAAGCGCGGCATTGCCCGGCTGGTGGACCTGCAGAAGATGGCGGTGGACTGACGGGGCGCAGATGCAACCTTCCGCCATCCTCGAATCGGCGCTCTACGTCACCGACCTTGACGCAGCCGAGAGCTTCTATGCCGAAGTCCTTGGCCTTGAGCGGATTGCGAAAGTGGAAGGCCGGCATGCGTTCTTCCGCTGCGGCCAAGGCGTGCTTCTGCTGTTTGTCGCCGAGGCGACGCGGGAGCCGCCCCCGCCCGGCGCGAAGCTGCCGGTGCCGCCGCACGGCGCCAATGGGCAAGGGCATCTGTGCTTTGCCGCTTCCGGCGATGACATCGAGCGCTGGAAGGCCCATCTGACGGACCGGGGCGTCGCCATCGAGGCCGATTTCATCTGGCCGCCAAAACCGGGACAGGAACGGGGCGGCCGCTCGATCTATTTCCGCGACCCGTCCGGCAATTCGCTGGAATTCGCCGAACCGAAAATCTGGAACCTCTAGAATGCACGCCCTGACGGACAAGAAGATCGTCGTCGCCAGCCACAACGCCGGCAAGCTGCGCGAGTTCGCGGACCTGCTAGGCCCCTTCGGACTGGAGGCGAAGTCGGCCAAGCAGTACGGCCTGCCGGAACCGGACGAAACCGGCACGACCTTCGAGGAGAACGCCTACATCAAGGCTCACGCGGCCGCCGTGGCGACGGGCCTGCCCGCCATGTCGGACGATTCGGGCCTGTGCGTGGACGCGCTCGACGGCGCGCCCGGCGTCTACACCGCCAACTGGGCGGAAAAGCCCGAGGGCGGACGTGATTTCGGCATGGCCATGCAGCGCACCGAGGTCGCCCTGCAGGAGGTCGGCGCGACCGAGCCGGCGCAGCGCACGGGGCGCTTCGTCGCCGTCATCTGCCTGGCCTTCCCCGACGGCGAGGCCGAGTATTATCGCGGCGAGGTGGAGGGCCGGCTTGTCTGGCCGCCGCGCGGCGACCTCGGCTTCGGCTACGACCCGGTGTTCCTGCCCAATGGCTACGACAAGACCTTCGGCGAGATGACGGCCGAGGAGAAACATGGCTGGAAGCCGGGCGACGCGGAAGCGCTGTCGCACCGGGCGCGGGCCTTCAAGAAGTTCGCCGAAGCGCGGCTGGGTCGATGATCCTCGACCGCACACCCGGCTTTGGGGTCTACATCCATTGGCCGTTCTGCGCGGCCAAGTGCCCCTATTGCGACTTCAACAGCCATGTGCGCCACCAGCCTGTCGACCAGGAGCGCTTTGCACGCGCTTTCGCCACCGAACTGAAGACGATGCGTGCCCGCACCGGCGCGCGCGACGTCACCTCCATCTTCCTCGGCGGCGGCACGCCGTCGCTGATGAAGCCCGAAACTGTGGGCGCCGTGCTCGACGCGGTGGCGGCGAACTGGACGGTACCGACCGGCATCGAGGTGACGCTGGAAGCCAATCCGTCCTCGGTCGAGGCCGAGCGCTTCCGCGGCTACCGGGCGGCCGGCGTCAACCGGGTGTCGCTCGGCGTGCAGGCGCTGAACGACCGCGACCTGAGGTTCCTCGGCCGGCTGCACAACGTCGAAGAGGCGCTGAAGGCGATCCGGCTGGCGCGCGAGACGTTTCCGCGCCTGTCCTTCGACCTGATCTACGCCCGCCCCGGCCAGACGCTGGACGCCTGGCAGGCGGAACTCGAGGAAGCGATCGGCCACGCCGCCGACCACCTGTCGCTCTACCAGCTCACCATCGAGGAAGGCACGCCCTTCCACGCCCTGCACAAGGCGAGGAAATTCGCCATTCCCGATCCCGACCTGGCGGCCGACCTCTACCAGCTCACGCAGGAAGTAACGGCAGCAAAAGGCCTGCCGGCCTACGAGATCTCCAACCACGCCAGGCCGGGCGCCGAAAGCCGGCACAACCTGACCTACTGGCGCTACGGCGAATATGTCGGCGCCGGCCCCGGCGCGCATGGCCGCTTCGTCGAGGACGGGCGGCGGGTAGTGACGTTCACCGAGAAGATGCCGGAGACATGGCTTTCGCTGGTCGAGGCCAAGGGCGACGGCGTCGTCGGCGGCGAGGTGCTGACGCGCGCCGAGGAAGCGGACGAGTTCCTGCTGATGGGCCTCAGGCTGGCCGAAGGCATCGACCTCGCGCGCTACGAGGACTATGCCGGGCGCGGCCTGCCCCCGGCGCGGCTTTCCATCCTGCAGGAGGAAGGCCTCGTGGCCCCGCTCGGCAATTCGCGCCTGCGCGCGACGCCGGCCGGCATGATCGTGCTGGACGCCGTGGTGGCCGATCTGGCGCGATAGCCTATCGAAACGAAAACGGCCTGCCCTGTCCGGGCAGGCCGTCACCGATCGCCGGGGCGATCAGTTGCCGTTGTTGCCCATGCGGGCGAAGCGGGCAGGATCGGTCTTTTCCAACCGGGCCGCCAGAAGGTAGCCGACGATCGCGGCCAGCGGGATCAGCGAGGGCAGGATGACGCCCAGCGCGCCGCCGGTGGTGCCGGTCAGGTCGCCGAAATGCAGGAAGATGTAGACAAACAGCGCCGCCATCACCAGGCCCGACAGGATCGGCAGGACCAGCGTCACGAGCGGCGAGCCGGCATGGCCCTCGCGGCGGAAGAAGACGATCACCGCAAGCGAGGTGACGGTCATCATGGCGAGCACGCCGAGCGTGCCGATCTGGCTGATCCAGGTGAACATGTTGAGCACCGGGTCGAGCCCCAGCCCGGCGAACAGGCCAAGCACGATCAGCGCGCCGACGGTCTGCACCACGGAGCCGATATGCGGGCTCTGGTGGGTGCCGTGGGTGCGGCCGAACACGTCCGGCAGCAGGCCCTCGCGGCCGGCGACGTAGCTGTAGCGGGCGATGTAGTTGTGGAAGGCCGAGAGCGCCGCGAACAGGCTCGACACCAGAAGGATGCCGGCGATGGTCGGGATCGGCCCGCCGACATAGTCGGCCGCCAGGTTGAAGAAGAACAGCGACGGATCGGGCAGGCCCTGGATGGTCGGGACCAGCTTGTCGGCGCCGACGCCGACGATCATCAGCCAGGTGGTGAAGATGAAGAACAGGCCGATCATCAGCACCGAAAGATAGGTGGCGCGCGGGATGGTCTTTTCCGGATCGCGCGTTTCCTCGGCGTAGATCGTCGTCGCCTCGAAGCCGATGAAGCAGCCCATGCAGAACAGGATCGCCGCCGTCATCGAGCCGGAAAAGAAGGCGTTGGCGTCGAAGAAGTTCATCGACAGGCCGCCGGCGCCGCCCTTGCCGAGGATGGCGAAGTCGACGATCAGCACGATGATGTATTCGAGCAGCACCGCCGCGACCAGCACCTTGGCCGACAGGTCGACCTGCCGGTAACCGAGGGCGCCGACGAGCACGATGGCCGCCAGGCTCCACAGCCACCAGGGCAGCACGAGGCCGAGTTCGCCGAAAATGCCGGCGGCGATGCCGCCGAACAGGCCGATGAGGCCGAACTGCATGGCGTTGTAGGCGACGAGCGCGGTGATCGCCACAGCACCTGCCGTGCGCCCGCCGAGGCCGCGCGCGGCATAGGCGTAGAAGGCGCCGGCGTTCGTGACATGGCGCGACATCGCCACATAGCCGGCGGCGAAGGCCAGCATCACCGCCGTCACGAAGATGAAGATGGCCGGCACGCCGGCGCCGTTGCCGAGCATGAAGGCCAGAGGCATGGCGCCCGCCACGCCCGTCAGCGGCGCCGCCGCCGAGATCACCATGAAGGTGACGGCGATCAGCCCCAGCGAATTCTTGCGGAGCCGGTTCGCGCCTCCGCTACTCACATCCAAAACGTTTTCCTGAGCCATAGTCCCCTCCTGTTGTTTCCTTCACATCACCACCGACGGCACTATCGCACCTTCGTGCCTGCCGCCGACCGGCCACCTGCCCGTTCTCCACCGGGCTGAGTTTGAAAGGAGCTCTTGCAGCGGGCAAGAAAATCCCTGGCCAATTCGCTTTGCCGGTCCGGCCGTCGCGCCAGCGCGACCAGCGCACCCTCCGGAAAATCCACCTTCAGCGGCACGGCCCTTGTCTCGCCGCCGCGCCGGTCCCGGTTGCGCGGGGCCTGCGGCACCAACGTGTAGCCGAGCCCCTGCGCGACCAGCCCCCGCACCATGGCGAAGGACGGCGACTGCAGGCGCACGTTCGGCTTAAGGCCGTTGCGCTCGAACAAGGCGGCGACGGCGCTGCGCACCGAAGGGTAGTCGAGCAGGATCATCGGCAGCTCGGCCACATCGCCAAGCCGCAGGCTCGGCTTGGAGGCGAGCGGATGATCGGCGCTCAGGAGAACATGGGGATCGGCGGGGCAGATGACCTCGGCCTCGAGTTCCGGCTCGTCGACTGCGCCGAAGGTGACGGCGGCGTCGATCTTGCCGGCGCGCATCTGCTCGACGAGATCGTCGTGGTCGGCCTCCAGCAGCCGGATATCGACGGCGGGCGTCCGGCTGGCGAAGTCGGCGACGAGGGACGGCACGAATTCCGGCCCCAGCGTGATGAAGAAGCCGACGCGCAGCTGGTTGTGCGGATCGTGCGGCTGCCGGTCTTCCGGCGCGATCGGGATGGCGCGGCGATAGCCGCGGTTGGCGTAGACGAGCGGCGAGCGCTGACGCGACAGCTCGATCTGCTCGACCTCGCCGATGAGGATGAAATGCGTGCCCCACAAAAGGGCGGTCTTAAGCTCGCAATCCAGCGAGGCGATGGCGCCCTCGATGATCGGCGCGCCGGTGGCGCCGGGATGCCACGGAATCTCACCGAACCTGTCCTCGTTGAGGTGCTTGAGGCGGCCGGAAAACAGGTCGGACACGAAGGTCTGGTTGCCGCTCAGCACGTTGGCGCAGAAGCGCCGGTTCTTCCTGATCGCCTCGCCGGCGGGGCTGAGATGATGGATGCTGACGAGAAGCGACGGTCGGCTGGTGTCGGCCGACACCGAGGTCATGGACGAGACGGTGACGCCGAACCGGCCGGCCTCGCCATCCGTGGTCACGACGGTGACGGCGGACGCGACGCGGCTCATGCTTTCCACGAAACGGGCGCGAAGTTCGGCATCCATGGCTTTCACCCCAGGTCGAAGAAGCGTTCCAGTTCAACGTCGGGCACCTTGCGACGGAATTCGTCGTACTGGCTCTGGCGCGTCGAGGAGAACGCCTCGACGAAGCGCGGGCCGAGCCAGTCCTTGGCGAAAGCCGAGCCACGCAGGCGCTCGAGCGCCTCGGGCATGGAGCGGGCGAAGTCACGCGGCGTCTCCTGCGCGTAGCCGTTGCCGATGGTCTCGGCTTCGGGTTCGATCTTTTCCAGGATGCCGGCGACGCCGGCCGCCACCGTGGCGGCGACCGTCAGGTAGGGGTTGGTGTCGGCGCCCGGCAGGCGGTTTTCCACGCGCAGCGAACCGGCGTCGTGGCCGACGATGCGGAAGCAGGTGGTGCGGTTCTCGTAGCCCCAGCTGAGGCCCGGCGGCGCGAAGGTGCCGGGCGCGAAGCGCCGGTAGGAATTGACCGTCGGCTGGAACAGCAGCGTGAGGTCGCCGAGATAGGTCTGCATGCCGCCGATGAAGTGGCGGAAGGTCTGCGACACGCCGTTCTTCTGCGACGGATCGTAAAAGATCGACTTGCCGCCCGCGTCCTTCAGCGAGACATGGACGTGGATGGACTGGCTATCGGCGGCTTCCGTCCAGCGCGGCATGAAGGTGACGCAGCGGCCCTGGCGCTGGGCGAGCGCGCGGATGAAGTTCTTCAAGAGCACCAGTTGGTCGGCCGGCTCCAGCCCCTCGCCGGCTGCGATGCAGGCTTCGAGGAAGCCGCCGCCGATCTCCTCGTGCATCTTGGCGAGGTCGATGCGCAGCGGCACACACATCTCGGCCACCGCCTCGTACCATTCCGTCTGCTGCACCTGGTAGAGGACGAGGTCGTGGCTGTTGTGCTGGGTGGCGGTCTTCAGGTTGCGGTAGCCCTTGGCGCGGGCGCTTTCGGGCGTCTCGTCGAACAGCGTGTATTCCAGCTCCATGCCGTAGCGCGGCCGGTAGCCGGCCTCGCCGATGCGGGCGAGCACACGCTTGAGCAGCGAGCGCGGGCAGAATTCGGCGGTGCCGCCGGAATAGTTGGCCAGAACCAGCAAGTCGTGGCCGGGCTTCGACCACGGCAGGCGGCGCACCGTCACCGGGTCGAGGACCAGCGGATCGTCGTGGAAATCCGAGGTTCCGTCCGAGACGCCGGGGATGGGCAGCACGACGTCGGTCGGGTCGAGCGCCAGCGTCACCGGCGACATGCCCATGCCGTTTTTCACGATGCCCTTCAGGCTGCCGGCCGAGACCATCTGGCCGCGCAGCAGGCCGTTGGTGTCGGTCATCGCGACAGTCGCAAAGCGGCTGGCCGGATCGGCCAGGTAGTCCTCGATCGTCATGGGTCACCTGCTGGGAAGGGTTGGGCGCCGACGAGCGCCTGCAAAGCTTGAAGATCTTCGTCCGGCCGGGTCGAATAGGCCTTCAGGAAGACCCGCAAGCCGTTGTTGATGTAGCGTGCCAGCTCGGGCCGACCGGGAATGCGGTCAGGCCTGTAGAGCGCATGGTTGCGCGGCGCGGACAGGATCAGGCCCCACAGGTCCTCGGCCGCCAGTTCGGCATCGTCGAAGGCAAGCTGGCCGGCGGTGCGGCGGCCTTCCAGATACTCCATGATGCCGGCAAGCAGCCGGTCGGGGCCGGATTCCTGGTAGGCCTGGCCGATCTCGGGAAAACGCTGGACCTCGCCGATGATGAGGCGGGCGAGCGACAGCATGTCGGGGCGCAGCACCGTGGCGGCATAGTCCCAGGCAAAGCCCAGCAGGTCAGCGACCATGCCCTTGCCGGACGGATGCAGGAAGAACTCCAGCATCTGGTCGCGCTCGCCGAACAGCATGGCCGAGAACAGCGCTTCCTTGGAAGAGAAATACTGATAGAGGGTCGGCTTCGACAGGCCGGCCTCGATGGCGACGCCGTCCATCGTCGCGCCCGAATAGCCCGTCTCGGAAAACACTTTCAGCGCGGCGTCGAGAATGCGCCGCTCGCGCTCGATGCGGTTCTGCTGGCGGCGCGGCAGGGCGCTCATCGCGGCAGCCTTTCGAGGAAGTCGAGCAGGACGCGATTGTAGGCTTCGGGCTGCTCGACGTTGCAGACGTGGCCCGCGTCGGAAATCGTCTCGTAGCGCACGTCGGGCCGGGACGACCCGGCCAGAATGCGCCCGGCGACGCCACGAATCTCGGCCGGCGAAGCCAGCCGGTCGTATTCGCCCGTCATCATCAGGACCGGCATGGAAAGCCGCGCAAAATCGAACCGCTCCGGCGGATTGGTAAAGCAGGAAAGCGCATCGCGATAGGTGGCGGACGGGATCGCCTTCATCGACGCCAGAAGCTGCGCCCTCACCTGTGCCGAAGCGTGCGGCCCGGCGAGCACCTCGACCACGGCTGGCGCGAAATCGGCCGGCGTCTGCCCGGCGTCGAGCGGCACCTGCCGGCTGGTGCGGAAGGCCTCGCGTTCCTCGCGGCCCGCCTCCGACATGCCGGTGCAGCCGCCCGACAGGACGAGGCCTGCGAGCATGTCCGGGTGGCGCATGGCGAAGGAGGTGGCGATCCACGAGCCGTAGGACAGGCCGACCAGCACCAGCTTTCCGCCGCCGAGTGTTTCGCGCACGCGCAGAATGTCGGCGCAATAATCGTCCACCGTGGATTGTTCGGGACCGAGCGCGCTGCCGCCATAGCCGCGCAGGTCGAGGGCGGCGGCGCGCATGACGGTGCCGGCCGCGCCGAGCTGGGCGTCCCAATTGCCGCGCGCGCCGCCGATGCCGTGCAGGAACAGGCAGAGCGGCCCGCCCTTCTGCGGCGTGACGGTGAGCGCCAGCCGGGGGGCCGTATCGACGGTGATGTTTTCCAGCGGAACCGATGCGGGCATCGCCTTTGCCGCGCCCGGCTTGCCGGCGCGATGCGCCGCTTCCGACAGGGCCGCGATGCCGGCCTCGAAAATGGCCTTCGTGCCTTCGCAGATCGCGACCAGCCGCGCCGGGTCCGGCGCTTCCACGGTCGCGCTCCATTCGATGGTGCTGCCGCCCGCCTCGGACGCGGCGATACTCATCAGCGAATCGTAGCGGTCCACGCCGGCTATGCCTTGCAGGTGGGTGTAGCCGAGCGTGCGGTCGCTGTCGCTGCGCCATGTCAGCCGCTCGCGATAGAGCGTGTCCTCGCCCTGCACCGTGAAGGCGCGGATCAGGGAACCCCGGTCGTCGCGCTCCTCGCGCATGGTGGCGATGGCGGGATGCCAGCGTCCGCAGAAATCGCCGGCAACGGCCCAGGCCGCCTCGGGAGAGGCCGGGGACTGCCCGATGACCTGGACGCGATCGCGCGGCATGGGTGCCTACCGGGCTCCGCCGACCGTGGCGGCGTCGCCCCGCCACAGCGACATGCGGGCGCCGCCCTCGTCGCCGGGCGCGTGGTCCAGCTCGTCCATGTCGTAGAGGGCGAGCACGCCGAGATAGTCTTCCATGATCTCCGAAGTGAAGGGCAGCATCAGCGCGCCGCAGCGGCTGTCGCGGTACATGCGCTCCAAGGGCAGCGACTTCAGCATGGACTGGCCGCCGCAGGTGCGGATCGCCATCGAGGTCATCTCGGCCGCGCCCTCCATGACGTTGTACTGCGCGGCATACATGCGCAGCACTTCCGCCTTGCTCGGGAACCCCTTGGATTCGCCGAAGGCCTGCCACCAGAGCGCGCGCATATTGGCCAGGCGCGCATACATCTTGCCCACCGCGATGCGCTTGGTGGCGTACATGCGCCGGTCGACCGGCGGCTGGCCGGGGATCTTGCCCTTCAGGTAGTCGACCATGAAGTCGTAGGCGCCCTGCGCCACGCCCATGTAGGTCGGCGACAGCGTGATCATCATGTG
>Ga0180216_1003188_pt1 | contig 13145 bp, 11 predicted proteins | sample eDN3rd37CBELigMG_FD_128879 | JGI IMG/M metagenome (GOLD analysis project Ga0180216, IMG submission 128879) | Enriched Miracle-Growth compost microbial communities from Emeryville, California, USA - eDNA 3rd pass 37_C BE-Lig MG (version 2)... ... | reverse complement strand
GTTGCTGCCGCCGAGCACCTGGATCTTGTCCGCCACCTCGCTGTTGACGCAGTGCGCCGCCGTCAGCACCCACTGCGGCGCGATGAAAGCGCCGCCGCAGAAGTGGCCGTCCTGCTGAGCGACATTTCTGACGCCGATGGAAGCGATCCACGGGAACGCACCGGTCGGCGCCGGCTCGCCGCCGATGATGCGGGAATCGACGGACAGCAGCCGTTGGCCGATCGTCAGCTTCTGCAACACGTCGCGCATGACCACCGGAATGTCGCGGTTTTCGGACGCGCCCGGCGCCGAATAGAGCGAGCGCGGCCCGATGTAATAGGGCACCGGTTGAGCCTGCACCGCAGACGCGGTCGTCAGCGATACGGCTAGGATCAAAGAGCCCGCGCGTCGCATGCTCTCACCGTTGCGCCCCGGTCGTTGCGCGTATCCAGGCCAAATACTTGGTCACATTGACGTAGACGCCCGGATACTTCTTGTCCGTGCAGCCCACGCCCCAACTCGTGATCCCGGCGAGAAACCTCTCGCCATTGACGTAAGCGATCGCCGGGCCGCCGCTGTCTCCCTGGCACGCATCGGCGAAGCCGAGGCCGGCGCAGAACATGCCGTCGGTGACGAGGCCGTTGTAGATGGCGGCTTCGTTGCATTTGGGGTTGCCGATGACGTCGACGAAGGCCCACAACAGATTGTTCGAGATCGGCGACGGCGTTCTGAAGGTCGCCGTGCCCCAGCCGAGAATGCGCAACTTGTTGCCGTCCTTATACGTCTCCGCGACGGCGTTGTCGGGCAGCATCGGCAGGGCCGAGAGGGTTGCGCCCGTGACATGCAGCAGCGCCAGATCGTTCACCGGAACGCGATCCGACGACACACGATACTCCGGATGGATGACCACGCGATCCACCGCGAGGATCTTGCCGCCCGCGAACAGGATGTTCGATCCCGTCATCACCTGCACCCGCGCCGGCTCGGTCGTGCCGCCGGGCACCACGAGACAGTGCGCGGCCGTGAGCACCCAGGCCGGATCGACGGCGACGCCGCCGCAGAAGTGGCCGAGCTGCCGCGGCGCGCCCCAGACCTGCAGCGAGACCATCCAGGGGAAGCCGTTCTTCGGGGCGACGCTCGCGCTGCCGAGAAAGATGTTCGTCCCCTCGCCCTTGGCGATGCTTTCGGAGCGCTGTTGCAGCGCCGACCTCAGCGTCGGCAGCAGCCGTACCGCATTCTGCGCGGAGACGGACGTTGCGATACCGCAACCGACCGCCGCCAGCGCGACGAGAGCGAGCCACTTGCCCGATGCCGATCTATTGAGCCGCATTGATGACACTCTTGATCCAGGGGACATAGGCCTGCACGTCGGAATAGACATTCGGCTTGCGCCCGTCGTTCGGACAGGTCGCCGGCCACGACACGATGCCGAGCAGATAGAGCCGGCCTTGGTCGTCGTAGATGACCATCGGGCTGCCGCCGAAGCGGAAGCAGATGTCGTGGAATTTCAGCAGCGTCCGCGCGCAGAACACGCCGGTGCCGCGCAAGCCGGGAAAGTTGCCCGGCCCGAAGCAAATGCCGTCATCGAGGACTGCGCTCTGCACGAGCTGCAATTCCTCCTTGCGCTGCTTGTCGGCTTGCGTCGTCGTGACGCCCCAGCCGAGGATCGAAACGATCTCGCCAACCTGGTCGAGAGCACGCGGCCCCTCGAGCTGGATCGGCGCGCCGGCATCGCCTTTGGCATCGATGCGCAGCAGAGCGGCATCGTTCTTGAGCGCACGCGCGTCATACTGCGGGTGCACGACGATCTGCGTGATCTGGAAGCGCTTGCCTGGATTGGCCAGGCGCGCCGTATGCGAGAAAGCAAAGGCTTGGGTATCGGTCGGCCAACGGCGGCTCATCGCATCGACGCAATGCGCGGCCGTGAGAATCCAGTTCGGCGCGATCAGCGCCCCGGCGCAGAGGAAGTCCCGCTCGAGTTGCGGGCCGACACTGAGCGCGATCGCATAAGGCGCCATCGATGCCGGTACGGTGTTCGGCATCGCATCGGCGTCCGGCCCGGAGTCGGGCGCGGTTTGGCTGCCGGTGCCGCCGTTACCGTTGCCATTGGCGTTGGCGTCGCTGTTCTCGCGCCGGAGGATCGGCCCGCGCTGAATCGCATTGTTCGGCGGCCAGGCGGAAGGCGTACGCGTGATCCGCGGCAATGCGCGTATCGTGTCGTCCAGAGTCGAAATGGCCCGCGCCACGCCGCCGCAAAGGGCCGCGAGCACCACCGCGACGACCGCAACAATGACCGCCTTCTTGGTCATGGACGCGCTCACTCGGTTACGCCGCGATAACGGATGATCCTATATCCGCTCATTTCGCTCGGCCGGTAGGTGCGCATGCAGGCGCCCTCGCATTCTATGCGTGTCGACGCTTCAATGACGATGAAGGCCAGAGCCGCGCCCGGCGCCCTGCCGGCGAATAAGCGGATATGGCGCCCGGGCCAGTTGAAGGCATCGCCCGGCCTGACGTCCTCCCATCTGTCGACATAGGTGCTGACATCCAGCAAACCCGACGTGCCGCGCTTCTCGATGCCCCAGGCGCGCGAAACGAGCCCCGAGCAGTCGATGCCGACCGACTCCGGCGCAAGGCAATAATCGAGGGCCGGATTGCGGCACGTGCAGACATCGCCGGCGAGCGCGCCCCATTGCAGGCGGATCTTGTAGGTCGTGGGCGTATCGTCGCCGCCCCATCGGTACGGCATCGGGCCGATGGTCTGGCCGATGCTCGCCGATGTGAAGCGCGCCGGCCGGCGCCAGAACTTGGCTTCGTTCGGCGAACACTCGTTGTCGATGCCCGCGCGCGAGAAATTCTCGGGCCCCATGGTCCAGTTGACCGACAGATACTCCGCCGCGTTCTTGAGGATCTGGTCGCGCGAGATCGGCGGCGTCGGTACGACGACCCTGAACTGCGAAGCCTCCGGCGGCAGGAAGCGCTGGGTGCCTTCCGGCCGCCGCAAATTCGTATCGACCGGCACCTCGCGCAGCGCGCGGCCGAGCGACCTGAGTTCGGCGTCACCGCGGCGATTGCCCTGCGGCGGCGGCACGAAGCCGAATTCCTTGATCTTCACGCCGGAGCCCTGCGCCGCCAGCACGCGCACCGAGCCGTCGCCGGTGACGGTGATGAAATCGTGCGGGATCGTGTCCATGCCGTCGAGCGGCACCGACACAAGGCCGGTCAACTTGCCGTCGCGGTCGAAGCGCTGCACGAAGACGCGCACCTGCAACGAGGGCTTGGCCGATATGATCTCCTCGCTGACGACGTAGCGGTGATCGCCCGAGCCGGGACCGACGTCATAGGCCTGCGCGAGGTGGCCGCCGGCGACCGAGCGCACATCGAGCGCGCGTCCGCCGGCGCGGCGTTCGTCTTCCAATGCCAGGTGCTGAGGCCCACGGCGCACGAGCCGCAACTGCCGCGCGCTGCTCATACCGATGACAGGGCCATCCTGCAGCGAGGGCGTTGCGGCGGGATCGATATTGCGCGGCACGACGACGTGGCGCGACTCGCCGACGAGACGCACCTGGCCGGGCTCGCCGACGATCTGGTTGATGTCGAAGCCCGCGGGCAGAGTCGCGCGGCCGAGCACGCGGCCTTCGTCGTTGAGGAAGACGAGCGCGCCGTCGACCGGATCGCGCACGGCTTGCAGGCCCTGCCTGATCCAGAAGAAATCGCCAGGCACCTGGCCGATCTGCTCCGGAGCGGTCTGCACCATGTTGAGTTGGGTCGGCGAGGCGCGGAATGAGAAAGGCGCGGCGGACTGCTCGCGCTGCTGCGTATCGGACTGCGGCGCTGCGCGCTCTTCCACGCTCGGCGGCGGCATCGGCCCGACCGGCATGATGGCGGAGGATTGCACGGGCAGGGCTTGCGCGGAGGCATTGCGCGCAGGAGCCGATCTGACCGGGGCGGGCTCAGGCGGCTGCGTTGCCTTGGCGGTTTTCGCCTTCGGTTGCTTTGCCTGCGCCGCCTTCGACGACTTCGACGGCTTCGACGCTTTCGCTTGCGCCGTCTTCTTCTTCGCGTCGGTCTGCGCCTGCTGACGCTGTGACGACTGTGCCCCTACCGGCGCAAGGCCGGCAAGCAAAAGGCCGATCAGCACGATCGCGAGGGGCCTTCCACGCTCGAACGCCATGACGACCTCGGTGGTACAAGTGTATTACTGTCACTTTCTGTAAATTATACCGACCGTTGGTGCGGACCAATTGAAGCCGCTGGATATGGTTACGCGCTAAGGTTAAATTGCAAACGGGAGACACGCGGAAATTGCCGGCGCGATCCGGCAAGGCGCCACCGCGACGCTTTGCCGGATCGGATCACCGCGCCGTTTTGCGTCAGCTCGCGGGGACCGCCGCCGGGAAAAAGCGGTTGGCCGGCCGCGTCAGCCCGAGATGATCGCGCAAGGTCGGCCCCTCGTAGTCGCGCCGGAAGAGACCGCGGCGCTGCAGCTCCGGTACAACCTTGTCGACGAAGTCATCGAGGCCTGCCGGCAGGTAGGGAAACATCAGGTTGAAGCCGTCGCTGCCCTCGGTGACCAGCCATTCCTCCATCTCGTCGGCGATGGTCTTCGGCGTGCCGACAAAAGCGAAGCCGCCATAGCCGCCGAGGCGCTGCGCGAGTTGACGCACCGTCAGGTTATCGCGCTTGGCGAGCGCGATCGCGCGCTCGCGGCCGCTCTTGCTGGCGTTGCTCTCCGGGATGTCCGGCAACGGACCATCGGGATCGAACTTCGAGGCATCGTGTCCGAGCGCAATCGACAGCGAGGCGATCGCGTTGGCGTAGTTGACGAGGCTGTCGACCTTGGCGCGCTTCTCGCGCGCCTCCTCGACGCTGTCCCCGACCACGACCAAGGCGCCGGGCAGGATCTTGAGGCTGTCGCGCGCGCGGCCGAGCTTGTCGAGCCGCCCCTTCACGTCGGCGTAAAAGCGCTGGCCCTCGGCCAAGCCATTATGCGCGGCGAAGATGACTTCGGCGGTCTCGGCCGCCAGCTGCTTGCCGGCTTCGGACGCGCCGGCCTGCACGATCACCGGCCATCCTTGCACCGGGCGCGCGATATTGAGCGGCCCGCGCACCGAGTAATACTTGCCCTTGTGATCGAGCACATGCATCCGGCTCGGCTCGAAATAGATGCCGCTGTCGACATCGCGCACGAAAGCGTCGTCCGCGAAGCTGTCCCACAGGCCGGTGACCACGTCGTAGAACTCGCGGGCGCGGCGATAGCGCTCGTCGTGCTCCATATGGTCATCGAGCCCGAAGTTCAGCGCCGCGTCGGGATTGGAGGTCGTGACGATGTTCCAGCCGGCGCGGCCGCCGCTGATATGATCGAGCGAGGCGAAGCGGCGGGCGACGTGATACGGCGCGTCGAAGGTCGTGGAGGCCGTGGCAACGAGCCCGATGCGGTCGGTCGCGCCGGCCAGGGCCGACAATAGCGTGAACGGCTCGAAGGACGTGACCGTGTGGCTGCGCTTCAAGGCATCGATCGGCATGTTCAACACCGCCAGATGATCGGCCATGAAGAAGGCGTCGAACTTGGCACCCTCGAGGCGCTGAGCAAACTTGCGCAGATGGCTGAAGTTGAAGTTCGCGTCCGGATAGGCTCCCGGATAGCGCCATGCGCCCGTGTGAATACTCACCGGACGCATGAAGGCGCCGAGATGGAGTTGACGCGGCTTGCTCATGATGACCCTCGCAATGGACTGCGAGGAAATCTGTTGGCGCAGGCGCGCGTAGTCAAGGCGCGGTCTGGTGACCGCGCCATGCATCGAAAGATGCGGGACCCTTCCTTGCGTCCGCTCGGCCGGAGGACGCCTCAGCCGTAAAGCATCAAGTCCGAAGGACCGGCGCCATCCGATTTTCGCCGTGCCGGCAACTGGTCGCACCACTCTTCCAAATGGGAAAAGACCTCGCGCAGCGTCTTGACGATGCGCCCGGCGCGGTCGTCGGCGACGCGATAATAGACATGCTTGGCGTCACGCCGCGTCGCCACCATGCCGGCCTCGCGCAGTTCGCCGAGTTGCTGCGATAAAGTCGGCTGGCGAATACCGAGTTCGCTCTCGATTTCCGATACCGAACTCTCGCCTTCAAGCAGCAGGCAGATGATCGACAGCCGGTTAGGATTTGCCAGCGCCTTCAACAGGTCGCTTGCCTCGCCGACACTGCGGCAAAGACGAGGGTTTCGTCGCTTTTTCTTGCTATCAGCCATGACCAGCTCCGCCTCGGTCGATTATCGCAAAGACCGTCGTATGCAAACACCGCGCCGCGCCACCACCGCGTGACCATTCGAGCGGCGCGCGTGGCGCATTAAGTTGCACGCGACGAGGAAGCGACAAAACAACCCTTTCTCGACAAGCTCTCCGACAGAACGAACATGCTGCAAGCGCCCATTATTTGGACGGCACGAACTATTGACGTCAAAGTCATTATATAAGAACGTATAATGACGTGCAACGCTGAAAAGCCGGAGAACATTGGCTTTTCGGTACAAAAAGGCACGGCATGGGGCGGCGCGCCTGACGTGATTTGTGACATGAGGCCTGCATGCCGCTGCGTATCGGCGCTCACCCGAGCAATCTACATCTGACGCTGGCTCAGCATTGGCCCGGCGCATTCTCCGCACTCGATGCACAGTTCGTGTCGTATGCGGAAGGCCGCGACACCGGCCGTCAACTCGCCGAAGACCAGATCGATGTCGGCGGCACCGGCTCGACCCCGCCGATTCTGTCGCAAGTTGCGGGCCTCGATGTGCTTTACGTGGCGGCATCCGCGCCGCGGCCCGCCAATGGCGGCATCCTCGTCGCCAAACGCTCGTCGATCAACAGCGTGAAGGACCTCGCCGGCAAGAAGATCGCGCTGCTCGACGGCTCGTTCCACACCTACCTGCTGGCGCGCGTCCTGGAAGACGAAGGCTTGTCGTTAAAGGACATCGTCCGTGTCGAACGCGCGCCGGTGCCGTCGCGCGACGCGCTGATCGCCGGCAAAGTGGACGCGTGGGTCGCCATGGCGCCGCTGCTCGGCCAGACCATTGCCGATGGCGGGGCGCGCCTGCTGGTGCCATGCGGCGCGACCATTCCCAATCGATCCGTCTTTTGGACGCTGGGCCGGCGCAAGCTTGCGCCCGAGACAATCGACGCCTTCGTGGCGGAACTCGGCCGCATCGGCGCCGAGATCGCCGCCGACCCCGATCGCGCCGCGCACATCCTGGCCGGCCTCAAACTCGGCGGCGTCGACGTTGCCACTTGGCGCAAGGCTGTGAAGGAGCGCGATTGGAGCATCGTGCCTGCCGACAAGACGCTCATCGCCGAACAGCAGGACGAAGCCGATACTCTTTTCCGTCACGGCGACATCCCGCAGCGGCTCGAACTCTCGGCCGCAATGCGTTCGCCGTCCGCCTCGGCAGCATAGGAGAATGCAATGAACGTCCTTTGGTACATGTGCGCGCCGGACGGGCCTTATCCGTGGACCCCCGAGGGTTCGCGGCCGGTCGACTACAGCTACTTCCAGCAACTCGCCAAGGCTTACGACCGATTGGGCTTCACCGGCGCGCTGTTCGCCACCGGCGCGCACGATGTCTGGGTACTGGCCGCGGCGCTCTTGTCCGAAACCGAGCGCCTGCGCTTTCTCGTCGCCATTCATCCGGGGCTGATCGCGCCCACGCTGCTCGGCAAGATGTCGGCGACGCTGCAGGAGTTCTCGCGCGGCCGGCTGATGCTCAACATCGTCTCGGGCGACGCCAAGATGCTCGGCGCCTATGGCATGAAAATGCCGCACAACGAGCGCTATGCGATGGCCGACGAATATCTGACGCTGTACCACCGCCTGATGGCGGGCGAGAGCATCACCTATGAGGGCAATTACTTCTCGGTGGAGGGCGCCAAGCTTGCTCTGCCCGCCGGCGTGAGCATTCCGCCGCCGCCGCTTTGGTTCGGCGGTTCTTCAGCACCGGCGATCGATGTCGCCGCCAAGCATGTCGACACTTATCTGTCGTGGGGCGAGACGCCGGAGCAGATCAAGCTCAAGGTCGACGAGGTGAAGGAACGCGCCAAGCATTACGGGCGCGAGCTCAACTACGGCATCCGTCTCTATGTCATCGTGCGCGACACGGACGCCGAGGCATGGGATGCGGCCAACTGGCTATATGATCGCATGGACGAGAAGGCGATCGCCGCCAACCAGCTGTTCGTCGGCAAGTCGGACTCGGTCGGCCAGCAGCGCATGACGCAGATGCACGGCGGCGTGAAGCCCGCGAACCCGCGCGATCTCGAAGTAGCGCCGAATTTGTGGGCCGGCATCGGCCTCGTGCGCCCGGGCCCGGGCACCGCGATCGTCGGCTCGCCGGACACGGTCGTGAAAACGCTGGAAGCCTATCAGGCCGCGGGCGTCGAGACCTTCATCCTGTCCGGCATGCCACTGCTCGAAGAAGCCTATCGTTTCGCCGAGAAGGTGCTACCGAAGCTGCCGGTCAACCGCGACGCGCCCAGCGCGAAGCAATTCACCTGGTCGACTTTGTTCGACCGCGATCTCAATGCCAAGGCGGCTGTCGGATAAGGCACCATGATTCTCGACGAACGCAGCTATTTGATCAAGCCCGAGCACGTGAAGGACTACCTCGACACATATGTCGCCGAGGGCATGGCCTTGCAGATCAGCCATCTCGGCGACCTGGTCGGCTGGTTCACCACCGACTGCGGGGTGATCAACGAGGTGGTGCACATCTGGCGCTATCAGGACATGGGCGATCGCGAACGGCGCCGTGCCGCCATGGAGGCCGATCCCGCCTGGCAGGCTTTCCGCAAGAAAACATCCGGCTATGTAATGCAGATGCGGAACCGTATTCTGCGGCCGACCTCCTTCTCGCCGATGAAGTGAGGCGTCGCCGGATGAGCACGATGGAAACGAGCCTCGAGACAGCCGCGCCCGTTGGCGCCAGCCGGCGGATTGCCGCCGCGCTGGACGCGATCGAGCTCGGCTTGAAGTGGCTCGGCGGCGCCATTCTCGCCGCGACATTCGTGCTGGTGATGACCTCCGTGACGCTGCGCTACGTGTTCGGCAGCGGACTGATCTGGTCCGAAGAGCTGGCGATCTGGCTCAACGTCCTGCTCGTCTCCGTCGGCGCGCCGCTGGCCGTCACCGGGCCACTCGCCATGCGGCTCGACGTCATCGTGCGCTTCCTGCCGCGCGCCGCGCAGAAAGTCGCCGGCGTGCTGGCCGATGCGATCGCCATCGATGCCAGCATCATCCTCGCGCTCGGCGCGGCCGGCGTCGTCGGCGCGATCGGCGGCACCTCGACGGTGCTCGGCCTGCCGGAATGGCTGCGCTATGCCGCCGTCTCCGTCGGCGGCGGCCTCAGCGTCCTGATGCTGTTCGGCAGGGCTTACGTGCAGGATGGATTGCCGCGCGCGCTGCTCGTGCTCGCGGTCGGCGCGGCGCTGTACGTCGCCGCCCATGAGCTGCAGATCGCATCGCTCGCGACACCCAGCCTCGCCGCCGGCGCCATTGCCGCCATCGGTCTCATCGCCGGCGCGCCGCTGCCGCACACTTTGCTGGTCGGCGTGTCGCTGGCGGCGCCCTTCGGCGCGATGCTGCCGGAGCCGGCCTTGGTGCAGAACACCATCGTCGGCGTCAGCAAGTTCCTGCTGCTGGCGATCCCGTTCTTCCTGCTGGCCGGCGGCCTGCTCACCGAAGGCGGCCTCGCCGACCGGCTGGTGCGCTTCGCCGCGAGCCTCGTCGGCCATCTGCGCGGGGGCCTTGCGCAAACCACGCTCGTCTCCAGCGTGATGTTCTCCGGCGCGTCGGGCTCCTCGGTCGCCAACGCCGCCTTCGGCGCGAAGGTCATGGTGCCGGCGTTGGTCGCGCATGGCTATACGCTGCCGCGCGCGGCGGCGGTCGTGGCCGCCACGGCCATGCTCGACAACATCATCCCGCCGTCGATCGCCTTCCTGATCCTCGCTTCCGCGACCAATCTCTCGGTCGGATCGCTGCTGGTCGGCGGCTTCTTTGCCGGCGGCGTGCTCGCGCTTGCGCTCGGCATCGGCATCTATGTCACCTCGCGCGATGAGAAGCCGGCGGGCAAGGCGGCAAGCGGCCGCGAGCGCGCGCGCTCCTTCGTCCAGTCGCTGCCGGCGATCGGTCTCGGCATCGTCGTCGTCATCGGCATCCGCTTCGGCGTCGTGACGACGACGGAAGCCTCCGCGCTCGCCGTCGCATACGCGCTTGTCGTCTGTTTGATGTTGCGCACGCTGAACGGCCGCTCGCTTGCCTCCGCCTTCTGTCAGGCGGCCGGCGAAGCCGCCGCCATCGGCCTGCTGATCGGCACCGCCGCGCCCTTCGCTTTCCTGATGGCGGTCGATCGCGTGTCCGATCTCGTGACCGCCGTCGTCACCTCGCTCGGCGGCAGCGCGCTGGCGGTGATGCTCCTCGCCAATGTGGTGCTGCTGGTGGCCGGCCTGCTGCTCGACATCGGCGCGGCCATCCTGTTGCTCGCGCCGCTGCTGCTGCCCGCGGCGACGCTCGCCGGCATCGATCCGATCCAGTTCGGCGTCATCCTCGTCGTCAACCTGATGATCCACGGCCTGACGCCGCCGCTCGGCATTCTGGTCTATGTCGCCAGCGGCGTGTCCGGCGCGCGGCCGGCGCAGGTCTTCCGCGAGGTTGTGCCGCTGCTCATCGCGCTGCTATGCGCGCTCGCCGTGCTGTGCATTTTCTCGGCGCTGGTCGCCGCTCCGACAAAGCTCTAGTAAGGAAAGACCATGACCACCCAGTTCACCCGCCGCCGCCTCTCAGGACTTCTCGTCGCCGGCGTTGCCGCGCCTTTCGTGCTGCGCAGCGGCGGCGCGCGCGCGGCCACCACCATCACGGTCGCTTCCCTGCTCGGCGCGGACAAGCCCGAGACCAAGATCTGGTTCAAGGTGAAGGAGATCGTCGACGCCAAGCTGCCCGGCCGCTTCGACTTCCGCATCGTGCCCAACGCCGCGCTCGGCGGCGAGAAGGAAGTGGCCGAAGGCATCCGCCTCGGCTCGATCCAGGCCAGCCTGTCCACCGTGTCCGCGATGTCGAGCTGGGTGCCGGCATCGCAGATCCTCGACGCGCCGTTCGTGTTCCGCGACGCCGGCCATGTGCGGCGCGTGCTCGAAGGTGAGATCGGCAACGAACTGAAGACCAAGTTCGCGGCGCAGAACTTCATCGTGCCGGGCTACATCAACTACGGCGCGCGCCACCTCCTCGCCAAGGAAGCGATCACCAAGCCGGCGCAGCTTGCCGGCAAGCGCATCCGCGTCATCCAGAGCCCGCTGCACACCGAACTGTGGAAGGCGCTCGGCGCCAACCCGACGCCGATCCCGATCACCGAGACCTACAACGCGCTGCAGACCGGCGTCGTCGACATGATGGACCTCACGAAGTCCGCTTATGCCGGCTTCAAGCTCTACGAGGTCGTGCCTTATCTCATCGAGACCGCGCATATCTGGGCAACCGGCGTCGTCTATTTCTCCGCGCCGTTCTGGAAGACGCTCAAGAGCAACGAGCAGGACGTGCTCGCGGCCGCCGCGCTCGAGGGCGCGCATTATTTCGACGCGCTGATCGTCGAGGACGAAACCGCCTCCATGGCGAAGGCCGCGGCCGCCGGCGGCAAGACGGTCAAGCCGGAAGATCGCCCGGCCTGGGAAGCGGGCGCCCGTGGCGTCTGGGCCGCGCTCGGCCCCAAGGTCGGCGGCGTCGACAAGATCGAGGCCATCGCCAAAACGGCGTGACAGCGACGCGGTGACGAAGGCGTTGCGACGGCGCGGGCGCGTGCGAACTCGCCCGCCGCTTTGTCATCGGTGCTTGGATGAGGGCTGAAAAGGGCTGGCGGAGAGAGAGGGATTCGAACCCTCGATACGGTTTCCCGTATACACGCTTTCCAAGCGTGCGCCTTCAGCCACTCGGCCACCTCTCCGGGAGCGCGCAATGCGCGCCGCTCTCATGACGGCGGCGGGCGGCTTTTGCAAGCCCCAATCCGCCTAACTGGCTAATTATGTTCTTTTTTCCGGGAGCTCGCCCGGCTTGGATTAAGGCCCGGAAACCGCTACTAAAAGCCCGCAAGAGAGCCCGAAAAGAGGCTGGGAGCCGTCATGTCCGGGGATCCGTCCGCCCTGCAACTGGTGCTGACCGGCGATCCGGTCCTGTTCGCCATCGTGCGGCTTTCCCTGCTCGTCAGCCTCACCGCCGTCCTGTTGGCCACGTTGATCGGCGTGCCGGCCGGCGCCGCGCTGGCGCTGACCCGCTTTCGCGGCCGGGAAGCCGTCATTGTCGTGCTGAACGCCGCCATGGGCCTGCCACCCGTGGTGGTGGGTCTCGCGGTTTTCCTGCTGCTGTCGCGCTCGGGCCCGCTCGGCAGCTTCGGCCTGCTGTTCACGCCCACCGCCATGGTGATCGCGCAGACCGTCCTGGTGACGCCGATCCTCGCCGCCCTCGCCCGTCAGACCATCGAGGATTACTGGGTCGAATATCGCGAGGAGCTCGCCGCCATGGATATCGGCCCGGCCGGCCGGATCGCGACCCTGATCTGGGACGCGCGCTTTTCCCTGGTGACGGCGCTGCTCGCCGGCTTCGGGCGCGCGGCGGCGGAGGTCGGCGCCATCATCGTCGTCGGCGGGAACATCGAGGGCTTCACCCGCACCATGACCACCGCCATCGCGCTGGAGACATCCAAGGGCGACCTGCCGCTCGCGGTCGGCCTCGGCATCGTGCTGCTCGCCATCGTCGTCGCCATCAACGCGCTGGCCTGGGGCGCGCGCCGCGCCGGCGAGCGCCTGGCGGGATGACCATGCGCGCACCCGTCTCCGATCTGCCGCTGACTTTCGCCGACGCCAAAGTGCGCGCCGGCCAGACGACGATCCTGGACGTTGATCTCACGTTCAACGCCGGGCCGCCCACCCTTCTCATCGGCCCGAACGGCTCAGGAAAAACGACGCTGCTGCGCGCGGCCATGGGGCTCATCCCCGTCGACGCCGGCCGCGTCACCTGGGGCGGTCGCGACGCCGCGCCGCCCGAACGCCGCGCCATCGTCTTCCAGCGCCCCGTGATGCTTCGGCGCAGCGCCGCGGGCAATCTGCGCTATGCGCTCGCCGCCGCCGATATTCCGCGCGCGCAGC
>Ga0180216_1003187_pt1 | contig 13147 bp, 11 predicted proteins | sample eDN3rd37CBELigMG_FD_128879 | JGI IMG/M metagenome (GOLD analysis project Ga0180216, IMG submission 128879) | Enriched Miracle-Growth compost microbial communities from Emeryville, California, USA - eDNA 3rd pass 37_C BE-Lig MG (version 2)... ... | reverse complement strand
GGGGGGGGGGGGGGGGGGGGGGGGCGGGGGGGGGGGGGGGGGGGGGGGGGGGGGGGGGGGGGGGGGGGGGGCGCTACCGCTAGTTTGTGCTGCCGCTGACGGACGTCCGGTCCATCGAGAAGAAGAAGAACGGCTTGCTCCCGAACGCCATCCACATTAGCACCGACACGGCGGTGGTGCGTCCACGGCTGCCGCCCACCGCCTGCGGCCCGCGAGGACGCAGGTAACTGACTGGGTTGGACACCACGGTCCCGCTGGCGCCCGCGGGTCCAGTACAAGTTTGTGGACTTTCGGCACCGGGACGCGGTCTACGACCTCATCCTGTCGGCGTGGCGCAAGGCGACGGTGCGTTTCCGTGCGCGCGGCATGCGCAGCTCCATTGGGCCTGACACCGCATCGCCAGCGCGCGTGCCGCACCATCCATCGAGCGCAGGGCAACGGCCAGGTGTCGCCGCGGCCGGTGCGGGAGGCGTCCGGCGACGTCGTGACGTCGCCCGCGCGTGTGGACGGGGCCAGCAGCGACGACGAGTCTGACGAGGTGCGCGGGGGCGAGGGGCCACAGGCGCACATGCGCCCCCGGCCACCACGCAAACCCACCCCGTGCAAGGAAAAGGATTGGCGCGGGCCTGATGTCGCACGCAGGACGGCGCCATGCCGCTGCCGACGAGCGCACGCTCGCGCGGGCCGTCCCTGGCGTACGTGCGCGCGTGGACCGTCACGCGCGGCGCCGGGGCGCGTGCTCACGCTGTGCTGCGTCCTTCCGCCTGATCCGTATTGGAGTTGACAGCGTGGATGGCCTGGCGGTGGCCGACTTCCCGGGGTCGCGGGTACGCCGCGTGACCGCTGCGCCTTCGCGCCCGGCGCCTTCCCATGACTGACGCAACGCCGTCGTTGGGGGTCGCGCGCTGCGTTTGGCGTCGCAGCGCTCGGTGGACATGACGGCCAGGTACCGGCCGGACGTGTCCGCGAGCGGCGACAGTGTCAGGGTAGGCCGCGCCAGCGCCGCCGGACAGCGTCCGCTTGGCGTGTACTGAATTGACACCGCTAGCCCGACCTGCCGCGCACGTGGAACGCAACGCAGCGACCGTCCGCTGTGGTCAACGGCGCCAAGGTTTGGCACCCGCTCCAGGTTTGCTCACAGCAGGCGCCGTGCGGCTGACGCCCCGCCGGCTTGGTTCTTGCATTTGGCGGGCGGAGCAGGAGAACGTCGCCGGCAACGGCTCTACCACGGCGGTGCCCGCGTCGTACGCCGCGGAACCGGGCTGCGCCACGCCTCGCGTTGTCCTGCGCTCACGCTGCCCCCTGACAGCCTTCGTGCTCCGGCGAAGTGCGCGCTACGCAGGGGCCCCCGCTCGGCGACGCCGACGCAGATGACGGGCCCGCTGGACGACAGCGCGCTGCCGGCCGACCTGCAGCAGTCCAACATGCGGCGGCGCTCGTCGGCGGACCACATCCTGACCAAGACGAGCACGCAGAAGAGCGGGATCGAGCCGACCACGTCCCAGGTGCAGGCGGCGCCGGTCGCCGCGCCCAAGGGCGCCACGCTCTCGCAGGGCGCCTCGGGTCTCAGCAGCATGTCGTCCGGCGGCACGACGACGTCGTTGGCGGGCGGCCCGTCCGCGGCGGCGGTGAACCCGCCGGGACCCGAGCCCAAGGTGGACCACGGCGACGCCGTCGTGCTCGTCAACCGGGTGCTCAGCAACATCACGGTCGACCAGCTGTTCAACACTGTGTGGGAGAACCCGGACTTCTACAACCGCTTCCACGCCCTGCGCAAGGACACCAGTACGGCGGCGCCCTCCCTCGCACGCGCGCGACCGTTGTGACGGCGTTTGCTGAGAAAGTGACCGCCCGGTGCCTGTGGCAACGGCATGATAACAGACGTGACGGTGTCGCCGTGGTCCTCCACCACCACCGACGGCAGCCGCGACGTCAACTACGTGATCCCCATCAAGATCCCCATGAGTGCGTGTCTCGGCGGCTGCTGCCATCAACTCTTGCTTGGGCGCGTCCTCACCTCGTTGCCTCATCCTGCATGGCACGGTCGCGCGGCCGGCCGTGTTTAGGCTCGAAAACGTCAACGCCGTGCTTGGAGACGCAAAAGATTGTCCGCCGTGAGCCTGGGTAGGGACGGCGCACCGCAGAGGTACCTCTCTCGTTCGCGCACTCCGCGCTCATCTAGGTTTCCCGCTCCGAACCGGCGCCTGCGGGGCCTCGCCAGCGTCGCGATCGTGGAGACGATCACCAAGACCCCCGAGGTGCCATTTGGCGACTGCTTCTACAACCTGTGCCGGTTCGTTATGACGGCCGTCGGCCCGACGCAGACGCGCATGGTGGTCACCGGCCAGGTCAAGTTTTCCAAGCAGACTATGTTCAAGGGTGCGCCTCGCGCCGGGGCCCACGCGGAGCGCTCCCGCGTGACCGTCCGCCAACGTATCGGCGGCCGCCGTCTCCGTTCGTGGGCAGTCCGTCAGGCAAAATCGAAAAGGCGACGTACGACGGCATGAAGACCACGTACGCCGACTGGCAGACGGCGCTGATGGCGGCCCTCAAGGCCAGCGGTGCTGGTGCCGAGGGCGGCGAGGCTGCCGCGCCGGCTTCGCCCACCGCGGCGGCGGCCGCCGCCGCCGCGCCCGCCGAGGCCCCCGCCGCCGCACCGGCGGCCGGTACGTTTGTTCTGGCAACCGCGACTTGCGAATGCTGTGGGCTGACGCCGCTCCCGCGTGCGGCCCTGCGCAACGTGTTCCGGGCCAGGCGCCGCCGAGGTCGAGACGAAGGAGGCGGCCAAGCCGACGTCGCTGGTCGGCCAGATCCTGGACGGGGTGCTCAGCTGGCGCGTCCTGGGCCTCATCCAGACCGTCCTGCTGCTGGTTATCGCCGTCCTCCTGGTCCAAGGCAACCGCGCCGCCGCGCCGCCGTCGCAGCTGTGGCCCGGCGACCAGCCCGGCGCCGCGGCGATCGCGGGCCTGCAGCGCGACATTGCGGCGCTGCAAGAGTTTGCGCGCATCCGCGAGTCGCTCGACGCCGACGGCATGGCGCTGCTGCACTCGGTCTACCTCCAGCGCGCGCGCAACTCGGACCGGCTCGCCGTTGAGCTCGCGGGCCTGCACGACCAGCTGCGCACGGTGCAGGCGCGCCTCGCCGAGGCCGCTGTCGCGGCCGCCGTGGCGGACATTCCCCGGTCGGCGCCCACGGCGACGCAGGCGTCCTCGGCGGCCGCGGACGGCGAGCCGGCCGAGCAGGGCCGCCGGCCAGCGGGCGCCGACCGGCCACCGACGTCGTCGTAGTGCAGCCTCGTCTCCGTTGTTGTGGAATCCGTGCTTGCTTCGGCGCGACGCTCTGACGGCCCCGCAGTTGGGCCTCCGCCCCTGTATTTCACCGCACTTCTGTTCCTACCCGACGGCGTTGAACTTGGCACCGTGACGACGCTAAAGTATACGGTTGTATTCGTAAAACTACATGAAAAAACATCATACATAAGCGGCTGGCCGGCTGGCCAGCATGGGCACGAGCTGCGCCGCCGCCACCGCGTTGGGCAGCGACGGCTTGGCGACCGACTCGAGCAGGTCGCGGATCGGCGGGTTGCGCACCATGGGGCAGTCCTTGTGCTCGATCAGCAGCGTTCGCACATAGTAGTTCTCGTCCTTGAGGAGCGTGATGTCGCGCAGGAGCTGGTCGTTGGCGCGCGTCAGCTCGGCGGTGACCGCCTGCAGCTCGTTCATGCGCTCCTTGCGCCGGCGGCGGCACTTGCGCGCCGCGACGCGGTTGCGCTCCAGGAACCGCGCCCGCTTCTCGTCCATGCTCTCGCCCTCCGACGTCGCCGCCGGCCGCGGCGGCCGCGGCCGCGCGGGACCGGCGTTTCCCGCTCCGCCGTTCGTCGCCGGCCCGGTCACGCGGCCGTTGGCCCGCGTCGGCGAGGCGCGGCCCGAGCCGGCGCTGCCCACCGCCTCGCCGGTGTCATAGTAATTGCCGGCCGCCGCGGCCGCCGCCGCCTTGGCCGCCGCGGCGCGGGCGCGCCGCGCCGCGCGCGAGCTTCTAGAGGGCGGCGGCGCGAGCGGTCCTTCCACCAGCGGTGGGATAGGCAGGATGCCTTCGATCGGGCTGCCGTCGAGCGTCGTCGTCGTCGTCGACGTGCCCGTCGGCCCGCGGAGGACGTCGACGGCGGGCTCGGGCACCACGGCGCCGCCGGTCGCCTCCAGCGACGTCGACGCGGCCGCGAGCAGCTGCATAGAGTCGGCCGGCGCGCCGCCGAGGTACCCGCCGGTGCCACTGCCAGTGGCACCGGTGGTCGCCGGATGGCCCGGGCCGCCTTGGGCGAGCGTGCTGTACTCGGCGAGACTCTCCAGCGTGGCTACGGGCGGCGGCGTGAACAGCAGCGAGGCCGCCGCGCCCGAGACCGCCGGGTTGAGCCGGTCCTGCGAGTGGCCAAAGCTCAGGTCGAACGGGTTCAGCTCCGAGTGCGGTATCGAGCCGGTGTTGAGGCCGCCGCTCCCGAGCTTCACGTCGGCGGTCGTCTGGAACATGCTGCTCGGCGTGAACAGCGCCGCGGCCGCCATGAGCGCTTCGCCTGCCGCCGCCCGATCGCCCGCCAATGGTCAAAGCGGCCGTCGTTCCGCGCTGACGCGGCGCAGCGTTAGCGTCATGGCGGCAACGTCGGCAGCACCGGTTTCACGTTCGCTAGCGCCCCGCTCCGCCGTACCTAGTGGCCGCGCCATCGTCGCGGGGATGGGATGGATTGGAGGTAGGCGCTGCGATGGCTGACTCGCCTACTGCCCTGTTGTTTATCGTCGGATGCAGCGCAGTTGGCCACAGTGTGTTCGCTTTCGGCACGGGGCTTTCACGCGCGCGCCCCCTTCTCGGCCGCAGTGGAGCGGCCTGGACCGCCCGGCCGCCCGGCCATCTTGCTTGGGCGGGACCACGACGTCATCGTGCCCGCCCCCCCGGTGATGGCCACGTGTAGGACCGAGCAGAAGCAGGGTCGGCCGTCGTCGACCCTGGGAGGTCATGTGAGCGCGTTGGCAGAGCAGCGGATGGGCGTCTGAAGGGCGCCGTTCGCCGTTCGCCGTTCGCCGTTCGCCGGTCGCGGCGCCGATCGCCGTTTTCGCGCCAAAAACGTTTCGCGCCAAAAAACTTTGGCGCCAAAAAACTCGGCGTGAAGCGAAGCGGCGACGGCCACAGCTCGCGGCGACCGACGGGTGCGGCCTGGTCGGGCCAGCGGCCCCCCCGACGGACACCTGAACACCGAGCCGAGACCGACACAGAGAGAGGACGGCCAACGGATCACTTGGCCGGACGAGCTTTTCGAAGTGGCGTGAACGGCCGGACGGTGGAACGACGACCTGCGGTGGCACAGCGACGGGGGCCGCCTACCGCCCAGACGGCTGGTGACTAGGTCCACACGGCGGAAGGCCATGGCGTCAAGACCGCCGGACGCCGCCGCGGCGGCGGCGGCGGCGGCCCCGACGGTCGACACCAAGGTCAACGGCGACGGCGCCGCACCCGACTCGGCCTCGCCTGTCGGTGCCTGTAGGAGGGCGTGACGGCAGCTTCGCGTCGGCGTGCATGCAGCCGCTGAGCTCGGAAGGGCGTGTCGAACGGGTTTCCACCTTGGGCAGCTCGGCGCACGCCGTCGGTGGACCAGCTGGAGGCCATGCGGAAGCAGCAGCTCAAGCTGGCCGCCCTGCACATGCAGCTGGCGCCCGTGCTGGCGCTCAATTTGTACGCCCCCGGCGCGGCGTCCCGCGCCCATGGGGCCTACCGTTGGCTGAGCGTGCCGCGGGCTGGTGGAGGTGAAAGCGAACCGGCCCCAGCGCGTCGGTCGACAACGAGGAGGAGACCGCGCGGCTGTTTGAGCAAAACACCAAGCAGTTTGCCGCGCGCGAGCAAGCCCTCAGCGAGCTCATGAGCGGCGTATGTGCTCGGCGGTGGCCGCCGCGCGCGAGGCACGCCGCGAGCGCACTAAGCGGGCGGTATTCTCGTGCCGGTGAGCGCGTGGCTGTCCCCCTCCCCCGCAGCTGAACCAGCTCGCGAAGGATGCGTACGTGCCGCGGCCACTGTGCCGCCTTCCGGCATCGTCCTGCTGACGGCCTGGACCGTTTCTGTGCCGTGCGTGTGGGCAACCCGCAGGTCGCAACTGTTTGCCGAGGGCGAGCAACGGCCCGCGCCGCCCACCTCCGAGCCGTCGACGGATGCCGCCGGCCCAAAGTAAACGCAATGTGTACTGTAGTGCAAATGCTGTACAACCCCAGTCTGTACGATAGCGCGCTTCAAAGTTTGAAAGTTTTTCGAATCGCTATACAAATGGCACGATCTCGTCGCTGGAGGGACCGAACCAGCGCCGGCGGTAGCCGTAGACCATCAGGATGATGGCCATCACCGCCATGGCGCCCACCACGGCCCAAAACACCACCGTGTTGCCCTCTCCGGGCACGCCGAGGTTCATGCCAAAGATGCCTGCCCGTGCCAAAAGAGGCTTACGACCAGGCACACCGCGGTCAGCCACGTGCGTGGACCGCGGCTAGCGCTAGCACGCTGTAGAGCTCGTACTGGCAATGAGCGACAGCGGCAGCACGACGGCGGCCGCGCCCGTGAGCTGCGGTTGCCCCAAGCCAACGTGCGCAACGCCCCCCTGCATGAGCCCCACAAAACTTGGATTCTGCCCGCGCTGTCACTTGGCCCGCACCTGCTTCATGATTTGGCTCATGCGGTTGGAGGCGGCGGTCACGTCGATGGAGATCTTGGCAAAGTAGTTGCCCTGCGACCGCGACAACGATTCCTGCAAGCTCAGGATCCGCTGCTCCATGTCGATGATGTGGTCGAGAATGTCCTGGAAGTAGTAGAGCGTGTCCTTGTGGATCTTGAGACCGCCCTGCCGCTCGTTGATGGTAGTCACCTTCTTCATCACGTCGAGCATCTGGTTCACGCGCCGGTGCAGGTACGACGCGCTCCGCCGCGCCTCCCAGATGCGCCTGCACAGCCCGCGGCGCCACGGAGCAGTGGGAGAGCGCGGGGAACGTGGGTGAGCCCGCTTCCACGCGCTTGTGTCCCCGGACAGAGGCCGGGGCGACTGTACTGCAGCATGTCCGGCTGCTCGCTGGCCGCCTTGTGGATGATGGCGGCGTCGATCTCGTCGCACTCGCGCTCGAGCGACTCGACGATCGGGATGTACTCGTCGGAGATGTTGTCCAGCACGGCGTACAGCAGCCACGCCGAGGACAGGCGGAGCCGCTGGGGAACGGCGCCGGTGGCGTGATCCGCGACAGCGTGTGAACCATCGCTGCCTCCTCGAGTGGCGGGCGGTGCGTAGCCGCGCGTACCGAGCTGATCTTGAGCAGCCGAATCAGGATGTCGTCCAGCCCAAGGACGTCGCGCTGGCCCTCGAACGTCAGCACAAAGTCGGTCGCGACCATCGCGTACACGGGCGCCGTGCCAAAGCCCCTGGGCGTGCCCATCCCGCACTGCAACTGTGACGCGCCATTAGGGGCCACGCGACACGACCCCGTGTCCCGGCCGGCGGCAGGCAGCGTACTGTTCGTCGCTGGTCAGGGCGCGCATGACGACAAAGGTGTAGTTGTCGTACTGTTCGCACTTTTCGTGGTCCGAGTCGGAGACAATGTCCTCGACGGTGAGCGGGTGAATGCCAAACATCTACGGGGCCGCCAGCCAGGGGAGAGCTGGGGCACGCTGTTAGGCGGGTGGGGGCGGCTGCGTTCGCCGCAAGCCGGCGGGGCGGTACCGCCGTGAGCTGCTGAATCTCCTCCTTGGTGGGCGCCACGACGTTGAGCCAAAAGTGGCCGTGGCGGATCGCATCGTGCACCTTGGGCAGCCGCAGGCCGCCGAGGTCGTCCGCCACCACCACGCCAACCTGGTACTGGTAGAAGCAGATGCGGCGGTGCATCACCTCCTGCCAACGGGCACCACGCACCGACAGGGCAAACACTCGCGCCTGTTAGAGGACGTGGCGGCTGCGCCCGCGGCGAGCGCGCCGCCCGGCGTACGGCCAGGGTCTTGCGGAGGTCGTCGCTCGGCAGCATCGCGTGGATGGACGGCTCGAACCACCGATGCGACGCCGTCGGCAGGCCCTCGCGCATGAACGCGTCCACGAGCGGGTGCCGCACGCGCCCGATGACGTTGTCGCTCACGGACATGAGCACTTCGAACTCGGGCGGCGCGCCCAGGCTGGCGCGGCGGGTCGCAAAGACCACGTGCGGCGGCGGTTGCTGTCGCGGATCAGCTTGCGGCCAGCCGGGGGGGGCGCATTTCGCGTGAGCGCACGCGCGGCGGCATGGCAGTTCTTTCCGTGGCGGCCGCGCTCGAACCTCAAAGGCTGGCGGGGTGTCCGCGTGGGGCGCATCGGGCCCGGCAGACTCTTGCCGCAGCGGCGACGCGTGGCCGGGCGTGCGCTGGCGCCCGGGCTTGCTTAGCAGCGGCATCTTCGGGTCCTGCGGTGTGGGCAGGCACGCCAAGCAGAGGCGCGCCAAACAGAGGCGCGCCACGCAGAGGCTGGCTGGCCCAGTTGAGCGGCGACCAGCGCAGCCTGGTGCTCGCCGCGCCGAATGCGGAGCGCACCGAACCAAAGTAGCCGCCGGTGTCCAGGCCGGAGGAGGACGCCACGGGTGGCGACACGGGCGACGCGCGCACGGCCAGGCCCGGGCGAGCCGCCGGCGCGCTCTGCACGCGCTCCGGCTCGAACTGGAGCAGGACGGGCTCCGAGCTGGCGGCCTCGACGCTCTCATCCTTGACGTAGCTGGCGCTGGCCAGGTGGTGCGGGTTGTGGTGCCCGTGGGCCAGGTCGGCCACGACGCTGCCCTCGCTCGTGGCGCGAGACTGCGCACAGCGACGAACACGAGCGTACGGGACGGTTAGCAGCTGGGGCGCTGGCAGGATCCCGACCGGTCCAGGCAACACGGCCAGGCAGCGTACCAGCAGGCCCTGCTCGTCCTCCGTCTGGCGGCGTGGCGACCGCATGGTGGCGGCTCCGGCGAACCGACAGGCGACGCGGAGGCGCTGCCCGTCGAAGAACGGGTGGTGCGGCGATTCGGCCAGCCGCGTAGTGGAGCAGCCGCAGCGTCGCTCCTATGACGTCCAGCTGCAGCAGCGGCGCTTCAGCTTCAGCAGTGCGTCCTGCCCAGTTGTCCTCTTCTGGCGCCCGCGCCGCCGTCCGCCGTCCGCGGCTTCGCCGCCTGTCGCGCGCACAGTGCGCCGCGCCGCCCACACGCCGCCGCCCATGACGTCATCTAACCCATGATGTCATCCACTCTGGTCACGTGTTATTTAATCATGTGACATGGAAGTCACGTGGGGTCGATGTACCCCCCAGAACGTGTTTCCCCCCGAGGTCAGCTGGCGGTGCGTGCGCTCGCGGCGGCGGCGGCGGCGGCGGCGGCGAAGGCGGCGAAGGCGGCGACGAAGAGGTGGAAGACGACGCCCAGGAAGACATAGAAAATGTAGAGGAGCAGGACGACGAGGCGGTGGCGGCGGTGGTGGCGGTGGTGGTGAAGGCAGTGGTGGGAGTTGGGGGCTGGAAGCGGTGACGCCAAGGACAGAAGAAGGGTTGCGACGATGCCGACTCCACGGTGAGCAACGGCCGGTGCGCCACGCAGTGGACGCCGCCACGCCACGAAGAGGACAAAGAACGGGACGAAGACGGGCGCGCAGAGGCCACAGCGGACGAAGAGAAACGGGGAGGACGAGGAGGACCGCGTGCAGGAGGCAAGGAGCGCAGATGCTGCTGCCTCCTGCCACCTGCGACGCCTGAAGGCAAGGACGGAGGCAGTGTGGACGAAGTTCATATCGTAGAGGTCCAGGAGGTAGCGGGCTTTAAGCATAGGCACAACCGTAGCCACAGCTGAGAGATGCCACCGCTTGCGCAACGTGCACCTGAGCGAGCCAATTGTTCCGGCCAAGCGTTGAGCGCGCCACTGCGGGCGGCCTTGCCGACGTATGATTAACACTGCCCCGACCCCGTGCGCTGTGGCCGCCTTCGCTCGCTGCAGCTGCTCGCTGCGCCGGAGGCGCTGGAACCTGCAGCAACCATGGCGTCTGCCATGCCCGTCTTCTGGGTGCTCGTCGCCTTTTTGGTGGTCGGCGTGATCGGCACCATCTTCATGCCCGTCAAGGGCCCGAACCGCGGGTGCGTGCCGCGGCCGCGGGAGCCGCTGGCGTGAGCGGTGCGCACTCTGACCTGGCAGCGTCTTTCGTTCTTGGCGTGGCACGCCGCAGCCTGGCGCAAACCATGTTCGTGACCACGCTCGTGTGCATCTACTGCATGTATGGTGATCGGCGGCACGTTTTGGTCGCTCCGCTAGCCCCCGTCGCTGACCCTGTGCGAGCATTCGCGGCGTGTGCGCGGCTTGGGGCGACCCGCAGGTGGGCGGTCGCGTACATGGCGCAAGCCAACCCGCTCATCCAGCCGAAGCGGACCAACTGGCATATGGGCGCGGAGCATTAGTCAGTGGGCAGGGTGGTGCGCTCGCTTCTTTTTTTTTACCCGTCGGTGCCGGCGCCCGCGCGCGCGGCGGCCAGACAGTCCGTGCCGTTTATTGTACAGCAGAATAAAAAGCACACCAATGCCATGCTAGACAACTGTACATAGCCACGACGAGGTGGCGGCTCTAGAACAGACCCAGCCGCCACATGATGAGTGCCATGAGGAGGATGCACCCGATGATGACCGCGAGCGACGTGAGGAACGGCCCGATCGTCTGGTCGTCTTCGATGCGGCCTGCCAGCGCGCCCGCCGCCCCCCTTGCATCAGCCCCGCGAGCAAGTCACACCGCGTGGCGCGCGCCCCCGCCTCACGGTGCCCCTCCCCTCCCACGGCTGGCGTACCTGGGTACCACACGTTCATGCCCATGATGCCCGAGACCATGTTGACCGGGAGCGACAGCGTGGCAACGATGGTGAACACCTTGACGTTGTCGTTGGTGCGCTGCGCGACGTCGGCCATGTCGACGTTGAGCTTGGCGAGGTAGTTGGCCTGCACCTGGTTGAGCGCGTCCTTGGCCATGGAGACGGCGCGCGCGTAGTAGTCGACCTGCTCAAAGATGTAGCGCAGGTACGGGTACGCGTCGGCGGTGATGAAGAGGCTCGGCCGGCCCACGAGGAGGTTGCGCAGCAGCGCGCGCTTGATGGCGAGGTGTCGCCGCATGGCCATGAGGTCCGAGCGGCTGAGCGTGATGCGCCGCAGGTAGTCGCTGCGCTCGTTCTCGGCCAGCACGAGCATCAGCTCGTGCAGCTCCTCGATCTCGTCGTCGTGCCGCTGCATGACGTTGGCGCAGTCGCGCACAAAACTGTACAGCACCTCGCACAGCAGCTGGTCCGGGCGGAGCGTCGCGGCCACGGGCGCAGCCGCTACCGGCGGCGGCGGCGCCGCCGCCGCTCCATCGCTCCCGCCGGTGGGCGCGCCGCTCACGCTGCTGGCCGCGGAGAGCGCGTGCGAGGCCGGCGTGGGCGGCGCCGCCACGACGTCGAGCGCGCCCGACACCGACGCCAGCGCGGGGTCCTCGCGTGGCGGCAGCAGCACGACCTGGTTCTGCGCCAGCACGGCGCGCACCGACTCGCATTCGGGCTGGTGGAAGCTGATGAGCGCGTCGTTGGTGACGAGGAAGGTCACCACCTGCGCATAGTCGTCGTCGTCGTCCATCTCGGGCCGGGCGGTGAGGTTGATCCGCAGCTCCAGATACGCCGCGTGCAGCTGCAGCTCGTCGTGATGGGACGGGTGCAGGATGTGCCGCACCGTGTCGTCCCGCAGGCCCCAGCGCTGTGCAGCGACAGGAACGACGACGGCAAGGGCCACAGCGCTGTCATTAAAGGTGCGCGGCCGCGGGGCCCCGTCCCTTGGCGACGCTGCCGCCCCTACCACGGCCAGCAGCTTGACGTCCTCCGGCGCGGTCGTGGCCACGTCGACCCACACGTGCCGCGGCCGCTCTGGCCACGCCGCCGCCGCGTCCGGGACAGTTGAGAACTGGCGGAGCGCGCGCAGGTGCCGCAGCTTGCCGCTTGCCGGAGGCGGCAGGTTCGCCGTCGACTCATCCGCGCCGGGCGGCGAGAGCGACAGGACCGCCACCGCCGCATCGGGCACGTCGAGGTCGCCCAAGGTGTCGTCGGACGACGTGGACGCCGCGTCGCCGGCCGTGCCGCGCCGCGACGGCGAGGCCGCTGGCTTGGCGTCGGCGCCGCCGGTGAGCACGCGCGCAAAGGCGGACGCGACCGCGGCCACGGCCTTTTGCACGGCCGGCAGCGCGCCCCCGCTCTCCGAGCTGGCCGTCGAGGCCGTCTCCACGGAGGCGCGCCGCGCCGCCCGCGTCGGCGACGTCGGCCGCGGCTGCGACAACGACTCCTTCCGGGACAGGAGCGCGGCCGCCGCCTGGCGCGCCCCGCATGCAGGAGACGGTGGGGGGGCTGCGTCCGGTCAGCGTTATTCGGGCGAACAGCATTGAGTTCAGCGAGGACGCACCGCAGCGTCGTCCGCGGACGGGATCTGAATCAGCGATGGGTTCGCCGCACCAGCGAGACCAGCGCCGGCGGCCTTGCCCGCCGCAGCGGGAGCAGGCCCGCCGTCGTCCGTCACGTCCGGCCTAGTCGCTGCTTGTGCCGCGTCTGCGGCGGCCTTGCGGCGCCGGGCGCGCCGCCCCGGCCGTCCGCCCTCGGTCGCCGCCGCGGCGTCGCCGTCCCTAGGCTTGCGGCGGCGTCGACCGCGCCGCGCCGTGCCGGGGCTGCTTCCAGCGGCCGCCGCAGTGTCCGCTGCGTCGAGTGCTGCGGACGGCGGCGGCGGGGGCTCGGCCGGCGGCCGCCGCGGAGACGCCGGCGGCGACGGCGCCGACGCCGCCATGGTGGGCCACCTTGCGTCGACCGCCTTCGCCGCCGCACCGCGGGTTTTGGCGCGATTCTTCCCGGCAGAATGGCAGAAGTGCGCCGTTTACTGGACGAATTGTCTGAGTAAAAGAGCCCTTGCTGCGCTGATCGGGCGGAGGGTCTTGGCTGGCACCTATGACGTCATCGGGTCGTTGCCAGTGCCGACGCTGGGCGGAGCGGCAGAGGACGCCGGCGCCCCCGTCCCCCGGAAGAGCTGCGGTCCATGGCCACCGCGTACCAAAGGCACGTTGTGTCAGCGTGCACCGCATATAGGCACGTACGGTGTGCAAGG
>Ga0180216_1003182_pt1 | contig 13162 bp, 16 predicted proteins | sample eDN3rd37CBELigMG_FD_128879 | JGI IMG/M metagenome (GOLD analysis project Ga0180216, IMG submission 128879) | Enriched Miracle-Growth compost microbial communities from Emeryville, California, USA - eDNA 3rd pass 37_C BE-Lig MG (version 2)... ... | reverse complement strand
CTCTCTCTCTCTCTCTCTCTCTCCCCGGTCCATCTGACACGCCCCCGCCTCCACCTGAAGCCAGTGCTGACAATAGGTCACGGCGGTGCGGAGGGGGCCTGCCGGGGCCGCGGCGGCGGTGCCCAAGTTGGTGCAGGTGCTTGTCACTGCCCCTGCAGACCGCTGGCCTTGTTTGCTCGCCGGTACGGCGCTGCCCCTCTGACTCCCCCAAGAGACACTTTTCCTTCGGTCTCAACCCTGTGCATTCGTGATGGGGCGCACGTGGTGCGGTCAGCCCTGTGCACGCTGCTGGCTGTACACGCCCCCGTGGGCCAGGCTGCGCCGCTGCAAGCGCACCCGCTGACGCGCATCCTGGCCAGCAGCCCGCCACCCGAGCTGGCGGATGCCTTGGTGGATGCCCTGCTGGAGGCGTGGCTGCCCGACGCGGCCGTCCTGGCGCAGATCGCGCCAACGGCGGTCACCGGCGAGGTGGCGTGGGCGGCGGCGGAGCCGTTTCTGCGCTGGGCCGCTGCGCATCCGCTGCCGCACCCGCCCGCCGTCGAGCGGTTCCACTTGCGGCTGTGGCCGGCCTGGCTGGACCGCGTGGCGACCACCGCCCTGCTGGACGCGCCAGCGGACGCGGCGCAGCGCTGGCTCACACGCCTGTGGCAGTGGCACCGCCGCGTGGCGGCCGTCGCGGGGCCCGCCGCGGCGACCGCGCGCGCCGCGCGGCTCGCTGACCTGGCCGCGTGGCTGCGGCGGGCCGCGCCACCGCCTGCCGCGCCACTGGGCGATCTGCCCGCCGCGCTGGCGTGGGAGGCCGCCGCCACCGTGTACGACCGGCTGGACCGTGGGCTGGACGGTGGTCGCGCCCTGGCGGTGCTGGCTGACCTACTGCGCGCCGACCCGGGGCCACCCGCCGTGCCGGCGCGCGTGGCCGTGCCCTGGCTGGCCGAGTGGCTGCTGCGGTCGCACTACCCTGGCGACCAGCGCGTCTTGCACGCCGTGGTGATGCGGGGCCTGCCGTCGTGGACGGCAGTTGATGAGCGGCAGCTGCTGGCGCCCGCTCTGCTGGCGATTGTGCGTGCGCAGCCGGAGGCAGTCGGCGGAGACGCGTGGCCGATGCAGGACGTCCTCGCCGCACTGGACGCGGCCACGGCGCCCGTGGCCCCTCTTCCCGCCGACAAGGCCGCGGCTGGGGTCGAACTGCCAACGGCGTTGGGCGAATGGCCGCGCGTGGCGCGCGTCACGCGGCTGCATGCGCGGTGGGCGGCGGCGAGCGGCCGCGGCACCGGTGCGGCCGTGCAGTGGCTGCGCTGGTGCCATGCTGTCGTCGCCCGGCGCGCCGCAGACGCGGCTACGACGGCGCCCGGCACGTGGGCCTTGGCCCTGCGCGCCGCTGTCGCGCTGGGCAGCGACCAACCAGCCGTACGCCGCAACGCCGCCCGCCTGCTAACCGCCGTGCTCGACCTGGCGCCCGCCGCCGCGGACCTGCGCTCCCAACTGCTGCCGGCGGTGGTGCGCGACTGCGCGAGCGCATTGCTTGGCCAGCCCAATCGTCCGTCTCACACGCCTGTTTCCATCTCGTTCTGCTGCGTTACCTGTGCAGCTGCACTATGTGCGGCGCGAGTCGGCGCCGGACGTGCTCTTGGCGGTGGTGCTGGAGCTGCTGCCAGCGTTGGCCGGGCAGGACAGCGGCACCGCCGCCAACGTCGTCCGCGTGCTGCAGCTCCTGGCGGAGGGGCCCGCGCGGCTGCAGCAGCTGGCGCTCCGCGCGCTGTTTGCCGTGTGGCGACGGCACGCCGCCGTGCTGCCCAAGCTGCTCGCCGCCGTCGCCACCGCGGCCGCCAGCTTGGACCCCGCGACGCAGTACGCCGCTGCGCTCACCGCGCGCGACGTGGTCGCGGCGGGCCTCGCCACGGGCTCGGCCGAGATCGTGTTCCGCATTGTCCAGCCGCTCGTCGCGTCGCCGCACGGCGCACCCGCCACGCGCGCCACTGCTATCGAGACGGTGGGCCTGCTGATCCGCGACGGCCTGCTGCCGGACGCGTACGCGGTCTACTCGGTCGTGCTGCGCCATGCGCTCGGCGCGGACGGCCACCCGGCCGTTCAGGCGTCGCTGTGCCGGGTGTGCGAGCTCATCCTCGCCGAGCGGCTTCCCACCAAGCCGGCCGAGACAGGCGCGCCGCCGTTGCCGCCGGACCCGCGGCGCGGCTTTCGCGACGAGATGCTCGCGTTTTTGCTCCGGCACGCTCTCGACGGCGCCACACTGGCGGCGCTGCGCGCGCGGCCCGGTGCGCCCGCCACGCTGCGCGCGAGCGCCCTGTGGGCGGCCACGGCAGCGTCGCCGCCGCCGGTCCAGCACGCTGCGCTGCGCGCGTGGGCGGCGCTCGTGCGGTGCTGGGTGGGCGAGGCCAAGCCCAACTCGCCGTGGGCCGGTGGGTGGCAGCAGGCAGCGGGCGTCGTTGACGCGGTCGACTCGGCCGCGGCCCCGGCCGCGGAAGATGCGCCCACGCCGTCGGTGCCGGCCACTCTTGAAGAGATGCTGCCCGAACTCGTGCCGCTGTTGGCACAGGCGGCGTGGGCCGCCAACGGGGCCGACGCGGCGGGCCTGCTGGATGCCGTGCTGGCGGCCGACGTGGCCGCGCTGCCGCGCCGACTCACGCGCGAGCGCGGCGACGCGGGCGCGGCCCAGGCGCGCGCCGCGCAGCCGCTGCCGTGGTGGCTGGCGCAGGCGCCGCCGCGACCGCGGCCGTGCGTGGGTGCGGGCGACGCAGGTTGGTGCAGTTGACTGTTTCTGAGGCAGACCGCGCCAAGCGGGGAGGCTGCACGGGGGATGCGCAGGTTGACCGACGAGCTGTGGGACATTGTGAATAAGTCGTCGCGTCCCGCGGCCGTCTCCGGCGCGGCCGGTATGATAGCGCAGCTTGAGAGCAATCTTGCCTCCTCTTCGGTCATCTAACGGATTGTGCGTTCTCGTTTGCAAAGGAGAACGGTGTAGCGGCGCTGTTGACGATGGGCGCAAGCACCTCCGGCAGCTCGGGCTCACTTGTGTCGGACCGGTGCGGTAGCGTGCATTTCGACGAGGAAGAGCTAGCAGGGGGGGTGGTCTAACCCAGACCATTTCCTTGCCATTGCTGTTTTGGTGCGCTAGCGACTTTTCGCGGCTGCTTCAATGTGAACTGCCGACCGAGTGGTTTCACCGCGGCGGCCACGTCGCGCTGTGGGCGCACTGGCTGCGGGCGCGGCTGCACGGCACGGGGACGTCCGCCGCCCAACGGCAAGCGCTCCTGGATCTCGCCACGAGCTCGGTGGCGCGGGCGCCCAAGGAGCCCGCTCCCGTGGTCGCGGCCAACTGCGTCCTCGTGGCGGCGGCCGCCGCGGTGCTCGTGCGCGCCGACCACCGCACCGGTGCGACCGACATTGTGCCCGTCTACGACGCGCTGTGGACGCAGCTCACGGGCGCCGCGCACCGCCGCGCTGCCGGCGCCTCCACCACCACCACCACCACCACGGTGCGTTTTTGGGTGGAGCGGCCATTGCAACGCGCGCGTGACCCGCAACTGATGTTGGCTCTGCCGAGTTTCAGCACGTCAACCTGACTGCACGCAGTACCGCGGCGCGCTGGTGCTCGCGTTGGCGGTGCTGGGCGGGTGGCTGGATCGGACCGACGTGGCACGCCCGACGGCCTTGGCGGAGTGGCTCGAGCGAGCGCTCGGCGCGCCGGGCGACGGCGCGGACGGCCTGCGGTCAGTGGCCGCCGTGGCACTGGGCCAGCTGGTGGCCACGGCGGCTGCGCGGCGGCAAGAGTGGGTGGCTGCCGCGGGCTCATGGGCGGCCCGCGCGGCCCACGCCCTCGTGGCCCTGGCGGTGGCGCCGTCCACGCCGCCGCAGGATGCGCTGGCGGCTGCACACGGCGCCGCCTTTGTGCTCGCCGGCAACGATGCAGCGGTGCGGCCCTTCCTCGCCGCCCAAGCGCCAGCGGCGCCGGGATCGGTCGCGTGGGCCGCGCACCACTACTGGGCGCTGTTGGAGGTCAAGTTGCGAGTCGTCCGCGACCGCGAAGCAGCGCGCCCGGACGATGCGCGCACCGTCGCCGACGCCGTGCAGGCGCTGGTGCCGTTCTGCCACTCGGACCGGGCGGTACGGGCGCGCGGTAGAACCATCTGAAGACCTGATTGCGTCCACTGACGACCACGAGCCGCCGGATTGGTGGGTCGCCCGAATCAGCTGGAGCCGGCGCATGTGGAGGCGCTGCCGCTCGTCGTGGCGGCGCTGGGGCACGCCATCGGCATGGCTGTCCGGTCCCCCGCCCGCGCCGTGGCGGAGGCGCAGCAGGACGCTGCGGACGCGTTCCAGCGTGTGGAAGCCGCCGTCTTTGGCTTGCCGTCGTCGAAGCGCGCCACCGTCGTGGCGGGGCACACTGCCCTCATGGGCCGCGACTGGCCGGAGCTGTGGCCTGCGTTTGCGCTGAGCGCGCGCGTGGAGGCGCCCACCACGCTGGCGGCCCCTCCCGCGTCATCCTTGGGCCGGTCCATCGAGCAGTACGCCAACGTCATCGAGTTCAGCGACGCACCCAGACGCCGCCGCTAACACCGCGTGGCAATGGTGGCGCCACGCATTTTATTAGGCATGCGGCGACCACGGTGCTGCGGGCCTTGAACGGCGAGGAGGGCGATGCCCGCATTGTTCGCGGCGAGTTGGCGCTGCTGGGCCTGCTGACGCTGCCGTCCGCGGGCGGCGACGCCGTCACGGCTGGTGCGAGTGCCGGCGGCGAGACGTCGTTGGTACGGCGTAGGGACATGCTGTGTGCAGCGCCTCACACGCCCTGGCCTGCTTAACACGGGTCGCGCCAATGACGGGGATTCTCGTGGTGCTGGCAGCTGGCCTTGCAGCGCCTGCCTCCAGGTTCGGTCTACCGCCAGGCGCTGGAGGCCCTGCCGTCGCTGCCCGCCGCGCACGCTGCCAATGGTATGCTGCCGACCGTTTGACCGCGCGTGGTTGGCGCCTGCTAATGCGGCTTTGTCCAAGCTTCGGTCCGCCGTCGCGCGCGCCGCAGTGCTGCACGCCGTGGCGCGGTCGGCCGCGGCCTTGCCCGCGCTGTCGCTGGAGGCCCTGCTCACTGCCGTGCTGCAGGCGCACGGCACGGACGATGGCGTCGCCGCCGCCGTCGCCGCCGCCGCGGCCGCGCACGCCGCCGACCCTGGCGTCGATGCGCTGCCCGTGGCGCTGCGCTTTGTGGACGGTAGGCCGCGGGGGAGGTGAGCGCACCACGCACCAGCTCGTAGCGGGAGGCGCTGATCGCTGCCGCGCGTCGTATGAGGCGTGCTTTGCGGCTCAGCGTGGCGCGCCCTGTCCGAGGACGCCCGCTCGGCGATGCGGGCGCACTTGCCCAAGCTGGTTCAGAGCGTGGCGGCTGGCCGCGCCGCAGGCATCCTGCAGACGGTGAGCGACGTGCGCACCGATCCCAACCTCGCGGTACGCTGATATTGGGTCAGACGCGAGAAGGCACAAAGCACTCACATTCGGTGGCAACGCCATCGGCCCGGACTGCGCGCGGCGATGCAGTCACGAACCGGGCTGGTGCGCTCGCTCGCGCGGATCGCCCAAGACGCCAGCGCTGACGGCTCATCTGACGCTGCCCTGTACGACACAATGGTTCGCAGCAGCACGGCCCGTTCCAACGCTGACGCGCGTGTGGTCCCGCTGCGTATGGCTGGCGCAACAGCTTGGTGGCGGCGGCGCGCGAGGGGTTGGCGGCCGTGGCGCGCGCCGTGGACGTGCCCCTGACGCCGGAAGGATGGGCACCGGCCGCAGTCGCCACACTCCGTGCGATCGCCGCCGCGGCGCCGCCAGACATACTAGCGAGCCTGGTAGACGCCGCGGTCACCGACGGACGGGCGGCGCATGCGCTGCTTCTGGAGGCGTCAGCGGCAGCAGCGCACCGCGACCACCTGCCGGCCGCCGTGTGGCGGCAGCTCGTGGACCACGCGGCGGCCGTGCTGGCAACGACGGCCGCTGCATCGGTGGGCATGGCGGCGCTGCCGCTGGTGGCGGCCCTGGCGGCGGTGGGAAGCCGCGCGGACAGCAGCTGGGCGCGGCAGCTCCGCATTGTCTGCGACCAGCTCTTGCTGGACCGCACCGACGCGGCGGCCGGCGACGCGACGGCGCTCCGGCGGCTCGCACTCGGCAGCGTCGCGTGGGCCGCGCTGCCGCTGTGGACCGGCACGGCGCCGGTGGACGCGCTCGTGTGCGACGACGGGCCGGCCGATTCGGACGGCAGCACCGCCGGTGACTGGACGCCGTGGCGGCTGTGGCATGCTTGGTTCGTTGCAGCGGGTGCGCGGGCGGGGGCCCCCGCCGAGGCGCAGGTCGCAGCGCTCGCGTGGGCGCCGTGGGCGGCCCCCGCGGCGTCCGCGGCGTTGGCGGCGCTCGTCGCCGCCGAGGTCGCCCGCCAGCCGCAGCTGGTGGCCGTGGGCGGCCCCAAGCTGAGCGGCGCGGCACCTGCCGTGCTGTCGTCGGCCGACCTGCCGGGCCCCGTCAGCGACATTGTTCGGCGGCTGCTGATGCTGGCGGTGCCGACCGCACCAGGCGCCGCCGGCCCGGCGGCCAGCATCCAGACGGCCGTGGCGGCCGCGGCCGTCCACATGCTCGACCGCCTGCGCGCCCACTTGGCCAAAGTCGATGCCGCCGCGTGGCTCATTCTGGCCCGCGCCTTGTGAACAGCATCTCACTGTACAGCAATGCAATCACACGACCATGCACGTTTCAGTGCATCCGCCGCATGCTGCGGCGTGCCGCTGCCAAACCTCGTTACCGCTCCCATTCACTGGTTCTCCAGTGGTCAGCAACCGGGCAGCCTTGGCCGCCTGGCCAATCCACCACCCCTGTCTCCAGCGCCCTCGGGGCCGTGTCCGCCGTCCCTGGTACCGTCGCCCCCGTCTGCCCTGCACAGCGTCCCTGCCTGCCGGTTCCTGCGGTGGCAGTGACAGTGGCGGTGCATCCATGCGTCTTGCTGCCGCCGGCCGCCATAGATGACGTCACGCAATAGGAAGCCATGACGTCATAACGTCGTGATGACGTCACCTGTGGCGGAGATGGCGGCGGCGTCGGCGCCGTCGTCGCCGCCCAAGGCGGCCGCCGCGGTGCCGGCGGCGTCGCCCAAGGGCACGGAGCGCGGCCGCTTCCGGCCCAAGAGCAGCAGCGAGCGCGGCATGCCGGGCACCGAACGCCGGCCCAGCCGGTTTAGCATTTTGGGATGGATGTCCAGCGGCAAGAGCGCCGGCCGCGAGCTCGCCAAGGCCGTCGACGCCGCCGACGCCGCCGCGGCACCGTTGGACGAAGGTGCGTGGGAGGCGCGCCAGACGGCGGACGCGGGCCAGGGCGGGGGTGGCAGAGGGCGCGCCTTGGGCACAGCTCTGAAGCAGCGGCGCCCCCAAAGCGATGCCATGCAACGCGCAGCTAAAATGCGCGTCCCTGATGCGGCGTGCTTTGCCAAAACGGTCGTGGCGGTGCGCAGAGGCGGCCGCGCGCGCGCTGATGGAGCAGGACGCGCCGGAGCAGTTCGAGAACCCATTGTTTGAGGGCGACGACGACGCCGGCGGCGTACGTGCCGCGCCGGGGCGTGCGGGATGGCGGGCGCCACCGCACTAACGGCCGCCGAGGTCCGAACGCGGAGCAACTGGATGATGCAGCCGTCGCGGGCGCAGCCGCCCAAGCTGGAGCCGGCCGCCACGCTCAGCAGCGAAACGGTGGCGATGACTGGTACCGGCGGGCTGCTCGCACCACGTTTGCCGGGCACGAGCGTGCACACCTAACGTGCCACCCATGTGGGCCGTTGCCGATTCCTGCTTCCGCAGAATCGCCGCCGCTGTCCATGTTTGTAAAGCGCGTGTCGGCGTCCACCCCGTCGTCGCCGGGCGTCCGCGACACGCCGGCCATCCCCGTGGCCGCGCTCCCAACCCACGGCAAGGGGCCGCTGGCGCCCGCGCCGTCGGCGACCCGCTCCTCGGACGCCTCGACCACCGCGGCGTCGTCGCCAGACGGGCGGCCGCAGCTCGGACCGGGCCTGGAGTGGGTGCCCGTGCAGCGGGAGTACACCACGGACGCGGCGTACGCGGCCTTCCGAGCGCGCCTCATCCAGTCACTCAGCCGGATGCCGGACTACCCCGTGGAAGCCTCCCTGCCCTACCGCGCCCGATAGCGACAGCTTGGCGCGTTTTATTTGCCTGTTGGTCGACGGCAGTCGGCCTTGTATTGCTAACGTGTCATAATCGCTGAAGGAATGGTCAGAATGTGTGCTGCTGACGCTGTTGTGTATTACCAATGTCAATGCCGTATTTGTGCGCGCGATGAGCCGATGTACAACAACAAATCGAGCAGACGATGGACTACACCGCAAGAAAGAGAAGAAAAAACAGGCAGGCCAATGTGCTGCACGAGTTAATGGTCACGGAACGGGTCCGCCAGGCTGGGCGACGGCGGCCCGAAGAGCTCGTAGGTCAGCATGCCGTTCTCGAGCACCGCGCAGACGATGTCCTCGATGCGCACGCCGCCCTTGTTGAGGATGTACAGGCCCGGCTCCACCGAGAAGCACATGCCAGCCTCGAGTGGTTCGGTGTTGTCCTGCACCATGTACACGTCCTCGTGGCCCTGGAGAGCACCCAGCGCGCATGCGCACACGCCGACGGGTGCCGGTTAGTATTCCGCCGGAAGCTGAGTTAGTCCCAGCCGCCGTAACTTGCAAGTCCCGAGACGGACCTGCAAGCCAATGCCGTGGCCGAGGCGGTGCGTGAAGGTGGCGTACGCGTCGCCTTCCGGGCAGTTGGCGCCGCCGCCGGGCCGTGCGCCCGCGCAGATGACGTCGCGCGCGGCGGCGTCAATGTCCGTCGCGCGGGCGCCCGCCTTGATGGCGGCCAACGACGCGTTCTGCGCCGCCTTGACCAGCTCCCACCAGTCGTGCTGCTCGGCAGTGAACTGACCAATGGGGAAGGTGAACGTGCGGCTGATGTCGGACTGGTAGCCGTGCAGCTCGCCGCCCGTGTCGATCAGAATCATGTGCCCTAATTCAGAAAAGGAGCGCTCCAACAGCGTCTGTGGCATTAGCGACGCCGCCGTGCTCCTACGGCTCTTCACGCGCGGGCGTACCCGGCTTGAGCGGGATCGTGTTGGCGGTACCGTGCGGGTACGCCGCGTTCTGGTCGATCAGCACAAGCGACCAGGTGTTGGTCAGGCCACCCGTGGTCAGGGCGAGGTCGAGCGCCGCTGCGATCTCCTCCTCAGTCGCGCCCTCGTGCAGCGCGTTCGTGGCCACGAGGCGGATGGCGGCCTTGGTGACCTCGTTGGCGCACCGTAGCAAGTCAATCTCTCCTTTCTCCTTGATCGCGCGGACGGTCCGCATCAGCGGCGCGCCGTTGGCCACGGTGAAGCTCCAGTTGCGCTCGGCATTGACGCCGGCGGCGCGCAGGCCGTCGGGGATGAAGAACCGCGTTTCCGCCTCGACCAGGATCTGGCCCTCGGAGAGTCCGTAGTCCTCCTGCAACGTCTCCAGCAGCTGTCGGCGCCCCCGCGCGGCCCAACCAGGGTACATGCTGCAGCGGCATAAGTGACGTGGCAGTGGGCGGCTCTCGGCGCGGCGGACGGCAACCACGCCACGCACCGTTTCGAACGGCGACACGTTCTCCTCCCACAGAGCGAGCGGCGAGTCGCCCGTCTGCTCCCTGGCGGTATACTCTTCAAACGCTGATTCAGCGAGGGGGAGGGAGAGAGAGAGTTAGCATTACCAAGGGGCAAGATCCAGCGAGGTCTGTCAGCCGCTTTTGTCAAGTCACCGCCGACCACCGGCGCCGTCGTCTTGCGCGGACGCGCACCTGGCACCACAAAAAAGTGCGCTCCGTTTTCCAGGACCACGAGAAGGAAGGACCGTTCGCTCAGCTTCCAGTCCACATTGGACAGGTAGAGCATGGTCGCGCTGGGCTCCGTCACGAACGCCACCGCACCCCGCGTCCTCTGCGTACGAAACACATTCGGCAGAGGCTATGGCGCGATGTAAGCCGCCGGCAGACGCAGCGGAGGGCGGGCAAGATGGCGCGCCGTACCAGCTGCTGGCCGACCTTCTCGCGCCGAGCCTGGTACACCGCGCTGTCCACCGGCGGCACATGGTCGCAGTAGCCCTCCAGTTCCTGGTACGGGTTGGGCGTCGTCTCGTTCCTGTGCGAACAAGTGGGCACGCCGCGTGGACGGCCGCGGCAGGTGAGCCATGAGATGCGGGCGGGGCAGGCCCGAAGTACGGCCCCCCGTACCCGAGAATGACGGCGAGGACGACGGCGATGGCGCCGATGGCAACGAGCAGGCCAACGCTGAGGCTGATGATCAGCGTTTTCTGTGGCGGCGGCGCCGCGCCCTCCCCATCCCCGCCGTCCGCTGGTGAGCAAGGTCGCCCCCCTCCGGCCGCCCGATGGCCATGGACGGTACGGCATCCCATTCGTACGCGGCCGCCTCCAGTGCCGCTGCTTCCGCCGTAGCTGCCCCACGTGCCGGCCGGTGCCTGCGCGCCGCCCGCGCCGCCGCCGCCGCCCGCCAGCGCGGCCTCGACGTCGTCGTCGCCGGCGCGCAGCAGCGGCCGCGCCTCCTCCGCCGCGCCCGCCATGATGACGTCATATGATGATATCATAAGACATATGTGATGACGTCTATAAGGCGCGGAAGGCGGGGCGCGCGGCGCTGACGGCGCGCGGCGGCAGGAGGACGCAGGCGGCGGCGGCGGCGGCGGCAGGCGGACGCAGGCGGCGGTTGAAAAACGACGCTGGCGGCGGCCGCAAGAGGGCACTGGATGCGCGGGTGGGGGGTGGACGTGATTGAAGGACGCGTGGGCATGGCGAGCGACGTCAACGGCCAACGCAGTGAACGGCGCTGGAGGACGCGCGAGGCCGCAGACGGCGGCGCAGCGACAACGTTGGTGACGGCCAAACAAGCAAGGCGGAGATGGTGCCGCGAGGCTTAAGGAGGAGAAGGTGGTGAGGACGCCAACGTATTGAGAGAGAAAGGGGGTGGGGGAGACGTAGACGGCCGGCGGCACTGCCACGGCAGAGGCCGCTACCGCGGCACCATGGCTGCCCCGGACGAGGCGCCAGGGCCGCCGCCGGCCCCGGTGCTGGCGGGCGGCGGAGAGACGACGCCGCCGGTGGTCATCTACAATGGCGCCAGCACCGGCCGCGGCAACTTTGGCGTCAGCATTCCCGAGCTGCTGGTGGGCCGCGGCGCCGCGGCGCTCCCGCGCGTGCTGGTGTTCATGTGCGACTACCTGATGCAGGTCGCGCCCACCATGACGGCGGCCCAGCTGTACCGCATGGTCACCGAAGCGCCGCCCGACGACGAAGTCAAGGTGAGCTGGCGCCCTCGGCCAGACAGACCGACGCTCACGGTGCGCCGTGGCTGACGGTTGTGCGGCCACGCCTGCCCTCGTGCTGGTCCCAGGCGGTGCGCGAGCGCTACGACCGCGGCGTGTTTTACGACTGCCGGTCGCCCGCCGTGGTGTTCCAGCTGCTCCGCGTTTTCTTCCGCGAGCTGCCGTCGCCGCTCCTCCCGTCCAGTATGTACCCCGAGGCGATCGCTATCGTCACGGACCACGTGCACCGGTGCCTCGCCGAGCTGCGCAAGACGCGGTTGTACAAGTCGCTGCTCGCCGTCCACGTATGCGGCATCACGCCTGCCGCCGGGGACGGAGTGGATCCGAGAAATAAGCAGGGCGGCCCACTATGCTTGTCCCCATGCGAACCCAGGGCGCGGAGACGGACTCGGTCGTGGACGCGATGTGGGCCGCGGCGCTTGGTACGGGGCCTGCGGGCGGCGGCAGCGGCGGCAGCAGCACGTCGCCAGCCTCGGCCAGCAGCACGCGCCCGCCGACGCCGGCTGGGGCGGCGGGGAAGGCCGGCGGCGGCGGCGGGAGCAGCGGCGGCGGGGCTCTGAGCCCTAGCGAGTCGGCGTCGAGCACGGACCTGGCCGTCCTGTACGACGGGCCGGTCTCGGAGGTCGTGGCGGCGGTGCAGGCGGTCGTGTGCGACTACGCGTTCTCGCTGCGGGCGCCGCTGCCGGACTTGGAAGAGCTGTTCTTTCGCGTGATCAAGCCGCACCGCAACACCCTCGAGTACCTCGGCGTGGTGTGCGCCAAGCTGGAGCTCGCCTACGCGCGCGCGCTGGCGCGCGAGCAGGCCGCCGGGAGCGGCGCCGGCGCCGGCGCCGGCGCCGGACCCCTGCTGCCGCCGTCGCTCGTGTTCGACCTCGCCGCGGCGTTTGCGCCGTACATCATCCGCCCCGCCGTCTGGGGCGCAGCGCAAGATGCCCACGCGAAGCGGCGGGCCAAGTTCTTGCAGTACCGCTTCGTTCTGCTCTTCTGGTACTTTCTCAAGCGCAAGCACAACCTAGTGACCCGCGTCGAGCGCAACGACCTGAACCGGAACAGCCAAGAGGTACCAAGCTGTTGGCCATGCAGCGAGGATACTATTCGTGAGCGCTCATCAAGTGCGTGTGCCTGGACCGTTGCGGCGCGTCCACAGATGCTGCACGAGCTGCTGAAGCAACGCTTGCCGCGCACGACGATGCGGTCGGTTCAAGCGGCCATGCGACGGGGCAGCGGCGCGCGCACCGGTCCGTGGCCAGCGACCGTAACACGAGCCGTGCATTCGTTTGCAGTAAGCCTGACCGTGCGTCACAGTACGCATTTCTGGGTACCAACCGCACAGCCCGCCGAAAACGCGGATCACGATCCTCTGCGGCCATGGAACGCACCGAGTCTGTCAGCGGCGCCGACAGTGTTGACACAGGCGTGCCCGCTGCCACCACGCCGTCCCGCTCCATCGCTACCGTGTTTGCCAAGTGCGCATCGCGGGCGCACCGTACGTGTCGAAGTATGGTGCGACGCGCTCATGCTGTGCCGGATGGCGTTTTCGCCAGCGTGGGCGCGACACCAGGGGTGGCGCCGCCTTGGCCCACGTGACGTACGCGTTGGACGCCATGGACCTGCGTGTGACGAACGTTGACGACCAGGAGGCGGCCTCGCCGCTGCCGGACGTCGGCGACGCCGCCGCGGCCGTGCTAGGACTGGCTCCGCTGGAGCCGGCCGAGTCGGCCGCGCGGTTGCTGGGGTTGGAAGCGGAAGAGGACGACGCGGCAGCGGCGGCCGCCG
>Ga0180216_1003181_pt1 | contig 13164 bp, 6 predicted proteins | sample eDN3rd37CBELigMG_FD_128879 | JGI IMG/M metagenome (GOLD analysis project Ga0180216, IMG submission 128879) | Enriched Miracle-Growth compost microbial communities from Emeryville, California, USA - eDNA 3rd pass 37_C BE-Lig MG (version 2)... ... | reverse complement strand
TCGTTGCCGGCCGACGCCAACAAGATGCTGTACCACGGCCTGTTTGGCATCAAGTTCTTGCTGGCCCTGGTGGTGTTCTTCCTGGCCTCGGTCCTGAGCGGCCGGAGCCCCGCGTTCGACAAGTTCCGGGCGAACGGCAAGACCTGGTGGGGGCTGACCTCCACGCTGGCTGTGGCCATCATCTTGATTTCCGGCGTGATGCGGGTCTACCGCGACGGCCTCACTGCCCCGGGGCAGGCTCCGCCGGCCCAGGTAGCGCCCGCGGAGAACGAACCGGCCAACGGATAGGAGCCGGCCAAGCCTCAAAAGGCGGCAGCAAAAAGGGCCCGGTTTCTGCCGGTTTTGGCCCTCGCCGCAGTGGGCGGAAGCTACCTGCGGCGCATAGAATCTGTTACCGGGACGCTGCTCGTTACCTTGCACGATGCAAGCGGCCGGCGATGGCCTGCTAGGGCTTCCGCCGCATGTTGCTTGCCCCGCAGCACTTCTTGACATAAAGCGGGTACGGCAGTAGTCTACGGAACGATGCTGCCGCACTTCCGCGCAGCACCGTAACAACATCGGCGTGAAATGGCGCCGCGTGGGTCAGGCAACTGGCGGGACCCACTCGGCGTTTTTTTATAGCTGCACCTCCGGGGATTCCCACCGCAAGGGGGTTCTTCCCGGGGCTGCCGGACCGAGTTGACGGTGGCTGCGGCACCACTTGGCGACCAGGCTCCACGCCCGGCTTAACCCTGGGCGGGGTTGTATAATGAACCGTATCGGTGCCTGGGACACCCAGCGGAGTGGGGGGCGGCAGAGTGGGCGAGATTGTCCGCTGCCCAAGGGCGGCTGGGCGGTTGCCCGGCTAACCAGGCGCACCCATGAAAAAACACGTTACCTGTATAGGTAAAAATATCGTCACGACCGGCGATACCTACGGTCGAGAAACCACAAGTTACCGGCAACCCAGCGACCAGCCAGCGATCCGTTGCTCGCCGCGCGTTTGGCCCCTCAAAGCGAGGCCGGACAGGTGAGCGGGAGTCGGCAACCAAGCGTACCAGCCCGCACGAAACACAACACCACGTAACGCTTCAACCAGTTCCAACAGGTCTTCCGGTTTGGTCTTTCGGGGCCGGGCGGCAACCCAACAACGGCATACCATGAATCCCAGCGAAGTGCTGAAAATCGTCGACGCGATCCACCGCGAGAAGAATATCGATAAGGAGATCGTTTTCGAGGGGATCGAGGCTGCGCTCGTTTCGGCCCTCCGCAAGCACTACGGCGACGATGCCCAGATCTCGGTCAACATCGACCGCAAGGACGGCACCATCCACGCCACCGAAGGTGACCGCCAGCTCTCCAGTGAAGAAGTGGAAGACCTGGCCGGCCGGATCGGCGCGCAGACCGCCAAGCAGGTCATGATCCAGAAGATCCGCGAGGCCGAACGTGACTCGCTGTTCGATGAGTACAGCGCCGAACGCGGGCAACTGGTCACCGGCATCGTCCAGCGCTACGAAGGCGGAACCGCGACGGTCGCCCTGAACAATACCGAAAGCATCCTCCCCAAGAGCGAGCAGATCCCCGGCGAAACCCACCACGTCAGCGAGCGGGTGCGGGCGACCATTTACGAGGTCCGCAAAGCCGGCAGCCGCGTGAAAATCATTCTCAGCCGCATCCGCCCTGAACTGGTGCAGCGGCTGTTCGAGCAGGAAATCCCCGAAATCGCCGACGGCGTGATCGAAATCAAGGCCATGGCTCGCGAGCCGGGCTATCGCACCAAGGTCGCCGTGAGCAGCACCGATCAGCGGGTGGACTGCGTGGGGGCCTGCGTCGGCGTCCGCGGCAACCGTATCAAGAACATTGTCGATGAGCTGGCGGGCGAGCGGATCGATATCGTCCGCTGGAGCGACGACATGCAGGTGTTGATCCCCAACGCCTTGCAGCCGGCCGAGGTCGACGAAGTGATCTTGTGCCCCATGATCGGCAAGGCGATCGCCCTGGTCCGCGAGGACCAGCTTTCGCTGGCGATCGGCCGCAAGGGTCAGAACGTGCGGCTGGGCAGCAAGCTGTGCGGCTGGGATATCGACATCATGACCAGCGAGGAGCTGGCCGAGTCGATCGAACACGCTGTAGCCGGGTTCAGCTCGATCCCGGGCATTTCGCCCGAGTTGAGCGAGCGGCTGGTAGGCGAAGGCTTTTTGTCGTACGATGAGCTGTCTGTCATCGAGCCGGACGATCTGATGGAAATGGGCGGTCTGACCGCCGATCAGGTCGACGCGATCATCGCCGAGGTGGAGAAGCGGGCGGAAGAGGCCGAGGTGGCCGCCGCCGAGCAGCGCCGCCGCGATCGCGAGCAGCAGAACCAGCGCGCGTCCGAAAGTTCGACTGCGAAACAAGTTCGGGTCGAATTGCCCGAAACCGGCGAGCCGTCCGATGAAACCGCTGCCAACGAGGCCGAGGCATCGAACGGGGCCGACGGAACCAGTGAAGGGGCCGACGCCGAGTCGGCCCAACCAGAAGGGACTCAAGACAGTGCCGGGTCCGAGACCAGTTAAGCTCGGTTGCCCGGTGGGCGGCGTCATCCCCGGCAGCCCGAGTTATGACAGGCTGCCGTTCGCAGGAGAGCTGACCATGAAATGAGTTGGGACTACAAACGCCAGCAGCAGCGGCGTGTTTCTGCTCTGACTGGCGCAGGTTGAACAGGAGGGCTGGCATTGCCCGTTCGGATTTACGCGTTAGCGAAAGAACTCGATCTTGATAGCAAAGATCTGGTCGACTTGTGTGCGAAGGTCGGCATTCAGGGCAAGGGTTCGGCCCTGGCCAGCCTGACCGACGACGAAGTGACCAAGATCCGGTCGTACCTCAAGAGCGGTGGACCGCGCGCCGCACCGCCCAAACCACCGGTTGCCCCCACGGCGACCAACCGGCCCATTCGCACGCTGACGGGTCAGCCCCGCCGCCGGCCGACGGCTCCGCCCGAGCCGCCCCGGCAGGAGCCCACGGTGGCTGCGCCTCCTGTATCGCAGGCCCCGCTCTCCCCGCCGCCGCTTGCGCCGGCGGCGCCTCCTGTTGCGTCCCAACCGCCCAGCCCTGCACCGGAAGCCCCGCCCGAGGCCCCCGCGTCTCCGGAAGTGAAGACGCCGGCCGCGGCCACGGTCGAGCCGCCTCGTCCGGTGACGCCCCCGCAGCGGCCCGATTTCTCGGCCGCCCGTTTCGGCAAGGTCAAAACCCTCTCCGCCCGCCCGCAACGCGGCGAAGGCCAGCGTGGCGAAGGCAAGAAGCCGGCCAAGCCGGGCAAGGGGCCGGCGACACCGATCATTCGCGCGGCGGCCATCCCCGAGGTCAAGCAGCCGCCCAAGCCGGCCACGCCCGCGGAGCCCGCTCCCCAAAAACCCGAAATCCGGCTCCCGCTAGACGCCATCCGTTCGGCCAAGACGGGCACCGGCGGTGCCTCGGCGCTGAAGGAACGCGTCCGCCAGCTTGAAGAGCGGAAGAAGAAGTCGGATGCCGGTATCGCTCCGGTCGAGGAGGAGACCGCCGCTCGTGGCCGTGGCCGCGGCGGGGCCCCCGCCGAGCTGGAAGACGGCAGCCCGATCTCCCGCGAAGTCCGCAAGCAAAAGCGTCGCCGGCGTCAACCGGCGCGAGGCGACGACGAGACCGAAACGGTCCGCACTTCGGTGTCGCGTCGTCGCGGTCCCAAGCGTCCGGGGGTGAGTACGGCCGCGCCGCGCAAAGGGAATGTCGTCGTGCAACTGCCCTGCACGGTTCGCGAGTTTTCAGAGGCGCTGGGCATCCCGGCCTCGCAGGTTCTCGGCAAGCTGTTGCAGCTTGGCACGTTGAGCAACATCAACGCCGAGCTGGACCCCGAGCTGGCAGAACTGCTGGCCGCCGAGTTCGGCATCGAGGTCGATTTCAAGCAGCCGGCCGATCCGGAAGAAGAACTGGCCGCCCAGTTCGAGCAGGAAGATGATCCCGAAACGCTCCAGCCGCGTCCGCCGGTCGTTACCTTCCTGGGCCACGTCGACCACGGGAAAACCTCGCTGCTGGACCGCATCATCGGCACCCGCGTGGTGGCGGGCGAAGCCGGCGGTATCACCCAGCACATCCGCGCGTACCGCGTCGAGAAAGATGGCCGGGCGATCGCCTTCGTCGATACGCCGGGCCACGAAGCCTTTACCGAGATGCGTGCCCGCGGTGCCAACGTCACCGACATCGCCGTGCTGGTGGTGGCAGCCGACGACGGCGTGATGCCCCAGACCGAGGAAGCGATCAACCACGCCCGCGCCGCTGGCGTGCCGATCGTGGTGGCGCTCAACAAGATCGACCTGCCGGGCACGGACATCAACCGCATCATGCAGCAGTTGGCGGCCAACGAGCTGTTGCCGGTGGAATGGGGTGGCGAGACCGAACTGGTCAAGTGTAGCGCCCTCACCGGCGAAGGCGTCGACGACCTGCTGGAAACGCTGCTCACGATCGCCGAACTGCACGAGTACAAGGCCAACCCCAATCGCCCCGCCTTCGGCACCTGCTTGGAAGCCGAGCGGCACGAGGGCCGCGGCGTGGTGGCCAAGGTACTGGTGCAGAAGGGCACGCTCAAGGTGGGCGACGTGGTGGTTTGCGGTCCGGCTTACGGCCGCGTGAAGGCCATGTACGACACGCTCCAGCCCAACCTCCGCCACGAGGCGGCTGGCCCCTCGACGCCGGTGAACCTCACCGGTTTGAACGAAGTGCCGGGCGCCGGTGACCACTTCTACGTGCTCGACGACGTGGCCAAGGCCCGCGAAATCGCCGAGAAGCGGGCGGAATCCAGCCGCGAGAGCGACCTGGTCCGCACGCGTCCGGTCATCTCGCTGGAAAACCTCCGCGAGCGTTTGGAAGCCGGCCACGACGAAGCTCGCCAGCTCAACGTGATCATCCGGGCCGACGTCCGCGGTTCGATCGAAGCCATCCTCAAGGAGTTCACCAAGCTCGAGCACCCCGAGGTGCAGATCAAGGTGCTCCAGGCGATGGTGGGCGGCATCACCGAGGCCGACGTGCACCTGGCCGACGCCTCGCATGCCATCATCATCGGCTTCAACGTCGTGCCCGACGAAGGCGCCCGCTCCCTGGCCAAGCAGAAGGGCGTGCAGATTCGCCGCTACGACGTGATCTACCGGATCACCGAAGACCTCCGCGACGCTCTGGAAGGCATGCTCAAGCCCGAAAAGCAGGAAATGGAGCTGGGCGTGGCGCTGGTGCAGCGGGTGTTTTCGATCAGCCGGATCGGCACGATCGCCGGCTGCCGTGTGGTGCGTGGTGTGATCCGCCGCGAGAGCGACTCGCAGACCCGGTTCCGCGTGATTCGCGCCAACACGATCATCGGCGATTACCCGCTGGCATCGTTGAAACGCGAGAAGGACGACGCTCGCGAGGTCCGCGAAGGGTTCGAGTGCGGTATCCGCCTGGAAGGCTTCAACGACATCAAAGAGGGCGACGTGCTCGAGGCGTACAAGGTGGAGGAGGTAGCGCGGAAGCTGTAACGCGGCCGCTGCCGCGCCGCCGGGGCACCGCCACCAGCGGTACCTTGGGCCGCCCGCCGCGTTTCGCGGGTTCCCCGGTTTTTGCCGGGGCTGCGGGTTGCAGCGGGTGGCGTGGCTGGCGCACGAGGCCCCCTACTTCGTTGACTGCGATTGATGCCTTCTCCCCCTGTTTTTTTCCCAGGAGTTGCCTGGTTGCCATGTCCTCGCGCCGCTTATTGAAAGCCGCCCGCGCCATCCGCGAAGCCGTCTCCACGGCGGTGCTGTATGAAATGAAGGATCCGCGGGTGCGCGATGTCACCGTGACCCGTGTGGAAGTCATGGAAGACATGCGCATGGCCAAAGTGTATGTCTCCATCATGGGCGATGAGACAAAGCAGAACCTAAGCTTAATAGGCTTGCGCAATGCGGCCGGGTTCCTGCAGTCGAAAGTCGCCGAGCGGATCGATACCCGCTACACCCCCAAGCTGGTGTTCATCCTCGACGAGGGCGTCAAGAAATCGATCGAGGTGATGCGGCTTCTCAAGGAAGTGCTCCCGTCCGACCAGGACGACGACGACCAGGAAGAGCCGGAAACCGGCTCCCAGGACCACGGCGATGAGGACGACGCCGACGACGAGACCGCTTCGCCGTCAGCAGGCGATCCCTGACACGCTGCCCGCCACCGAGGGCACCTGCGCGGCCGGCCGTCTGCCGGGCAGCCCCCCGCGTGCCAACGGGCTGGCTGGGGGCGACGGTGTTTCCTGGCATCCCCCCTGACACACCAACCTTCATAACCGATACACAACGCAGCATGGCGACATCCAACCGCGCAGCCTTGATCACCAAGGCCCACAAGGTCCTCAAGAAGTGCTACAAGCCCGTGGCGCCGCCGCAGCGTTCGATCCTGGAACACGCCCTCTACGGCTGCTGCCTGGAAAACACGTCGTACGAGGCGGCCGACCGGGCCTTCGCCGGGCTGGTGGAAAACTTCTTCGACTGGAACGAGGTGCGGGTTTGCACCGTGGGCGAGCTGGCCGAGGCCATGGCCAAGCACCCCAATGCCGAAGCGGCTGCCGGCAACATTCGCCGCATCCTCCAGGCCGTGTTTGAGGACCGCTACCAGTTCGACCTCGAACCGCTCCGCAAGGAGAACCTGGGCAAGGCCACCAAGAAGCTACAGGACTTCGACGGCATGACGCCGTTCGTGCTGGCGTACGTGGTGCAAGCCGGGCTGGGCGGCCACTCGATCCCCATTGACCAGGCCGCGCTCGATGTGCTGCTGGTGTTGAACATCGTCACCGAGTCCGAAGCCGCCAAGCACACCGTGCCCGGCTTGGAACGGGCGATCCCCAAGACCAAGGGCGTGGAGTTCGGTTCGCTGCTGCACCAGCTTGCGGCCGAGTTTGCGGCCAATCCCAACTCGCAGGCTGTGCACAAGGTGCTGCTGCAGATCAACGAGGACGCCAAGGATCGGCTGCCCAAGCGCGGCGCCAAGCCCAAGGCCGAATCCGTGAAAGAAGCAGCCACCAAGGAGCCCGAGGCCAAGGAACCGCCCAAGGACGCCGAAGCCGCGGAGAAGCCGGAAAAGGCCGCCAAGCCGGCGAAGAAGACCGCCAAGAAGAAAGCCACCCCGGCCGAGAAGCCGGAAAAGGCTGAGAAGGCCGACAAAGCCGAAAAGGCCGACAAAGCCGAAAAGGCCGAGAAGCCCGAAAAGAAAAAGGCCGTCCGCGACGTCACCGCGAGCAAGAAAAAGACCAGCGCCAGCCTGGCCAAACGCAAGCCGCGCTAAATGGCTTGCGGCGGGTGCCATTGCCTTCGTCAATGCTAATGGACGTCGAGGCAACACCAGCGTTGGTATCCAATATTCCTTCCCTTGCGCTTCAGGCTTGTTGGGACGCGTACTCTCTCCGCCCGGAGCCCGGATGCTCGCATCCGATGAATGGAGCGCGCGACGCCCGTACCCGCAATCCACGTGTAGATCATGTTCCTGGTCCGCACAGAGGACCCTACAGGCGCTGGCAATCCCACCAACCCGAAGCGTCACCGAGGGCTCTTCCAGGAAGCCTGAAGCGCCAGCGAAGGAACACTACGCGCGACGTAGATCCGGCACCCGCGCATCCCGAACCGGCATTCAACGCCGTTTTGCTCTCCTGGTCCGCGGAGCGGACCTTACTAACTGCGCGGATGAAACTGCCGGTGCACGGCCAATAGCCGCGTCGGGTCCACGTGCGTATACAACTGCGTGGTGGCGATGCTCGCGTGGCCTAGCATTTCTTGCACCTGCCGCAGGTCGGCACCGCCGGCCAAGAGGTGCGTGGCAAAGCTGTGCCGCAGCGTGTGAGGGCTGACATCCGGCGGCGCGCCCGACCGCGCGGCGTACTTCTTCACCAGCTCCCAGATCCGTTCCCGCCGCAGCCGTTGCCCTCGTTTGGACAGCATCAGCCACGGCGTGCCTTGCGGGGCCTTGGCCGCCAACAGCGGCCGCTCGTGCTCCAGGTATTCACGGATGCGTTCGGCCGCCCGGCGGCTCAGCGGCACCAGGCGTTCTTTATCGCCTTTGCCGCGGCACCGGCAGTAACCGTCGTCGAGATGGATATCAGAGAGCTTCATCTGGGCAACTTCCGACGCCCGGCAACCGGTCGCGTACAGCAGTTCGAGCAACGCCCGGTCGCGCCGCCAGTGCGGCTCGTTCAGCCGCGGCGCTTCAAACAGCCGCTCCACCGCCTGGGGCGAAAGCACCTGCGGCACCCGTTGCCACAGCTTGGGGCTGCCCAGCAGTTCGACTACGTTGCGTGTGACCACGCCTTCGAGCTGCAGGTAGCGATAGAACATCTTGAGCGACACCACGTGCCGCGCGATGCTCGTCGACGCCAGCCGTTCGTGCTCGTTCAGCCAGGCCGGGTAATCGGCCAGGTCCTGGATCGTCAGCTTGTGCGGCGGCCGGCCATTAAGCCAGTAATAGAACCGCCGCATGTCGCGCCGGTACGCTTCCAGCGTGTTGTCCGCCAAGTGACACTCGGTCCGCAAGTAATCCACAAAGCCTTCCACCCACGGATGCCGGGGAACCTGCGACGGCTTGACCCGGGCGGCCTTTTCAGCGGCAGATGCACCCGCGAGAGGGCTGCCAGGACGAGTGGGGCGGAAACGTGGAGCCATGGGCTATGCTCTGCCGCGTGCTGCGGACCAAAGAGGAGAAACCAAGTGCGCCGGCCGCCCGCGGCAAAGCGGTGCGGCTCGCCCATCCCCATTCCATCGGCCCCGCGGAGCAGCGTGGTTCAGCCACGCGGCCTCTTCTGGCACCGATCGCCCGCCGGCATCCCCGTACAATGCGCATCTTCGTTACCACCGGTTCCGCGGCCGCGGCGTCCAACAGAATGTCTGGCCTAGCACGGGGGCATGCTCGATGTTGTTGGCCAAGTTACGGCTAGTCCTCGCTGACCATCGCCCGTCTCGGTGGTAAACTGCCGGACAACCGCCCGCGGCGGCTTACGGCCGCGACTTGTCCATCACTTCTGCTTGGCTGATTCGCACGTATGGCAATCGCCGCAGGGCAGGCGGTTGGCCAGCTTCCAAACTGGGGGGAAGTAACCATGGCTACCAAGGCCGCCGCGAAATCACCGTCTGACGATGCCAATGTGGTGATGGAAGTACGTCGCGAATTGCACTTGGACCCGGTGGCTCGCTGCGCCCCCACTTGGAAGCCGCGGCAGCCGCTGGTGCGGTGCGAGCCTCAGCCGTTCGATCGCAAACATTGCCTGGCTCGGTTGAAAAAGGTCTGGCAGTCGCGCTACGGCCAAGTTAGCTGGGAGCGCGCGCAACTGGCCGATGGCATGACGCCTGAGGAAGCCGCCTTCTGGCTGCAGGCCATGTTGATGCGGGACGACAAGGACGAGCCGGCGAAGTATCACGAGCGCGTGGCTGCGGCCGAGCCATTGAAGACGCCCCGGCGCAGAGATGTGACCAAGTATCTGAGCACGACGCGGCTGGAACTGCCGCCGGAGATCATGTTGCCGCTGGGCAATCTGATCCCGCTCGAGGATCTGGTGGATGCACTCATCAGTTGTGACCGGGGTGGGGCAAGGCCTGCATACTTTACGTTTCGGAACGCCGTGAACCTCATGTGTGGGTTCCGGCAGTTCATCGTGCCGTATTTGACCGACGATGATGCGGCCATGATTCGCGAGCGGGTTGAAGGCAAAATCGAGCCCGCCGCGTGGCCACAGGGTTACTACGAGGTTCCGAACGCAGCCTATCACCTGGCCGCGTTTGCTGGGCACCCTCGTCTGATCAACCTGGTGGAGTCGTGGCCCGACGGCACGCAGCGCGACATGTGGCCTTACCAGATGCGGCAGCTCATCGTCACCAGGCTGCCATCGGCTGAACTGGTCAACCACCATATGCGCCGGCTCAAGTTGGGTCTGGCCGACAAAGCATATATGGCCGACTGGCTGGCCACCACGGAGTATGCAGGCCTGGACTACCTGGCCGAGGACCTGGCTCAGGAATCGGACAAGACTAGCGCCACCAGGTTGGTGGAATTTTTTGCTTCGTCTGTCATTGCTCCCGAGGCCGCCGAGCCCATGCTGCAACTGGTGCAAAATTCCAAGGCCGCGGGCGTGGCCAGCCAGTGGCTCAATCGCTACGTGGGTTGCGCCATCGCCGGGCTGATCCCCGTGGCTGGAGAAGGGCGCGGCCGGGGGGCGGAAGCTGCGCTAGGCTATCTGCGCGAGCAGGAGCGACTCGGCCACGGCGAACTGATCGAGCAGCACCTGCAAGAGCAGCCCGCCGAACTGGCCGACCGGATTCGCCGCCTGGTGCTGGGACGCGACGAAGCCGCCGTTGAATCGCACGATGCTTCAACAGTGCCGCAGCCACTGGCGGCCGCGCTGAACGAGCCGGCACTGGGCAAGCGCCGTGCCAAGTTGCCGCCTTGGCTCGCGGTACGCGCGCTGCCGCCGATCCTGGTCGCCGGTCGCAAGCTTAGCGATGAGCACGTGGAAAGCGTGCTCAAAGCCCTGCAAGCCAGCACGCTCGATGCACCGCATCCCCTCATTGCCGAGTTGCGCCAGCACGCGCAGCCAGAATCGCTCGAGGCCTTCGCCTGGCGGCTGTTCGAACGCTGGCTGGAAACCGGCGGCGAGAGCAAGGAAAAGTGGTGCTTGGGCACAATTGGCCTGTTAGGCGGCGATCACTGCGCGCTGAAGATCACGCCGCTGCTTCGGGCATGGCCGGGCGAAAGTCTGCACGCCCGAGCGGTGTTCGGCCTGGAGTGTCTGAAGGCCATCGGCAGCGACACGGCGTTGATGCAGCTCAACGGCATCGCCCAGAAACTTAAGTTCAAGGGCCTTAAAGATCGGGCCCGTCTCTTCATGCATCAGATCGCGGCCGATCGAGGGCTGTCGGCCGCGCAACTGGCCGACCGGATCGTGCCCGACTGTGGGCTCGATGAGCGCGGGCAGCGCGAGTTCGACTTTGGCCCTCGCAAGTTCTTCGTCTTCTTTGCTCCCGGCTTAAAGCCCATGATCAAGGATGAAACCGGCAAGGTGCGGCCCGATCTGCCCAAGCCGGCCGCGAAGGACGACGCCGAGAAAGCCAAGGCGGCCGTCGACCAGTGGAAGCTGATGAAGAAGCAACTGCGCGAAACGGTCAAGGTACAGGTGCCGCGGCTGGAACAGGCGATGGTTACGGGCCGTCGCTGGAAGCCGGCCGAGTTCCAGACGTTGCTGGTCAAACACCCGTTGATGACGCACCTGGCACAAACGCTGCTATGGGGCGGGTACGATGCCCAGGGACGCCTGGCCGGCACGTTCCGTCTAACCAGCGAACAGGATTTTGCCGACAGCGAGGACAACGCCTGCACCATCGACCAGTATGCCGCCGTTGGCGTGGTGCATCCGGCTCATTTGTCTGAAGACGGCAAAGCCGCGTGGAGCGAGATCTTCGCCGACTATGAACTGATACCGCCATTCGACCAGCTCACGCGGCGTGTGTACACGCTGGAGCCTGGCGAGGAACAGCAGCACGAGATCACGCGGTTCGATCACGTGAAGATCGAGCCGCGGACCATGCTCGGCATCTTGGAACGGCTCGACTGGACGCGGGGACCGGTGTGGGATGCCGGTTGGGTGCATCAGCACCTTAAGCCGTTTGCGCACGCCGACGTCACCGCCGTGTTGGAATACAAGGAAGGCTATTCCGTCGGGTACATGGAAGGCGCGGATTACCAGACGCTCACGGAGTGCTACTTCCTGCCGCGTATTCTGGCTCCGGAACAATTGTGGCAAGTCAAGAAGCGGCTGCGGCTGGGCGAGATCGATCCGGTGGTGATCAGCGAGGTGCTGCGCGATCTGCACGTCTTGGCTGCGAAGTCCGTGCAGTAAAGGCGGCGACTGCGGTACCATGAAAGGCGGGCCTTTAACCTCGCGGCATATGGACGCCGCGCTGGCCCTGCCCCCACAGTTCCGCAATCCTGCCCTGCCCCACCAAGCCGCCATGAACGATCGCATCGCCGCACCGGCCACACCTGCTGAGCCAACCTCGTCTGCTGGGACTTCGCCTGCCGCGGCTCCGCGCGAGTTTCTGGCTGCACGACTGCACTCGCTGGATGCTTACCGCGGCCTGATCATGGTGTCGCTGGCGTTCAGTGGCTTTGGCTTGGCCGCCACGGCCAGCAAGCATCTGGCGGAAGCTCCCGACTCGTCATTTTGGCAGCAGGTGCATCATCAGTTTGAGCACGTGCAGTGGGCGGGCGGCGGATTCTGGGACATGATCCAGCCGTCGTTCATGTTCATGGTTGGCGTATCGATGGCCTACTCGTACAGCCGGCGGCGCGAACGCGGCCAAAGCTACGCCGGCATGCTGGGCCACGCTGCCTGGCGATCGGTCGTGCTGATTCTGCTGGGCGTGTTCCTCATCTCCAATTGGTCCAAGACGACCAACTGGTCGCTGGTGAACGTGCTCACGCAGATTGGGCTAGGCTACACGTTCCTGTTTCTGCTCTGGGATCGGCCGCGTTGGGTGCAAGGTACGGCGGCTGCCGCGGTGCTCGTCGGCACGTGGCTCTTGTACGTGCTGTGGCCGGGCACCGGCATTCCGCTGGAAACCGGCAATGAAGCCGTGGGCGTCAGCGCTGCTTGGGCCCAGGAACACCTGACAGGCATAAGCCCCGCGTGGCACAAGAACGCCAACGCCGGCCATGCCATCGACCTGTGGCTGTTGAACCTGCTGCCGCGCGAAGAACGGTTCACGTTCAACTCGGGCGGGTATCAGACGATCAACTTCGTGCCGTCGCTGGCCACCATGATCTTTGGCCTGATGTGTGGCGAACTATTGCGTGACCGCACCACGCCGCGACAGAAACTGGCCATTCTTACCGTGGCCGGAGTGGCTGGCATCGTGCTCGCGCTGCTGCTGCAAGCTGCTGGCATCTGCCCGATCGTCAAACGCATCTGGACGCCTGCCTGGACGCTGTATTCCACCGGCATCTGCTGTTTGATTCTGGCCTCGCTGTACGCGGTGGTCGACGTGCTGAAGTTCAAGGCGTGGACCTGGCCGCTGATGATCGTGGGCGTGAACTCCATCGCCATCTACTGCATGGGGCAACTGCTCCGGCCTTGGACAGCGCGAACGCTGCAAACCCACTTGGGGCCCGATGTCTTCAATTGGGCCGGGCCGCTCTGGGAGCCTG
>Ga0180216_1003177_pt1 | contig 13172 bp, 19 predicted proteins | sample eDN3rd37CBELigMG_FD_128879 | JGI IMG/M metagenome (GOLD analysis project Ga0180216, IMG submission 128879) | Enriched Miracle-Growth compost microbial communities from Emeryville, California, USA - eDNA 3rd pass 37_C BE-Lig MG (version 2)... ... | reverse complement strand
TGCCAGTAGGTGTGTGCCTGCGTTCCAGGTCTAGCAGTATTTCGAGTTCGGGCGATCTGTCTTTTGACATCCTGATTCAGATCTTTAAATGCAGTCTCACCTGTGTTCAGTTTCTTAAACACTTTCCCTAGTGCCTGCGGAGTTAATGCCATGTACTTTCACCTCTTTCTTATCGATGCAAGTAGCTTGCTTCGTTGCCTTGCATTGCATGCTCCAGATTGTATTTCGACTGTTGCATTACAACCATAGATGCTTGTCGCATCGTGAAGATCTGTGGGTTGTCTACGAATGTATTACCTTCGAATGGGCGCATAGTACCCAGACGATTTAATTCTCTAGTTCTGCTGTTGATTTCATTAAAGGCGTCGGACGCCATTCCAGGAACTTGCGCTAAAGCCATTCCGGCCAGAAACTTACCTGGTCCGATAACACTCGTAATAGCTGCTTCTCCCACAGTCTTAATGGCAGCCTCTGTTGCGGTATCACCTTCACTGCGATATCCGGAATAGTTAGCAACAGCCAATCCACCGTTTAGCAGTAAGCCGAGCTTACCTACCTTCCCAAACTTAGAAGCCATTGCTTTAGTTACAGAAGTCGTCTTCTTGTTCGGAGCTTGCTCCTTTGCAATAGGTCCGTCTGGATCAGACTTCTTTCTTGGCTTCTTGTTTTCATCCGGAGGCGAAGTGTTGCCACCGCTCCTAGAAGACTCCTCTACAGTTGGGACTTCGCCAGACTTAGGAGGAGACTCCGGATGGACGGCAGTTGTGCTATCCTCGGATTTGGGGATGCCCGCTTCCTCTGAAGCCGTAGGCGTATTTAAGCTATTAATAGCATTTTCAACTTCTTCCATTTCAGCTGTCCGAGTATCTATATCTTTTTGAGCCATCGTTCTTCACCTACCTATGCATTGCTTGTGCTTCATTGCCAAGGATGGTTTGTCTTAGGCTTTGTTGCGATTGGCCAATCATGTTCATGCCAGCTTGACGCATAGTGTAAACCTGCTCACTGTCCACAAACGTACTGCTTGAGAATGGAGCGGCTGTACCTAATCGGCCCAACTCTCTTGCTGAAGAGTTCATCACTTCGAATCCTTTGATGGCTGCAGCTCCAGCACCCATAAGGACTGCTCCTCCGACATACTTCTTCCATCCAATGAGATCCATTAAGAATGCATCTGATACACCTTGAGCCAATGCACCAGGAACTCCGGCGCCTTCATTTCTCGCGTCGGCATATCCAGTCACACCGGCATATGCAGTACCGGCTGCACTTAACTTCTGACCCCATGTCATATTGCCATATCCTTGTTGAATACTTTGAAGCATATTCACGTTATTGGAGTTCTTGGCCATCTTCCGGACTCCTTGAGTAAGCGTTCGGATCATTTACTTCACCCTCTTCTGTTAGCATTTAGAGCAAACACCAGATCACCTGACGCCCCCGCATTGTTTGCGTAGGAAGGTTGTCTTGGTGTTGCGGTTGTGATGTTGGTATCTCTAGTACCTATACGAGAACTATCTGCAGCTTCAGCTATACTTCTCGTAGCACCAATGACACCTCCACCAATAATGGTTGCCCACCCAAGCGGCTTTAGTTTTATGCCACCCTTCGAGATCATCCGATCTCTTTTGGGATCATATACTTGCCTTTTGGGTTCGATTTTCACGAAGTTCTCTGCAGCCCTGTTTAACGTGGTAGCGTGTCTAGCCACAGGGTTAAGGAGTCGATTCCCTGCTTCCGAGAAGAATCGTCCAGTCTTGCTTGGACCGAAGTTAAACTGAGGACCGGTAACTGCCCTCATTCCTGCACGGCCTAGCCAACCTCCTGTAGCGACTGCGCCATTTACGATCTTGTCTGAGTTGTTCAGAATACCTCTACCCAATCCGTATGCACCAGCTCCTGCCAAGCCAACGGCTGGCAATAATGCTCCACCTATAGCAGCTCCACCGATTGTTGCAGGCGCTGTTTCAACACTATCTAGCTTTGTTCCAAAATATCCGCCGACGGCTCCACCAAGTAGAGCTCCTCCTACATGTGGACGAAATCCGGAGACTAAACCCCGGACTCCGTCATTTCGAATATTACTAGGTAAATCAAATCCATAACTGAACGATTTACCTATATCAACTAGAGGAGCCGCTGCTGCCTTTAATCCAGGGATCATGGTTTACCCCTCCTCATTACACGAACGGAATTCCGATTACGTTTGGATTCCCATTCTGGTCACGGCTAATTCCACCACCAGATGCTAATCGATAAGCAGCGGACACACCCATGTAAGATCCTGCGATTGCTGCATAATCCCATCGATCATCAGCAGTTTTGTGAGCCTTTTTAATAGCATCAACCATTCCTAAATCTCCATGGCGAACGTTCGCAATAGCACGAGGAATCCCTGACATCATGCCTCCTGCATGAACTCCTCCCGTTGGAAACGGATTGATCGCTTTGTTGCTATCAAGAATAGTTGCTTTGCCTTTAGATGCTAATGCCATCTTCCAGTCATTTGGCTGAAAGAAGCTACCTACACCAGCAGCAATTTTGTTGTAGTCTGCCATTATGATCACTCCTTGAATTTGTCTGGTCGCTGTTCGACCTCGATAAACGAACCCTCTGTAACAGCTTCCGCAATAATCTCGGTAAGACTCTTCGTGTCACTACCGTCATCCTTTTTGTCCTTACGAGTAGCCATCATTAATTGATAAGCTTCGTTTCGTTTCTTCTGAGCTCTTTCGTATGCTTCCCAATACTTCGACACTTCTGGTCGAGTATAGACTTCTCCATTCTCTGCAATACCAGCAACAACATCTGTAACTGGCACACCTTCTTTGGCCATCATTGCTTTGCATCGTTCCATCATGATATCTGCATTGATAATCTCTGAAACGATTGCTTTGTCTGTAAAACTACTGAATTCCAAATCAAAGTCTTGAGCATATCCCTGATAGCGAAGTTCGATCTGCGCTGTTTCAATTGGACAATACTCTCCAAGCGGAGCGAGGTCATAAGCAAGAAGCGGGCATGTCTCTGCAAATGGACAGCTATCTGCTTTACAGATAATCGGTATCTTTGCGTACATCCCCGTCTTCGTTGATAACATCGTCATAGCAGCTTTCTTTGCTTCGATTCCTAATTCAGAATGGCCCCATAGGTTTTTAATCCCGGCCTCAAAGTTTTCCCGATTCGCAACAGCCTGAGATCTTTCGTCTGCAGCGATATCTGTTATTTCTTCTGTAAGATCCATCTCGTCTCGTTCGCTCATGCTTCCACCTCCTTATTCTTCTACTTCTAAACTCTCAGCGACAAATGTGTAAACAATCTCTTCATCTTCTGACCCAAAGGATTCCTGAAGGACTTTTACACCTTTAACAGAGAATCTAGGAGCATCAATCTGTGTGATCTCTTCAATATAATCTTTTGTTCTCAGAGCTCCTTCGACATGGATCTTTGCCCCTTGCTCTGTCTCAACCAGCATACGGTTGACCGTGATTTTTCCCTCAGTTAGCCGGTCTTCGTTGATCGATAGCTTTGCCATTGATAGGCCCTCCCTTCCTAACTCTCGCTTCTCTTTTTCTATTACTCTCATTTGCGTCGATATTTATATGAATTGAAAAACAAAAAAGACAGCCCATGACGGACTGCCTCGTTTGTGTTCATGCTATGAAACTATTGATTTGATACTTTGCTCTGTTGAATCGGAACACCATTTTTAAACCTGTATCCCATTCGTTCTAACTTTCCTCTGACACCAAGGGCACTCTTTCCAATTCGTTCAGCAATGACTTCTACGTTGTAACCTTTATTGTACATATCCACGATAAGATCCATTTCCTCGTTGGTGTACTTAACATTGTTGTTTAATCGTAATGGTCTTGCCTTGATGTTCAGTTCTTTCAATCTATTCTTAACGGCGCCTTCGGTTCGACGTAGCGCCTTAGCAATTTCGGGATATGTATATTGATAAGCATTGACCATGCTCTTTAGCTGAGCATCTTCTTCCTTTGTCCACGGAGTTGATTTTCTGTGACCAATGATGTCTGCTCCTCTCTTGATGTCTACCCAATCTGGTTCAGCTCCAAGGATATTCTTTTCTACTTTTGAAAAGTCGATGATCTGCTTGTGAGACTCTGCCCACGTCCAGAAGTCTTTATAGGTAACAACATTTACTTTCTCTTCGAGAGCAAACAGCTTTTGCTTCACCGGGAAGTCATGATTGTGAATCCAGGAACGGATTGTGGAATACGAGACATCCAGAGCTAAGCTTAGCTGATTGATTGTGATGCCGTCGTAATGCATACGTGCATCTCCAAGACCAAGCCTATTCGCTTTCAGCTTAACAGCATTAACAGACCGATCAATATTCTTGGCGATACCCTTTATGCTAACTGACCCCCATCTGTCCTCTAGGTACTGGATCTCTTCTTCCGTCCATCCTCTATTCTTTCCCATATTATCAACTCCGTATCTTATCGCTTTTATCTGTCGTGTGTTTGCTATTAAAAGATTACTTCTTAGATTTAATCATCCTATAAATAATTAAGAAGATTACATAGGCAATGCCGATCCATACAACTCCAGCTCCTACGATAGGCCAGAACATGCTTCTAGCTTCTTCTGCTTGGGATGCCATATAAGCTGCCCTGCTTTCTTCGTAGTTCTTCTGAGCTATAGAGTTCATTCCAGTTATCTGCACTGGACTGTCTTCGTAATTATTTTCTGTTGAAGGATTCGTGACTATGTATGCCCAGATCATGACGACTGGTAGTCCGATTAAATAGAATCTAAGTAAAATCTTTTTGTTAAACATGTGTTACTCTCCTCTTCTCTAGTGCGTTAGTTTTTCTTTCCTCAAGTAATATATCGGCATTTTCTGCTAGATCATTACTTGTCTTTGCTCCTTTCTGAGCGTTCTTTGATGTAGTCTCTTAACACCATTCGAATAAGTGTAGAAACACCGATGCCCATTTTGTCGGCATCTTCCTTCAGAAAGTCTTTCTCATTCTCACTTAATCTTACTGGTACGATCTGATCTTTTTTCATAATCGTGCCTCCTCTGCTGATTACATTGTAATACATTGTAATACATCGCGTCAAGACGATTATTTATCATATATACCGCCGTAGGCGGGACGCCGACGATATCTTCTCGTTCTGAAAAATACGTGCTGAAGAATTGTTTTTCAGGAAGTAACTGACCTAATGTCCACTATCTCTCTATCAATCTATCAAACACCATTCCCTATTTTGTATTACGTGACACAGGATAACGGATAGGAACATGTAGCTCCCCCAAACCCAATTAACCAATCACACAGATCAGGTTGGCCGAACGGGCAATCGTTGCCCACTTGTACACGCAGACCATTGTAACCATTTTGGCAGCGGGCAATCATTGCCCACTCATCTTACCGTTTGGCCCCGATCAGCCCCCCGCTTCTACGAGCTGAAAAAATCCCTATAGGGAACAAAATTTAGAAAAATTTTTGGGCGGTACTAGGTATATATATTCTTTGTTTTTATTGATTATTGTAGCCCCGGGGTAGTCAATCCGGATTGGCTGCGGCGTAGTAGACACCTATCACGGATTACAGAGCTACGCAGAGAGGAGAACTAATTATGTTAAACATCAAAGCTCAAGAAAAAGGTAACAAAGTTGTGTCAATCAATAAGGTAGCTCGCAAGGAAGAATCTTTCCTATATGTGTGCTCACCAGTAAGCGGTAAGAGATATCGTTTCATGTATAAGCGTTTCATTAAGTCCATCGCTAAGTACGCTGTGATTGGAGCTGTTGGTATTACTGCTGCCTATCTTTTATTGAATACTGCACTGCATGCTTGGGATGCAGAGTACGAACAACGTATGGATCGCCTTGAACAATACAAGCAGGATATTGAAGCTAACAAGTTTGAGCAACCAGAAGTAATGTCTAGCGATGCATATAACATTATCTATGGAAAAGGAGGAAACAACTAATGTTTACAGAGAGACAACTTGAAATGGTTATGACATGGAGAAGCAATGGAGCACAGATTCAAATGTTTAGAAGAGAAGGACGCCTGGAAGTCTTTGCATTTAGAGACAACCTGGAGGTCCTTCTTTTTATTGTAGAGGAAGAACAAGCAGCATAACAAAACATACCAGGAGAGACCATCATGAACAAAGTAGTAAGCATTAAGGAAGCACGCCGTCAAAAGATTATCCGTCAATATGCGGAGTTCTATCATAAGCCTATCAATTATATGGAGCGTGAAGAGCGCTCTGCCTACATAACTAGCAATAACAATCTAACTATTAAAGGAGCTGTTAAGTAATGAAAGAGTATATCAAAGAGTGGAATGCAATGGTGATTAGTATTAAGGAAATTCGTGAGTCTGTGAATGATGAGACTCTACAGGATGCGTTTATCCATGACATCGTAACGGACGTCGAGGATAGAGCTCCTGAAGCTGTCTGATTTATTTAGCCCTGTTCTATGAATGGGGCTTTTTAAAACCACGGATAAGAGAGTGCGAAACCCTAGGCTCTCACCTGATAACGAGGTCAAAGTGGAGGTCATTATATAACCGCATTGCTATAAGGAGGTGAATATAGCAGCAATGCAACTCAGAGTGTGGACTCATTATGTCTGCACTCTTTTTTGTTGTCTGTCACTTAGTCATTGGTCATAGCGCTTCAATAGCCACGGCGCTTTACAAGTAGTGAGCAAATAATTATTTTATTGGGGGATTTATCCATGAACACAAACTTTACTATCGAATCACAAACTGTATTAGAAGGTCTTAGCAAAAAGGTTTTACGTAACAAAGGCGGTAACGTTGTATCTGTATCTGTTCACAAGAAGTTCGCTGCACTTGAAACTATGATGATTCCTGGATCTGGTCTTACTGAATTGCTTCATGTAACTAAGGATGCTGTAGTTAAAGCTGGAGGTAACACTAGTAAAACTGTTGATCGTTTCTTTGGTGACATCATGTATGTATCATTCGTAGGCAATGGTAAGAACTCTGGATCTCACCGTTCTAACATTGTATTCCAAGGTGCTTTCGTAAAACACGATGGCCGTCACACTAGCGTTCTAGTAAACCACAATGAAGATAGCTATTTCGATCTTCTAAACCATAAGCCGGTTGCTAAAGCAGATATCAATATCGATGAGTATATCGAAATGACTGTTATCGGCGCTACTCCTTCTATGCTACGTAAGAAGCAAATTCTTATGGGTAACAAGGAGCTTCCTTGGGTTCAAATCATTAACAAGCTTTCTTATGGCGCATTAAAGATGCAAGAAGGCTTTGATGGAAACATGGCTAAACTAAACAAACTGTTTGCTCGTATGTTCCACATGTGGGCTCCACACAAATACTTTGGTACTGCAGATACATTCGCATTCTACAATGGCGAGTTTGCTGACTCCAAAGGCAATGCAGCATGGGATGGAATGATGTTCGTTGATTCTCGTTCTGCAGCTAAATGGATGGCTAACGTACTAGGCGTTGCAAAGATCGAAGATAAAGCAGTTATCGGTATGGGTATGCAAATGCGTCCAGATACAAACAAAGCTTTCGGTTCTGTTGTGTCCGGTAAATTCATCGAGCAATTAATGAACGATGGTAAACCAGTCTATCGCTTTACTCGTGATCAACTAACTCCAGAACTAGAGAAGTCTATCTGGACTGATGCTCAATACAAGAACGCATGGATCATCGTTGGTGAAGGATATCCTGAATACGTTTCTGATCGTAACTGCTTAAAAGCTGAATTCGATCTTGCTAAAGGTGGACGTATGGTTGTACTAGCAATGGCTAAATATAGCCCAGCTCATACTTCTATCCAAATGCTTTCTAAGGTTGCAGCCAACGCTCCCAAAGAAGTATTCATCAATCTTGTTAAAGGATTGTTTGCTAAAGACATGGAGCAAAAGCTTGTGAACTTGAAAGAAAAACAAGCAAGTGTTGTTCCTGTTCGTGATGCTCAATCTGGTTACATCTTAGGTATCGTTGACAAAATCGCTCCTAAGTATGTTGCTGAAAAAGATCAACAGTTATTCCGTTCTGTTTTAGAAACGCTAGCTCAATCAGGAATGAAAGCTTCTAACCGCTTGAAGTTCCGTATTGACGGCGCGTCTCTATCTTTGATGGCTGACATTGGCGAATTAGTTGGTGGAGAAAGAGTCTTGAACTATGGAGAGTTCTATGCTCCTTATGCTAATCGCTATTTCAAACAACACAAAGACATCAAAGCTAAACTTGGAACAATCATCAAATATCCATCTGTTGGTACTGGTGAATTTTATCAAGCAACTGCTGTAAGCTTCAGCGAAATCAGAAAACGTGTTAACAAGCTTAACGTTGATAAAGAAGTAAAAGCGTTAATCATCAACTGGTATGCTTCTCTATCTGATGGCTTATTGGTTATGCCAACTGTTGAGCTATTAAAGAAACAATTAGCTGGATTGGACTTTGACTTTGACGGCGCAACTATCGTACTTGATGAAGAGTTCAACAGCGTGATGTCTACCATCAATCCATTAATCGTAGATATCGATCCAGGTAAAACTCCTGAAAGCAATAAGAAGTATGCTTTAGAGTTTGGCAACTTCCATCATGTATTACGTGCATTCATTAACAGCCCTAACAAATCTGTTGGTGAAATCACTGTAATGAACGATACTGTCATCGCGCTTCTTAACACACCATTCGAAGAAGCTAAGCGCAGAATCTTAGAAATGCTTGAAGTTGAGAAAGAAGGTTCTGAGACATTTGTTCCATTAATGAAGGATACTGTGGAACTTGATGGTGTAAAAGTTGACCGCGTTTCTATCTCTCCAGAAGCAACTGAAGAGTTTGTGGCTAACCTACGCAACACTAAGATCACGGAAGAAAACATCCGTCAAATCCTATTAGATATCGTTGCGATCTTCCGTTACTACCAAGAAGTAACGATCGACTCAGTTAAAACTGGTGTCACTGTTGATGTGGCTTTCGAAATGAACTTTGTAACTAAATCTGTTACTGAGATTACTCATAAGTTCGAAGATGGCCAAATGAACATCTTTGCAAATCCTGTTAGCGAGTATGTTGACTACATCGATGATGTGATTAACAGCGCTCGTGTGTCTTGTGCTAAAGGTGTAAGAAATCGTATCAATGCATTGCTTGGTGTTATGCCTGAATATGATGCTGCAGATCTTGCTATGTTCGAAGCAGCTGTTCAAGGCCGTGAGGATCTAGAAGAAGGTCTTGTTGAAATGAAGAAATTATACAACGATCTAACTGGTTCTTATATTGCGCTTGTTAATGAGTTCGAGAAGAAACGTCTTGAAACTGATGGCATCCGTCAAGAACACAAGCGTCGTATTGCTGCAGTAGCTAACATGATCCGTCGTCTAACTGCTGACCTAACTGCTGTAGATAGAGGTCTTATTACTAAGTCTGTATCTATGAGCTCTAAAGGCGGTACTCGTGCTGACGGTGGATCTCGCTTTGCTACAATCATCGCTCCTGAGTATGTACACATGATTAGCAAGAAATGGGGCGAAACTGGTTTAGCTGGTGCTGAAATCATCGGTAAATATGAAGATGGTGATGTTGTGGAATTCGTAGAAGGTCAAGCTGAAAAAGCAATCTCTACAAACGAAGCAATCAATGGAACATTCACTATCAAAGAGATCGATGGAAAACTATATGCAACTAAACCGATTACTGAAGTGCTTGAAGTACCTGAAGCTGACAACAGCAAATTGGTATTCAAGTTACACTGGTCTGTTCGTGGTGAGGAATTAGAGAATGCTGCGACTAACCTACAAGCTTTAACTAAAGTGAAGCTTACTGCAAATCCTAAAGATCGTGATACAGTTCGTGATCTTGAAGGTAATGTGATCGCTCGCATCAGCTGTGAAGGTCGTGCATTAAGCAGCCTTTATAACGGTGTTGTTGGTGAAGTAGAAGAAGTAAACGTTGCTGAATTCTATGACACTAAAGGTCGCATCATGAAATCCGCTATTGTGACTCTACGCAATATCGGTGATGCAACTCCTATAACTGAAGAACCCCTTGAGATGGAAGCTCAAGAGGTAGCTGATGGAGACGTATTCTAATCGTCTCTTTTTCTTTTGGCCTGCCAATTTGGTGGGCCTTTTTTATTTATTCAGATTCTCATTATAACTCAAATTCTCGAAAAGGTGGAAATAAATTATGTCTATTAAAAATTCAATCGAAGTTACTGTTGGTACTGCTACTCGTGAGGTTACTGTAAATACACTTGGCCCTAACTATTCTACTGGCTATGTTGGCAAAGCTTTTTTCGCATGGAAATCCGATGAATTCGATATGCCGTATGTGAAGATCAAAGGCCGTACTGGTGATGATCGTGCTCGTTCTCTAGTAAAGCTATTCTTAATGGAATACAAGAATATGCTAATGGCTAACAAGAAGTCCCCTCTGCATTTCAATAAGTCAGAAAGATCTTCATCCTCTACATCTAAGACAGCTCAAGGAAATGATGTTATCTCCGGTGTTCCACATTGGATGCGTGAAGAACACAAAATATGGACCGAGTGTCATCGCAAAGATGGATCAACTTATATGCGCCGTACTCGTTTCAAACCAGAGTCAAAAGAGATCGTGGAGAAGTATCTTCCATTCTGCTCTGGTTGTGTGTTCCGTGTAAATTGTGAACAGGCATGTGCTGACCCAGATCTTATGAGTCAGTCTGAAGTATTTAAGACAGCTGATCCTGTAGAGCCTGTAGAGGTTGAGGACGCTATTGCTGTTTAATAGCAGCTTGAAGGCATGAAGCCCTATGTGGTTTTGTGCCTTTTCTGGTGCTATTAAATATAAGCACACATTTAAAACTCAAGGAGATGTTTTTATTATGGCAAAAGTTTACGCAGTAAAAGTAGGACGCAACACAGGAGTATTTAACACATGGGCTGAATGTGAAGCTCAAGTCAAAGGATTTGGCGGTGCTCAGTACAAGAGCTTCAAAACTGTTGAGGAAGCAAATGAATATTTAGGAGTCGCTTCTCAACCTGCAGCAAAAACAGAACAGCGTGTGAATCTTTCAGAGGCTCTCAAACTCTCTCAGAAGACTTCCGATCGTTTAGATGTGTTTGTAGACGGAAGTTACTCTAATGGACGTTACGCTTGGTCATACGTTGTCTACGAAGGAAATAATGTGGTGCATCAAGACAGTGGCGTAGGAACAAATCCAGATGCAGCATCTATGCACAACGTAGCTGGAGAATTGGCAGCAGCGATGCGTGCAGCTAAATGGGCGATGTCTAATAAGAAGTACATCACTATCCACCATGACTACCAGGGTATCTCTAGCTGGGTCGATGGATCATGGAAAGCAAAGAACGGAATGACGAAAGCATACCGTGATTATATGAATGCTTATACGAAGATCGTCAGCTTCAATAAGGTAACTGGCCATACCGGTATTCAAGGTAATGAGCTAGCAGATAAATTAGCACGACAAGCTCTGGGAATTTAACCTGGAGCTTTTTCTTTTCCCCTTCGGGCTTCGGAGTTTGCTCTCCCTCCTTCGGAGCCCTAATAACTCCTCTACCATTCTCCAAGGGCTTTGCCGACGAACAAGGGAATCTTCTCGCTCCAGCTTTCCGCCGTCGCTTTCCCCTCATACCTCTCTATGTAGTTCTTCTACTACAAATGCAGTATCACCACGGGTTTTGGTGCTTTACCATCTCCCCTCATACTGTCTTTTGGCTTCGCCCCTTCGGCTTACCCACGTAACGGGTGTATTGGCGTTGTCATCTGCAGTTGCTGGAGATTGACTGAAAACCTTCCCCTCATACTGCTTTATGGAGTTTTGCTTCATCTTCGGGTTGCTCACGTCACGAGTGTATTGGAGCGAATATCTGTTGTAATCCAAGGGTTTTGATTAAGCATGCAGTTGTTTTGAGTCTTCTTCGCATGCGAGCGCCACGTCTTAAAACCTTTCCCCACATACCTCTTCGTGGGATACCTTCGTACCAGTATTCTTTGCTTTTGCATATCTTCTGTCCTGCCCCCCAATCAGGCTTATGTAAGAGCAAGGAATAGTGGCACGAAGTATTAGGGAACTGCTCCCTGCTTTGTGGCACTTAACATGAGGGTGACGACCGTCGTCGATATGTCCGTTCTGGACAGAAGGAGGAATTTATTATGTTAAGAGTTTATATCCCTGCTAGAGGTGCATCCGTAAGTCGTGTGGTATTCAACCAAGATAGTGCCAAGTTCTCTACTTTGGAGTACGACAGCGTTGTGCCTGCTAGTGTCAAAGCTTCTACGCGTATCAATGCGTTAGCTGGTGTTGTGCACACTCTTAGCCAGTTTAAGGAGAAGGGTGTTAAAGGCATCACTGTTATCTTTACCGTTGGTCTTGTGGCGGACGCTATCCAAAAGGGTACGTTCAAATACTGGATTGCTGACGGTAAAACAAGTGGCGGTGAAGACCTGCACGAAACAGAGCTTGAGCTTTGGAAAGAGTTCGCTTCTCTGTATCAGGACTTGTTCTTGAATGTTGTGTTTAAGAATATCTCGTCTGCATCTCTACCTCGTAATAGCCGTTTCAGCATTACGAATGAAATGCGTATCGACGATAAATATTCTAAGCTTGCATGGGACAAGTTGCCTGCAGTCGGAGAAGCAGAGGAAGTAGAAGGAGACGCGTTTTAATTCACGCTCTCTACTCTCCCCTCATTCTCTATATTGCTATTAAGAGGAAAGAGCCAAAAGGTTCTCTCCTCTTTTTTTTATGTTGTTCTTTTATGGCGGAGCTTGGTATGAGTCCAAGTTTGCGGATGGGAGACCTTCGCATGCGGGCTGTTCTCTGAACGGGCAAAGATTGCCCACTCCCCTCATACTACCTTGCTGTGGTACTTCAATTGGTAGAAGTTCGCGCGAAATGCAGGTTCGATCCCTGTCCACGGCACTATAAAAAACCCTGTCTCCCCCAGGCAGGTTGGACTCTGAACGGTTTGAAAAAAACGATAACCGTGTTGGAACGGGCAATGATTGCCCACTTCGATGTAGAGGATCGTAGATTACTATTTTTGGAGGTTTTTAGATTATGAGAATTATTGTTTCTAAGGAAGAGCGTGAGGCTGCGTCAAAAATGAAAGCTGGGATTATCACTATGTTGGAAGCTGAGGGTATTAACGCTAGTTC
>Ga0180216_1003176_pt1 | contig 13175 bp, 6 predicted proteins | sample eDN3rd37CBELigMG_FD_128879 | JGI IMG/M metagenome (GOLD analysis project Ga0180216, IMG submission 128879) | Enriched Miracle-Growth compost microbial communities from Emeryville, California, USA - eDNA 3rd pass 37_C BE-Lig MG (version 2)... ... | reverse complement strand
GAACCGCAGCCCCAGGTGGGCGGTTTCGACCGGCCAGGGCTTCGACGGCTCAGTCCCCACGTTGATATCGGTGGGAAAGAAGCCCATGTGCGAAGCATTCAACTCGCCCAGCATCAGGTTGATGACGCGGGCCAGCGTTTCGCTATCGCCCGAGTTGCGGGCCATGTCGGCATACTTGCGACGGATGGCGTCCCAGTTGCGATTGTTGAGGTTGCCATCGTAGAATCGGTCGCGCATCGCCCGCCAAGCCATTACAAAGGCTGCCTCCCGTTTGCCTGGCAGGTCCACTTCCTGGCGAGCCTGGAAGGTGTAGCGGGTCTGCGTGCCCTTGGTCGTATCCAAGCTGGCCGGCACCGCGCCGGAAAGCCATAGCACCTGGTTGCCCGACTCGATCCAGCGGGCTTGCGTGCCCGTGGAAGTAGTCAATAGCGTGGGCTTCAGATTGCCGGGCGGATCGATGGTGTAGATGCCTTCCTTGCCGTCGATGGTGGCCGTGAAGGCGAGCTTCTTGGAATCGTACTTCCAGAACAGGTTGCGTTCGGTGGGACCGGGAATGTTCACGCGCTGGATACGGTCGTGGATGCCCTCAAAGTCGATCTTCACCAACGAGGGATCATCTTCCTTGGGCTTTTGGGCCGCGGCATCTTCGGTGCCCGGCGCGGGCGCTTCCACCGGTTGATCGTCGGCAGCCGCCTTGGCCGCCGCGGCACTCGCGGTGCCGCTGGCTGCGGTTTTACCGCTCTCCTTCTTGCGAGCCTTGTTCAGCTTCTCCAGAGCCTCTTTGACCTTGCGGTCGCGTGAGGTTTCTTCGCCCTCGGCCTTGCGTAGCGTGGCAATGTAGATATCGATCTCGCCGTCAGAACGGCGTCCGGTGTAGGCGATACGTTTGCCGTCGGGCGACCAGACAGGGTTGCTGTCGTTGTCGGGATGACGCGACAGGTTGAACGGCTCGCGCGAACCATCCAGCGGCAATAGCCAGATATCGCGGTTGAAGTCGTTATCGTAGACGGCATACACCAGCCAGCGGCCGTCGGGCGAGAAATCATACTCGGGATCGTTCCACGATTCGAACACCCGGCGGGCCTGCGTGCCGTCGGACTTCATCACCCACAAATCGCCGCGCACCTTCAAGAAGGCCAGCAACTTGCCGGTAGGATCAAACCGCAGGCCAAACTCCGGTTCCGGGTCGTTCGTCAGCCGGGTCAGTTTGAAGCTGTCGTTCTGCCACCAATAGCGATCGGCATCCGCGCGTTCGGCTCGCCAGATATCCGGCTGCCCCTGGTGATCGCTGACGAATAGCAGGCTTTGATTGTCGGGAGCAAAGACGAGCGAGCGTTCTTCGCCGGGCGTATTGGTTACCTGCCGCGGTTCGCGGAGTACGGTATCCATCACCCACACATCACCACCGGAGATGAAGGCGACTTCCAAACCGTCGGACGAGAATGCGACCTCGCTGGCCGATTCCAGCGTGCGACGTTGTTTGTCCTCTTGCGGATGGTCGCCCGTGTAACGGATTGTGAGCTTCACCGGCTGTTGATCCCTTCCAGGCCGCAGCCGATAGAAGTCGAACAAGTGGCGGAACACGATCGTGGAGCCATCGCGCGAGATGCACGGCACCACCACCGAATCGTCTTCAAAGAACGTGAGCTGTTCTTCTTGCTGCTTGCCTCGCAACGAACGCCGCCACAGGTTGAAGGCGCCGCTCTTGCCGCTCACGTAATAGAAGGCGTCGCCGCTGGCTGCCCAGATGGGGAAGCGGCAGCCGCTGGGATCGTTGCAGAGCTGCTGAAACTTGCCGTCGGCGATGTTGTACAGCCACACCTGGCTGGCCTGCGAACCGCGATACCCTTTGCGCCACCATTGGGTGCCTTCGCGCGTGAACAGCAGGCGGTTGCCACGGCGGTCGAGGCGGCCGTTGGCGCCGTAGTCGTCGAACAGCAGTTCCTCGGTCGATGGCTCTTCCAAGGCAACGCGAAAGAACCGCTGGGCATGCCGCCAGAAGTGGTCGCGCTGCGAGCTTACCAGCAGTGCCCGGCCGTCCGGGTACCAATCCTGGAGCGAATAGCCTTCGGTATGAAAGGTAATCTGCCGGGGCACGCCGCCGGTGGCCGGCATCACGTACACCTGCCGGCCGCCGTCGCGATCGGAAGTAAACGCCAACTGCTTGCCGTCGGGCGAGAACACCGGTTCGGCATCCAGCCCGGGGTGGTGCGTGAGCCGCTGGGCGTCGCCGCCCTCGGACGACACCGACCACAAATCGCCTTGCCAGGAGAAGACGAGTGTTTTGCCATCGGGCGAGAGCGCCGGCGTAGAAGCCAGGCGAATGAGCTTGCTATCGTCGTCCTGGGCGACGGCGACAGTTCCGAACACCACGACGATCAAAACGCCGGCAAGGAAGGTGGCTCTGCGGTGCATCGAACTCGTTGGGCGTTGAAAGAAAGATGCGGTTGGCCGAGATGCTGGCAGCGGGCGCAAGCGACCGCAGGCGCCAGCAATTGCCCATCATAATCAGCGCGCCCAGGTATTCACGGGCTTGGATGGATGGAATGCGGCCTGCCAGCACACACCACCGACTCGGGGGGAGGCAGCAGCCGGCACTGCCGTCAGTTGGCAGAAAATCGCTAGAGCCCGCACATTTTCACTGATTGGTGCCGCCCACAGCAGCCGACAGTATGGGTAGCTTTGCGTCAAGGAACCGTAGAGAAGGCGTGGTCTGCCCAGACCGCCCGCCTCGGCTGGCTCCCGTTCGCATTGTGCCGCAAACGGGTTGGAAACTGCTTGCTGTCAGGAGAAGTGCTCATGTCCAGGCTCTGGTTGGCCGTGGTGGCGTTCGCTGCGTTAACCTCCGTGGCCCAAGCCCGCAATCCCCGTTTGCTCGGTGAAGGTGAGCAATCTCAGCAGCAGTCGTTCACGATGGGCGAGTTAACGCCGACGCCCAGCATGTGGATGTATCAGCAGCAGATGTCGCAATACAACGATCCCAAGGCTTCGGTTCGCCGTCAGGCAGAGTTCAACGCCTGGCAGCGGCAGCAGCGGATGGCCGCCCGCAAGTGGTACGGCTACTCCAACTCGCGGCCCCGTGCGAACCACACGCCGTTTACCGGTTACTACTCGCCGGCTTGGGTTGGCTCTGTGAATGAGCCGTTTGCCTGGCCCGGCGGCGGCTCCTCGACCACCATCATCGTGGAAGAGCGTTCCGAATATCCGCGCTAAGCCGACGGGGCTGGAACAGACAGAGAAGGGCAACAAGGGCCGCGGGTGCTTCCCAAACCGGGAAAGAATCCGCGGCCCTTGGTATGCGCTTCGGGGACAATCAGCGGCGCACCTACTGCCGCCTAGCGCGACGACATCATCCACGCAAAGATCAATATCAGCACCGCGGCGATCGCCACGGCTACGGCAATGCGGACCCACGAAACCGGCTTCTCGCCGCTCACCTTGCCGGTCTGGCCGTTGACCAGAAAGCGATACAGCTTGTTCTGGTAACGGTAGCTCACCAGATAAATCGGCAGCAGACACAAGTCAGAAGTGATGTTGCTGAACTGCGTCTCGGTCTGGAGCGCGCGGTACGTATCGCCCGGCAGAAACGCCGCGATATTGGCTTGCTCCTGCTGCTCGAAGACCTGGCGGCAGATCCGCAAAGCTTCTTCGCGTTCGATCGAGTACTCTTCGCTCAGCCAGCCGGCCAGGTACTCGGGCCGGTATCGCCGCAGAGCCGGCAACTGAAACGGCATAATCCACTGGGCCTGCTCTTGCGGCAAGCCGCGGCTGCCTGATACCAGGTAGCCGTTGTAATACTGGTGATGCCTGCCGGAGAGCGACCACCATTCCGTTTCGCGCACGGTACGAGTGCGGGTCACGGTTTTGCCGTTCTCGATGGTGGTATAGGTTTCGGTGCGATACCAGTACTCGCCGATCTGCGCCGACCAGCGGCTTTGCGCCAGCATGGTGAACGCCCAGAACGGCAGATACACGCCGCGCATCTTCTCCGCCAGTTGGGCCAGCTTCAGATCGCCCGGCCGAAACCAGTTATTCTCCTTGATCCACTGGCGGAACTTTTCGACGGCTTCCTCGGGCGTGACCCGAAAGCCGATCACAAACTCCGGCGGCTGCCGGCCGGTCAGTTCCGGCGAGTACTCCACCACATAGGTCGAGTCGCAGAAGGCGCAAACGTAGCTGCGCTGGTTGGGATCGGTTGAAACCTTGGCCCCGCAGTTCTGGCAGGCAAAGTAGCGGGCAACCCGCTGCTGTTGACCGCCGGGTGTTTGCACCGCCTGGGGCTGCGGCGAGCCGCACGCGGGACAAAAGGCGTCGTGGTCATCCACCGGAGCGCCACAACTTTCGCAGTTGTGGCCCGCGGAACCGGCCGTGGTGTCATCAACCGTCGGTACGTTGGCGGTGATCTCCATGCAGCCCGTTTCCTCTGTTGCTTGCTCTCGGTTCGGCCACTGGTTCGGCGTGTCCCGCGCGCCGTGTAGGGCGTAATGCCCGCGTTAGCCGGCGGCCTGCTCGCTGGGCGGTTCCGCCGGGCCGGCATCTTCCTGTTGCGTATTCTTACGGACCAGGCAGCCGCGGAGCCAGCGCCAAGCCTTGGCGAAGAACCGTCCGGTGACCACTTCCTCGGTGACGGTGGCACGGTTCGCCGAGAAGTTATTCCAGACGGCTTCGATGTACGGCCCGGAGATCTCGGCCAGCGTGGCATAGAAACCTTTTTCCTTGAGATCAGTCAAGGCGGCCGAATAGTAGCTCAGGATGTGCCGCTCGAACAGGTTGCCGGCCACGGTCACGCCCGAGAGCACGCCGCGTCCCACGCCGGCCACCTTGTTCAGCATGTGCATGGTCATGGCACCGGAGACTTGCAGCAGGCCCACGTCTTCGCGCCGGGCAATCTCCGACATCTCATCCCACATCCGCTGCATCTCGGTCTGTGGAATCAGCTTCTTGGGATCGATGCGGCGCACGGCGTCGCGGGCCTGCTCGACCGTTTCCCGCAGCCCATCGACCGACAGCGGCGGCGTATCCAGAGCCATGGCCGTGCTGCCCGAGGCCGCAGCCACGGCGTCGAGCAGATCGTCGACGTGGTTGATGGTGCTTTTCTCGTCGATCAGCCCCTGCTTTTTTAGTTCCTGGCTCAACTCGCGGAGAAAGGCGTTGGAACCGTAGGCCACATCGCTGAGGATAGCCAGCGCCGTCATCGGCGAGATATGGAACGTGAGCAGGCTGGCCGTTTCGACAAAGTTGCCCACCGTCTTGCGGGCGACAAAGTTTTCGATCTTCTTGGCCTGGGCGGCCTCGGGGCTATCGGTCGCCTTGCAACCCGCGACGCCGCCGACATCTTCCACCAGAAAGTCGAGCATCTGGCTGACCATGATCTGATAGGTCTTAGAGTCGCGGAAGGCCTGCGGGATCAGCAGCGACGACGCCTCCTTAGCCATGCCGCCCACCAGCCCCACGCCGCTACGCAGGGCACGCTCCGGAATCGAAAGCGTATAGAGCAGATACTTCTGGATCGCCCCGGCCGAAGGTTCATCGGCGGCCGGGCTAGCAGCGGCAGTCGCGTTATCGGTTTGCGGGGTCGTTACGCCCGCAGGCTGAGCGGCCGCGGCCGATTGCCCAGGCGGCGAGGGCTGCACGTTGGCCGCTGCGGCTTGTCCATCGGTCAACGTAGCTTGAGGGACGGAACGAAGGGTATCAGTTTCGGCAGTCTGAGGCCGGTTGCTTGCGGTCTGCTCGCTCATGGATCGCTCCTTGCTGCCTGAACTCTGCGGAAAGGCGCTCCGGCCTCCCCTGCCCTACTTACCTGTTCGCTCGGCTGCGACACATATTTCCTGGTGGTTGTGGTGCAACTGCCTGGCTTGCAGCCGCTGATAACCCCAGGTGCGGATGCGGAACAGATATTGAGGTAGCTGCTCCGCCAAACTCCAATCGAGCAACTTCAGCGTCAAGAGCATTCCGCGGATATCGACCTCCGGATGCGTGACGATGCCCTCCACCGTATCCAGCGTGTACTTCGGGGCAACGTTCATATCGGCGGCCAGCCAGCGGAACCGGCGAAACTCCCGGCGGCGCACGTCGGCGCCCCGTTTGCGAATGTGCGTAAAGTTGGGATCGTTCGCCACGCGCGGATGCATCTCGGCAGGGTCAACGCCAGTGACTTCCAACCCTCGCTCTAGCAGCGCTTGTGCCGCCCCGCCCGGCGAACTGCCGATCTCCACAAACCGTTGCCGCGGCCGCACGGGCAATTGCGACCACCGCAGGGCTTCCTCCATCTTCAGATAGGCACGCGACACCATGTCCGCCGGCTGGCGGATCAGACAGAAGCCGCCGGGCCACGTGCCGACCTCGGTGGCGGCGCGATGGAAGCCCAGCCAGTACTGGCCTTCGTCGATCCGTACCACGTCGAGCACCAAATCGCCTGGCCGCGTGATCTCGTGCAGCTCCAAGTCTGGCCGTGCCGCCCGCAGTTGCGCGGCCAGCTCCACGTCCTCGGGTTCCAGCTTCGGCACATAACCGTGGATGCGCACCGGTTTGCGATCGCGGCCGAACACATGCACTGCCTGGTAGGGCGCGTCGCCGGCATGCTCCCAGATGGCCTGGACGATGGAGTCGGGCGAACCTTCGATCGCCCCCAGCGAATAGCCCCAGCTTCGGGCAAAGATGGCGTCCAGTTGCCAATCCACCGTCAGGTTGTGCTGCGGCGGCAGCTTGAACGTGACAAAGCCCGGCCGCGAAAAAGCCGGCTTAAAGCCCGGATAACGCCGTGCCAGTTCCTGCTTTAGGGCCAGCTCCGCGCCAATCTGGCACGTGGTGAAGATGAACGCGGGAAGCTGCATGGAGGGCAAACGTATGTCGGGGAAATGGAACCGAAGAACAATCGCGGCGTTTTGGGTTTTCCGGCGGCATCACGCGTGCCCTGGCTCGGTGAGCCGCGGTCAGCGAACACAATCAGCGGCAAGCACAGTTCGTTGGCCGCACAGCGGACGCTACAAGGCACGGGAGGTCCGCCGCCGCGTTCATTCTAACGGCGGGCCGCCGCTTTGGTCAGTGGCCGCGCCACGCCCAGTGGCCCCCTCACTTGGACTAGCAAGTGCCATTTGAGCCGTGTTACCATGGGACCGGGCTGGGAGGGGGGTACGATGCCGCCTAAACCACGGTGAGTCTTTCGATTCCGCCGGCAAGCCCCCAATGGGCTCCTTCCAACATCAACCGGCTTCGAACACGGAACTGCCAGATGCCGCACCGAACCTTTCTGAACGCGACGTTGTTGGCCGGCTTGCTGATGGCGGCGACTGCCGCGGCTCTACAGCCCAGCCAGGCCGTGGCCGAGGAGAACTGGCCGGAGTTCCGTGGCCCGCGTGGCGATGGTCACGCGCTCCATGCAAGGCTGCCGCTCACCTGGAGCGAAACGGAGAACGTCACCTGGAAAACGGCCATCCACGATAAAGGCTGGTCCAGCCCAGTGATCTGGGGCGACCAGATCTGGCTGACCACCGCCACGCCCGAAGGCCACGAGATGTTCGCCATCTGCGTGGATCGGGCCAGCGGCAAGATCGTCCACGACATCAAGCTGTGGCATGTTGAGAAGCCAGCCTGGATGCCCGACTTCAACAGTTACGCTTCCTGCACGCCGGCCATCGAAGCCGGCCGCGTGTATGTTCACTTCGGCAGCTACGGCACCGCGTGCCTGGATACGGCGACCGGCAAGATCCTCTGGCAGCGGCGCGACCTGCCGTGCAACCATCATCGCGGCCCTGCTTCCTCGCCTATCCTGTATGGCGACCTGCTGATTCTCACCTTCGATGGCTTCGACATGCAGTATCTGGTCGGCCTCGATAAGCACACCGGACAAACCATCTGGAAGACCGATCGCAACCTGAAATACAACAGCGATAACGGCGACATCAAAAAGGCCTTCAGCACGCCGACCGTGTTCTCGATCAACGGCCGCGATCTGCTTATCAGCCCCAGCGCCAGTGCCACGGTGGCCTATGATCCGCGCACTGGCCAAGAGATCTGGCGGGTTTACAGCGGCGGGATGAACGCAGCCGCGCGGCCGCTCTACGGCAATGGGCTTATCTACGCCAACTCGGCCGCAGGCGGCTTCGGCACGTTTGCCATCCGGCCCGACGGCGAAGGCGATGTGACCAGCTCGCACTTGGCTTGGAAGTTTGGGCGAACCTCGCCCAAGCGGCCTTCGCAGCTTCTGATCGACTCGCTGCTGTTCATGGTGAACGACGATGGCATCGCCGCCTGCGTGGATGCCCGCGAGGGAACCGGCATCTGGACGCATCGCTTGGGCGGCAAGTATTCGGCCTCGCCGCTGTACAACCAGGGCCGCATTTACTTCTTCGATGAGGACGGCGAGACGCGCGTGATAGAGGCCGCAGGCGAGTTCAAATTGCTGGCAACCAACAAACTCGACGCTGGCTGCATGGCTTCGCCGGCCGTTGCAGGCGATGCATTATTCGTGCGGACCAAGACGCATTTGTATCGAATTGAGACACAACAATAGGTGCAAACCAGCCACTTATGGAAATTACGTTCTCATTATGTTTAACGGTGGCCGTAGCTTACGGCCCTGACATTCAGCATAACCCAGAAACCATTCAGGGCTTTGAGCTGTTAAGCAAGACCTGCGGATTTCCCACGCAAATTGTCGCCTGCTATAGCCCCGGGCCGAAAAAAGTATGGGAAATGCATCCCCCCCGGGTATAATGCTGGCCACCCATTTTCTTCACGCCTTCTACCTTAAGCCCACCTGGTAGCATGAAGAATCTGCACGCTCCGGCCGCTTCACTGCGCGTTTGTGCTTCTTGCTTAGGCCAATCTCGGACAGCCGTCCGCGCCACCAGGGTCCTGTGGACGGTGTGGTGCTTGATGTGCTGGCTGCTGGCAATGCTGCTGGGCTTGGCAACGGCGCAAGGTGCGGAACCCGCCAAGGACGAAGCGGCCCGGCCCGCCGACAAGATCCCGGCTGAGCACTTGGAGTTCTTTGAAAAAGAAGTCCGCCCGCTGCTGGTGAAGCACTGTTACGAGTGCCACTCGGCACAGGCCAGCGAAGTGAAAGGCGGCTTGGCTCTCGATTCGCGAGCCGGCTGGATGGAAGGCGGCGACAGCGGCCCAGCCATCATCCCGGGCAATCTCGACGACAGCCCGCTGATCCAAGCCGTGCGGTACGAAACCTTTGAGATGCCGCCGCAAGGCAAGCTGCCCGCTGAGCAGATCGCCATTCTGGAAAAGTGGGTCAAGCTGGGTGCTCCCGACCCGCGTGAAGGCCAGGTTGCCCGTAAGGCTCATGCTGGCATCGACCTGCAAGCCGCACGCGAGTTTTGGGCGTTTCAACTGCCCGAGGCACACCGTCCGCCGGAAGTGAAAGACACCTCGTGGCCGTATACCGAGGTCGACGCATTCATCCTGGCCCGGCTGGAGCAAGCCGGCCTGAAGCCCGCCCCCGATGCCGACCGCCTCACCTGGTTGCGGCGGGTGACGTACGACCTGACGGGCCTGCCGCCCACGCCCGAGGAAGCCAAGGCGTTCCTGGAAGACAACTCACCGCAAGCCTTTGAGAAGGTGGTGGATCGGCTGCTGGCTTCCGAGCAGTTCGGCGTCCACTGGGGCCGCCACTGGCTCGATGTGGCCCGCTACGCCGACAGCAACGGCAGCGACTTCAACGCCACGTTCTTTAACGCCTGGCGGTACCGCAACTACGTCATTGATGCCTTCAACCGCGACAAGCCGTATGACCAGTTTGTCCGCGAGCAGATCGCCGGCGACCTGCTGCCGTACGCCAACGATGAACAGCGTGCCGAACAGTTGATCGCCACCACGTTCGTCAACATTGGTCCCAAGATGCTCAGCGAGCGGGACAAAGAGAAACTGGTCATGGACGTGGTCGACGAACAGATCGACAGCCTGGGCAAAGCCTTCCTGGGCATGACCCTCGGCTGTGCCCGCTGCCACGATCACAAGTTCGACCCGATTCCCACGGCCGATTACTACGCGTTGGCGGGCATCTTCAAGAGCACGATCACGCTCGAAGGCGAAAGCCAGCAATACGTTTCGGCCTGGAAAGAAACGCCGCTGCCGATCGCGCCCGAACATGCCGAGGCTCTGGCCGCGCACAAGCAAGTGGTCGATCAGCTCAAGGGCCAGATCGCCAAGGCCAAGCAGGAACTGAAGGGCGCCGAAGCTCGGCTGGCACAACTGCAAAGCAACAGCAACGGCGTGATGGTCGACGATGCCGACGCCAAGAAGGTCGGTCAGTGGACCGAATCGCGGTACAGCCCCAACTTCGTTGGTAAGGGCTACATTCACGATGAGCGCTCGGGCAAGGGCGAGAAGTCGGTCACGTTCACGCCCAAGCTTCCCCGGGCCGGCAAGTACGAAGTGCGTCTGGCCTACGCCGGCGGCGGCGGTCGTGACACGGCGGTGCCGGTGTTGATCCGCCACGCCGAGGGCGAAACGCTGATCAAGGTCGACCAGTCGGCCGTGCCGCCGATCGATAAGCTGTTCAAATCGCTGGGCACTTTCCAGTTCGAGGCTGGCGAGGCGGGCTCGGTCACCATCAGCACGGCAGGCACCACGGGTTATGTGATTGCCGACGCCGTGCAGTTCATCCCCGAGACTGCCATGCCCGAGGTCGCCAAGCGCGACACGCCGGAAATGGACGAAGTCCGCACCGAGGTCGACAACCTCCGCAAGGAAGTGGCCAACCTGGAAGCCAAGCTCAAGGATACGGAAAAGAACGCTCCGCCTCCGGCTCCCACGGCGATGGCCGCCCGCGAGGCTCCCAAGATTGAAGACTGCCAGATCTGCATCCGCGGCGAGATCAAGAACCGCGGTCCCAAGGTCAAACGCGGCTTCATCCAGGTGATGAGCAATGGCCCGGTCGAGATCGAGAACCCCGGCCAGAGCGGTCGCCTGGAACTAGCCAACTGGATCGCCCGGCCCGATCATCCGCTCACCGCTCGCGTGATGGTCAACCGCATCTGGCAGCACGTGTTTGGCGAGGGGCTCGTGGCCACGGTCGATAACTTCGGCCACTTGGGCGAAGCTCCCAGCCACCCGCTGCTGCTGGATACGCTGGCCGTGCAGTTCGTGGAGTCGGGCTGGTCGGTCAAGAGCATGGTCCGGCAACTGGTGCTCTCGCGCACGTACCGGCAAAGCACCCAGCACAACCCCCAGGCGATGGAGATCGATCCCGATAACCGCCTGCTGTGGCGGGCCCATCGCAAGCGGCTGCCTGCCGAATCGCTCCGCGACAGCATGCTGGCCATCTCCGGCCAACTGGACCTGAGTGCGGGCGAATCGCCCGTCCAAGGGCTGGGCTACCTGGCCATCGGCAACAACAACCAGAGCGAAAGCGGCCGCAAAACCGACATCCAGCGCCGCAGCATCTACCTGCCGATCATCCGCAACGAGTTGCCGCCGTTCCTCACGGTGTTCGACTTCGCCGATCCCGATCTGGTCACCGGCCGCCGCGCCGTGACCAATGTGCCGTCGCAGGCCCTGTTCTTGCTCAACGACCCGTTCGTGAAGCGGCAGGCCGAAGTCACCGCCGCACGGCTCATGGAACAGGTGCCGCAGCCCGAGGACGCAACCGCCGCCGCTGAAGCCAAGGCCAAGCGGATCGACACGGCGTACCAGTTGATTCTCACCCGGCCCGCTTCGGAGTACGAAGTCAGCCGCGCCGCGGCCTTCATCGATGCGGTTGCCGCTGAACAGTCGCCGCAGGAAGCGTGGCGGCAGTTTGTGCAGGCCCTGTTTGCTTCGACCGAGTTCCGCATGTTGAACTAGCCGAGTCAGCCCTGCCGCTGCTATTCCACTGCGACCGTCCCCGAAAAGCCCACTTGAGACACGGAGTCGATGCCATGCCAGAGTACATTCCCACCTCCGGCGTGTTGTCCCGCCGCCAACTGCTGAAGAACACCGCCACCGGTTTTGGATACCTGGCATTTGCAGGGCTGACCGCCGGCGCAACCGCCCAGGCTTCCACGTCGGCCCGGCTGCCGCATCACACGCCCAAGGCCAAGCGGGTGATCTTCCTGTTCATGCACGGCGGGCCGAGCCATGTCGACTTGTTCGACTACAAGCCGCAGCTTCAGAAGGACGACGGCAAGGACCTGCCCTTCAAGACCAACGCCATCATCAACGCCAAGTCCACGTTGATGAAGTCGCCGTGGAAGTTCGCCCGCCACGGCGAAAGCGGCCTGTGGGTGTCGGAGCTGCTGCCCCACTTGAGCAAGCATGTCGACGACATGTGCATCATCCGCTCGGTGCATAGCCGCGGACAGTCGCACGGCCAGGCCGTGTGCATGCTGCATACCGGTACTGACAACTTTGTGCGGCCTTCCGTCGGCGCCTGGGTATCGTATGGCCTGGGCACCGAAAACGGCAACCTGCCGGGCTTCATCTCGATCAGCCCGCCCAGCGGACACGGTGGCCCCCGCAACTACGGTGCAGCTTTCCTGCCGGCTGCGCACCAGGCGACCACCATTGGCCGCTCGGGCCGACTGGGCGATGGCCGCATCCATAACCTCAGCGGCGGCGAAAGCCTTGCCGCTCAGCGGCGGCAGTTGGACTTCCTCCAGCAGCTCAACCGCGACCACCTGGAGCAATCGGGCCACGACGAGCAGATCGAGGGCGCGATCGAATCGTTTGAGCTCGCGTTCCGCATGCAGGAAACCGCGCCCGAGGTGATGGATATCAACCGCGAGCCCAAGCACATCCACGAGATGTACGGCATCGGCAACCCCGACACCGATAACTTCGGCCGCCAGTGCCTGCTCGCCCGCCGTTTTGCCGAGGCTGGCGTGCGCTACATCCAGGTTTCGACCGGCAACGTATGGGACCAGCACGGCAATCTGAAGTCTGGTCACGAGCGCAACTGCCTCCAGACCGATCAGCCCATCGCCGCCCTGCTGGCCGACCTCAAACAGCGCGGCCTGCTCGAAGAAACCTTGGTGGTGTGGGGCGGCGAGTTCGGCCGCACCCCGATGGTGCAAGGCTCCAACGGCCGCGACCATAACCCGCAGGGCTTTACCATGTGGATGGCCGGCGGTGGCGTGAAGGGCGGCCTGGCCTACGGCAATACCGACGAATACGGCTACTTTGCCCAGGAAAACCGTGTGCACATGCACGATCTGCACGCCACGATCCTGCACCTGCTGGGGCTG
>Ga0180216_1003175_pt1 | contig 13176 bp, 17 predicted proteins | sample eDN3rd37CBELigMG_FD_128879 | JGI IMG/M metagenome (GOLD analysis project Ga0180216, IMG submission 128879) | Enriched Miracle-Growth compost microbial communities from Emeryville, California, USA - eDNA 3rd pass 37_C BE-Lig MG (version 2)... ... | reverse complement strand
CGGCTGAAATCGCCCGCGTATGCGCATGGCGCTGGCCGGTCCTGGTTCTAGGTGCCAAGCCGCTGGCCGACGCGCGAGGCCGGCATGCCGGATGTTTGGCGGTGGCCACCTGCGCCAGCACCCACGAGGCGGAGGTGTGCTGGGTGCACACGACGCCGTCGATGGTGGTTGCCTACCAGACCGCGGAGATGGACAGCGCCGTCGTGACGGTTTCCCGCACCGACGCCGCGCCGCTCGACCTCGATGCCGAGCACTTTGTCGCGGGCGGCCGCCGGATGCGCCTGCCCGACGGCGTCGATGGCCCTCATACGAAGCGGCAGCGCACCTAGACACGCCAACGCCTTTGTACAGCGTTGTACAGCCTTGTACAGACATGCATGCCACGCACGCACATAGTCGCCCGCCGGCGCACGCCTGGGCCGCGGCGGATCACATCACAGTTTCAAATTCGGTGGCCGTCGTCGAAACGCTTTCCGGCACCGGAAACCGCGCGGCCATGGGCGGCTCGGCCAGCAAAGCGGCCGGCGCCGCCGGCACGGCGGCGGCCCGCAAGCTGCCGACGCAGGCACGCCCCGACGCACTGAAGGAAGCCGCGGCGGCGGTCTCGGCGCGCCCGCCGCCGCCAGAGGCCAGCGCGCCGCCGCCAGAGGCCAGCGCGCCGCCGCCACGACCCGCCGCCGCGGCGGCGCCGCCACGGCCGCCACCGCCGGCTGGGGCTGTGCACGAGAAGGACGAGGGCCTGCTGAACAAGCTCGCGAGCCTCCAGAGCAGCGTGGAGCGGATCACGCAGACACCGTCGGGCCTCCAGCTGGTGCGGCGAGGCGCGCAAGGCCAGCCGGGCCCGCTCACACCGTCCTCACGCGCTGGGCGCTGCCCCCAAGGTCGCTGGGTGCGCGTCTAGGACGAGGACATGCGCACGTTTGCCCTGAAGCGGAAGGAGAGCTTGAAGGCGGCCGCGTCGGGCAAGCAGCCGTTCAACACGCTCGCGCCGGATCAGGTGCGGACGCGGAACCGTGGCGCCGCCCCTGGCCCCTGCGACCGGGGGACCGACCATGGCGCCCACCGTGGGAGGGTGAGGTCGCGGGCGCAGCTACGGGACCTGTTCAAGCCGGACGACCCCGAGGCGCCCGAGCCGCCGCCGGTGTCGCGGGAGAAGCTGGCCGCGCAATTCAACCTGGAGCCGGCGACGCTGGACCTGCTGCTGCGGTACTACAACGGCGTCACCATCTACACAGACAACTATGGCCAGCTCTACGGCCGGCCGAACCGGCCGCGCCGCTTTGTACAGTAGCGTCGCCGGTGGCGGGCCGTTCAAGCGTTCCACATGTGTGCATTTCAACTGTACAGAGAAGAACTTTGCAGGGTCTACCACACGAGTGCCGCTTCATTCTACGGAGCCGATGAGCTTGGTGAGCTCTGTGCGGCGGCGCCACCACGCAGGGGGACGCGTTGCGCGCGTTGATTAGCCACGCGCCATGGACGCCAAAGGGCCCGGGAAGCGGGACGGCGGCCCGTACGCTCAAACCGGACGGGCGCCACCGTCGGCTCCGGCTTGGGCTGGTTCTCCTCGTTCAGCGGGATCGTGACCAGCCCCGAGGCGTCCTCCGTCCAGCCGAGCTGCTTGATGTAGTCCGACAGCGCGGCGCCTGCGCGACGAGGGGCCAGCCCGCGGTCTGCGCGCGGATGCCGCGTCAGCGGGGGCGGCGGATGCGGCGTGTCGCGCGGGTGGGGCACCCGAGCCGCTTGCGTACCCTGCAGGTCGAACGCCTCTGCGAGCGTCGCCTTCTGGACGGTCTGGAAGGTGATCGAGACGGTCACCGAAATCGCTGGGGGCGCCCGCACAGCGCCGCCTCAAAAGTCGCTTCGCTGCCTGTCAGCGCGAGAGGTCCGGCCAGGCGGCCGCCCGCCAGGGCTGGGCCAGAGGGCCGCACCCTTCCGGATGGCGTCGTCAAAGCCCACGGCCATGCTAGAGTACGTCGTCAGCTCCTTGGCGTGCGTCCAGAACTTGGCGAACTGGGCCGTCTCCAGGTAGTCCTGCAGCTGGACCAGCAGCGGAAGCGGCTCGAACTCGAGCTGGGACGGCCGCGCGCACGCCAGGCGTCAAACGGCACGGCGGCGGATCAGCGCCCCCGTTTGGCGCGGGGCGCATGGAGGACGGCCGGCCGGCCGCTGCGCGCACCACTTGGTCGTTCAGGAGCTGCAGGTAGATGGCAAAGTCGTTGGCCGGGAGCTGCATCAGCGCCTTGATGAGGATCTTGGCGATGATGTCAATGTTGGTCTGCGCCGGGTTGAACTGGTACCTGCACGCCCGGCCGCGCCCGCCAGCGCCCGCCGCCGTGGCCCTCCCGGCTGCACAGCATAGGCCGTCAGCGCCCTCGCGCTTCCTCGGCCGGCGGCCGCGTGGGCGCTGCCTCCCCGGCCGCACGTACAGCTTCAGGAGGGCCAGGTTCGCGTCCAGGTCGTAGGAGCCGCTGGCGCACTGCGTGTCCACAAAGGCCTCCAGAATGTCGATGTTGGACGGGTTGTACCGCTCCATGCCGACCAGTTTGGCCGCAATGGCCGGGTCCGTCTCCGTCGTGGGCGCCATGCTGGCCAGTGCCTGCAGCCGCGCCCGCCCAGTCCCATCGCCCGCGGCCGCCGTGCGCCATCCTCCGCCCGTCAGCGCCCATCCTGCCACGCCATCGGCGGCGGGGGGACAGCCCCGGCCGCCCCCGCCGCTCTCGCCAGCGTCGTCGCGCCCACCGTACCGTCGCTGCCGTCCGCAGCGGGGGCGCGTCCGAGGCGGTGCGATGGGGGCGGGGCGGTGTTGGCGGGCTGGCCGGACGATGCACGTGACCACGTGATCACGTGGAGTGCAGGGTGCCGGATGCCCTGCGACCGGCATGCGGCCGGCGCAGCGCGTTTGGTATTGGTATATTGACGCTAAAGGAAACTCGAGCGCCATGCGCCACAGAATACAGGGTATTCCATCGACCAGCTGACATGCAGTCCCTTTAGGCGCGCAAATGCATTTACACAGGCCCCCCGTATGCAGCCTTTGTACACTGTCTCTATATACAGGCGAGTCACCTTGCTTGCGCTGCGTGGATTACATTAAGTGCACCTCAAACGCAAACACCGTCGGCGCGGGGTCGCGAACGTCGCGCTGCCTTGCCAGCTGCTGCAGTTTCTGCGAGATGTGGAGGACCGTGTCGTCGTCGGCCTCCGAGTCGGGTACCTCCACCAGGTGGCGCATCAGCTCAACGTGCTCTGCACACGGCTGACCCGCCGGCCCGGACCACAGCTCCAGCCACCGCAACAGCACTTTCAAAGGGATAGGCACGAAGCGAAGCCGCAGGCACGCCAAGGGCCGCGGCCGCGCGGGCGCTAGCAAGGCCGCGTGAAAGGCGGCGGCCACGTCGACCACGTGCTCGTCCGCCGCAGGCCGGCCCGACTTCGGATCCTCGCTGGTCACGTGAAAGAGTCGCTGGTTCCCCGAGAGGTCGAGCCACCGAAGGGCGACCATCGCACGCACGGCACGTCCCAGCGTCGGCAACATGTTGGCATCGAGCCCACAGTGGCGCAGCTCGAGGCAGGTGAGCTGTGCACTGTAGGCAGCATCGGGTCCGGCGAGGCGCGCTAGCACGCCGCGCCCGGTGGCCCCGAGGCCGTCCAAGCTGAGCGCCCTGGTGATCGGCCGGTCCGCACCGTCGACGTGCGCTGTCCGTCGGAGAAAAGCAGCGCCGGCGCCGGGCGGCGGCTGCCGCCACCGCCATTGGGTGGAGGCCAACTTGACGGCTTCCAGCTGCGGCAGCTGTGCGAGCTCGTCCAAAAGGAGGGCTGGGAGGGCGGCCTGATCGCCGCCCCCAGCGGCCTCCGCCAAGCCGGCCTCCGGGAGGGGGCTCAGCTCGACGTCCAGCTCGCGCAAACACCGAAACTGCCGGATGATCGGACGCAGGTAGGGATACGGGGGCACATGCTCTTGCTGCCGCCGCTGTGGATGCGCGCCCGGTGCGCTACGGGCGGCCGACACGCAGACAAAGCGAAGCCGCAGCGCGGCCATCTGACGTCCCGTCGCTGTGGCGGCCAGCGCTTCCAGGTGTGGCAAGTGCGACCATAGCGAAAGGATGCAGCGCGAGATTTCCAGGGCCGCCAACGCAGGGGCGGCCGACGCCGGCTGCGTCTCCAGGAACTGGGCATAGTTGACGAGATCGCCTAGCAAGGCGGCCAGTGGCCTGGACGAAATGGCATGAAGCGCCAGGGTGCCGAACGAAATCAACGTCTTCGTCGGCGCGTGCAGCCGGCACCGCCGTAGCAGACTGGTGACGTCAAGCGCCCTCTCCTCCGTCACCAGGAGGTCGACAATCACATGGCGCAGCGGTGCTGGCGAGGCTGGCTGCGGGGCCTCGTTGTGGGAGGCAACGTCGGCGCCCAGGAGTACCTTCAGTTCAGCCAGCTCGAGGTACGCGCCGGTGAGGTCCAACTGACGGAGCTGCGAATAGACGGCAGGATTCTGCCACACGTCCAGCAGCAGGAGCGTCGGCACCCGCGGCAGGTCCATGGCCGCGGTGGGCCCGGCCGCCCACGGGTGACCGGCATTGCAGCGCTCCGCCGACGCGGCGGCCCAGAGGTCCAGGCGGGGCGTGTAGGCTACCTGCCGCGGGAGGACGCGCCGCAGGCGAAACTCGCGCGCCGGCCATGCCTTGAACACGGCCACGAGCTCCAGCGGGCGGTTCATTTGCATCGCAGCCTGCATCACCAGCTCGAAGGCCTCAGCGGGCAGGGACTGCCGCAACTCCCGCCGACTCGCGTGGTGCGAAAAGAGCTCAGCGGCGACGATCGCCTCCGCCGCCAGCTGCGCCAGCGTCGGCACCTGGGCGTCGCGGTTGGCCGGCCCGGCGCCTTCATTGAACACCACATCCAGCCCGCCGAAGCGCGGCCGCTTTGCCGCCGCCATGCTCCCATTTTTTTCGCGCCAAAAAACTTTAATTCTGGCGAGCACGTCCACAGACGCCGCGTTACCGGTAGCCCGGGAGACGGCCGCAGAACGGGCACCGCCGCCTCTGGAGCACGTCGGGGTCGACTGAGCGTGGATCTGACGCAGCTCGGAGCCGACCGAGCGTGGAGCCGACTGGAGCACAACTGGGCCTAGGGCCGAGCGGCCAACGCCATGGCGAACCACGGCCACGACCACGGCCACGGCCACACGCACAAACGTACGTACGCCACGCTCACCGCGGCCGTGGCCCTGGCCGGGTGGACTGATGTTTGGCTGGTCGGCTGGTCGGCTGCTCGGCGACACCCGACCAGCGTACGTGAGCGGCCAGCCGATCGGCTTCGAGTGCCTGACGAGCAACGGCGAATGGGGGCCGGCACCCGTCTGCCAGCAGGTTCGGGCAGCAGCCCGCGCCCGCGGCGGAGGCCCCTGGTGAGGAGGCTCTAAGCGGGCACGCCATGTCGTAAACCTTGCGTTGAGCACCGCTGCGGCAGACCGGCCAGCCGATGCAGCTCCTGATGGGGCAGGACGGGCGGTACAGCTGCACCTGGCAGCTGGACGGCGCGCAGTACGCGTACCTGCGCGAGCTGCTCGAGACCGAGCGTACGGGCTAGAGAGTGGCGTGGCTGCGCGGCGGCACGGCCGTTGGCTCACGGAAAGCGAAGCGGCTCGACGGCCCTGCCGCGCCTCCAGGCGGCTGGAAGTGCCGCATTAGCATGGCCAACGACGAGAACAGCTACCGAATCCCGTTCATGCTGCCGGTCTGGGGCGTCGTGGAGCCGGCGCACATCCACCTCGACAACCACATCAACATGCTCTTCCACATGGAGGACGGCTGGATCATCGGCGCCACGGCCTACCCCAGTGCGTAGGCCGCCGCCGCCGCCGCCGCTAATGGACCGCCCGCTTGCTTAGCCTGCTCTGCAAGGCAGCCGCCACTTCGAATGAGTTTGCGCACACAGTGCGCGAGCGCCTCGAGCTTGCCTCGGAGACGGGCCAGCTCCACGTCCACGGCAGCGTCCGGTACGGGCGGAGGCGCCTCGGCGTCCGTGAATCGAACATCGGCGCTAACTGTCGGTCGACGCCGGCGCCGGCGCGTGGAGGGGTGGCGCGCGCAGGTGGTTCCGCTCGCACAGCTTTGAGCCGCTGAACCCGTCGACGCCCACCAACCTGTTCCTGGACAGCAGCAGCGGGCTGGGACGCTTTGTGATGAGCCACCCGGTGTGGGCCGGCGCCTTGACGGCGGCCACCACGTGCCTGTTGCTGGGCATCTTCTTCGCCATGTTCTTCCGGTGGTACCTGACGCCGCGGATCGTGCAGAGCATCCAGCCGCAGGTCGCCGCGGCACGGGCCGCGGCCGCCGGCAAGCCGTCGCCGCCGCCAAAGGCGGCCGACGATTTAGACTGACGCGAACGGTAGATTGCAGGGCATCTGTACAGGTCCACATGCCTTTGTACACAAACATACACGTTGCACACGTTGCGCAACTTCGCACACCTTGGGCAGATTGCACACCTATTGAGTGCATCTCAGCCACACTTGCCGGTAACTATCGATGCGGAAGCGGCGAAGCAGTGCTGTACTCGAGTATTAGACGATCAAAGTGATACCAGCGCAGCTGCGTGCGATGACCGTACCAGCGGTGGCGGGCGTCGGCCCCAAGGCTGGTGCGGCAGTGGCCGTGGGCCTCGGCGACTCGCCGTGAGGCACCGCGTGTGCCAGCGGCCCACTCTCCGCGGCGCCCCTCTTGGCAGCAGCGCAGAGCGCCTCGAGCTTGCTCACGCGTTCGTCCACCGCAGCCTGGCTCAGCAGTCGCTCAGGAGCCTACACAGCGCCGGTTAGCTTGGCACACTGGGAGGGTGGTGGTGCAGCTGGCACGCACCAGCTGCTCCTGGACGGTCTGCGCTAGGGCGGTCAGCCGCGTCTCGACCGTGGCGGCCGGCTCGGGGGCGGCGGCCTTCTGGGCCGCTTGCTGCTTGGCCGCCAGCTTCGCCTGCATGTCCCACCTGGCCGCTGGTGCGGGCGGCAACTCCCATGAGCGACTCCGCCTAGCATCGTCGCGCTTGGGGGCGGCGGTTGAACGGACCGCCTTGGCGCGCTCCAGCTCGCGCCGCTTGGGCTCCAGCATGAGCGCGATGAGCCCAGCAGGCACGCACGCGAAGAAGAGGTTCCACAGGTGCCACGATGGCGTGAGCCGGCGGGCCGCGCCGCGGCTGAACAGCTGCTTGAACGCCTCAGCGCTCATGGACGCGGCGGGCGGGCTAGGCCGCGGATTCGCACGACGTCGGGTGTCTTCCGCAGCTCGCCCAGCAGCTGGGTCGCGCGCCAGCGGCTTCAGCGGCCGGTCGTTCAACGGCTGCAAGCGCCCCGCTGCGGGCCGTCCGCCGTGGCAGCCGGCCGCGGCCACTAGCTGGCGTTGGCTGAGCGGCGGTGGCCGGAGTGGAAAGTGGAGGAGGCGCCATCTCTTCATCGGCGACGCATCAAAAGCGCCCAATTGCCGCGGGCGTCCACCAGCGTTCCACTCCACAACGCGCTGACACATGCACCGCACGCGGCCTGCTCTATGCACGCTGGCCTCCCGCGCCCTTGCCCTTCCTGCCGCTGGTCACGGCGCCACGTTAGGACGCAGCGCACCGGCACCGCGTACACAGACGCGTGTGTGACGGAAGAGCCAAGTCGCTTGCTCTCTCTTAACAGACGCCGGCGTGCGCCCGACGCCGCCGCGTGCAACCCGCACCGCCGCCATGCCGGTACGCCGTGCTACCGTGCAGCTTTGGCCAGCTGTGCGGCCGGCAACTGACACCCGCGGCGTAGTGGGACGGCCACACGGAGAGAGGGCCCCGCCAGACGTACGAGTTCCGCGTCAAGATGACCTGCGGCGCGTGCAGCAAGGCCGTCACCAACGCACTAACGCGGCTGGAAGGTGCGTGCCTGCGGCGGTGGGGGCCGCTAGCCGGCGTGGCCGGCCTGTACTGACGCCGAGCGTGCGCTGGCGCGCTTGGCGGGTTCGCGTGCAGGCCTGGAGAGCTTCACGGTGAACCTGGAGACGCAGCAGGTGCTGGTCACGACGAGCCTGCCGCAGGAGGCGGTGCAGCAGGCGCTCATGAAGACCGGCAAGGCGACGACCTTTGTCGGCGTCGCCCAGTAGCCGGGTGGGCGCGCCGTCCCTCGTTTCCTCCCTGTACAGCCCCTCCGGAATCGAGCCGTGCCCGCCGAAACCCCGTGCGCAGGCAGCGCGTACTGTGTCATCCGACCAAGGCACATGGTCACAGACTCACAGGCCCAAGGTACATGCATAGGGACACAGGGCTTGTTGCGGCGCTGCTCGTGAGCCGCACCAAGCGGCGCGCCCGAGTCCGCACGCTCCCTGTTGCCTCGCGCAACCTTTGCATCCGCGCCGCGTCGGGCGCGCGCCTGTGATGCCGTCAGCGCATAGCAAATATAGCAATCCAACGACTATTCAGACCAATCCATGCAGCAGCAGGCCTGCCATACGCTGCCCCGCAAGCTTGCTGGCTCTTCAGACGTTTTTTTCTAGTCCAGGAGGCTTCCAATCAAGTCCCTAATGGCTGGGGTGGGCACGGCAGCGGTGCCCCTCAAGAACCTCAGTTGTTTTTGGCTGTGGTCGATCGCTGGCGCCGCCGCGACGCCGCCGCGGACGCCGCCGCGAAGGCCGCCGCCGCCGCCGCCATGGGCGCCTTTGACGAGTACAAGCGCGACGCCGAGCAGCGCCTGCCTGGCGGCTGGACGTACATGGTACGGCGTCCCGGCGGGTGCAGGCGCTTCGCACCCACGCAGGGCAGCCGGTTAATCGGGACGGCACCGTGATGGGGATGGCGTGCGCCGCGCGCGCAGCACCACTCGCCGGCGCGCGTCTACAGCGTGACGCGCGGCGGCCAGCAGAAATGGGACTTTAAGGACGAGGGCATCCTCGTCCTCGCCCAGGACACGCGCGTGCAGACGTACTACCTCTGCCTCCTGGACCTGCCGGTGCGCCGACGGGCGGTGGACCGGTCGTTTGCGTGGCGTGGGGGGCTGACGCTGCAGCGGCCGCCCCGTGCGTTCGTGCCGATGCGCGCGCACGCGCGCGCGCGCGGCAGGGCAACGGCAGCGTGAAGTGGCAGCAGGAGCTCTACGCCGAGTTTGACAACAACCTGCGGACGCCGAGCGGGTTCTTCCACATGTTCCCCGGCGACGTACGCGGCGGCGCCTTGGCATGGCGAGGCCGTGGCCGTCCCGGCTGACGTGCCGCTGCTGTCTGGGCCAGTGGGACGGTGGCGGCGCCTGCAGAACTGCGTCTACGGCATCTGCTACACGGACGAGGCGGAGGCCAGGCTCTTCAAGGACAAGCTGAGCGGCCGGCGTACGCCGTTTGTCGATGGAGAGCCCCCAGGACGGGCGGCCCACGGCTGACTGGTTGCGTGCACGGCGCGCGCGTTCGCGTTGTGTTGCGGGTTGCAGCGCAACTGCGCAGTGCGGCGCCGCTGCCGCCGCGCCCGGCCGCCGCCGCGCCGGCGCCCGCGCCGGCGGCGCTGTCGGTGTCCTCGTCGTCCAAGTCCAAGGACAAGAAGAAAGACAAGAAGAAGGGCACCGTCAAGATCTCTCGGGACGACATTGGCGGCCCGACCAACTTTGTGTACGCGCCGCCGGCCATCCTGCGGCGTGTGCGGGCCGGCTCTCACGCGCTAACCGAAGTGCTACTTACCTCCCCTGCGTCCTTTCAATTTAGGCACGTCGCGCACGCCGGTCTGGACAAGGAGACTGGCGAGTTTGTGTTCCCGCCCGAGTTCATTGAGGCAATGAAGAAGATTAACCTGACGCAGGTGCGAGGGCGACAGCCTGTGCGCGACGTCCGTCCTTGACGCCGGGGTCTAACGCTTGTCGCTGTACAGCGCGGTTGTGTCCCGCTGCGGCGGCCGCTCGCCTAGGACGATCTGAAGAACCCCGAGACGTTCGCGGTGGTGAAGGGCGTCTACGACAACTTCCAGCAGAAGAAGCGCGCGCCGCCGCCGCCGCCGCAAGCGCAGCGTACGGCGCCCGCCGGCCCCACCGGCCCGGGCCGCGGCTCTACCTGGTGCTGACGAACCGCCGCACGCGCCATATCGTTCCCGTTACGGTGCTCCAGGGGCCCCGCCGCCGCCGCCTTCCGCCTCGCGGCCCGCGCCGGCCCCGCCGAGCGTCGCGCGGCCGGCGCCGCCACCTCCCGGCGGTGGTCGTGCGCCGCCGCCGCCCCCTTCGCGCGGGGCGCCCCCGCCCCCGCCGTCGCGGGGCGCGCCGCCGCCGCCGCCGCCGTCGGCACCCGCGGCCGCCGCGGCGCCGCCGACCCCAGCTCGTGGCCCGCCGCCGGCACAGCCGCCGCGGCGTGCCGCGCCGCCGCCGGCGCCGCCGAGCCGAGGCCCGCCGCCGGCCGCGCCCTCGGGCGGTGCGCCGCCCCCGCCGCCCCCGCCGCCGCCGCCGCCGGGGCCGGGTCCCGCGGGCCCGAGCCGCGCGCCGGAGCCCGAGCCGGAGCCCGAGGAGCCGGCCGCCCCGAGCGGCGGCGCGGCCCCGCCGCCGCCGCCGCCGCCACCGCCGCCGCCGCCACCCATGGGCGGCGACGACGACTCGGCGCCGTCGCCGGCGCGCATCGGCGGCCTGGACCTCAGCAGCGTCAAGCTCAAGACCGCCGCGCCCAAGGCCGACACGCCGCCGCCCGCCGCGGGCGGCCGCGACGACCTGCTGGCCCAGATTCGCAACCGCGACCAGCTGCAGCTGCGCAAGGTACGGGAGGGGCGAGCGGCGCTCGCCGCCTCCGTGCGTCTAGCGTGGGCTCACCGGGCGGTGGCGGCCGGGCGACGTCGGTGCTTGCGTCGCCACAGGTCGCCGACATCAAGAAGGAGCCGGAGCCGGAGCCCGACGAAGCCGACGACATTGCAGGCGCGCTGATGCGGGCGCTGGCCGGCCGCGCCAAGAAGGTCGTCATCGATTCCGGTGCGTGCAGGCGGGCGCCTGCGCGGTTGGTGTGGCTCGCCTCTGCAGCGGCGCTGACGGGCGGGCGGGGCCGCCAGTCTGAGCGCGTTGAGCGGGCTGCTGCAGACGAGGAGGAGGACGACGACGCCGGCGACGACTGGGAGTAGAGCGGAGGCGGCGTCGGCGCGCACCCGCCCAGCGAGCGTCCACGCGGGCCGTGGCGCGCACGCGGGGTGTGGGTGCACGTTGCGTGCGTGGTCGAGACTATGTGTTGGCTGTGGTGACCTGTACACGTCTACGATCTTCGTACAACTATGTTACATCTTACGCGCTCTTTGGCTGCCGCGGCCGGTCGGCGAGATCGTACTGCTCAAAGTACTCGGCGACGATGGTGATGATCACGTTGAGCGAGGACAGCCGCGGGTCCGCCGGGTCGCCGAGCGCGGCGCGCAGCCGGGCGGCGCGGCGCGCCAGGGTGCGCAGCACGTCGGTCGCATCGGCCGTGAGCAGGCGGTCCAGGTGCACCAGCAGCGCAAAGATCCACTGCGCCTGCCGCGGCCGCAGGTCGGCCACGTCGCACTCGAGCCACGCCGCGTGCCACCGCAGCAGCTGCAGCGTGGCCGGCTGGTTCAGCCGCGCGAGCGTGGACAGCAGCGGGCCCGCCGACGTCGTGTCCCAGCTGGCCGCGTCCCACCCGGCTGCGCCCTCCTCCAGCGGGCCCACGCACAGCCGGCGCCACGCTCTGTCGACCGCAGCCCCCACCAGTGAATCGATAGTTCGCGCTAAGCCGGTGCGCAGACCGTGCTCACGTCCGCATGCCACGCGCATACGCTTCGTCCTTCATGGACGGCAGGGCCACGGCTTTCTCCGACGGCTTGCCTCCCAGCTTTTGGTGGTGCACCGCCGCCGCCTGCTGTGCCGCCACCAAGGCCACGCGCCGCGGCTGAGTGTGAGACGCCCGAGGAAACGCCACTCTCCTCTCCGCCGCCGGGCGTCGGTACCTGCCGCAGGCTCGCAAAGGACGCGACAAAGGCGTCGATCCACTCGCTGCTGGGCGCGAGCCCCGGTGGCGCCGCGGGCCGTTCGGCAATGGCGGGGATCCGCGCCGACGGCGGCCGGTGCAGCGGCGTCGGCGCGGCGGCCGCTGCCGCCGCTGCCGCCGCCGGCCGCTTGGTCACGACGTCCGGCCGCGCGGCCGCCTCCGCGCTGCCCCAGCGTGCCCGCACAAGGCCGGAGCGTGCACGGAAGATTAGCCAATGCGCTTGACCCTCTTTGTCGCCCGCCGTGGGGTTCGTGACCCACCGGACGCGGCGCAGGTACTCCTCTGCGGTGGCGGGCGGCCCTTCGGCCCAGAGGTCGGCCTCGGTGAGCGGCCGCTTGGGCGGCGGGCCCAGCGCGACGGGGAGGGCGCGGGGCATGAGCTCGTCGTCCCAGTCGTTGGCGTCGTGGCTGCCGCCTCCCCGGCCGCTGCCGGGGTCGCCGTCGGGCCGCTGCCGTCGCCGTCGGTGCGCCATCGCCGCTGCGGACACGGCGCCGCCCCTCACATCGCTCCATAGGACCGACTGGCGGGTGCGACTGGCGCCCCGACGGACGGACACGCAACCGTCCGCGTCGGTTCACTTTGAATTTTCAGCCCAGCGATCCGTTGTCTCGTGGTGTCGGCACGATGGCCGAGCGGTCTAAGGCGCCAGTTTCAGGTACTGGTCCGAAAGGGCGCGAGTTCGAATCTCGCTCGTGTCACATTCTTTTTTGCACTTTTTGGTGGTGGCACAGCGTGCGCAGGCCGCGCGCGGCGATGCCTCTGCGCTACGCCTTTGCGAGCTGCGCGCTGCGGCGCTGTAGCCCACCAAGGTGGACACTAGAAGACCCAATGACAACAGGATACCGGCCTGGAGAACGCGTTCTCGTCCCACGCAGACCGACATTCTGGTGCATGACGCCGCTGACGCCAATAGGCGACGTTACCGCCGTTAGCGCCGTGCTGCGTGGGCATCCACCCCCACATACGCATAGCACACGCTTGTGCGCGTCGGCAAGCGCATCCTTCCTGCCTTGCCGTGTTTTGCGGTGTCCGGCACGGCATGCGTGGAGCATGGCGAGCATGGCTAGTAACCGTACGGCTGGAAATTATTCGCCACTAGCACGCACTAATCTCGGTTGTTCGAGCTTATCCTGTGTATGTGACTGCAGCGATGCCGCGTGTGTAATGTGGCGCCTATTGCTGAGTATTGCCGACGTGCGCAGTTGCTCGTAGT
>Ga0180216_1003174_pt1 | contig 13182 bp, 6 predicted proteins | sample eDN3rd37CBELigMG_FD_128879 | JGI IMG/M metagenome (GOLD analysis project Ga0180216, IMG submission 128879) | Enriched Miracle-Growth compost microbial communities from Emeryville, California, USA - eDNA 3rd pass 37_C BE-Lig MG (version 2)... ... | reverse complement strand
GCCGAGGACGAGCACCGACGCCAAGATCCCCGCCTCGACGCCGGGCAGGCCGACCCCCGCCAGGCCGAGGGCACCGCCGACGATCATCGTGCCCACGAAGGCCGCGGGCAAAAGCCACATCGCCTTTCCTCCACGCTGTCCCGCCCACACGCCGACCGCGACCATCGCCAGGAGGTGATCCCAGCCGGAGAGGGGATGGAGGAAGCCGTGCCCGAAGCCGTGGCCCGCTCCATGACCCGGGTGTGCGAACGCGATCTGCGGCGCGAGCGCGACGAGGAGCAGGACGCCGAGCCGCGTTGCGGGAAAACCTCTTCGTTCTCGATGGGACATCTTCGCCTCCTCTCCTTTGGCGATGGGGCCGCGGTGGATCGAATGGGTGCTCACGGTGGCATGGTTGCACGCTCCCGGCAACCGACGGCGGCGGAGTCCTGCGCGGGCTCGCCGGCCCAAGTTAGGGGGCCTCGTCATCGAGGACCACCGGCCGAACGGGGGCAAGCGTCTCCTCTCCGACGTCGAGCGAATCCCGAGCGGCTGCGGCTCAGCGGAGCTTCTCGAGCTCCAAGAGTCCTTTCTGGGCGCGAAAAACCTCCCGACCCGACTGCTGCACCTCGGGAAGTCGTCCGTTCACGATGAGGGCCGCCTCGTGGGCCATCCGCGCCTTCTGGTACTCCCCCCGGGCGCGGAAGATCTCTCCCTGGAGGTTCAGCACGCGCGCTTTCCGGGGGCCGTAGACCTTCTCGAGCGCGCGATTGCAGGCCGCCAGGGCTTCGTCCAGGCGACCCAGCCGGAGATAGACCTCGGCCAGGCGAGCGGGCGGGTTGTAGTCGTCGGGGTCGGCGTGCTCCGAGGCGAGCAGGGCGTCGAGCACGCGCTCCGGCATATTCAGCTGCCTGGCCGCGAAGAGGCGATGGCTGTCGAAGATGGCTCGCACACTCGCGTCGTTGGTTCTCGCCGCCTCCTGCTCGAGAAATTCGAGCCACTCCCGAGTCGTTTCCTTCGCCTCCTCGTGATCGCCGAGCAGGTGGAGGCCGTACACGAGCGTGTCGTAGAGGTCGGAGCGGTCGTCCGCGCTCATCTCGATTTCCTTGGCGTCGATGGCCTCGCGGACGAAGGCCTTCATCGTTCGGGCGGCCGTTGCGCGTGGCCCCGCCCGTTCGACCGCGCAGCGAAGGCCGAGGTCCGCCACCTTGGCCCAGGAAGCCGATCGGGCCAGCTTCGAGATCTCCCGCAGGGCCGTCTTTTCGCAGGCTTCGAAGTCCCCGACCCCGAACCGCTGTGCGGCGAGAAGGCCCAGCACGGCACGGGGGCGGCTCGGCCAGTCCTCCCCCGCCTCGGAAAGCGCCTCCTCGAACTTCGCCACGGCCTTTTCGAACTCACCTTCCGCGTGCAGCCGGTCCGCCTCGGCGAGCAGGGCGTCCGGCCTCGGCGCCTCCGCGGCCGCGGCACGCAGCGCGTCGCCCAGCAGGCCCAGAAGCTCGTCCACCGTGAGCGAGCCGAGGGAGCGGGCCAACGGCCGCTCGCTCTCCGGATCCAGGATCGTGAAGGTGGGCCAGACCGTCTGCGGAAACTTCTGGAGGAACGCGACGCTCTCCTCCTTTTCCGTGTTCAACGACAGCCAGACGAAGCGATCGGCCATCGGCCGAAGACGAGGGTCCGGGAAGACCGTTCGCTCCATGGAGAGACAGCTGTGGCACCAGGGCGCCCAGGCATCGACGAAGAGGGGGAGCTTGCGCTCCCGCGCGAGGGCGAGCGCGCGGTCGTAGTCGTCGCGAATGAAGGGGAGGCCGCCTTCGGCGGTCGAGTCGGGCGGTTCGGTCGCGCGGGCCGCTACGGGCTCTGCCTCCTTTCCGCAGCGGCATGCGCCCGAGGCGAGGACGAGCACGAGAGCGAGGAGTCTGACGAGCATGGGGCCATTCTAGTCGGCGGTTGTGGCGGAGGACACGACGTGCGGCTACAACTCCCGCCGGCCGAGAGTGAGATGAGCGTGCATCCCCGTCTACGAATCGACTCCATCGCCCACGGCGGCGAAGGCGTGGGCACCCTTCCCACGGGAAAGCGGGCCTTCGTCCCCCTGACGGCTCCCGGCGATCTCGTGGAGGTGGAGATCACCGAGCGCCGTCCTCGCTTCGAGCGTGGGCGCGCGCTCCGCGTCCTCGAGCCCGGTCCGGAGCGGGTACGGCCTCGCTGCCGGCACGCCGAGGCGTGCGGGGGATGCCAGCTCCAGCACCTCTCGGCCGAGGGCCAGATCCGCGCCAAGGAGAGGACCTTCTACGACGCGCTCGAGCGGTTGGGCGGGATCTCCCGGAAGACGATCCCCGAGGCGAAGCCCATCCTCCATTCACCCGGACCCTTCCGCTACCGGATCCGCTGCCGCCTCCACGCGGCGGACGGCGAACTCGGTTACCTGCGACGGGGCTCGCGGGATCTCGTGCCGATCGAGGAATGCCACCTCCTCGAGGAGGAGCTCGAGGCGCTGGTCTTGGCGGTCCGGGATCACCTCCGGCGGGACCCGATCCGCCACCTGGCCGCGGTGGAGTTTTGCGTCGGAGCGGACGGTGCGGGCGCGATCGCCCTCGAGCCCGAGCGAGGCGCCCCCTCCGCATGGGGTCGAAAAGCCGAGGATCTGCTGCGGCTCCCCGGCCTTCGCGGCGTGGTCGTGCTTCCGGCAAGAAAAGGGAGACATCCGATCGTCTTGGGAGATCCGGTGGTGGAGCGGCGGGCGCCGCTCGCCCCCGGCGTGTCTCTCTTTTTGCGACCCGACGCCTTCGCGCAGGCCAACGCCTCGGCCAACGAGCTCCTCGTGCGCGACGCCCTGGACGAGCTGGCTCTCGGCGAGGGAATGGAGGTCCTCGAACTTTTCAGCGGCGCCGGCAACTTCAGCTTCGCCATGGCGGCGAGGGGAGCGCGGGTGACCGCCGTCGAGTCGGACGAGGTCGCCTCCGCCCTCGCCCGACGCGCGACCCTCGGGAGCCGGCTCGGAGATCGCATTCGGTTCCTGGAGGCGGATGCCCGCCGCGCGATCGAGCGTCTGGCTCGGGAGGGCCGAAGCTTCGATCGCATCCTCCTCGACCCACCGCGAGCGGGAGCGAAGGAGGTGCTGGAGGGAATCGCCGAGGTCGCGCCCTCGCGGATCGTCTACGTGAGCTGCGACCCGGCCACCCTCGCCCGTGATCTCCGCGTGTTGGTGGACGCCGGATACCGTCTCGTCTCCGTCCGACCGATCGACATGTTTCCCCAGACCTTTCACCTGGAGGGCGTGGTCCGCTTGGAACGGGCCTGAGTGGTGCGCTCCCGAAGGGGGGCTCCCACCGGTCCATTCCCCTCCCGATGCACATGGCGATACACCCATCGCCAAACCGGGAGGAAACATGCTGGTCGCATCGATCGTCCTCTTCGTCGTCGCCGCCCTCGGTGGCTTCGTCCTGTTTCGAAAACACACGCAGGGGCAGCTCATCCCGAAACCGCTGATGGGCGTCCACGCCGCGGCCGCGGTGACGGGCTTCGTCTTGCTGGTCATCGCGGCGTTCGCCTGATGCGGAGGCTGCGGCTCTTCGGGCATCCCCTCCACCCCGCTACGGTGCATTTCCCGATCGGCCTTCTCGCCGGCGCGACGGTGGTCGACGTCCTCGCCGCGCTCGGCCTCTACGCTGCCTCGCTTTGGTTCCGACACGACACCGAAAGCGCCGCTCTCGTGCTCGCGACGAGCCTGGGTGGGGCCGCCGTCCTCCTCCTCGCCGGCTGGTTCGGTGGGCAGCTCGTCTACCGGTATCGGCAAGGGGTCGAAAGCTCCGAAATCGGTCATGTCGGCCGAAAAACCCAGTAGTTACCGCGTTTTACAAATAGTATCTTGCGCTTCGAACGCGAGTGCGTGTAGCGTGCGCGGCCCGAAGCCAACGGGGGTGATTCACCAGGAAGTATTTTGGGGTGTCGAGTTCCCGGTGAAAGTGTAGGGCGGGTGGTACCGATGAGGGAGGGCAAATAGCTTCATGCGATCTCTAACGCTCGTGCTGGCCATTGGCCTGATCGCGGCTTGCGGCGATCTCTCCGAGTACGAAACACCGGCACCGGACTGCGCCGTGAAAGGGGAGGAGGGTTGTCCCTGCGCCCCGAAGAATACGTGTCGCCAGAAGGAGGGAGGCCCACGCCTCGCCTGCGTGGAAGGCGTCTGCGAGGCCGTCCTGTGCAACGAAGACAACCCGGGTGAGGTCGGATGCCTCTGCGCCGATGGAAAGCCCTGTGCAGAGGGAAGGGTTTGCGTCCGGGGCGTCTGTGAGGTCGACACGGGACAGACCCTGCGCCCGCCCGCGGATCCGAAGTGCTACACGCCCTGCAGCGGGGACTATGTCGCACCCGACGGGACGGTGATCCGTTGCGACCGGGACGGCCTGATGCCCGGTTGCTTCGACGGCAAGATCTGCCGCAACGGTAGCTGCATCCTGCCCCGGGGCAAGGTGCCGACCGGTGCCTCCAGTCTCGAGCAGTCGGTGACCGAAGGGTGCTCCTTCGATCACGAGTGTCCGGACTTCCAGTCGTGCATCGACGGCGCCTGCTATTCGGATTGCGAGTCGGACGCGGACTGCAATGGCTCGCGCGTCTGCCATCGCAAGGCGTGCCGAAACCCCTGCTCGCCCTCCGACACCGACACCTGCGAGGCGGGCACCGCCTGCGTCACCGTCGACGGTTCGCAGGGCTTCTGCATGCCGGTGGCACCCTCGGATGGCTCGACGCCTCCGCCCGCCGACGGTGAGTTCCAGCTCGATCGCACGGTCGTCGAATTCGACGCTCGGACGACGACGGGAAGCTTCTCCATCACCCACACCAGCGCGCAGGTCCAGCGCTTCGTGGTCCGCAAGCTCGTGCACCGAGAGTACGGCTCCAAGGGCCCCGTCCGGATCGAAGAAAACCCCTTGCACTGGTTGACGATGCAGGCGGGTGAGGGGGAGGCGGTCACCGGGCCGGAGCTGGTCGTCGACGTCGAGCCCGAAGGTCAGGTCGAGATCCACTTGAGCGACGCGGACAATTCCGCGCTCGACCGATGGAGTGGCGAACTCGAGGTCTGGAACGAGGAGATGGGCTCTCGCGTCCTCGACCTCTCCTTCGCGCGCAGCCCGGAGGGTCGGTGGATCGGCTCCATGTACTACTTCGGGAACTTCCCGGACGCCGGCCTGGAGGACTGGATCGCCAACAAGGATAGCGACGCCCTGCTGCGCGCCGTCGGCAACGCCTTCATCCGCCGCTGGGGTGCGCTGCGAAACCGGCGCATCAGCCTCGACGAATTCGAGGCTGCGGTCACGGCGATGAAGACGGAGAGCTGGAAGTGGGAGTCCGTCCGCGAGCGCTGCCCGCGGCTCGGAGCGCCGGACCCGAACGTCGGCTGCTACCTCTACGACAACGGCGACGGCATCGCCATCTTCTCGGACTTCCTCCAGGACAACCCCATCCCCACCGGCGTGGTGGAGCTCCCCATGGCGCTCAACATGCGGAGCACCGGGGAGGCGCACGAGTGGGGCGGTCGCATCGTCACCTCGGAGACCCTGCACTACGCCGGGGATCCCAAGGTGGAGATCCGCTTCGCCGACGACCCGGCGTCCTGTGCGACGTCGATCGGCACGAGCTGCATCACGCCCCTGCAGTCCTTGGATGCGGAGATCCTGGTCGGCGGGCGGTACGTCGTGGATGCATCCTCGTCGCAGTGTGCTCCCGATTTCGAAGCCGTCCGCATCCCCTGGCTCCTGCCGGGATTCGACAGGGGCACCCGGTTCGATTCCAAGCTCAACCGAAACGTGCGCGTCGAGTGCCGCGACACCCTCCTTCCCTACGGCAAGGAGGAAAAGGCGCTGAACCTCAGCATGGCGTCCTCGAATCCGATCCCGGATGGCGCCACCCGGCGTCGCCGCTTGGAGTTGGTCGACGGCGCGATGATCGATCAGCGGACCCTCTTCATCATTTTCCGGGAGGTCGTGCCGTCCTTCCTCAGCCCCAACGACCCCGAGGAGTTCAGCTCCTACGGCTACATGGTGCTCGAGCGCGAGCGGGGCGCGGTCCTCACCCCCGACGAGTACGAGGCGAATCACGTCCGAGACAATCGGCCGCCCCCGGAACTCCCTGCGCCGGGTTGTTCGGAGGACCTTCTGCTCGACGTTATGACGCGGCTGGGTATCCCCCCGAAGGCATCGGACCCGGTCGAGGAATGGCTCAACGGAGGAAACGTCTCCGCGGTCGCAACGGCGGTGGTCTGGGGCATCACGCAGGATGCGAACGGGACGTTGCCGATCCTCGACGACAGCAGCCCCGAGAGGGTCCACTACCTCTGCGTGGACACCGGCTACTTCAACGACGGCCCCGACGGTTCGGCTCCCTGTCCGCCGGGGAGCCGGGTCGAGTACTTCGCGAGCACGCTGTCGGATTCCGAGATCCGCGGACAGGCGTGCCAGACGCAAAGCGGGATCTGCAACGCCGGGGAACCCTGCGAGTTCGACATCGCCAAATTCGACGGTTGTTGGTCGACGGGAACGTGCAGCCCAAATGAGGTCGCCCTCTTCGACCTGAAGATCGCCTCCGGCTGCAAGGTGGGGGAGCCGTGTCCGAAGAAGGGCACGTGCGGTGCCACGCTCGAAACCTGGAAGGCGCAGCGCAAGGTGAACACCGACCTGGTGTGGCACTGCGAGGATCCGGACCGGCAGAGCTGCGACGACAATCGGTACGACCTGCGGGAGGGGAAGATCTTCTACTCGGCGGATTCCACGTCTTCGGGTTCGCGCACGATCCTTCGCTCGCTGGATAGCGAGATCATGGATGCGTTCCGCTACAAGACGCGGTTCCGGACGCGGGCGGGTCGGAGCATCGGCTTCGCGCCCGAGGTCTGCATCGGAGATGCGGTTCCCTACTGCTACGACCCCGAGGCGATCGAGGCGATCGCCGAGCGCATCGATTGCGCCGTCCACATCTACACCAACCATTGGAACGACTTGGGCTCGAGCCTCCGGGGGCGACTCAAGAAATTCCTGAGCTGGACCTTCGCCTACGAGGAGGAGCTGGTGCCGGGGCTCGCGGCGCCGGTGGTGCACGACGGCTTCGAGCGCCTCAATTCCGAACTCCTGATCATGCTCGGAGACGAGTCGTTCACCGCCGCCTTCTCTTCGCGCTTCGACCTGGCGGGACAGAAGCTCGCCGACTTCCAGGGGAGCCTCTTCGAGCCCAACGGGATCGACCTATCCGGTGGCGCGGGCTTCGAGATGTACAGCCTCTACCAGGCCGTGCAGTACTACCAGTACGCCCTCGACCGCTTTTATCGGCAGGCGGAAGCCATCTGGGCCTCCCTGAGCGTCTTTTCCGCTGGAGAGGGTTTCATCACCCAGGCCACGGCGACCTCCTACTTCGATCGCCTGATCCGCGCCTCGGCCCAGAAGACCCGGGCCTGGAGCGAGATCGCCAAGAAATACCAGAGCTTCAACCGTCCCGACCTCGCGCGGCTGGTGATCGAGCGCGCCTATGCCCAGGCGTACATGGAGTCCTTCGTCCTGGCGCAGATGATGCGCCGGGTGAGTGCCTTCGCCGTCGTCTCCGCCGCCGAGGCGGCGCAGATCACCAAGGCGATCGAACTCGGGCAGACGACGTACCGCATGGCGCTCCTCGACATGCGAAACGTCTACAAGGACATCAGCGACGCCCAGTCCTTCTACGGGATCCCGCCCGACTATATCCCCTTCCCGGCGCTCGACCCGTCCGACACCAACGCCTTCGAGAAGGTGATGGCTCGAGCGAGAGAGCTCGCCCGCGTGGCCGCCGAAAAGGAGGAGCGCGCCCTCGAGGAATCGCGATCCTTCGACACCGATTCGGCGCTCTTCCAGGCCGAGCTCGGTCGCATCCGGGGCGAATCGGAGGGCCGGCTCGCCGAGATCTGCGGCACCTTCCCGGCGAAGGTCGACGGCGCGGAAACCCTTGTGCCCGCCATTCCGAAGTACGCCCACCTCGCTCCCGAGACTCGCGTATTGGGCGATCCCTGCGGCATGGTCGGAAACGGCGAGCTTCATGACGCCATGGTCGAGATCGATAAGATTCGTCTCGATTTCGAAGCCATCCGCCAATCCCACCGCAATCTGATGGCGGCGGCCGCGGACGCCGAAGCGCGCGCTCGGCAGCAGTGCGCGCGGATCCGGTCCTTCGCCGATTTCATCTTCGAAGCGGATACGCAGATCATGAGGTGGAACGACGGCATCCGTTCGCTCAACCTCATCATCGATACCACCGCCGATCTGCTCGACGGCTTCGCCACCATCATGCAGGTGAGCAACTGCGAGATGTTCGGCTGCGCCAAGAGCGCCACGTCGGCCACGATCTTCGGCGTGCTCTGGGGCATCAACTCGGGGCTGACCTTGGCCAACCGAGGGATCATCGTCGGGCTCGAGCACCACATCGAGGCGCTGGAGCGCGCCAAGGTGAAGGCCGAGATCCTCCAGGAGTGCACGTCCCTGCAGATCGATACGGCCTACGAGGTGCGTGCGCTGATGCGCGAGGCCAAGGTCCTGGAACTGGAGGTGGCGAAGGTCCAGCTCGACCTCAAGCTCGCCGTCTCCCAGGTGCAGCGCCTGCGCAACGAAGCGCTCAGCACCATGGCGGGCCAGGCCGAGAACGAGGAGATGGCCATCAACATCGAGGCCGCCCGCAACGATCCGAACGTCCGCATCTATCGAAACGACACCATCGCCGCCGCGGACCGCACCTTCCACGAGACCTTGAAGGAGGCCTACCGCGCGACGAAGGTCTACGAGTACTACACGAGCCAGAGCTACGCGGCGCTCGAGAAACTCTTCCTCACGCGCATGGTCTCCTACGGCGACTTCACGCTGGAGTCCTATCTGGACGAGCTGGAGCGATCCTTCTGGGAGTTCCAGGAGCAGTACGGGAATCCCGACATGCGCGTGGCGATCCTCTCGCTCCGCGACGACATCTTCCGGATCCCTCGGCTGGACGGCGACGGCCTCGCGATCAGCGAACAGGATCGCAGCCGCATGTTCCGAGAGCGCCTCCAGGATGATCAGCTCCTGGACGGGCGGGGTTACATCGTCATCCCCTTCCGAACCTACGTCGAGGATCTCTCGCCGCTCACGCGCAACCACAAGGTTCGCTACGTGGAGGCGGAGATCATCGGCGACCGGACGGGGGATTCGCTCGGCAGGGTGTATTTGACCCAGAAAGGAACGGGCGTCGTGCGCACGGTGTCGGGCAGCACGAACTACTACGCCTTCCCCGTGCGGACCGCGGTGATCAATCCTTTCTTCAACGGGGTCCGGCCCCTCGACCTCGAGGTCTACCGGAACGAGCGGCTGCGCGATCGTCCCTACGTGAACACCGCGTGGGAGCTGGTCTTCAACCGCAAGGACGAGCGGGTCAACCAGGACATCGATCTCGCCTCGCTGACCGACGTGCGGCTGTACGTCTATTACACCGACTTCACGGAGTTGTGAGATGCGGATGCGAACTGCAGTCCTTTGCTTGTCCGCTGCCATTGCAGCAGTCTCGGTCGTGGCCTGCGGTGAAGAGCCGCCTCCGGCCGTGAAAGAATGTGAGGAAGGCTTGGTTTGGGGAGAGGACGGCTCGTGCCAGGTCCCCTCACCGAACTGTGACCCCGGAGCGCCGGGCAGCATCGCCGCCGAATGCGCGGCGCGGAACCGGACCTGTTTCGAGGACGGGCTGGGGGAGCCGCTCTGCGGCACCTGCATCCCGGGCTTCGTGGAGGAGCAGGGCAACTGCCGTCCGGTCCTCTCTTGTGAGGCCTTGGATTGCGAGGAGCAGGGGCGGACGTGCGTCGAGACCGACGGCCTCCGTGACGCCTTCTGCGGTGAATGCCTCCGAGGGGAGATGGGGGTCGAAGGCCGCTGCGTGCGCCGAACCTGCGATCCTTTCGCCGAGGAGGGGAGCATCGCGGCGGAGTGCGCGGCGGCGAGCCGCCACTGCATCGAGGGGGAGGAGGAGGCGAGCTGCGGCGGATGTTATCCGGGCTTCGTGGAGAGCCGGGGCGTCTGCCGCGCCGTCCGCACGTGCGCTGAGCTTCGCTGCACCGAGGGAGAGCGGAGCTGCACCCCGGCCAAGGCGAACGCCGATGCGGAGTGCGGGCCCTGCCGCGCGGGCTTCGTCGAGAGCGGCGGCCTGTGCCACCGCATGTTGGGGATGACGTGCGACGACGGCGCGGACAACAGCCTGCTCGCCGCCTGCACGGCGGAAAACCGCCACTGCGAGATGGGCGACGACGGCGCCGAGTGCGGTGGTTGCATGGACGGCTTCGTCCTCGATCCCGAGTCCAACCGCTGCGTCCCCTTCGTGGGATGCGGTGAGGTGGATTGCGCCTCGGAGCACCGCGCCTGCGCCGAGATTCCGCTGGCCACCTGTACCGAATGCCTGGACGGCTTCGTCGAGGATCCCGCGACCGGGAAATGTCGACCCGTCCGCACCTGCGACGAGATTCGGTGCGGAGCGCAGGAGCAGTGCCGCGAGGCGACCGCGCAAAGCGACGCCTTCTGCCATCCGGCGTGCGGCCCGAACGAAAGCTGGGCCGGAAACCGCTGCACCACCTGCCCGCCGTGCGACGGCGAGGGCGAGGACGGTGTGTACCCGGAGCTGACGACCGCGGGGAGCTGCATCTGCCAGACCCGGCCCGGATACTTCTATTCCACGGCGGGTGACGTCGGCACGTTCCCCTGCGATGCGGACGGCGACGGCTGGGTGCGGGAGAGCGCCCGTCGCGCCATCGAATCGACCGACCCGGCGCTCGTCGCGAACGCGCGCTGCGACCTTCACTGGATCGACCGTGTTCTTCTGGTCAACGAGGCGGGACAGCAGAAGGAGATCGCGCTCCAGGAGCCGCTCGCCCTTTACGAGACCGATCGGAACGACGACCAGGCGATCCTCAGCGTGCAGTGGAAGTCCAAGGGGCTGCGGGGCCATCGCGCGGACGGCAACCTGGTCTCCGCGCGGGAGCTGAACCGCTTCACCAAGCTCTGCCACGACCCGCGGACGGACTACAACGACAACGGCGTCCCGGACGTCTCGGAGTGGAGCGGACACGTCCCCGGGCCCGCCATGCGTCCGGAGCAGGCGCCCTTCAACGAGTTCAGCTACTTCGTGGAGCTGGCGACGGGGCATTACGAGCCTCCGACCGCCGGAGGGACGCACGGCCGGTGGGTGATCCGTGAGCGCCAGCGCGCGGAGACGGCGGAGGCCGAGAGCCGCCTCCCCATCGGCTACGGCCCGTCCGACGGAGACTACTGGAGACAGTGCGAGCTCTGGCCCGATCCTCGCTTCGGGAAGGTCGAGGCTCCGGTGGGGATGGACTTCGCGCGCTACTCGGATTGGAGAAGCCCCGTCTTCACGGGGATGAACCTCCACAGCCAGTTCAAGTGCCTCGTCCTTCGCGACGAGCCGCGGGACGGCGCGGTGGAGGAGATGACGCCGGGCGAGGCGATCTCCAAGGGATTCGTCTTCAACCGCTGTACGTCGAGGGACGGGAGCGGGACGGAGCCAGAGGTCGACTGCGCCCTCGTCGACGCGAGCGCGCTCCAGCCGGGCGAGGTCCTGTGGGGGGCCGTTCCCTATCAGGACTACGGACCGACGCCGTTCGCCCACGTGGGCGATGGGGATCCGACGGAGGGCTACGCCGGAGGCTGCATCAACGCCTGCACCCGGGCGCTTTTCGAGCACCCCAAATGCGCCGACTTCTACGCCATCAATCCCCTCGCGATCTCCTGTGACCGCGACGTGAACGACTTCGGGAAGTTCCTCGGCTGCGACAAGTGGGAGGTCTGCGACGGCCAGGACAACACCGGCGAGGGGCTGGTGGACGAGGGAAATCCGGGCGGTGGTTTGTATTGCGACGTCCCCGGCCAGACCGGGATCTGTCTCGCCGGAACGACCAATTGCCGCGATGGCGAGATCGTTTGCGACCAGAACCTCCCGCCCACCGAGCCCATGTGCAACGGCCTGGACAACGACTGTGACGGCGAGATCGACACCACCTTCGCGGACGATGGAGGCCCCTGCACGTTGCCGGACGAACTCGGGCGCTGTGCCGAAGGGAGGAAGATCTGCACGCTCCTCGAAGACGAAGAGGGGGAGATCGTCGGCGGTCGGATCGATTGCCTCAAGCAGTACGAGCCCGAGGAGGAGCGCTGCGGGGACTCGATCGACTGGGATTGCGACGGGGACCCCACCACCCAGGAGGGATCGAAGGAGAACCTGCAGGGCTGCGTGAACTACTATCGGGACAAGGATGGCGACGGCTATCCCGATCGGAACTACCCGCCCCGCTGCCTCTGCGGGCCGGACCCTTCGTCCTACTACACCTACAAAGAGCCCGCCGATCCCTTCTCCATCGAATGGGATTGCTGCGACGAGAGCGACGTGACGTACCCCGGCAGCCCCGCGTTGGAGTGGAGCCAGTTCACGGGGCTTTACCACTGGCCACGGGAACCGAACGCTTGCAACAGCTTCGACTACAACTGCGACGGCAAGGAGGAGAAGCGATACACCTACGTGGCGCGGAGCTGCGAAAAGAAGGGCAACGTCTTCACGTGTCATCTGCCCAACGGTTCGGGGTGGGATTCGGGCCCGGTCCCCGAATGCGGCGAGACGCGGCCATGGGCGTATAACTGCAAGTACAACGCGGGTACGACAGGATGCAAACGGGAGACGTACGTACGGGTACAGGAGTGTCGGTGATGCGTTCGCTCCTGCGAGGTGGATGGATCGTCGTACTCCTCCTCGGCTCCGCGTGCGGATCGGAGCCGGAAACCTGCACGATCGAAGAGGAAGGGGGGGCGACTTTCCTCGTCTGTTCCGACGGAAAGCGGCGCAAGCTGGACGATCCCGAGGCGGGTAGCTGCGCGGTCGTCGAGCGAGAGGGCGGTGCGCTCGTTCTCGTCTGCAGCGACGGGTCGGAATATCCCCTGCCGAGGGGATCCGATGGTCGCGACGGCAAGGATGGCAAGGACGGCCGAGACGGCAAGGATGGCGTCCCCGGGCGCGACGGTCTCGACGGTCGCGACGGCAAGGACGGCAAAGACGGCAAGGACGGCAAGGATGGGGAGCCGGGTCGCGACGGTCGGGATGGGAAGGATGGCGAGGACGGCCTCGACATGCTGGTCGAGCTGGTGGACGTGCCGCCCGGCGACGAATGTCCGGCGGGCG
>Ga0180216_1003172_pt1 | contig 13191 bp, 23 predicted proteins | sample eDN3rd37CBELigMG_FD_128879 | JGI IMG/M metagenome (GOLD analysis project Ga0180216, IMG submission 128879) | Enriched Miracle-Growth compost microbial communities from Emeryville, California, USA - eDNA 3rd pass 37_C BE-Lig MG (version 2)... ... | reverse complement strand
CACGTCGGCAATACTCAGCAATAGGCGCCACATTACACACGCGGCATCGCTGCAGTCACATACACAGGATAAGCTCGAACAACCGAGATTAGTGCGTGCTAGTGGCGGATAATTTCCAGCCGGTCGGTGTGATGACGTCATTTTGGCGCGAAAACTATTTTTTGGAACGGCTCAGCGCACCAGCGAACACCGAGCGGTGCTGCGGTTGCCGCTGCGCCACCACAACCACCGCTGCTGCTGCTGCTGCTGCTGCTGCTGCTGCCAGGCTGCCAAGCTGCCGCGCACCCGCATCGACTGCCGGCCGACGTGACGGTGGCAGCGGCGGCGACGTGATCACCACGCGCGCCCACGATGGCGTCGTCGGCCCCGAGCGAGCCGGGCCCGCTCACGGCCCAGGAGAGCAGCCGCGTCCGTCAGCGCATCTTCCACCACTTTACCAAGTGCCACGGCCTCACCGTCTCGGTCGACGTGGTCGCCTTCCTCCTGGACGTCTTTCGCAATGTCCCGCCGCACCTTGTCGACGAGACGCTGGATCTCGTGATCAACGCCTACCAGCAGCAGAACGGTACGGCAGCGCGTGGGCGCCGCCACCTGCGTCGGCGCGCGCACGCTAAGCCTGCGGCGCGCCTTGGCATATGCACCTGCTCCGGCGCGCCTGCAGTGGCCAGCACCATCGTGGACCTGGCCGTCCTGCAGCAGGTCGTGCAGGGCATGATTCGGCACGAGTCGACCGACTCGATCGCGGAGCTGCGGCGGCGGGTCGAGGTCATCAACGTATTTGACGTGCCGGCGTACCGCTACAGCCAGGAGCGCCGCACCTTTGTGCAGGTGACCGGGCCTCGCCGGCTCTTTGGCGACGCCACCGACAAGGCCGAGTACCTCCGGGAGCGCTTCGAGGTGCACAAGCAAAAGCTGCTGCGCCACGCCCTCTTCACCGCCCCTGTCTCGGGCGACGTGGAGAACGCCGCGCTGCGCGTACGTCCCGCACGCAGGTGCGGTGTACGGCGTGGGCGTGCGTCAGCTCACGCGCTTGGCCGTTTCTTGGCGGCGCCCGCGCTTCGTGGTGGGCAGATCACGCCGATCCAGGCACTGGTCGGGATGCCCGGCAATTGCATCATCTTTGGCTACTTGGTGCAGCGCAAGGAAGGCGTGTTCACGCTGGAAGACGCCGACACCTACGTCGAGCTGGACCTGCGCGAAGCGGTCCGTGGCGCCGCCACGCGGCCGACGGGGGCCGCCGCAGCAGGCGGCAATTAACCCCCGCGATGGCCTCTGGCGTGGGGCCGCGCTCCCTCGACGCCAGACGCCGGCGGAGGGCCTCTACACCGAGGGGTGCATGGTGCTCGCCGAAGGCCAAATGGTGGACGGCAGGTTCCACGTGCGCGCCCTGGGCTTTCCGCCGCCCGAGAACCCGGCGCAGAGTCGGTACGTGGGCGCCGAGTTTCTGGTGGTTCGCATCCGTCGTGCAGCGCTCACTGCGCCGACGTGGGCGCGCACGGGGTCGTCTTGTCTGTAGGACGTACTGCGGCCACATCAACATGTTTGGGGGGAAGACGCAATACGACTCTCTCGTACGGCCGAAAAAGGGGGGGGGGGCGGGGGAGCCGCGGCGAGGCACGCCATGCCAGTGCAGCTAACGCGTGTCGCCGACACGTAAGCGCCGGCGCCGCGCGGGGCGGCGGCGGCAGGCGGCCTTGCGCGAGATCGAGTCCGACGCCGACGACGCGTGCTACGTGGTCCTCTCGGACGTCTGGCTGGACCAGCCCAGGGTACACATGCGCTCACGTGGAGCAGCAGAAATCGGGCCGCTCAACAGGCCGCGCCCGCGGTGCACCTGAACGGCGCTGCGTTGCAGGTCCTCGACGCCCTGCGAATCCTCTTCAAAGCGCTCAGTGAGGACTACCGCGTTCTCGCAGTGATCCTCATGGGCTCCTTCTCGTCCGAAGGCGCCGTCCTGGCCGGCCAGGCGGCCGAGAAGACGCGAGGTGCGCGCCGCTGCCACGGCGCGCCACGGTTCACACATCAATGCACCGCGGTGCTTACCAGCTCGACGTTCTCTGGCCGGGAAGCGCCACCGCAGAGCTCTTTGCGGCGCTGGCGGACGTGCTGGGCGAGTTTCCGGACATCGCCAAGTCGTGGCCCTTCGTCTTCGTGCCCAGCACGAGCGACTTGGGCTTGGGCGACGTCTTGCCGCGCGCCCCCATCCCGGCATCGGTGACGCAGCGGCTGGTGTCCAAGGTGCCCAACGCTATCTTTACTTCCAATCCCTGCCGGTGTGTGCACGGCCGCGGCTGTCGCGCCATGCACAAAAAGTTAGCCCTCTTACCGCGGGCCAGATCGTTTTAGCACAATTTTGCGCGCAGCATCCGGTTTTGCACGAAGGAGCTGGTCGTGTTCCGCGAGGACGTCGTCAACAAGCTGCGGCGCAACTGCATCCTTCCGCCAACCGGCGACGGCCTGACGCTCGCGCAACACGTACGCCCCCGCGCCGCGCCCTGGGCTGGTTTGGCACCGGCGGCTGACACCGGCGCGTGCGCCCCCGTTTTCATGGTTGTGGCGCGCCGGCAGGCGGTGCGCACGGTGATTGACGGAGGCCACCTGTGCCCGCTGCCGCAGCAGGTGCGCCCGATCTACTGGCAGCTGGACCATACGCTGCGGCTCTACCCGCTGCCGAACGCGGTGCGTTGTTGCCTCGGCAGCGCCAGCTACAGGGCCGGTGACTAGGGCCCTGACTGTAGTGCCCCCAACTCCGTTGTCTGGCGGCGGCGCTGCAGTTCATTTGGGGCGACCGCGTCGAGCCCATGGAGGAGGTGCGCGAAGACTGCCGGTGCATCAACCCGGGGCCCTTTGGTGCGCCCGACTTTGGCTTCGTCCTGTACTATCCCACCAGCGATCGGACCGTCTTCAGGTAAGGCGCGCCGTGCCCGCACAGCAGTCCATCCCACTTGTGGCTAACTGGTGCCGCCGGCGCGCGCAGCCTGGCATCGCCCACGCTCCGCAGCTCGCTGACGCAACTCCAAAGCGGCTCGGCACCCAACGACGCGGTAATGGCCGAGTAGTATGCATGCAAATCGTTGTACAGTGTATAATACACAAGTGGAAAGTTTAACCAACCATGGTCCGCTTGCGGCCGCGGCGTCGAACTGAGCAAACGCCACACATATGCTCGATGACACGGCATCGCCGTGAGCCAGCGGGCCCCATTCGTTCGCCTGCCATAAGCGCCGCCGCATACCGTCATCCAAGCGGTGCAGCACGTTGCGCGCCGCCTGCGGCGACGCGGCCGACTGGGCGTATGCCTCAAGGATTTCGCGGAACTGTGGTCAACGCCTTTTTGGGCCATCGTGCCGCGCTGCGTCAATGTCCATGCCGCGAACTCCGCGGCGGGCCCCGATGCGAGGCGCTCACGCACCATCGTCGTCGAGTTGGGGTGCGTGCTGAGAAAGGCCCGCTCCAGCACGTACAGGTCCACGGCCATGTCTTCGGGCAGCGTGGACGAGTAGCTGAGGCCGAAATCGATCATCACCTGCACGCCATTGTGCACCCGGGCGGACGCGCGGCTGGCCTCGTTACAGCGATGGCGGACCCCAGCAAAGGTTTCGCTATGAATGGCGCGAGGCCTACCACGGTCGGTGCTAGGGTGCCCTCGGTCCCGCGGAGGACCAGCATGTTGGAGGTGGTGAGGTCGCCGTGGACGATCTGGTGGTCGTGCAGCCGCGCGACGTTCCGGCCGATGGCGCGCGCCAGCGCCAAGTGGGCCGGGCCGAGCGCCGCGGCCGATGTGGCCGCGCCCTCGGGCAGCGGCGCCGCGCGGAGCCACGCCTTGACAGGGTCGCCGTCGATGCACTCCATGTAGATCACGTTGCGCTGCAGGTCCACGGCGTACACCACGGGCGCTGGCACGCCGATCCGCTGGCACTTGGCCAGCTGGCGCGCTTCCTGGACCAGTGCCCCAGCCTCCGACGTCTGTGGCCAACCGAAGCAGTGAGACACCGCCATGGTCGCCGACAATGGCACGGTCGCGGCAAATCGCCCGGCCACCAACCTCGCGGACGCGGGCGCGCGTCAGCTTGGCGTCGAGCACCGGGTGGCGGTACGCCTTGGCGAATCGCTCCTTGGCGATCACGGGCCGGTCCCACCAGCGCTCCTGGGTGACCCGCTGCACGGCGCTCGCACGCACGCGCCACCACGGTCACCGCGCCCGCGGCGTCAGCGTCCCCGTACGCCCGGCAAGCGAGGCGGGCCGGGCCGTACCGCTTCGGCGCCCTGGTGCGACGGCACCCAGCCGGGCGCGTCGGCGGCCGCCATGGTCGTGCCACCAAAGGCCCGCGACCGCGATCCTGGGCCCTCCGGCTGGCACGCGCTCCTCACACGGCTGCGTCTCGTGTCGTGGCCTCTGGCAGGCTGGCGCGCTGGCTTGGCTGGCTGCCAAGACGGGCAGGTGCGGGCGGCGCGTCGCACCCGTCTGCCAGCGGCCGAGTGGCCCCGCCCAGTCGGCCAGTCCGTCGCGTCGTTCCTCCTATGACGTCATCAGACTGTGGCCGCCCGGCGAGCCGCAGCGCCGCGCGTGTGTGCCCGGCGTGCGGCTGTTGCGGCGGCCGCACGCGGTGGACCGCGGCGGAGGCAGTGCCAGGACGGCAGCAGAGCGGGCGGGCACCACCGCCGCTCTGCTGCCCGCGCGCCAGCCGGCCGGATGGGGGCGGCGCCGGCCCCCTTGCTCCGGCTGGCCTTCGCGTCGGCCGGCCGCCTCGCCTGCCGCACGCGCCCCGGCAGCGCTGGCGCGCTCCTGCCCCGCGCACCGCCATGGTCAACGGCGCGGCTCGCCGCTGGACCGCCGGCGACCGTGGGCGCCCTGCGCGCCGTCTTCACCGCGCCGCGGCTCTGCAGCCCCATGATGCAGTTTGAGCCAACGCCCGAGCGGGTATGCAACGGCCGATTCGCCCCTCGTGCACGAGCCACAGCCGCTGACGGGAGAAACCTACTGCTGCGGGGCGTGAACCGACAGGCTCGCTTGTTGGAAGTGGTGAGCCACCTGCGCAACCACCGCGAAGCCCGCGAGTACCTGCGCTACTTTTCCAAGCTGGACACCCCGCGGTTCGCCGTGATTCTGCTAGAGTCCGACCTGCCGGCGTCGTCGCAGCAGACGCTGGCGTCGCACCTGTCGGTGCTGCAGCGGTATGGGCGCTAGCCCGCCACCTGCGTGTTGCGGTGGCGCAAGGGGGCCGTGTCGTCGCTGACGATGCAGGGCCGGTGCGTTATCGCCGGCGAGGGTGGGCCGCCAGGTTTGGCCTCTTCCCCGTCGTGGTCCACGGCGACCTGACGAGCTCGATGCCGCCGGATCCGAACGACCCGGCCAGCACGTCGCCGTCGCTGGCCGCGCGGCTGCGGCACCAGTCCATGCGCCTGGTCGAGGCCATCGAGTCCGTGGGCGGCCGGGCGTGCCCGCTGGTCAGCGGCGTGTTCTTCGCGCCGAGCAAGCACTCGTCCGTCGGCAAGATGTACGCCAACGTGGACATGGTCCGCGCGGCCGTGGCTGTGGAGCAGCTGCCCGTCATCACCTCGGTGGCCCTGACTGCCGGTACGACGCCCGCGCTCTGGGAAGGCTCGTAGGGGTGCGCGGGCCGCAGGCTGACCCCAGACCTGCCCACCGCTTGGTGTGTCTTACCGGGTGGGACAGAGAGCCGCCTGACCCCCGCGGATCCGCTCGAGGCCGTGGAGCTGCTGGCGCAGCACATGCAGCCGTTCAAGGTGATCTTCATCCGCGCCGGCGGCGGCCTGGCCCGACGGTACTGCTGAAGGCCTGCGCGAGGTTCCTTGGCGACCAGGGTGCGCTAACCGCCAAAGCCGTGCGCTGCTGGTGCTGCTGGTGGCCGCCAGGGATGGCGCGGTGATATCGGTCATCAACGCTGGCGACGTTGTCGACATGCGCGATCTGGAGCGCAACTTGACCCCCGAGTCCTGGGAGCGCCTGGCCTTTGTGCGGCGCCTGCTGCCGCAGCTGCCGCGGACCTCCTCCGCCACCCTGATCCCGCCGACCGAGCTGCTCAGCGAGCTCTTTACACACGCGGGCGCCCAGTACGGTCGCCGGCAGCGGCGGCGCCGCCACCATCGTGCGCCTGACCGGCGCCGGGGCTGACCGGGCGCCGTGGTGCCCTGCCGGCGTGTGCGCGGCGGCGCGGCGCAGGGACGGGACGCTGGTCCGGCGCGGCGTGCAGCTGCACCGGTACACCAGCCTCGACCCGCCGCTGGACGAGAATCGGCTGCGGCAGCTGCTGGACGATGCGTTCGGCAAGCAGCTGGTCGACCACTACTTTGACGACATCCGGCGCAAGGAGAAGTACTGGATTTACCTGGCTGGCGACTACCTTGGTACGCGGCCGCGCGGGGACGAGCGCGGATGCTGCGCAAGCGACGTCGGCTAACGATAGGATGGAATGCCGGTTATGGGGTGGCAAGGCGGCGCGGCAGGCGTCTCGGTCATCACGCTCGAGCGCGGCGTGCCGTATCTGTGCAAGTTTGCCGTCGCCTCCAAGGCGCAGGGCCAGGTGCGCCGCGGACGCTGCCCGGCGCGGTGCGCTGCTTCGACTGCTGACACACCACCACACCGCCTGGTTCTGCCTGCTCTCAGGGCATCGGGGAGCTGTTGTGGGCAGCCATCACGCGCGACCACACCGACCTGTTCTGGCGGTCGCGCAGCGACAACACGGTCAACCCGTGGTACTTCCAGCGCGCTCACGGTAGTCTCAGTTTAGACAAGTGGGTGGTCTTTTGGTACGGCATGAAGGGTCACGATATGATGGCATTCTACCGCGACTACTGCGACAACCTCGTGCCGACGTTCTACCAGCCCATCGCGACCACGGACGATTGATTGCGTTGTGTACACTTTTCAGTTTCGGCATTGCATGGTACCGTTGTACTTTCGTTGAGTATTGCATTTTGTATGTTCACCGCATTTCATGCATATGAAGGATTCCCTCGCTGTGCGCCGACGGTTGCTTTGTGTGACAGTGTGTCACGCCCGTGCGAACGCATGACGTGGCCGCTCCCATCCATCATCATGATCATCCATCAACACCACACTGGACTCAGGCCGTCTATCAACGTCCAGCGACGTCCAGCGACATGGCCATGTCCCCACGCTAGGGACGCCGCCGACATAGCGACCATGGACGACAGGCACGCCCACCAGGCCGCCACAACCCACTCGACCCACACCGTGAGCCCCCACCGGTCGCCACGATCGACGACGCCATGGCGGACACAAGCGAGTCCAGTGCGACCAGCGCCACCGCGCCGGCCGCGCCGGCCGCGCCCGCACAGGCAACGCCGCAGGTGGCCACAACCGACTCTACCCAAACTACCCGAGACGCCGGCCTGCAGCAGCTCTACCGCTACCGCCCCCTGCGCGAGCTGGGCCGCGGCACGTACGGCCGCGCGCTGCTCGTCATCGACACAGCCACCAGCGCCAAGCGGGCGCTCAAGTACGTCGACCTGTCCGGCCTAGACGCTCCCGCTGCCGCCCGGGCCGCCAATGAGGCTGCCCTCTTGCGCGAGCTGCGCCACCCCGGCATTGTGCCCTACTACGAGTCCTTCTTGGCCGAGGGCCGTCTGTGCATCGTCACTGCCTACGCCGAGGGCGGTACGCCCACCGCACGCCACCAGAAAGGCGAGCGCCAGGCGCTAACCTGACAAAGTGCTCGCTTCGTATGACCGCCTGCATGCGTTGCAGGCGACCTGCGCCACGTCCTAAACACTTGCGCGGCCTCGGGCTCCTTCTTCACTGACCAGGTGTGCACAGTGAGCATCGTCCTCCCTTACCGCGAGCCCCCCCTGAGTAGAATATCGTGTGCTCTCCAAGGTGGCGCACTCTCAATGGCGACAGAATGTCTGGGAAATGCTGGGCCAGCTGGCGGATGCGCTCGAATATCTGCACGCACGCCGGGTGCTTCACCGCGACATCAAGCCCGAGAACATCCTTGTGACAGCGGAGGGACGCCTGCAACTGGCCGATTTTGGCGTCTCCAAGATGCTCGACGACGCGGTCAAGACGTCGACCGCGGTCGGGACGCCCATCTACCTGTCGCCCGAGATCTGCGATCGGCAGCCGTGCGTGCAACCTCGCTGGGGGGCGCCCCGCTGTCCGTGGCCCCTGGCTGACCATGCTTGTGTGGATCTCTTCGGCCCTGCGAGCGCAGGTACGACTACAAGACCGACATGTGGTCGCTCGGCTGCGTTCTCTACGAGCTGATCGCGCTGCGCCCAGCATTCACCGCCACGAGCTTCCGCGCCCTGTGGACCAAGATCCGTGCCGCCGAGTACGCGCCTTTGGAGCGGTAGGCCACCGTGCAGCCTCACTGCCGCGGCCGCTGCGGCGCTCGCTCACCTGCCAGCGTCGTGTGTACGCGTACAATTCGCTGACTGACAGACCGTGCCACAGCATTTTGAAGTACATGGTTCACAAGCTGCTCAATCCGGTGCCGCAGCTGCGCCCGTCCATCACGCGCCTGCAGCAGTGGCGACGGCGTGTGGAAGGCATGTGCCCCGAACTCGTTGCCGCGTCCTCGAGGGCTACACCGGCATCGCACGCAGCCGCAGAACAAGCAGCAGTGACGGCCGTGGCGGATGGGCCGGCCCGCAAACGGTACAGTGCAAGCACGGTGGGCGCATCTGGTTACCGCGGTGATGCTTACAGCTGCCCCTCAGTGGCGCACTGCCTATCGAGCGGAGGGTGCAGCTGTGCTACGCCCGAAGCCGCCAGCGCGGTCCCGGACGGCAAGAAGCCGCGCGCGACGCCCCACGTCGCTCCGAGCTCCGCGTCAGCCACCGATGTCCCCCGGGATACCGACGATGCCGCCCCAGCCCCTGCGAATGCGGCGGATCCCAGCAAGCCGGCGTCTGCGTCGCCGGCCCGCGCTGCGGCCTGGGAATCGGTGCCCGGGCTGCACCCTGATCGTGCGGCCGTGGCGTCGCCGCCGCACAGCCGGAGCGTGCACCAGCGTCGCGCCATCGCGTCCCTCTCGCAGCGGCTGCGGGAGCTCCTGGGCGACTCCAACGTGCCCCACCAGGGCGACACCGCTGCTGACAGCGGCCTGCCGACAGCCTGGGTGGCCAACCGTCACGCCGGCCGCTTGCTGGTGTACCTGCGGCTCTCCCTCGAGCGCCTCCTGAGCGCGGACGGCCTGGCCGCCTTGGAGGCCTACGTCGAGGCCTGCGGCCCCAACCCGCCCGTACGCACCACGCCGGGCGGATCGGTCGTGCTCGTGGGCGCCGGCAACCGCCGCGGCGACCCCGTCCAGGCTTTTCACGCCGCGTGCCGTATCCTGCCAACGTTCTCGCCGCGCGAGCTCGCCACCGACATCATCCCCACCGTGCACGCGCTGCACCGCTGGGAGTCGCTCGCGCTCGCGCAGGCCCGTCGCCGCGAGGAGTAGTGCGCTTGTTCTTGTATTGTCGGCTGCCAGTTACAGTTTCGTTCTGTACATGCATACTTGCTAGTAAGTAGTTCGCACAAATTCGATGCTCCCCGCCTCAGCGGTGCCACGCCAAGCTACCACCGGTTTAGCGCCATGCGCTCCTTCAGGTTCTTGTAAAACTCGATCACGGCGGGGCTGGCGCGCACCACGCGGCGATCAAATGCCATGACGCGCAGGCCCTCCATGCTGCGCGCGCGGGACAGCGCCACGTACGCCTGTCCGACCTCGAACGCTGAGCTGAGGTTGACTTCCAAGTAGTCGATGGTCATCCCTGGAGGCGACCAAGCGTACAAGACAAGACTCCAGTTATACTTAGGAAGCTCACTCAAGCCGCAGGCAGCACGACGATGCCACCACCCACCCTGGCTCTTGTGGATGGTGATCGCCCACGCCAGCTTCAATGGGGTCTGCATGCGGCTGGCGATGACCTTGCCCCGTGCGTCCTGCGCACCTGCCGCCAAAAAAAAAAGTGCGCGCGCGCGTCGTCATCAGGCCATGCCCGCGTGCAGGCGTCTCCGCGCGGCGGAAGCCGAGGAAGCGTACATGGTACTCCCACGTCGCGGGCTCCAGCGAGAGGGTTGAACCATCCAGGAACTTGACCGTCGGCCGCTTGGTCTAAACACGCGTGAGCCGAAGGTGGCGGCCCCGAACAACGTGAGCGCACTCGCGACACAATTATGCAGGGGCGGCGGCGGCGAACGTTCTGCTCCCGGCGCTTACCGCTTCGTCGATGCTGACGACAACGCCCCGGGAGCCGTTGACGTGCGTGGCGTCCAAGTTGCGCAGCAGCATCACCTGTGGGTCCTCCTCCCGCGAATGTCGGGGAAAAAAAGAGGGCGGTGTGAGACCTCGACGGCGACTAACGAACAACCCGGCTAGCAGCAGGGGCACCTGGGCGCCGGGCTTGAGCTGGAGCACGCGCGGGGCGATGCAGGCGTTGTCGATGGTCTGACGCAGGCTGTCGTCGGCAGCCCAGTCCGTGGCGTGAAACTCGGCGACGTCGCCGGTCAACTGGCGCGGGGGGAGGGAGGCACGCGGGACCGTCGCAAAGGCATTACGATCCCGGTGAGCCCCGACGGCTTTGGGGGCCGGGCAGGTCCGCCGGCGCGAACCTGGCTCAGCCGCATGTTGTTGACGTTGTCCACTTCGTTGTTGGTCGAGTACAGCCGCGTGGGCTCGATGCCCTCAATGCTCGGCAGCGGCCGCTCCAGCGCCTTCAGCCGGGCGATCGTCGCGTCGGTGACAACGCCCTCCCGAATCTGCGCAGGGTCCGCCAATACGAACGGCAAACAGCCAGCTTGCTCAGTCAGCTGCACAGCGCCCCGCAGTTAAAGGGAACCGTCTGGCCACGCACCTCGCCCAGCAGCCGCACAAACTCTTGATCGCTCTGGCGGAACACGCGGCTCAGCTCGACCATATGTGGCACCGCCTCGCTCCACTTGGGCGATTGGAAGCAGAAGCGGCTGGGTGTGCCCCGCGAAACCAGGACTGCGCCACGTGGTAGAGTTAGGCCCTGCGCGGGTGCTGCGCGGGCCGGACGACTGCAACGGACCCGGAGTCGCTGCCCTTGTTCACGGGCGGGAGCTGCAGGAAGTCGCCCGTGAGCACCAGCTGCACGCCTCCAAATGGCTTGTCCCAGCATTTGCGCACGTTGCTGTGGCCCAGCCCGAGCACGCTGGCCCGCCGCCGTCCGCCGTCAGCCGTGGCCACTCCCCGCGCAAGGCCGACCGCATGCGCGAGCAGCGTACCGGGCAACAAAGTCGACCTTTTCAAAGAGCTCGTCCGACATCATGGACACCTCGTCAATGATCAACGTCTTGCACGCCACCCACCGGTCCCGCGCTTGCTTGCTGATCTCTTGCACGAGCATCTCCTTTGGCTTCTTGCCCTGCGCGCCGTCGTTCGACGCCCATACCATCACCCAAGCGCGCCGCCGCGGCGTAAGCAGCGCCGCCACGCCGCCACTCGCGCGGGCGAAGCGCTCGTAGCGCATCCGTACCAGGCCAATGCCGGCAAAGCTGTGCAGCGTCTTGCCGCCAATGTTGAGCGCGGCCACGCCGGTCAGCGCCGTCACAAAGGTCGTGCTGGGGCTGAGCGAGGCGATGATGGCCTTGAGCAAGTACGACTTGCCCGTGCCCGCGCAGCCCGTGAAAAAGATGCTCTTGCCGCTCTTCACAATCTCGAGGACGTGGCGCTGCTCGCCGGACAGCGTGGCCATGTTGACGCCCTGGCCGGGCGGCGGCGCCGCGGGCTCAAACGTCGGCATCACCTTGGACACCGCCGGCACCGCCTTGTACAAGCTGGGCGGTGCGCCGCCCCTGGTGAGCGACTGGCGGCGCGCGAGCGAGCACGTCGCCAGCTCGACCGAGGAAGCGTCAGCTAGCGCAGCCACAACGGGCCCCCTTCGCGGGGGCGCGCGTCGGCAGCGTACCGGCGGCAGCGTCCGTGTCACGGGCATGCGCGGAGCACTGGCGTCGGCCGAGCTCTGCCAGGGAGCCGAGCCCCCCGCGGCCGCACCGGCGCCCTGGAACGGCTTGGCGCGAGTGCTGGCGCCTGGCTGGCCCATCACCTTGTATGAGGGCGCCCAGCCCGCCCGTCCAGAGAGCGACGGCGGGAGCGTACGTGGCTTCTTGGCCGCCGGCTCCGCCGCGGACGGTGCCTATGCGTTGTTCAACGGAGGCGGCACCACCGCGGGGAAGCGTTAGTGGTGGCACGTGCCAGGGTCTCCGCCTCCGGCTACCCTACCGGTGGTGGGTTTTTGGTGGTCGCCGGCGCGCCAAAGTAGCGAGGCGGGGGTGCCGACTGCATGGCCGGCTTGAGGACGGCGACCTCGACGTCGACCGGCGCGTTGCTCGCGACTGTCATCAGCGGCGTTCGCGCTCCGCCCGCAGCGGGAGCCGATCGGTACGGCTGCGTCGCCTCAATGTCAGCGGGCGGCCCCGGCAGCCAGACCACATCGTCGTCGTCCATTCTTGTGCGAACACCAAACTGCCGTCCTGCCGGGACCAGTCCGCTGCCGCGCCTTTGGCTGCCTCGTCTGCCGCGCCTTTAGCTGCCTCGTCTGCCGCGCCTTCCGCTGCCTCGTCTGCCGCGCCTTCGGCTGCCGCGTCTGCCCGTCTGCCGTGCGCGTTTCTGCGAGCGGCCGTTCAAAAAAAAACGTTTTTGGCGCCAAAAGTTTCGCTGATGACGTCATCGACCGACGCCGCGGCGCCAGCCGGTTGTGCGCTGCTGGTGACGGGCAGCGGGGCCGGACATCGCACGCACGCGGTCGCAGGACACGCCGCTGCGCCGCTGCGACTCAGCTACACCGCCGGCGGAAGAGGATAGCGAGCACGGACGGGCCGCGGCGTGTGGGTGGTGCACGCTGCCGTGGGACACGGCTGGACGAACCGCTGGCAAGGGACCAGACGCGCGACCAGACGCGCGCGCGTTGCGTTCGCACTGCTTCGGACTAGCTGGGAGGCAAGCGTTCTTTGCTGTGCACGAAGCTCGGGACAGCTCGTCTTCATACGCTAGGGCCCCACCCAACATAGCGGCGGCGTGGTGGCCAGCCACCGGCTGGGGCGGCCGTCGCCATGAGCTACGGCCACTTGGGCGCGGGCGACGCGGCCCGCATGATGCCGGCGGACCACTCCGTACGGCCGCGCGCGCGTTGCAGCGTGCCGCCGATGCGCGGTCGCCTTCGCCTAACGGCGAGCTGAGTGGGCAGCTCTTT
>Ga0180216_1003169_pt1 | contig 13193 bp, 14 predicted proteins | sample eDN3rd37CBELigMG_FD_128879 | JGI IMG/M metagenome (GOLD analysis project Ga0180216, IMG submission 128879) | Enriched Miracle-Growth compost microbial communities from Emeryville, California, USA - eDNA 3rd pass 37_C BE-Lig MG (version 2)... ... | reverse complement strand
GATCTGGGTCTTGATGATGCGTATTTTGTACAGGAGTAAGGCCCCATCACGTGTTGAAAGATTTATCTGGAAGATTCTAGAGCATTCCGCGCACTTGCCAAATCTGGCTATCCTCCAGACTGACAGGCCACCCAACCAACCGGCACCGCCGGACCGCCGACCTCGCGAGTCGCGACGCACGCGTTGCGGCACACCGACACGGCGACCCACGGGCCCAGCGTGAACACCGAGAACAGCACCGAGGAGGACAAGGAACAGGGCGGCAATTAAGGCGGGCGCGCAAGCCGCTTCACAGTGCGGGACACCCACGGGCGCAACCGGAGGGCGGCGGCCGCCGCCGGACGGGCGCGCCATGGGCGTGCCCAAGCTGTTCCGCTGGCTCAGCCAGCGGTACCCGCTCTGCAACCAGCCGATCCACGAAGCCCAGCCGCCCATCGACCGGCTCTACCTGGACCTGAACGGCATCATCCACCCGTGCTTCCACCCGGACGACGAGCACGGCGTCCGCCGCACCGAGCCCGCCGTCTTCGCCGCCATCTTCAACACAATCGACGTGATCGTGCGCATCGTCCGGCCCCGCGAGCTCATCTACCTCGCCGTGGACGGCGTCGCCCCGCAGGCCAAGATCAACCAGCAGCGCGCCCGCCGCTTCCAGACCGCCGCCAATGCCGCCGCCCAGGGCGTGGCCCATGCGGCCGCGCCCGCCGTGGACGGCGCGGACCCCCCGCTGGTGGACTCGAACGCCATCACGCCCGGCACGGCGTTCATGGCCCGTCTGGCGGAACACCTGCGCTACTACGCGGCGCGCCGCGTCAGCGACGACCCGGCGTGGCGCAACCTCCAGGTCGTTCTGTCCGGCCCCGAAGTGCCCGGCGAAGGCGAGCACAAGATTATGGAATTCATCCGCACCGGCCGCGCGCAGCCCGGGTACCGCCCGACCACGACGCACTGCCTGTACGGCGCGGACGCCGACCTGCTGCTGCTGGGCCTGCTGAGCCACGAGCCCAACTTTTGCGTCCTGCGCGAGGTCTTCATGCGCACCTCGAGCCAGCTGCGGCGGGCGCCCTCGCTGGAGCAGTACGCACTCGTGCACCTCAGCATCCTGCGCGACTACCTGGCGATGGAGTTTGCGCCGCTGGCTGCGGCGCCGGCGCTGCAGCACGAGTTTGCGTGGGAGCGGGTCTTCAACGACCTCGTCGCGCTCACCTTCCTGGTGGGCAACGACTTTCTGCCCAACGCGCCCGCGCTGTACATCCCCAACGGCGCGCTCGACGTGCTGTGGGAGGCGTACCTAGCGCTGATCCCGTCGCTCGGTGGATTCCTGACGGCGCTGGACGGCACGGTCGCCTGGGACCGGCTGGGCGCCTTCCTGCGCCGGCTCGCCGAGCACGAGGCGGCCGCCTGCTTCGAAGGCGTCGACGCCGACGTGGCGTGGATGCGGCAGCGCTTGCGGTCCCCGCCCGCGGGACCGCCCGACGCGCCCGACGCACCGGCCATGGGCGCCGCAGGACCGCCACCGCCACGGGAGCCAGCGGGCACGGCGGGCACGAACGGCGCCGCGGAGGGCACGCTCACGCCGTCGCGGCGGCGGCTCGCGCAGCTGATCCGCACCTTTGTGTTTGGCACGGCCACGTCGCTGCGGCTGCCGACCGTCCACCCCGAGGACCGCGCGTTCGTGCTGGGCTTGGCGGAGGAGATCAACCTGGAGGCCATCGAGTCGGTACGGCGCACCGGCCTCGGGATCACTGCGGCGGACCGGGCCGGTCGGCCAGCTGACCTGCGCCCGGCCGAGGCTGCCCCACGCCGCCTTGGGTGGCGGAGCCGGTGACGGCAGGGCGGCCATATCACCCTAAAGCGGGACATGGACGCGGGTGGCTTTAGCGACGTCATGGGCCTGACCGAAATTTTTGACCAACTCGGCCTGGGTAGCGCCGACGCCGGGGCAGGTGGCCCTGGCGGCAGCGCGGCCGACTTTGAGGTGTGCGCACGCGCAGCGTCTTGCCGGACAGGCCGTTGATTGCCTCATTGGGGTGGTAGCCTTTGTGCATGTTGGCTGGCACGGCGTGCAACGCGCAGACGTGGCGCGCCGCGTATTACGTGCAGCGGTTTGATGGCGTCGATGCGACCAACGCGGCAGCGGTGGCGGCCATTGCCACCGAGTACCTCACCGGTACGTTGGTTCACCGCAGCCGTGGCAAGCGGGATCGCGAACCGTCACCGACGCCGTCGGGGTGCGGGGGGGGGGAGGCGCTCGCGGATGGCGCTGGCCCCGGCCCAGGCTTCCAATGGACTCTGTACTACTACCACCGTGGCGTGCCCTCGTGGCAGTGGGCGTACGAGCACCACTACGCGCCCCTCCTGCACGACGCCGCGGCGGCGTGCACGGCGCTGGCGCACCAGCCGCCCAAGTTCACGCTCGGAGCGCCGTTGCTGCCGCTGGAGCAGCTGATCTCTGTCCTGCCGCCCGCCAGCGCTCAGTACGACGCGTGGGCGGTCTGATGAAGGCCGCCCGCCGTGCTCATGCACGCGTTTCGCCGGGATCGGCAACATGCCCCACCGCTCTAGCTTGCTGCCGGAGAGCGTCCAGCCGTTGCTGACCAACGAAGCGTCGGAGCTGGCGGACTTGTACCCGCGCACGTTTGCCACGGACCGCAACGGCAAGATCAACGACTGGGAAGCCGTCGTGCTCATCCCGTTTGTGAGCGCGGATCGCATCCGCGCGGCCTTGGCGCCGCTTCTGCCGACCCTTGACGCGGCCGCAGCGGCCCGCAACCAGCACGGCCAGCCGTACGTCCACATCGCGCAACTGGGCATAGCCGGGCTGGCGGACTAAACGGGAGAGTGAGGGGGGAACGTTTGACGCCGGCGGTTTCGCCCAGCGTGCGCATTCGGTACGATGCGGACGTGTCCTTGGACGCGGCGGCGCTGCAGCTGCACAAGTGGATCCTCGCGCCGCCGATGTGCCATGCAAGGATCGAGGTACGCCGCTTTGCGCGGGCAGCCGCCATGCGCGGACGTGCAGCGGCTCAGTGGCGCACCCGCAGAGCAGGCTCACGCGACGGCGTACCCTCCAGGCGCTCCCGGATACCGGGAGTAGCCCTGCGACGACGGACCCCGCGCTGTTGCATTTACCACTGCCGGGCACGGTAAGCGAACACGGCTACGTCTCTCTCGCTGGTGTCCAAGCAACTGACCTTTTCACCGTACCGACGGCCAGTGAAAGCCACACGACGTGCTCAGGAGGCGGTGGTCCATGGGCTGGGCCGCTTGACTACGATGCCGGACGTGGTGCCAAAGCTGCAGACCGCGCACATAATGGCGTTTGGATCGGAGAGCAGGAGCGAAAGGTGCGGCTCTCCCCTCGTCCCAGCACGATTGGTGGTGACCGTGCGGTGAGCAAGCAGCTGACCGAGCGCGTGGTCGTGCGGGTGTGCGGCGCCCGACCGCTAGCTTGGTCCTGCGGCTTCCTCCAGGCGCAGACGCGGATCCGGGTGCGACGCTGGAGAAACTGGCCAAGTACTGGCTGATCGAGCGTGAAGGCTACGCGTCCACGCCGTGGCCCTGCCCCCTGGACGTGCGCGTGGTCGCTCTGTCGGATCGAGACGGTAGGGCAAATGCCCGCGCCCATGGCGTTTGCCGCGTGGCGGCTGCTGACCGCCCGGTCACCGGCATCGCTGGTCGACTCGCCCCCATGCAGGCGTGTACTTGCTCTCGCCGCCGCTGCTGCACAAGCCCGCCGACGCGGTAGACCACCGCGGCGTGCTGGCGTCGCTGGCGGAGCTCGAGCGGCCGGCGGACCAGCGGCGCCGCCGGTGGCTCTGGTACCGGCCGCATCGCGGCAGCCAGGCCACGGCGTGGGGCCGGACCGTGACGTCGCTGGTGCAGGTGCTCGCGCGTCGCCGCGGCGTGCTCCTGCACCGCACGCCGCACATCATCGCGCACGTGCACCCGCTGCGGCCGGACACCCGGCCGCAGAACGCAGCCCTGATTCTGGACGAGCTGGGCGGCGACGCCGCCGAGGCCGCTCTGCCCTCGGGCGGCGCCGCTGACGCCGGCGAAGAGGAGGACAGCCTGCTGGCCACGTACGCTGCCGCAGGGGTGTTGATCACCACCCGCGAGCGTTCCCCGCACTAATTTGGGTGCGGGCGCGCCCCCGATGCGGACCGCCCGGCCACGCCAGGACCACGGTGCTCTTGGAAGCGGACCGCAACACCGACGACGACGCGGCGTGGCTGGCCGAGCTGGAAGCGCAGCCGATCCAGTTCCTGTTCCCACCGCAGCTGGACAAAGCGGCGCGCGCCGAGCGCGAACGCGTTCATTTGCCGCGGCTGTCCGCGCTACACGATCCCCTCTGGGCCGGCCCGATCGCCGCCGATGCCATCGACACCAAGCCCGACGCTAACGTAGCTAGGCGTAGGGCGTGGCCGGAGTGTTCCAGACGCCTTGCGCTTACCTAGCTCGTCGGGAGCGCCGCAACGCTGATGTGGCAACCAGGTCCGTCTCAAGGTCGGCTGGCGCTGCCTGGCGCGGTCGCGCTGGTTGAACACCTACCTGCCCGCCACGGTCATGGCCGTGCAAGACACGACGGACGAGCTGCGCGAGCGGTACCCGGACTTGCCGGCGCTGTCGTACCGCGTGCAGTTCCGGCACGGCCTGTGGATGGAGACGGATGTGCGTGCTTGCCCGCAGTCGCCGCCGTGCGAACAACGCGCGCACCGGGCTCACAGTGAATACGGCTGTTGGTGCATGTCGCTTCCGCGCACGCAGGTCCCCGCCGCACGAGTGCAGGCGCTGCCGCCGGAAGAGTCAGAGGCGCTGGACGAGGCGGAGATGGCGACCATGGACCAGCTGCTGGTGTCCGGCTTGGCGGCGCCCGCGCAGTGGACGCTGCCGCTGCCCGGTCAAGTGCAGCCCGAGGTGCGACGTGTGGAGCACGGTTGCGGCGCGTCCTGGAGCAACGCCTTGACGTGTACCCGTGGTGGCGGCCCGTCGGGTGGCTCCTGCACTAGGCATTGCCGGAGGCGACGCTGAAGCCGTGGAGCGTGAGCGAGTACGCCAGCGTGGTGGTGGACCCGCTTGGGCAGCAGCGCGCCCTGAAGCTGGCGCCGTCCACAACCTCCGCCGGCGTCGGTACGTCTCGAAGACAAGCCGCCGATGGAAGGGTCAGACGTCCGTTCACCCGTCGCCCCCGCTGCCCCGCCACGCCACGGTGGCGCGTCCGCACCCACGCACAGCGACCTTCCACTGCGTTTTTCCAGAATGCCCGGCCGCCACGCAGGCGATGACGGCCAAGGACCTGACGGCACACCTGCAGACCGTCCATGCCGCGGATCGGTTCGAGGCGGCGTCGCCTGCCGACGCCACGGCCGAGGCGCTGCCGCCGCGGCCCGACGCCATCACTGGCGGCACACGGACGTCGCCCCCACCGGCAGAGCGCGCGCTGCCGACGACCCGCGCGCCCCGCAGCACCAAGGCCGCCGCACCCAAGCACGCGACACCGCTGACTGCGGCGCCCTCCCCGAAGCCGGCCACAACCGCCGCACCGGCCCCGCCGGCGGCGAAGGAGCCGTCGCCGGCAGCAGCACAGCCTGCCGCGCCGCACGGCGCCGGTGGCGGTCGTGGCGGGCTGCCGTCGAGCTACTACGACCCCACCTTGAACGTGGTGAAGCTCAAGTACCGGCGCAACGGCTGGGTGGTCTGCCCATTCGACACCATGCACACCGTGCGGCCGAGGGCGGGGCCACGGAAGGCGGCTCCTACCAGTGTCGGCTGACGGCAGGCCGGCCGGTGAGGGTTGGCGTTGGCGGATCCAGTGCCCGCCGCCCGCGTTTGGCAAGCACATGGTGGCCAGCCACTTTGACGAAGGCAAGTACGTGTACTACGACCCGGACCGGGTGGCGCTGGTGCGCAAGGAGCCGCAGCCGGATGGCGGCGAGGACCACGCCAATTCGCGCGAGCTGGACGAACTCTTTGCCTCCGACCTCTACGGTACGCCCCCGCCCGTGCGTGGCGCACTGTAAGGTGCGCGAGATTTCTCACGGAGGGGGCCGACCCAGTGCGTCCACAGCCTAGCGGGCTGCACAGAAACCATGCTCGAGTCGCAGTTCACGCCCAAGTCGAAAAAGAAAGGCGCGCAAACGCCCAAGCCGCCGGCGGACCGCAAGCCAACGCCCGTCGATGCCGCACCGGTTCGGGCTGCCCAACCGCTGCAGCCGCCGCCCAGTGTACGGCCTGATCCCAAGGAACCTTGGGCCCATTTCGGTCCAAGCTGACGTTTGGTTGCCCGGCGCGGCGACACGTGCATGGTTCGCAGACCCCCTTGGCGCTGGGCAAGCCGTGCGACCGCGACGAGGGCGCTTCCTTTGCCGCACGGGATGTGCGTCTCGAAGACGGCCACGTCTTTGCGAAAACGACCACGGCAGCGCCGCCGGCGCCGGAGCCAGCGCATCCCGCCGGCACCTACCCGCCGACGTACGGCCCTCCCGTCGGCACCTACCCGCCGACGTACGGCCCTCCCGTGTACACGCCGCCGGCGCCGCCCGAGCCGGCACCCCCGCGCATCCCCACGCCCGGTGAGCTGTGGGACGAGGACACCGCTGGCAACGGCGGCGGCGGCGGCGGCGGCCCGGCCGCGTGGACCGCCCCTGCGGCGGCGCCGCCGCCCGCGCCGGCGCCGTGGGCCGCGCCGCCCGTGCCAGCTGGCCGGGGCCGTGGGCGCGGGGCGCCGCTGACAGGGCGCGCGGCACCCACGTGGGGCGCGGCACCCTACTACGACGCATCGCCCCCCGCGCCAGCGGTCGCGCCGGCGCCGGCGTACGTCGCACCGTACTCGCCGTCTGCGCCGCCCATCGCCGCCGGTTACGGCGCGTTCATGCCCGCGGTGGCGCCGGCCGCTTCCGGCTATGGCGTGCCGCTCACGCCGTCGGCCGCCGCGGCGTACGCGCCGCCGGCGACGGGCTACGGGCGCGGCCGCGGCATCCCGGTACCACCGCCGCCAACGGCGACCGCGTGGCCCGCCCCGTACGCGACGGCCCCGTCGCTGACGCCGACGTATGCGCCGGTGGCCACGGCGCCGGCGCCGATGAGCACATCCCAGGACGCCGTCGCGCAGTGGCTCACGGCGGCCGGGTTCCCCGAGTACGTGCCCGTCTTTGCGGCGCACGGCTTTGATTCCATGGAGCTGCTGGTCGACATCACCGACCAGGAGCTCGAGCTCCTCTTTGACGGTACGTGCGGCGCCGCGCGTGGCGGACCGCGAGCTGGGCCGGCCTGATGTGCTGGGAGGGGTCACATCGCCGCGTTTCCCTGGCGGGCCGCAGCGGTGCAAGCGCCCCTGGGGCACCGGATGCGCTTCAAGCGCGTGTTTAGCCAGCTGCGCCAACAGCAGGCCCTACCGACGCGCTACTATTAAAACGCCGACTTTTCAGAAACTGTACAACCACCGTGCGTCCTGTACAGCATGTGCATCCTCTTTTAGAGCATCTGCGTGACGCGGTCCAGGCGATCGGCCACGTCGCGCAGGAGGCCCACGAGCGCTGCGGGCGGGGCCCCTTGATCGATGGCGTCCCGGACGACCTGGAGCACCGCGGAGCGCGCCTCGGCCACCGGGTCCAGGGCCTCGAACTGGGCGTCCGCTCGCGCCGGACGGTCGCGCTCATCGGCGGGCGACCCAGCGTCCTCGCCGGCCGCCGCGGCCGCGCGGTCCCAGTACGCCGCGTCGTCGGCCGCGGCGGCGGTGGCATCCCTTGTCGATGTCACGGCTGCCGTCTCGCTCTCCATGGCGCCGGGCGCCCACTGCGCCGCGTCGACTAAGCGGGCAACGTCGTGGTACCGCCACAACGGCCCGTCGCCGGGCTCCTCGGCGCGCAGAAAGAGAACAGCCATGCTGGAATCACCGCTCGTGGCCGCGTCCACGCAGACCGCCGCCCACTGCTGCCCGCTCTCGTCCTCCCGGACCAGCGCCACCGGGCTGCTGAACCGGTCGGGCTCCCAGCTGCGGACCACCTCCAGGACGTCCGCCTCTGTCGCGCGTCGCGGCCGCACAAGGGGCAAAGAGCGGTTATGAGCGACTGCGGCACCGGCGAGGGGCGCGGCGGCGCTGGTATGGGGCGCGGGGGCTTGGTGGCCTACCGTCGTCGGTACTGAAGCGCCAGCGCGGCGGGTCGTCCGTTCCGCGGACGTACGTGTTCCTGTGCGGTCGAACGGACGGGCGCCAATTAAGCGGTCCCAGGTGAGCCAGGCGTCCGGACGACTGTGTGGCCGTGTGTGCCGGTCGCCGTACATGAGGTGCAGCCATGGCGAGCACTTGTCGCGATCTAGCAAGACGTCGGCGCGGTCGTCGCGCCACGCCGACAAGATCTCGTTGGCGCGAACGAAGAGATCGTCCACCGGCGGGAACTTGGCCCCGGCCATTTTCGGTGCTCGTGCGTACGCGCGGCACCGGTCCAGTTCCGGCCCAGCCTGCCTCAGTGATAAGTCCGATAGCACGTTCAGCCTAATGCGCCAAGATCCCCCTAGATCTCCCCCTCGCGCGGTGGATGCGCCCACCGAGGCAGCAGGCAGACGTCCGCCGTGCTCCGGCTGGGTGCTTGGGCCGCGCTCGACCCTGCCTGGTCGACCATGCGGCGACGGTCGCAAGTTTCGCGCCAAAATTCTGACACTGTTCTGACATGTGTCAGAGAACTGTCAGACGGTCTGCCGCGGCTCTGCCGCCGCTCTGCCGGACAATCTACTGCGTTCTGCCGCTGTTCTGCCGCCGGCCGCTGTTCTGCCGCTGTTCTGCCGCTGTTCTGCCGCTGTTCTGCCACTCTTTCTCTTTTCGCTGCTCTGGCGCAGGACGGCGCACGAGCGCGCGGCGGCGCGAGCAAGCAAGCGAGCGCAGGAGGAGCACAGCGACAGCGCCTGAGGACTGCGCGGCACAAGGCACGCGACGCGGGAGCTGCTGGAGTAGCGCCCCCCGCTGCGGCGGTTCCTTGCGGTCGTTGTCGTCGCCTGTTTTTTACGGCGGCCGTCCTTCCTCCCCCGCCCGACATCCCTGCTGCCGAGCGACCAGACGGAGGCAGTGGGGGCACGCCGGCGAGGCGGCGCCCGGTGCCGACCTAGCCCCGCCGCTCGGACGCCCGCCTTTGTCGCCCGCGCCGCAGGTGGCGGCGGCGGCGCGCTGAGGACCCGCAGCCATGGCCGACGGCGCGGCGGCCGTGCCCATGGACTACTCGGCGCCCGAGCCGCAGCCCATGACGGCCGACAAGCTGGAGGAGAAGGCCAAGAAATGGTGCGGGAACGGCGCCCGAACGCTGTGCTCGACGGTGGGGGCGAGCGTGCGCGTGCTGACATTCGTGCGCAAGGGCGTGGCCGGCGTGCGACGTCGCCCGCGATTCCAGGAACCAGCTCAACGCCAAGCGCTACAGCGATAAGCGCAAGTTTGGCTTTGTGGAGCAGCAAAAGGTGGACGCGCCGCCGGAGCACATCCGCAAGATCATCAAGGACCATGGCGACATGTCCAGCCGCAAGTTCCGCCACGACAAGCGGGTGTACTTGGGCGCGCTCAAGTACGTGCCGCACGCCGTCCTCAAGCTGCTGGAGAACATGCCCATGCCCTGGGAGCAAGTGCGCGACGTCAAGGTCGTGTACCACATCACGGGCGCCATCACCTTTGTGAACGAGGTGCCGTGGGTCATCGAGCCCGTCTACATCGCCCAGTGGGGCACGATGTGGATCATGATGCGCCGCGAGAAGCGCGACCGCCGCGTACGTACCGCGCCGCCCCGCCCCGACCCGCCCCGACCCGCCGCGCGGGCAGGCCACGGAAAGCTAATGTATATGTTGCCTCGAAGCCGGCGCTGGGGGAACGCGTCGCCCACAGCACTTCAAGCGCATGCGCATGCCGGCCTTTGACGACGAAGAGCCGCCGCTCGGTACGCGTCGCGCCCGCGCTGGGGTATCCTCTCGTCCCGCACACCCCCCCTCACACGCGCCTCACACGCGCCGGCGGGCCTTATCGTGGTGCGTGCGCGCGTGCACAGACTATGGCGACAACATTCTGGACGTCGAGCCGCTGGAGGCCATTAACATGGAGCTGGACGAGGAGGAAGACGCCCCCGTCTACGAGTGGTTCTACGACAACAAGCCCCTCGTCAAGACCAAGTTTGTCAACGGCCCCAGCTACCGGCGCTGGCACCTGACGCTGCCGATCCGCGCGACGCTCTACCGCCTGGCCAACCAGCTCCTGTCGGACCTCGTGGACAAAAACTACTTTTACCTGTTCGACAAGGAGTCCTTTTTCACCGCCAAGGCGCTCAACGTCGCCATCCCCGGCGGCCCCAAGTTTGAGCCGCTCTACCGCGACGTCGACACGGGCGACGACGACTGGAACGAGTTCAACGACATCAACAAGATCATCATCCGGCACGCGATCCGCACCGAGTACCGCATCGCGTTCCCGTACCTGTACAACGACCGGCCGCGCTCCGTGCAGTACGTCCGCCGCGGACGTTTTCTGGGTGAGCGGGATGCAGGAGCAAATGCTGACCCCCCTGGGTTGCCACGCCCAGCCGGGTTGTGTCGACGCCGCAGCCTCGCGCCGTACCACTACCCGGCGGTGGTGTACATCAAGACGGAGGACCCGGACCTGCCGGCGTTCTACTTTGACCCGATCGTGAACCCGATCACGGGCCGCACGGCGGCCGGCGAGCGGTCGAACGCGTTCGAGGACGAGATCTTTGACGACGACTTCACGCTGCCGGAGGAGGTCGAGCCGTTCCTGGCGGACGCGCCGCTGTACACGGACAACACGGCGAACGGCATCATGCTGTACTGGGCGCCGCACCCGTTCGACAAGCGGTCCGGCCGCACGCGCCGCGCGCAGGACGTGCCGCTGGTCAAGAACTGGTACCTGGAGCACTGCCCGCCGGGCCAGCCGGTCAAGGTGCGCGTGTCGTACCAAAAGCTGCTCAAGAACTACGTGCTCAACGCGCTGCACCACCGGCCGCCCAAGTCGATGACCAAGCGGTACGGCGTCGTGGCCCGTCGCGCGCGCGTGGCGCGGCGGCTTTGCGTGCTGACGATTCCGCTGCGGTGTGGCCGCGCGGCCCTGCCCCCGCTCCGCGTGCGTTGGCTTAGGAACCTGTTCCGCCAGCTCAAGGCGACCAAGTTCTTCCAGTCGACGTCGCTCGACTGGGTCGAGGCCGGTCTGCAGGTGTGCCGGCAGGGCTACAACATGCTCAACCTGCTGATCCACCGCAAGAACCTCAACTACCTGCACCTCGACTACAACTTCAACCTCAAGCCGGTCAAGACGCTGACGACCAAGGAGCGCAAAAAGTCGCGCATGGGCAACTCGTACCACCTGTGCCGCGAGATCCTGCGCCTCACCAAGCTCATCGTCGACTCGCACGTGCAGTACCGCCTCGGCAACGTCGACGCGTACCAGCTGGCCGACGGCCTGCAGTACATCTTCTCGCACGTGGGCCAGCTCACCGGCATGTACCGGTACAAGTACAAGCTCATGCACCAGATCCGCCAGAACAAGGACCTCAAGCACCTCATCTACTACCGGTTCAACACCGGCGCCGTCGGCAAGGGTCCCGGCTGCGGCTTCTGGGCGCCCATGTGGCGCACCTGGCTCTTCTTCCTGCGCGGCATCGTGCCGCTGCTGGAGCGCTGGCTCGGCAACCTGCTGGCCCGCCACTTTGAAGGGCGCGCGGCGCGCGGCGCCGCCAAGACCGTGTCGAAGCAGCGCGTCGAGTCGCACTACGACCTCGAGCTGCGCGCGGCCGTGCTGCACGACATTGTCGACCTCATGCCGGAGGGCATCAAGACCACCAAGGCGCGCACCATCCTCCAGCACATGTCCGAGGCGTGGCGCTGCTGGAAGGCCAACATCCCGTGGAAGGTCATCGGCCTGGTACGTTTACGTTGGCGTGAGGAGGGGGCCGGCGCGCCGCCAGAGAGACAGCGGCCGGTGGGCACTCACCACGCAGTTTCGTTGCCCGTCGCGCGCGCGCGCACCGTGCCCAGCCGGCGCCCGTGGAGAACATGATCCTGCGCTACGTCAAGGCCAAGGCGGACTGGTGGACGTCGGCCGCGCACTACAACCGCGAGCGCATCCGGCGCGGCGCCACGGTCGACAAGACGGTTGCGCGCAAGAACCTCGGCCGCCTGACCCGCCTGTGGCTCAAGGCCGAGCAGGAGCGGCAGCACAACTACCTCAAGGACGGCCCCTACGTGTCGCCCGAAGAGGCCGTCGCGATCTACACGACGATGGTTCACTGGCTCGAGAGCCGCCGCTTCTCGCCGATCCCGTTCCCGCCGCTCTCGTACAAGCACGACACCAAGCTGCTCATCCTCGCGCTGGAGCGGCTCCGCGAGGTCTACTCGGTGCAAGCGCGCCTCAACCAGACGCAGCGCGAGGAGCTCGGCCTGATCGAGCAGGCGTACGACAACCCGCACGAGGCGCTCTCGCGCATCAAGCGGCACCTGCTCACGCAGCGCGCGTTCAAGGAGGTCGGCATCGAGTTCATGGACATGTACTCGCACATCATCCCGGTCTACGACATCATCCCGCTGGAGAAGATCACCGACGCGTACCTCGACCAGTACCTGTGGTACGAGGCCGACAAGCGGTCGCTCTTCCCCAACTGGGTCAAGCCGGCGGACACGGAGCCCGCGCCGCTGCTGGCGTACAAGTGGTGCCAGGGCATCAACAACCTCCAGAACGTCTGGGAGACCGCCGACGGCGAGTGCAACGTCATGATGGAGACCTCGTTCCACAAGGTCTACGAGAAGATCGACCTGGTGCTGCTGAACCGCCTCCTCCGCCTGGTGTGCGACCACAACCTCGCGGACTACATGACGGCCAAGAACAACGTCGTGATCAACTACAAGGACATGAACCACACCAACGCGTACGGCCTCATCCGCGGCCTCCAGTTCGCGTCGTTCATCTTCCAGTACTACGGCCTCGTCCTGGACCTGCTCGTCCTGGGCCTCGGCCGCGCCGCCGAGCTGGCCGGCCCGCCGCAGCTGCCCAACGACTTTCTGCAGTTCCGCGACGTCCAGACCGAGACCAAGCACCCCATCCGCCTGTACTCGCGCTACATCGACCGGGTACGGACGCCTCGGCCGGGGGCATGTTGGATGGGGTGGAAGGCGGGCTGCTGATGCGACGGCCGGCTATTGCATGTGAGTTTGCTGCG
>Ga0180216_1003168_pt1 | contig 13201 bp, 12 predicted proteins | sample eDN3rd37CBELigMG_FD_128879 | JGI IMG/M metagenome (GOLD analysis project Ga0180216, IMG submission 128879) | Enriched Miracle-Growth compost microbial communities from Emeryville, California, USA - eDNA 3rd pass 37_C BE-Lig MG (version 2)... ... | reverse complement strand
CCATGCCGATGGCATACAGCTGGAACAGGCCGACGATGACCAGCGCCGGCAACAGGACGCCCACTGCCTGGCGCAGCCCGCCAAAGAAATAGTGGCTGTAGATGAAGCGCTGGAACTGGGCGAAGGGCACCGTCATGCGAAGTTCGTCCGGAAAAGCGCAGTATAGATAAAAGCTGTTGACCGAAGGAGTCTCATCCAGTAGCATTACATAAAACAGACCGATCGTTCTGTCTAACAGAACATAACTTGGAGGAAGGCATCATGGTTAAACAGGGAGCATGGGGCTCGCTCGTGCCGAAGTCACCGGTAGATGAAGGGATCGCCGGCCAGGGGCGGCGGAAATTTCTCGGCGTGGCAGCTGCGGTGATGGCCGGATTGATGTCCGTGTCGGGAACCGCCCAGGCCGAAAACCTGCCCGGCATCGACGTGGCAAACAAGGAAGTGCGGGTGGGCGCCTTTGCGCCGATCACGGGGCCCGTGCCGTTCTACGCCACCATCAATCACGCTGCCGATGCGTTCTTTCGCGACCTGAACGAACGCGGTGGCATCCAGGGGTGGAAGGTGAAGTACATCGTCCGTGACGATGGCTACGATCCCGCCCAGAGCCTCGCGGTGACGCGCCGCCTCGTCGAGGACGACGATATCTTTGCCCTGGTGGCCAGCAACGGGACGGCGACCAATGTCGCAGTCATCCCGTATACGCGCTCCAAGAATCTGCCGGTGATCGCCCCCAGCGGTGGTTCGCCGAAGATCATCGCCCAGCCGCATATGTTTCCGCTGCTGCCGGACTATGCGCTGTCGTCCGCTGCCAGTGCGCAATACGCCCTGGACGTGCTGAAGAAACAGAAAATTGCGCTCATCTGGGAAAACGATGAACTCGGCCGCAGGGCCAAGTTCGGGCTCGAACTTTTCCTGAAATCCCGCGACTTGGCGCCTACGGTGGATGTGTCCTTCGACGTGGCAACCACCGATCTGTCGGCGCAGATTCAGCGGGTCGCCGCGTCGGACGCCGAAGTGGTGCTGCTGTTTGGCTCGAATGCGCACCTGGCCAGCGCGCTGCGCGCCGCGGAACGGATCTCATGGAAGGGTGAATGGTTCGCGCCGTTCTTCACGGCCGATCCCTCGACCTATGAGTTGACCGGCAAGCTGCTGGACGGCGTCTACTTTTCGTCGTGGCTGCTGCCTGTGGATTCCGACCGCGAGCAGATTGCCGCCTATCGCGACGTCGTCCCCAAATACTATCCGAATGATCGTCTGGGGGTGTTCGGCTTGAATGGCTGGTCGGCCGCGTCGCTGTTCGTGCTCGCTTTCGACAAGTTGATCTCCAGCGGCCAGGCGCTCACCTACGAGAACATGATCGCGGTCATGAACACCCTCGACGGGGTGTCGGCCGGCGCGGCGGACAAGGTGACGTTTGAAAAAGGCGATCACCGCGGCACTCGCCAAGAGGCCATGATCCGTGCCGAGAATGGCAAATTCATCGTTGCGCAGGACTTCAGGCCTTATCCGGAAGTCGTGTTCAAGACCGTGGCCAAATAAAGTTCGCCAAGGAGGAACGCAACCATGTTGCCCGTTATCTGGCAGGGAATCGTGACCGGGTGCCTTTATTCACTCGGCGCTCTGGGCCTGGTCATGATTTTCAAGAGCTCGCGGATGGTCAATTTCGCCCATGGCGCGTTGGCGGGGCTGGGTGCGTTCCTCGTCTACGCCTTGACCGCCGGCGGCGCCAGCTGGCCATGGACCGCCGCCGTCGCGGTGGCGCTCGCCGCATCGATACTCGTGTCGGTGCTCGTTTACTTTGTGATTGCGCCGTTGCTGGAGTGCTCCGACACGACGGCGACGATCGCCACGCTAGGCATCGGCATGGTTGCCCAGGGGATCATTTTGTGGCAGTTCGGATCGAATATCTTTCGGCTCGATCTGCCATTGCCGAACGTGTCCGCATCGATATTCGGCCTGTCGGTCACGCTGTACGACGTGACGGTACTGCTGGTCACCCTCGCCGTGGTTGGCGTGCTGTTTCTGGTCATCGACCGCACACGCCTGGGGATTTCGTTTCGCGCGGCCTCCACGGATCCGTTCGCCGGCCGTGTCTGCGGCTTGAGCATCACCCGTGTTCACCTGTTTTCCTGGATCATCTCGGCGATTCTGGGGGTGATTGCGGCACTGCTGATCGTGCCCACCACATTCCTGAGCTCCACCACCGTGACCACCTTCATGCTGCAAGCGTTCGCGGCCGCGGTGATCGGCGGCTTCGACAGCCTGCCCGGCAGCGCCATCGGCGGCATTCTCGTGGGCGTCGGATGTAATTTGTTCAGCTTCTACGTGGCTCCAGAATTGCTCAATTCGTTCCTGCTCGTATTCATTCTGTTCTCGCTGAGCTGCTTCCCGGGCGGGATTCTTTCCAAGAGGATGGGCTCCCGTGTCTGAACCGCTTGCCACCCCAGCCGTGACGGCGCAAGGCCGGCCCGCCATCCGCCTGGACGAACGGCTCGTCCCGTTGGGCACGGTGCTGGTCCTAGCGCTGCTGCCCGCATGGATCGGCGGCGGCTTCTGGCTGTATTCGGTGTCGCTGCTGCTGGCGCACAGCATCAGCATCCTGTCAGTCAGCTTCCTCTTTCGCTTCAGCGGCGAGGTTTCGATTGGCCACAATTTCTTCGTGGCTGTGGGCGCCTATACCGTCGCCATCCTCCAGGGCTTGCTCGGCGTGCCGTTTCTGGCCGACATGGTGGTGGCGATCATATTGAGCGTCTTGATGGGCTTGCTGTTCGCATGGCCCTCGCGCGGGCTCTCGGGCATCTACTTGAGCGTGGTCACGCTGGCCCTCAGTCTCTGCGTGCCTGAGCTGCTGCTGCACTGGTCGGATATCACCGGCGGTTTTGAGGGGCTGTTCCTCGACTCCCAGATCGTATCCTGGCTGGATTCGGAGACCCAGCAGTACTATCTGGCGCTCACTGCCCTATGTGTGGCGGTGTTCGCGATCCATCGCTTTCGCCATTCTCGCATCGGCCTAGCGATCCTGACGGCGCGGGATCATCCCCATGCTGCCGCCTCGTTCGGCATGACGACGGGCAGTGCGCGGCTGGCAGTTTTTGCCGTCAGCGCCGCGATCGCGGGGCTGGGCGGATCCGTGCTGGGTTTCACGACCTCGATGGTGTCGCCCAACAGCTTCACATTCTGGAACGCCGTGACGCTGCTCGTCGGCTCTGTGGTCAGCCTGTATTCGACGCGTATCCATGGCGCGGTGTTCGGCGCCGCCTTCATCACGCTGGTGCCGCAGATCCTGTCGAATTATGGCCAGTTGATTCTCATCATTTATGGCTTGTCGCTATTAGGCGCCATCCTCCTCTCCAGCATCGCGATGCCGGCCATCGCCCGCCATATCAGCAGAAGGAAAAAACGATATGTATGAGGCATCGACATTGCTCGTCGAAGGGGGCGAGCTGAGTTTCGGCGGCTTGCAGGTCCTCAAGGACGTCAGCCTCGAGTTCCATCCGGGCGCGATCACCGGCCTCATTGGCCCGAACGGCGCCGGCAAGACGAGTTTCTTCAACTGCCTGACCGGCCACTATCGCCTGTCGCAAGGAACGGTGGCCTTCGACGGCGAGGTCCTGAACCCGGTGCCCACCGTGGGACGGGCACGACGCGGCATCGTACGCACGTTCCAGCACGCGGCGCTGTGTTCCGAACTGACCTTGCTCGAGAACGTGATCGTCGGCCTGAACACCACGCGGCGCTCGGGCTGGTTCGACGCGCTGCTGCCCCTGCCGCAGCGATTCAGCGACCGTGCACAGGCCCGGGATCGGGCATGGGCCGCGCTGGAACTGGTCGGCCTGACCGACCAGGCCAGTGTCGTGGCCGCCACGGCGGCGCCCGGCGTCATGCGTCTGGTTGAACTGGCGCGCGCGAGCGTGGGGGATCCACGCGTGATCCTGCTCGACGAACCCGCCGCGGGACTGAATTCGGCTGAAACGGCAGAACTGGCGCGCATCATTCAGCGGCTGAAAGCGCCAGGCCGGGTGATCGTGGTGGTCGAGCACGACATGGAGCTCATCATGGGGATCTGCGACAGGATTCATGTGCTGAATTTTGGCGCCGTGGTGGCCTCCGGCACGCCCGCCGAGGTCCAACGGGATCCGCGCGTAGCGGAAATCTATCTGGGAAGCGGCGATGAGTGAACACCTGCATGTCGAGGGGGTGACCAGCGGCTACGACGGGAAGGTTGCCATCGAAAATATCACGCTGGACGTCGAGGCCGGGTCGCTGACGGCCCTGCTGGGCGCGAACGGCGCGGGCAAGTCCACGCTGATGAAATCCATCGCCGGCCTGATTGTGCCGTTCTCGGGCAGTATCCGCTTCGAAGGCCGGGAGATGGCCGGCAAGGATGCGCGCCGCCTGGTCGAGCAGGGCGTCTCGTACGTGCCCGAGGGACGGGCGATGGCGCGGGCGCTGTCCGTCAAGGAGAACCTGCTGCTGGGCGGTATGACGCGCAGCCGAGCCGAAAATCGCATCCAGATGGAACTGGTCCTGTCGCTCTTTCCCGAGATCGCCGAGCGCCTGGGCTCGCCGGCCTGGCAACTGAGCGGCGGCCAGCAGCAAATGCTCGCCATCGGCCGGGCCTTGATGTCCAGTCCCCGGCTGCTGCTGCTCGACGAGCCCTCATTGGGACTGGCCCCCCTGCTGGTCAAGCGGGTGTTCGAGCGGCTCGAGGAACTGCGGCGTACAGGATTGACGATCCTCCTGGTCGAGCAGAATTACTGGATCACCATGAAAATCGCCGACTGCGCCTATTTCATGCGCAGCGGCAGGATCGTTGGACGCAAGGATGGCGCGGAAATGCGACAAGCGGGCGGCCTCGACGACATTCTTGCAGCATATCTTGGAACTTCCACGCAAAAGGCAGACGCGTCGTGACACAGGCAAGCACTCAGCAAAACCGGTTGGGCATCATCGGCTTCGGACAGGTCGGCCAGGCCATGGCCGGCGTCCTCGCCGATGATTTCAAGGTGACGATATTCGATCTGGACGAGGCGCGCTGTGCCGCGCATCCGCTCGTGCGCGACGGACGGCTGCGGTATGCGGCCTCCGCGGTCGAGCTCGTAGGCGCTGTGGACACGGTGCTGTTCTGCCTGCCGACCCCCAGCGTCTCGCATGCGGTCGCCGAAAGCATCGCCGACGCGATTCGGCCTGGCCTGATCGTGGTCGAGACCAGCACGGTGGCGCCCGAAGACATCTTCGCGCTGGATGCCGTGCTGTGCCCGCAGGGTGCGCGTGTAATCGACGCAGCCGTCATCGGGGGCATCCGTAGCCTATCGCAGGGCGAGGCGGTGTTCCTCGTGGGGGCGGGCGTCGACGAGGCGCAATGTATCGCCCCCGTGCTCGATCGCCTTGCCGCTGAGGTCTTTCACCTGGGGCGCCTGGGCGGTGGGATGCGGACCAAGCTCGTTGCCAATGCGGTCTCGCATGCGGTCTACGTGGTCCTGGCCGAGGCGGCGAGCGTCGCCGCCGCCCAGGACATCCCGATGGACGTGCTCTATCGCCTGCTGGCCCGCAAGTCCGGGCTGATGCGGCCGTTGACGCACCGGATCGGCGAGCGGCTTCTCGGGCGTGATTTCGAAGGCGGCATGTCCACCGCCAACGCGCGCAAGGATTCCCGGCTGTTCCTCGAGACCGCGCATCGGCTCGGCGTGCCGGTCTTTGCAACGCAGGCCGCGCATTCAGTCTATGAGATCGCCATGCGCGAAGGGCTGGCGGCCGAGGATTATGCCGTCGTAGCCACGCTCTGGGAGAACTGGACGGGCGTGCGTCTGGCCACTGGGGAACAAGCATGACGCGCATGCGGCCCGAAGCATTCTTCCAGTCGCTCGATGAGCTGGTGAATATTGAATTCAAGGCGAAGCGGGCGCTGCTGGGCGGCACGCGCCTGCGCTATGAGGCGGGCCGGCAGGCCGCAGGCATGCCCATGACGCTGCAGGCGGGGCAAGTATTGGCTGGCCTGACGCCTGGCGCCCCGGTGTTCATCACGACCGGGGCCGGGAACCCCCGCACACTGCCACAGGGCGAGACTGACGGACCGTCGGGCGCTGCGTTCATCGCGCACTTGCTGCGGGCGCGCGGCCACGCGATCGTCCTGCTGTCCGACGAGGCGTTCCTGCCGGGTATCGTCGCCGCCTTCGAGGCGCTGGGGCTAGGTGGACCGCTGGATTCATCGGGTGCTGTGCATATCGAGGTCTTTCCTCTGGGCGCCGAGGAGGGTGCGCACAAGGTCGAGGCGCTGCTGCGGGCCTATCCCGATGCCGCGGGGGGTATTTTCATCGAAAAGCCGGGCCCCAATGATCGCGGCGTCTTCCACACCAGCGCGGGCAAGTCCAAGGATCCGGCCAGCGTCGCACACCTGCACTTATTGGCAGAGGCCCTGGCCGCGCGGGGACGCCCCACACTGGGCATCGGCGACGGCGGCAACGAAATCGGCTTTGGCTGTGTGGGGAGGGCGCTCGAGGCCAGCCTGCCGCAAGCCCGCGATTGCGGCTGCGGTTGTGGCGGGGGCATCGTTAATGCGACACGCGTCGACAGCCTGGTGTGCGCTTCCACCTCCAACTGGGGCGCCTACGGTGTCGCGGCCGCCATGGCACTGCTCACTGGCGGGGAGGACAGCATGCCGCCGCCAGCGGCGGTGCGTGCCACCGTCGAGGCATCGGTGCGAGGGGGCGCCAACGATGGTTATTCCGGGGAAAACGTCCCGACGGTTGACGGCACGGCGCCGGAAGCCAGCGATGCCGTCTATGCGCTATGCCTCGAGGTATTGCGCCAATCCCGGGAACTGCAATGAAAGAATACGACCAGGAACCGTTCGAAGTCTTCGCACTGCGCTACGCCACGCACGAACGCCGTCGCGTCGATAATTTCCTCGGCGGCGATCCCCACGATGGGCCGATGCCCTTGGATTACTACGTGTGGGTGGCGCGCAATGCGCAGGCGACGTATGTCATCGATACGGGCTTCGACGCCGATACGGCCAAGCGCCGGGGACGAACGCTGCTGCGCGATCCCATGGCGGCCTTGCGCATGCTGGACGTCGAGCCCAACGTGATCACAGACGTCATCATCACGCATTTGCATTACGACCATGTCGGGAACTTCGCGCACTTTCCCAATGCACGCTTTCATTTGCAGGATGTCGAGATGGCGTATGCCACCGGCCGCCATATGGGACATCCGCGCCTGCGACACCCTTTCGATGTGGAACACGTCGTCGGCATGGTGCACTGCGTCTATCAAGATCGCGTCTGTTTTCACGACGGGGATACTGAACTGCTGCCGACACTTTCGCTGCACTTGATCGGCGGCCATACGCCGGGCCTGCAGTGCGTGCGTATCTGGACGGCGCGCGGCTGGGTGGTGCTGGCCTCGGACGCCAGCCATCACTATGCTCACTTCGAGACCGGCCGCGCCTTTCCGAACGTGGTGCGGGTGGACCAGATGCTGGAGGGCCATCTGCGGCTCAAGGCGCTGGCGTCCTCGCCCCAGCACGTCGTGCCGGGCCATGATCCGCTGGTCATGGCGCGCTACCCGGCTCCCAGTGCCCAGCTGCAGGGCATAGGCGTGCGCCTCGACGTGCCGCCGGTGCCCGAGGGCGCCGGACAGGATTCCTCTCAACCCGGATACTGAGACATGGATACTTTCGACTACGTCATCGTCGGCGCGGGTTCGGCAGGGTGCGTTCTGGCTAGCCGCCTGAGCGAGCGTCCGGACACGACGGTCTGCCTTCTCGAGGCGGGCCCGCGCGACTGGAACCCCTATATCCATGTTCCAGCCGGCTTCATCAAGACCTTCGAAAATTCCTCGGTCAACTGGGGCTACCGACAGCAGCCGTCGGCGAATGTCGCTGGCCGGCGGCTGCTGGCGCCGCGCGGCAAGACGCTCGGAGGGTCCAGCGCCATCAACGGCCATATCTACAATCGCGGGCAACCCCTCGATTTCGATAACTGGGCGCAGATGGGCAACCCTGGCTGGTCCTATGCCGATGTCCTGCCGTACTTCAAGCGCATGGAGCGACGGATCGGCGCGGGCGAGGACGCTTACCGGGGACGCGACGGGGCGCTCGTCGTGACTGACCTGGGGCATCGCCACCCCTTGTGCGATGCCTTCCTGAAATCGGTTCAGAACCTGGGCATCCCGCTTAATCCAGACTACAACGGCGTTTCGCAGACAGGGGTCGCCTATGCTCAACGGACGATCCACAAGGGCTTGCGCGTCACCTCGGCGACGGCGTTCCTGCGCCCGGCGATGCGGCGGCCAAACCTCGAAGTGCGCACCCATGCGCACGCGACGGAAGTCCTGTTCGAAGGGCGGCGCGCCATGGGCGTGCGTTATCGGCGCGGTGGGCGCGGCGGCGCTCTGAGGGAGGTGCGCGCGCGGCGCGAAGTCGTGTTGTGCGGCGGTGCCTACAACACGCCGCAATTGCTCGAGCTGTCGGGTGTCGGCGACCCCGAGATCCTGAACGCGCATGGGATCCGGCTGCGGCATGCCCTACCCGGCGTGGGCGCGGGGCTGCAAGACCATTACGCGCCGCGGACGGTGGTGCGCGTCAAGAACATGCGCACGCTCAACGAACTCTCGCGCGGTCCTCGCCTGGCCCTCGAGGTCGCCAAATGGCTGGTGGCCCGGCGCGGCATCTTGTCGTTGTCGCCGACGCTGCTCTACGGGGCTTGGCATTCGGGCGCGACTTCCGAGCCCTGCGATATTCAGTTCACATTCACGCCTGCCAGTTACGACGAGGGCGTGATCGGCCGGCTGGCCGACACGGCGGGCATGACGGTCGCGGTCTGGCAGCAACGCCCCCAGAGCCGTGGCACCGTCCATATCAGCTCCGCCGATCCTTTCGCGGCTCCACTGATTGATCACCATTACCTCGAAGCCGAAGAAGACCAGCGCGTGCTCGTGGCCGGGATGCGGCTGGTGCGCCGGATGCTGGCTGGCGAGGCTCTGCGCCCGTACTACGACTTCGAGGAGTTCCCGGGAACGGGCGCCCAGACCGACGCGGAGCTCCTGGACGCGGCGCGCAAGAAAGGCAATTCCACGTTCCACCCCGCCTGCTCCTGCGCGATGGGCCCGGCCCACGACCGTGGCGCGGTGGTGGACGCCTCGTTGAAGGTCCACGGCCTCGACGGCCTGCGGGTGGCGGACGTCTCGATCATGCCGAGCATGATCTCAGGCAATCTCAATGCCGCCGCCCTGATGATCGGCGACAAGGCTGCCGACCTGATTCTCAAGGGCGACCAGACAAGCCGGATCGATGAAGACAAGGAGCACAGATGCTGAATTATCCAGAAGTCCGCCTCTATATCAGCGGCGAATGGCGGCGCACTGCCGAGACGATGCCGGTAGTCAACCCCGCTGACAATACCGAGATCGGCCGGTTTTCACGGGCGGGGATCGAAGATCTGCGCGATGCGGTCGCGGCGTCTCAGCAAGGATTCGAGGTCTGGCGCGCCACGGCGCCCGCGGAGCGCGCGCGGATCATGCTGGCCGCCGCGGCGCTGCTGCGCGAACGCATCGACCAGATCGCCGCGGTCATGACGCTGGAGCAGGGAAAGCCCGTCGACCAGTCCAGGGGCGAGATCTGGCGGGCCTGCGAAATCCTCGAATGGGATGCCAACGAGGGCCGTCGCATCTATGGCTACCAGATTCCGGCCGAACCCGGCATGACGCACACGACGTACCACGAGCCGATCGGCGTGGTGGCGGCATTCGCGCCCTGGAATTTTCCCGTAAGTTCGCCAATGCGCAAGGTGGCCGGAGCCCTGGCGGCCGGCTGCTCGATCATTCTCAAGGCCGCCGAGGAAACCCCGGCCAGCGCGATGTTGCTTGCAAAGGCCTTTGAGGATGCGGGGCTGCCGGCCGGGGTGCTGAACCTGGTTTTCGGGGTACCCAGCGAAATTTCCGAATACCTGATTGCGCAACCGGCGGTCCGGCTGGTGACGTTCACCGGCTCGGTGCCGGTGGGCAAGCACCTGGCCGGGCTGGCTGGCCAATACATGAAGCCGGCCATCATGGAGCTTGGTGGCCATTGTCCAGTGGTCGTCTGCGAGGATGTCGACGTCGACGAGGTGGCGGCACTGTCGGCCAATGCCAAAACTCGCAACGCGGGCCAGGTATGCGTGGCGCCCACCCGGTTCTTTGTGCACGAGCGGATCTACGAACCCTTCATCGCGGCATTCGTGCGTCATGTCTCGACCATGCGGATGGGCAACGGTCTGGATCCAGCGACCGATATCGGACCGCTGGCCAATACCCGGCGCCTGCATGCCATGGAGGACCTGGTCGCGGACGCCGTCGCTCGTGGCGCGCGCCTGCATGCCGGCGGCGCCCGGCAGGGCGAGGCTGGAAATTTCTTTCCGACGACGATTCTGTCGGACCTGCCGGACGATGCCCGCTGCATGGTTGAAGAGCCCTTCGGGCCGTTAGCCTTGATCTGCCCCTATGCCACCATCGACCAGGCGATCCGGCGGGCCAACAGCCTGCCGTTCGGCCTGGCGGCATATGGTTTCACCCGGAATTCTGATAATGTGGCGTCCATGGTGGCCGGCCTGGAGTGCGGCAACCTGTCGATCAACCACTTCGTGGCTTCAGTGGCCGAGACGCCTTTTGGCGGCGTCAAGGACAGTGGCTATGGCCGTGAGGGTGGGGTGGACGGCTTGCGGCACTATACGACCGTCAAGAATGTCTCTCACCGGACCCGGCCCGCCGGAGTATTGCCCGCCTGAGGCTGGCATGTCGATGGAAACAGGAGGCAGTGCGTGACCGTAACGAAAGATGAGGCGCCCAAGCCGTCGGGCGTGGCTGCCGTGGATCGCGCCCTCGCGATCGTCGCGGCCCTGGCCGCTGCCGCCGAGCCCATGACCCTGTCCGAGCTCTCGCGCGCCTCGCAGCTCTACAAAAGCACGATCCTGCGCCTGCTCGAATCGCTCGAGCGGGCGCAGTATGTGAGCCGTCTACCCGATGCGCGCTATGTGCTGGGATCCATGGCCTATCGCCTGGGCATGGCCTACGAGCGCACAAACAATGTCGTTGCCCATGTGGCACCGATCCTCGACGAACTGGTGGCGGCGGGCACCGAAAGCGCGTCCTTCCATATCCCCTATGCGCATGACCAGCGCCTGTGCGTACTGCGCAAGGATTCCAACCATTCGACGCTCGACAGTGTCCGTGCGGGCCAAGTGCTGCCGCTCAAGGGCGCGGCCGGCAAGGTGGTGCTGGCGTTTCAGGCAGCCGGTCCCGCGGCCGACATGCGGCGCGTGGGGCTGGTTGAATCCTATGGCGAACGCGATGCGTCCTGCGCGGGGATCGCCTGCCCGGTCGTGGGCCCCGAAGGGTGCTTCATCGGCGCCTTGTCGCTGTCCGGCCCCATCGTGCGTTTCACGCCGGACGCCGTGGCGCGGATGTCGCCGCTGCTGTTCGAGGCCGCGCAGCGGGCGTCGGCGCGCTTCGGCGGTCGCCTGGACGAAGCTCCGTCGATGCGCGCGAGGCGCAAGGCGCCCCGTAAGGGTCTTGCGTCCGGGCAAGGTGCATGAGCCGCGCTGTCAATGCTAAATAGAAATGTCCGGTTTTCTCCCAAATAGAAATGTCCGGTTCATAAGTTGGCATGAGATGCTGGGGGTGTGCTGGGCGTTGTGCCTTGCCAAGCTCTCCATGGGTGGCTAGCGGCCGGCGGAGCGGGCCGCTTTTTCAGTGCCGTCTGTACCCGCTCATTTAGCGACTTGGCATCCTCCACGGGTTTGACATAGTCATTTTTCTTTATCGCTTCGAACGACAGGCTGGCTTTAGCGTGTCGCAGTTGCAACCTGCCGTCCAGGTGCTCAAGGATCTGCACGCGCTCCCCGACCAGCGCACGTTGTGCCGTATGGACCTGCAGAATATGCCGGTGAAACTGGCACGATAGTGTCCTCGAGAGTCGTCGCTCATGGTGGTAGGCCAGCGCTACATCCAACTGATCAAGACTGTCCCGGTAAGGAACATGAGCATCCTCAGGCTGGGCCGGGACCACGGCAAAGCGCTGGTTATGTCTGCTCAGGTAGGTCGGCAGCCAAGCGTTGGCCGCCTCCATGGTGTCGATGTGCGCCAGGCGCATGGCTTTGATCAGTCGGTCCTGCAGCGTCTGATGGGCGCGCTCGACCCGCCCCTTGGCTTGCGGGGAACTGGCCTGGATGCCCTCAATACCCAGGCGTTCAAGCGCACGGGCAAAGTAAGTGCTCTGCGGGTGCTCGGCGTCGGTGGAGCGAAAGATGGTGTGGCGGTCGCTGTACAAGCACATGGGCAGCCCATGCTCGATGATGTACTGGCGCAGGGTCAACAGGTAGTCGGTCGTGGTCTCTGCCCGTGCAAAGCGCAGCGCCATCAGTTCGCTGGTGGCGTCATCGACGAACACCAGCAATGTGCAGCGCGCTGCGCGCCCTTCAAACCAGTCGTGCGCGCTGCCATCGATCTGGATCAATTCGCCGCGCCTGGGGCGGCGCTCACGCATCGGGTGGATCGGCTTCAGAGGCCTGCGCCGGGCGCGCCACAGGCCAGCACAGCGCATGAGCGAGCGCACGCTCTCGACCGACAGAACAATGCCGTGGCGCTCGGCCAACATCTCACAGGCCAAAGTGGGGCCAAAATCGGTGTAATGCGCTGCAATCAACTGCTGGGCACGCAGCACCAGTGCGTCATCCAGCTTGCGGTTTGAGCTTCGACCGCGCAGGCCGTGCGCGAGCGCAGCTTCGCCCTTGGACTCGTAACCACGCTGGATACGCCGCAACTGGCGCGTCGAGAGCTGCAGCAGCGCTGCTGCATCGCTTTGTGAGAGCGCGCCGTCTATCACCTGTTCCAGCACGCGCAGCCTGCCCACTTCCTTCTGGCTCATCGTGATCATCGCCCCTGCCCGCCTCAATAATATGACTCGCACCATTGAACCGGACATTTCTACTTTGCACAGACCGGACATTCTCACGTTGCACCAACAGGTGCATGAGCCGCGCTTGCGGCGATTGCTGCAACGCGGTAAAGTAGCTGGCCTGCCGCCATGCGCGGCCGGTTCCCCACAGGCGCATGCCCGGGCCACACGCCCGGTTTTTTACGCCCGCGATTCGTTTGTCCCTGGCAGGGCCACAAGCCTCGGCCGGGACTTCCATTTCTACCTCCCGCGTTCAATGAACGCTTG
>Ga0180216_1003167_pt1 | contig 13204 bp, 13 predicted proteins | sample eDN3rd37CBELigMG_FD_128879 | JGI IMG/M metagenome (GOLD analysis project Ga0180216, IMG submission 128879) | Enriched Miracle-Growth compost microbial communities from Emeryville, California, USA - eDNA 3rd pass 37_C BE-Lig MG (version 2)... ... | reverse complement strand
TTCATCCCGCCGAACTCGGCGAGTTCCTTGCCCGAAAGCCCCTTGGTGATCGCGCCGGAGGTGTAGACGCGCGCGAGGCCCGCCTCCCTCCCCTTTTCGATCACGAAGCGGACGAGGGAGGGATCGTCGATCGGCGGGCGGGTGTTCGGCATGGCCACCACCGCCGTGAAGCCCCCCGCCACCGCGGAGCGGGCGCCGGTCTCGATGGTCTCCTTGTACTCCTCGCCCGGTTCCCGGAGGTGCACGTGGAGGTCGATGAGGCCCGGGACGATCCACTTGCCCGCGCAGTCGATCACGCGGGCGCCTTCCGCGGGGGCGGCCTCGCCCCGGATTACGGAGGCGATCGCGCCGTCTCGTACGACGACCGCGCCCATGGCGTCGGTCCCCGACGCGGGATCGAGGATCCTTCCCCCCACCAGCCAGATCTCAGCCATGCGAATCTTCCTCGAGCTTTCCTGCGGCGCGCAGCAGGACGGCCATGCGGATGGCGACGCCGCTCTCCACCTGGTGGAGGATGAGGCTGCGATCGCCGTCGGCGACGTCGGGCTCGATCTCCACGCCGCGGTTGATGGGCCCGGGGTGCAGGACCACCGCGCCCTCCTTCGCCCAGGCGAGGGTCCTGCGCGAGAGGCCGAAGAAGCGGGCGTACTCGCGCGCCGAGGGGAAGAGGCTCTCGCCGATGCGCTCCGTCTGGATGCGCAGCGCGATCACCGCGTCCGCCTCCCCGAGGGCCTGGCGAAGGTCGTGGACCATCTCCACGCCCTCCCACGCCGCGCTGGGGAGCATGGTCTTCGGTCCGCAGAGGACGACCGTGGCCCCGAGGCGACGCAGGCAGAGGGAGGTCGAGCGCGCGACGCGGCTGTGGGCGACGTCGCCGACGATCGCGACGCGCTTGCCGTCCAGCGAGCCCAGGTGGTCCTCCAGGGTGAGGGCGTCGAGCAGCGCCTGGGTGGGATGCTCGTGGGCCCCGTCGCCGGCGTTCACCACCGCGCATCCGAGGTGCCGGGCGGCGAGCCCGGCCGAACCGGAGGCGCCGTGCCGGATGACCAGCACGTCGGGCCGCATGGCCTCCAGGGTGCGGAGGGTGTCCAGGAAGGTCTCGCCCTTGGATTGCGAGGATCCCGAGGCGCTCCAGTTGATGGCGTCGGCGCCGAGGATCTTGGCGGCCATCTCGAAGCTCACCCGGGTGCGGGTGGAGTTCTCGAAGAAGAGGTTGATCACCGTCTTGCCCCGGAGATCGTCCCTCTTCTTGGACGGGCCGCGAAGGACCTCCCGAAGGGCCCGGGCACTTCGAAGGATCCGTTCGATCTCGCCTCGCTCGAGCGGCTCGATGCCTAATAGGTGCCTGGGCTCCATCGGCGCGGAGCTATAGCGCAGCCCATGGCCCGGTTCAATCTTTGACGCACGGGAGCCATCCTCCGCCCGCTAGATCCAGCGCTGCAGCTTCCCGAGGATATGGGAGAGCAGCCGGTCGAGGAGGGGGCGGTAGCGGAACCATCGCCATTCCACCTCCACGCAACGCTCCAGATCGTCCTCGAAGAGGCGGGCCAGGGCCTCGTTGAAGGCGCGGTCCTCGACGATGGCGTTCACCTCGAGGTTGAGCCGCAGGGACATGGAATCCAGGTTCGAGGAGCCCACCGTGGACCAATGGTCGTCGGCGAGGGCGGTCTTGGCGTGGAGCACCGAGCCGCCCCACTCGAAGATGCGCACGCCGGCCTTGAGCAGGCGGCCGTAGAAGGATTGGGCGGCGTAGCGCGCCGGCGGGATGTCGGTGGTGCCGGCGAGGATGAGGCGGACGTCCACGCCCCGGCGCGCGGCTCCGATCAGCGCCTTGAGCATCTTGCGGGTGGGGAGGAAGTAGGCGCTCGTGATCCACAGTCTCTTCTGCGCCCTGCGGATCGCATTCAGGTAGGCCTCCTTGATCATCGCGCGCCCGCGACGGAGGTCGCTCGCCAAGATCCGCACCTTGCCGTCGGGCCGCCTCCCCTCGTTGCGGTAGCGGGCCTCGTCCAGGGGCGCGCCCCCCTCCTTCCTCCAAGTGCGGAGGAAGACGTAGAGGAGCTCGGAGACCGCGGGGCCCTCGATGCGGATGTGGGTGTCGCGCCACCCCCAGCCCCCCACCCGTTCGCTGGCGTAGTCGTCTCCGATGTTGAGCCCGCCGGTGAAGCCCACCCGGTTGTCGACCACGAGGATCTTCCGGTGGTTGCGCCGCCAGAAGCGGGCGAAGCGGCTCCGGAAGGCCTGCCAGGAGAGGCGCAGGGGGTTGTAGTGGACGAAGCGGACGCCGGCCCGCTCCATCCGGCGGACGAAGGCCGCGGGGAGGGGGGAGCCCCAGGCGTCCACGATCACGTTGACCTCCACGCCCGCCTTCGCCCGCTCCGCGAGCGCCTTGGCGAAGCGGCGGCCCGTCGCGTCCGCGCGGAAGATGTAGGTTTCGAGGCAGATGTGCGAGCGGGCCGAGGCGATGGCCTCGAGCATGGCGGGATAGGTCTGCTCGCCGTCGCGGAGCAGCGAGAGCCGATGCTCGCCGACCCGGAGCGTGGCGTAGGCCCTCGATCTAGTTCCCACGCCCGTCCCGCTGCCCATCACTCCCTCGGGCCGACTCCAACAGTCGGCTCCCGTCCGGCTTGGCGAAGAAGCGCTCGGGGCGGAGGCCGCGATCGCCCCCCTTCCCCGGCCCCCAGGAAAAGACCACGCGAACGACCCGCCCCCGGACGGCGTCCATGGGAAGGAGCCAGCCCTCGACCCGTCCTTCCTCGGAGAAATCCCGGTTGTCGCCCAGGACGAAGACGTGGCCTTCGGGGACCACGCGGGGTCCGGGGGAGGCCGGAGGCGCCAGGGGGCTACGGGAGGCGAGCGTCGTATGCGGCCTCTTCGCTCCCTCCTCGACCCAGACGCTCCCGGATCGCGGGTACCAGAAATCGAGGTCGGCGCGGTGGCTCCAGTATTCGAGGCGCTCTTCGAGGAGGCGGCGGGCGAGCGGCTCGCCGTTCACGTGGACGGTTCGATCCACGATCTCGACCGTCTCCCCGGGCAGGCCGATCACGCGCAGGATCGCCCTCCCCTCTCCATCGGGACGATCGAAGAGGATGGCGTCGCCGCGGTCGATCTCCCCTCCTCCCAGTCGGATCGAGGTGCCGGGGATGCGGAGGCCATAGGCCGCCTTGGAGACGAGGACCACGTCGCCGGGGAGGAGGCTGGGGACCATGGCGGCCGAATCCAGGTGGACCACCTCCAGCAGGACGGTGCGCACGAGGAGGGCCAGGACGACGGCTCCGAGGACGATCTCCGCCCAGCTCCTCAGCGGGCCCTTCCGGTAGGCGGCGAGGTACCGGGCGAAGGCCTCTTCCAGGCTCCTCTGCGCGACCTCCAGGCGCACGGGATCGCCGGAGGAGAGGGCCTCCTCCACCCCCGCATGGATCGCGGCGAGTTCGGCGCGGGCGGCAGGCGAGAGGCGCCGGCGCCGGGCCCGGGCGAGCCTCTTGCTCTCCGCGAGCAGCACATGGAGGCGCTTGTCGCTCCGGTCCGCCATGGGAGGAACCTAGCCGTTCGGGACGTCTCCGTCGATTCGATGGAAGACCCGGTCGAGACGGGGACCGCTCTTGCCCCACGAGAAGCCGATGAGGTCGGCGCGTCCGCGGATGTTTCCGAGGGGCACCACGCCGAAGGCGCGGGAGTCGGTGGAGTTGTCGCGGTTGTCGCCGAAGACGAGGACGTGGCCCTCCGGGACGCGGTAGGGGCCCTCGTGGCTCCTCCTGGGCCGATGGGCCTGGAGGACCAGGTGCCGGCCGTTCCCCTCGGTGCCCGGGAAGGACTCCACGTAGAGATCGGCCCGGGCGTTCACCCAGCTCCGGCTCGTCTCCAGGAAGTCGTCGAAGGCGTAGCCGGCCTCCAGCAGGGTGCGGGGCTGGGGCACCCCGTCGACGTGGACCACTCCGTCGACGATCTCCACCGTCTCGCCGGGTAGGCCCACCACCCTCTTGATCAGCGTCTCCGGGTTCACGGTGGGCCGCTCGAAGACGATCACGTCCCCGCGCTCGGGAATCTTCCGCTGCCAGATCATCGAGTTGGTGAACGGCATCCGGATCCCGTAGGCGAACTTGGTCACCACCACGTAGTCGCCGATCTGCAGGGTCGGGAGCATCGAGCCGGAGGGGATCGAGTAGGGCTCGAAGAGGAAGGCGCGGACGGCGAGGGCGACGGCGAGCGCCACCGCGATGGAGCGGAGCCCCTCCAGCCCCTTTCGGAGCCGGGAGGCCGGCTGGGCGGCCTTCTCGGCGGCTGCGGAATCCTTGCGTGCGATGCCCACCTAATCCTCCGAGCGAAGAACGGTGAGGAAGGCCTCCTGCGGGATCTCCACGCTCCCCACCTGCTTCATGCGCTTCTTGCCTTCCTTCTGGCGTTCGAGGAGCTTGCGCTTGCGGCTGATGTCGCCGCCGTAGCACTTGGCGAGGACGTTCTTGCGCATGGCCTTGACCGTCTCGCGGGCCACGATCTTCCCGCCGATCGCGGCCTGGATCGCCACCTCGAACATCTGCCGCGGGATGACCTCCTTGAGGCGCTGGCAGATCTCCTTGCCGCGCTGGTGGGCCTTGTCCCGGTGCACGATCACGGAGAGCGCGTCCACGGGCTCCCCGTTGACGAGGATGTCCAGCTTGACCAACGGGGCCGGCTCGTAGCCCTTGACCTCGTAATCCAGCGAGGCGTAGCCGCGGGAGACCGACTTCATCTTGTCGAAGAAGTCGAAGACCACCTCCGCCATCGGGAGGTCGTAGGTGATCTGCACGCGGCGCGGACCGAGGTACTTGAGGTCCCGCTGCACGCCCCGCCGCTCCTCGCAGAGGCGCAGGATGCCGCCGACGTAGTCGTTCGGCACGTGGATGTTGCAGGTGAGGATCGGCTCCTCCAGGCGGTCGATGTTCTGGACCGGGGGGAGTTTGGCCGGGTTGTCGACCTCCAGGACCTCGCCCTTGGTCGTGTGGACCCGGTAGACCACCGAGGGCGAGGTGGTGATCAGGTCGAGGTCGTACTCCCGCTCGAGCCGCTCCTGGACGATCTCCATGTGGAGCAGACCCAGGTAGCCGCAGCGGAAGCCGAAGCCCAGCGCCTGCGAGACCTCGGGCTCGAAGGTGAAGGAGGCGTCGTTGAGCTTGAGCTTCTCCAGGGCCTCGCGGAGGTCTTCGTAGTCCGAGGAGTCCACGGGGAAGATCCCCGAGAACACCATGGGCTTGATCTCCTTGAAGCCGGGGAAGGGCTCGTCCGCGGGATTCTCGGCGTCGATGATGGTGTCGCCCACCTTCGCGTCGTGGACGTCCTTGACGTTGGCGATGACGAAGCCCACCTCGCCGGCCGAGAGCTCCTGGGCCGCCGTGGGCCGGGGCAGGAAGTGGCCGACCTCCTGGACCTCGAATCTCTTGCGGCTGCTCCAGAGCTGGATCTGCTGGCGCGGGGTGAGCTTCCCTTCGAGGACGCGGACCAGCATCACCACCCCGCGGTAGCTGTCGTACCAGGAGTCGAAGATCAGGGCGCGGAGCGGCGCGTCGACCGAGCCCTGCGGGGGCGGGATCTTCTGCACCACCGCCTCGAGCACGTCCTCGATGCCCAGGCCCTCCTTGGCCGAGACCGGGACCGCTTCCGAGGCGTCCAGCCCGATCACCTCCTCGATCTCCGCCTTCACGCCCTCCACGTCCGCCGAGGGCAGGTCGATCTTGTTCACGACCGGGACGATCTCGTGGTCGTGCTCGAGGGCGAGGTAGACGTTCGCGAGGGTCTGCGCCTCCACCCCCTGGGTGGCGTCGACGACGAGGAGGGCGCCCTCGCAGGCGGCGAGGGAGCGGCTCACCTCGTACTGGAAGTCCACGTGTCCCGGCGTGTCGATCAGGTTGAGGAGGTACTCCTTGCCGTCCCGCGCCCGGTAGCGCATGCGGACGGTCTGGGCCTTGATCGTGATCCCGCGCTCGCGCTCGAGATCCATGCTGTCGAGGAGCTGGTCCTGGCGCTCGCGCTCCGAGATGGCGCCCGTCGCCTCGAGCAGGCGGTCGGCGAGGGTCGACTTGCCGTGGTCGATGTGGGCGATGATGGAAAAGTTCCGGATGTTGCCGATTTCAGCCATGCGCGTAACAGTCGGAGGGCGCCTCTCGTACCACAACGCGGAGGGCCTGTCTTCGCAAACAGCCGAAACGCCACGAGCCATCCGGCCCGGGACATGGGAGCCCGTCGCGTCGGCGGGCGCCTAGGAGTCGGCTTCCTTCTTGATCGGGAGATCGAAGATCGTGAGCTGGCGGCCGGGGAGCACGCTCTCGTAATGGGCGAGGACCATGTCGATCCCCTGTCGGATGTACTCGGCCACCGGCACCTTGGTCGCCTGGTTCAGGGCCTTGAGGCGAGCGTCCTGCTCGGGCGTGATGTAGACCGTGGTGCTGATCTTCTTGCGGCCCATGGCTCGCTACCGTACGTGGCGATACATCGCATCGTCAAGGCGGGGTCCTATCGGGACTTCCTGCCGTAGTCGTCGTCCAGGCGCACCACGTCGTCCACCTGGGGGGTGGAGACCTCGAGGATCTCGCTGTCCTCGAGCGCGCTCATCCGGTGGCGGATCCCGGGCCGGATGCGGTAGGCGTCGCCGGGGCGGAGGACGCGCTCCACCATCTCGCCCTCCTCCTCGACCGAGAGGACGATCGACCCCGAGTGCAGGTAGACGGTCTCGTCCTTTCGCTCGTGGTACTGGAGGGAGAGCTTGTGGCCCGCCTTCACGAAGAGGATCTTTCCGACGTAGTGTTCCGTTTGGGCCCACCAGAGCTCGTGGCCCCAGGGCTTGGGCACCCGCTTGATCTCCATCATCCATCCACGGGCATGACGATGCCGTCGAAACGCCCTTCCCTTCTCAAGTCGTCCAGGAAGCGGCCGGCTTCCTCGCGCGAGTCGAAGCTGCCGACCCGGACTCGGTAGTAGGTGCCCTTCCCCTCGATCTCCGCCTCGACGATCCGGGGCGAGAGCCCCGCCGCGCGAACCTTCGTCGAGAAGGCGTCCGCCTCCTCCCGATTGGGAAAGGAGGCGAGCTGCACCACGAAGCGCGGCCCGGCCTCCTTCGCCTTGGCCGGGGAAGCCTTCTCGGGCTCGGCCTTCGCCACCTTCGGCGGGGAAGCCTTCTCGGGCTCGGCCGGAGCCTCCTTTATCTTCGCCGGGGCCGCCTTCGGCTCGGCCGCCGGCGGCTCCTTCTTCGGCGCCGGCTCGGGAGCCGCCTCGGCGATCGCCGGCTCGGGCGGCGGCGTCTCCTCGGTCAGCTTCTCCGGGAAGGTGAGATCCATGGCCAGGGCCGTCTCGGCCTGACGGTCCAGGACCTCGAGAGGCCTCTCCTTCACCGGCGGTGGAGCGGGCGCGAGGCTCTTGCCCACGCTCACCCCCAGGTAGAAGACCACCCCGAGGACCACGAGCGAACCCACCACGAGCGCGACCACCTCGCGGTTCTCGAGGACGATTCCCTGCTGCCTCGGGTGGCGATCCTTCATTCCCCCTCCTCTTCCAATCGTTCCATGCGCTCGGGGGCGGAGACCCCCAGGAGCGCGAGCGCGTTGGCGAAGACCCGCTTCATGCAGGCGATCAGATACAGCCTCGCCGCCGACTTCTCCACATCGTCGGAGATCACCTTCTCCCCCTGCCGCTTGCCCACCTCGTAGTAGTGCTGGAAGAGGGCGGTGATCTCCTGCACGTAGAAGACGATGCGATGGGGCTCACGCGCCTTGGCCGCGCCCGCGACGACCTCCGGGAAGGCGAGGATCCGCTTGGCCAGTTCCACCTCCTCCGGCATCGTCAGGTGCCGGGCGTGCTCCGGGCTGAAGCCGGGACGCGGGAGCCCCGCCTCCGTGGCCCTCCGCAGGATCGAGGCGCAGCGGGCGTGGCCGTACTGGACGTAGTAGACTGGGTTGTCCCGGCTCTGCGTCTTGGCGAGGTCCACGTCGAAGTCGAGCATGGCGTCGTTTCGGCGCATCAGGAAGAAGACGCGCACCGCGTCCTTGCCGACCTCGTCGAGCAGCCAGCGCAGGCGGATGAAGTTGCCCGAGCGCTTGCCCATCTTCACCGGCTGGCCGTCCTTGAGGAGGTTCACCATCTGGACGAGGATCACCTCCAGGTCGTCGGCCGAGCGCCCCATCGCCTGGATCGCCGCTCGCACGCGCGGCACGTAGCCGGCGTGGTCGGCGCCCCAGACGTTGATGAGGCGGGAGTAGCCGCGCTGCAGCTTGTCCCAGTGGTAGGCGACGTCGCCGGCGAAGTAGGTGTAGGTGCCGTCGGCCTTGCGCAGCGGCCGATCCGCGTCGTCCCCGAACTGCGTGGAGAGGAAGACGAGCTGCGGCCTTTCGTCCGCCTCGCTCTCGTCCCGCTCGAAGCCCTTCGGCGGAGGGAGGACCTTGGTCTCCACGAATCCCCGCTGCTCGAGATCCTCGATCGCCCGCTCCACGGCCTTCGACTCGTGGAGGCTGGTCTCGGAGAACCAGGAATCGAAGCGGATGCCGAGCTTCTCCAGGTCGGGCTCGATCATCTCGCGGAGGACCACGGCGACCGCCTCGCGGGCGATGCGGTCGCGGTGCGGCTCGAAGGGGCCGCGGAGGATCTCTTCGATCTCCTCCTCGCTCCACCCCGACATGACGCTCCGCGCCACGTCCTTGATGTACTCGCCCTTGTAGTCGTCCTCGCCCAGCTCGCTGGGGCCCTCGGCGAAGACCGCGTCCGGATGCGTCTCCTTGCGGATCTCCCGCGCGCGGATCCAGACGGAACGCGCCAGGGCGGTCACCTGGCCCCCGGCGTCGTTGACGTAGTACTCGCGCGTCACCTCGTAGCCGGCGGCGGCGAGGATGCGGGAGACCGCGTCCCCGGTCACCGCCCCGCGCCCGTGGCCCACGTGCATGGGGCCGGTGGGGTTGGCCGAGACGTACTCCACCAGCACCCTCTCGCCCGCGCCGACGTTCACGTGGCCGAAGCGCTCGCCCTCCTCCTCCACGCGGCGAAGCTCGCGAATGAAGAAGGCGGGATCGAGGCGGACGTTGATGAAGCCCGGCCCGGCCACCTCGGTGGAGAGGAGGAGCGACTCGTCGTCGACCAGGTGGCCGAGGAGGAGGTTCGCGACCTCTCGGGGAGGCTTGCCGGCGAGGCGGGCGAGCACCATCGCCGCGTTCACGGCGAAGTCCCCGTGCTGGGGATTGCGCGGCGTATCCACCGCGAAGTCCTGCGCGCTCGCCTCCCGGGGCAATTCGTTCGCGGCCACCGCCCGATCGATGGCCTGTACGAAGATCCGCCGCACCTTTTCCCGCATGTCCGAAAACCTCTATCCTGCTTCGACCCTCGGCAGGGTCGGTCGATCCGAATCGTGCGGGCGGGATATCACGTCTGCGTCGGAGATGGCAGCCTCGTCGATCGAATCCCAGACGAAGCAGCGCGGACAGCGGAACCAGAACTCCGCGAGCTCCACCTCGCAGAGCTTGCAGGCGAAGAGCCGGCGGGCCCGCCCCGTGTCCAGGAGGATGGAACCCAGGTGGGTGCGCAGCTCCTCCGTGTCGCCCCCCTCCAGGATGATGCGGCCCAGGGCCTGGCGGGCCTCCGTCCAGTCCGGCGCCTCCTCCAGCAGCCGCCCGAGGAGCTCCGCCGCCCGATCCCGATCGCCCTCCTCCCGGTACCTCCGGGCGAGCGCCAGGCGGAGGAAGCGGTCCTCGCCCAGCCGGGCGAGCCTCTCCTCCAGGAAGGGGACGATCCGTTCGGGGGCCGCGCGCTCGAGGATGCGGAGGGTCTGGAAGACGAGCGCGGGCTTTTCCTCGACGATGGAAGCCGCGTGGCGGTAGGCGGCCTCGATCTCGCCCTTCTCGGCGGCGAACTCCGCCTCCGCCAGGCGCAGATCCAACGAGGTCGGCTGGCAGGCGCGCGCGCGATCGAGGAGCGGGCCCACGCTTTCGAGCTCGCCGGCTCGCATGCGGGCCCGGGCGAGCGCCGCCAGGAGGTGGCAGTGCACCGAGGGAGAGGGGCCGGCCACGCGCTCCCAGGCCTCGTGGTAGCTCAGGGCCTTCTCCCAATCCCCGCTCTCCTCGCTCATCTGCCGCAGGAGGAGGAGCGCCTCCCGGTGCCCCGGCTCCCTCGCGACCAGGCCTTCGAGGACCTCCACCGCCTGGGAGAGCATCCCCGCGCCGCGGAAGTCGAGGCCGAGTTCGAGCTCCACGGTCCGTTTCCAGGCGGGGCTGAGGGCCGGCGAGCGCAGGAGCGCCTCGTGGATGCGGATCGCCCGGCTCCAATCCCCCCGCTTGCGGAAGTGCGCACCGAGGGCCACGCCGGTGGCGATGGCCGAGGGGCGGCCGGAGCCGGAGATGGCGAGGGCCTCGATGGCGGCGTCGGGATCGCCTTCGAGGATGTAGCGAAACGAGTGGAGGTAGGCGGACCTCGCCTCGGACTCCCGGCGCTTCCCGGCGGCGGCGAAGAGGACCCCCAGGGCCGCGCCGACCGCCACGCCGAGGAAGGAGGCCCAGAGGACCTTGGCGAGGACCGGATCCACCCTAGCGCCCCGCGAGCGCCCGATCGAAGGCGGGCCGGAGCTTCTTCCAGGAGGCCTCGAGGTGTTCGGGGATGACACGGGTCTCGGCCAGGACCGGCATGAAGTTCACGTCGCCGCTCCAGCGGGGCACCACGTGCCAGTGGAGGTGGTCGGCGATCCCCGCCCCGGCGGCGCGGCCGAGATTCATGCCCACGTTCATCGCGTCGGGTCCGTAGACCTCGCGGACGACGCGGATCGCGGTGCGCAGCAGGCGCTGCAGATCGTCGTAGGCCCCCTCCTCCAGATCCTCGAGCGCGGCGTGGTGCGCCGCGGGGATCACCATGAGGTGGCCGTTGTTGTAGGGGTATTTGTTGAGGACGACGTAGGAGGAGGCGCTCCTGCCGAGGACGAGGTTCTTTTCGTCGTCCCTCTCCTCGAAGAAGCGGCAGAAGATGCAGCCGCTCGGCTTCTCCGATTCGATGAGCTCCAGTCGCCAGGGTGCCCAGAGTCGCTCCATGTTCGCTCCGTCGGACCGGTTCAGGGGAGGCGGTACTCGACCGGCACGGACTCGCCGCGGAGCTGCTCCCGAAGCTCGGCGACCACGCTCCGGACCGCGCCCCGCGCGCCCTCCACGAGGAAGTCGCGCAGACGGAACCGCCGCGGGTGGGGAGGATAGGCGAGTTCGGGCTTTCCTTCGATCCCGGCCAGGTCCGCGGCGATCTCCACCGCGTCGTTGAAGTTGCCGAGTTCGTCGACGAGCCCTAGGTCCATCGCCTGGGCCCCGGTGTAGACGCGGCCGTCGGCCAGCTTGCGCACGTGGTCGAGCTCCAGCCCGCGCCCCCGGGCCACGTCCTCCACGAACTGCCGGTAGACGTCGTCGACGAGCTCGCGGAAGACGCGGCGGTCGTCCTCGGTGAAGGGCCGGAAGGGATTGCCCGCGTCCTTGGAGGGACCGCTCGTCACCGTGTTCATCCGGAAGCCGATCTTGTCGGCCAGCTCCTCCACGTTCGGCACCTGCGTGATCACGCCGATCGATCCGGTGATGGTGCCCGGGTTGGCGACGATGCGCGTGGCGGGGATGGCCACGTAGTAGCCGCCCGAGGCCGCGACCGCGCCCATGGAGGCGACGACGACCTTCTCCTCGGCGAGCCTCCGCACCTCGGCGAAGATCTCCTGGGAGGGCCCGACGGAGCCGCCGGGCGAGTCGACCCGGAGCACGATCGCCCGGACGTGGGGCTGTTCGCGGAAGAAGGTCAGGTCCTCGACGACCCGCTCGCTCTCGACGATCGGGCCCTTGACCTCCACCACGCCCACGTTGCCGAAGGCGCCGAAGGCGAGGACGCCGGGCCCTCGGTCCATGGCGGTGAAGGCGAGTCCGACGAAGGACATGAGGGCCACGAAGAGGCCCCCGAAGACGACGACGAGGACGACGGCGGTACGTTTCTCCACGCGCCCACCTTTACCTGGAACTCGCGCGCATCACCACCCGATCCCCCACCTGGAACTCCCGGCGGGAGGAGACGACCACCGCCGTGGAGGCGCCCTCGTGGACCTCGATCACCAGGAGCTCGCCGACGATCTCGGCCGGGAGCTCGGAGCCGAAGTAGGCCTCGTCGGGGGGCTCGAGTCCGTCGCCGGCCCGGACCACCTGGAAGCGGTTGCCGGGGAGGACGCCGTGCTCGCGCCCGCGGTCCACGAAGACCAGGTGATCCTGTCCGAGTTCGCGGACTCCGCTGGTCATGGTGGCCGCGATGCGGCCGACCAGGTTGCGGGTGTTCGGGCGGTCCGAGACGCTGCGCTCGAGCTCGAAGAGCGACGGGCCGATCCGATCGCCCCGCTCGATCTCCTCGAAGGACCGCACGATCTCCGCAGTCACGTGCTTGCGGTAGGGGGAGGCGTCGACCACGCGGACGGCCCCGAGGAGCCGGGTGAAGTGGCCCACGTAGGCCTCCGTCACCGGGTGGTAGATCCGCCCCTCGGGGCGGAAGACCACGTAGGTCGCGCCCACCTGGACCGGTCGCTTCTTCGGCCACGCCAGGTAGACGCGATCGCCCTCGGCGAGGAGTTCCTTCTCCTCGAAGGAGCTGGCGATGGTTCCCGATTCCTCGAGCGCGCCGCGGCTGATGATCCCCTCGGTGCGGAAGCGTCGCCCGCCACCCTGGTAGCCGATCTTCCCGACGGTCGCGACCTCGGGGATCTCGGCCGGGATCTCGTCGTCGAAGATCGGCTCCTCCTCGGTGGCCACTGGGACCGCCGCTGCGGGGCCGAGTCGAATCCGGTCGCCGGGAAAGATCCAGTGCGGGTTCTCGATCTCGGGGTTGTAGGACCAGACCCGCGGCCAGTGCCAGGGGCTGCCGAGGTAGCGCTCGGAGAGATCCCAGAGCGTGTCGCCCCGGACGACCTGGTGGGTGGCCTCTTGGCCGAAGGGATCCTCGCCCGGGACCGTTTCCTCCAGCACGGCCTCGACCTCCTCGTACGACTCGGCCTGCGCCGAGGAGACGAGGGGGGCGCAGGCGATCGCCAGGAGCCAGGGGAACCGCTTGTGCCGATTGATCATGACGATTCTCCATCGAGGAGGGAGATCTTGGACCTCGCCAGGGCGGAGGGCCGGCTCTCCGGAAACGCTTCGATCAGGCGCCGGTAGGCGGCGCGAGCCGCCGCCCTCTTGCCCAGCGAGAGGCTGGTGTCGCCGTA
>Ga0180216_1003166_pt1 | contig 13209 bp, 16 predicted proteins | sample eDN3rd37CBELigMG_FD_128879 | JGI IMG/M metagenome (GOLD analysis project Ga0180216, IMG submission 128879) | Enriched Miracle-Growth compost microbial communities from Emeryville, California, USA - eDNA 3rd pass 37_C BE-Lig MG (version 2)... ... | reverse complement strand
CCCCCCCCCCCCCCCCCTCTGGCCTGTGAGCAGCTGTGCGCAATGGCGGCCACTCACGCTGGCGCTGCCGTGCCTCCGTTGCCTCCGTTCTCGGCGTGGGTTGAACGGGCAGGACACGGTGGAGGTGGACGCGAACGTGACGCGGCGCCTCCAGGGCGAGCTCGCGGCAGACGACTGGGACGTCCTGATCCTGCACTACCTGGGCGTGGACCACATCGGCCACCTCGAAGGGCCCGACAGCCCGCGCATGCCCGCCAAGCTCGCCGAGATGGACACCGTTCTGGAGCGGCTGTGGTCCGCGATGACCGACCCGCGCACGCCGCTCGGCCGCCGCCGGCCGCTCCTGCTCCTGCTGTCTGACCACGGCATGACCGCGGTAAGGACGGGGCAGCACACGCGGCGGCCGGGGCGTTGGACTGATCGGGTGGCCATGCTCACCAGCGTGCGCGCCGCGCCAGGCGGGGAACCACGGCGGCGCGACGGACGACGAGCGCGCGGCGACGGCGCTGTTTGCGTCGCCGTGCCTGCGCCGCGGGCCGGCGGTGACCCGCGGTGCCGCTGCCCCAGCCGAACGGTGGCGCCAGGCAGATGTGGTGACGACGCTGGCGCTGCTGCTGGGCGTGCCCCTGCCGGCGCGCGCGCTGGGCGCCCCGATCGCGTCAATCCTCCACGCGGGCTTTGGCACGCAGCCGTCGGCCCACCACGAGGCCCTCCGGCGCGCCGCGCGCCACCTGGCCGCGCTGGATGGCCGCGCCGGTGCCGAGCTGCCCGAGTCCGTGGACCTGCTGGCTGCCGAAGCCCTCGCGACGAGCCGCCGGCTCCAGGCGCGCACGGCCGACACGGCCGCGACGCCGCTGCTGGGCGCCGCGGTGGCCGTCGCCCTGGCCGCCACGGCGGCCGTGGGGCACCCAGTGCTCCAGCGAGCGGCGCGGACCGCCCCGGCGCTGCTGGCCGTCGTGGCCGTGCACCCGCTGCTGCTCTTCTCCAGCAGTTACGTCGAGGAGGAGCACTTTTTCTGGTACTTTGCCGCCGTCGCGATCATTGCCGGTGGTGTCGCTGATGCCGCGCGACGGTACGGCCCGGCGTCTCTCGCCGGACGGTGGCGCGAACGCAACGCTCACGCACGGTACTTGCATCCTGGCTACTTGGCACGCCCACCGCTAGGGGTGATCGCGACGCGGCGTGGTGCCTGGCGCTGGCGGCGCTGCTGGTGCGGGTGCTGAGCGCGTGGATGCCCAACGGGGATAAGTGGGCGCACCTGCCGACGCTGCAGGAATGGCTGCCGCGCGCCCTGCCCCTCCTCACGCCCGCCGTGCTGCGCGGCCTGGGCAGCGTCGTGGTCGGCGCCGCCGGCGCATGCGACCTAGCGCGTGCGCTGGTGCGTACGGGGCTGTGCGTTGTTTGGCTGGCCGGCGCTGCGGCGTCGCTGCTCTACGCGGTGCAGGCGGCCGTCGTGCCGGTACCGTCGCCGGGCCCGGTGCGCGCGGTCTACGTCGCCGCTAGCGTGCTCGCCGCCGCCGCCGCGGCCATCCATGCAGCGCCGCCCGCGCGGGTGCGCCTGGCGCAGTGGGCGCTGGTGCTGCTCGCCACGGTCCTGCTGCGGCCGCACGTCGCGCTGGGCGCGGTGCTGTGGCTGGCCGCCCTGCGCCTTGTGGCGGCGACGTGGGCGCGCCTCCCCCGCGACGCCACTGCCGCCGCGCTCCTCTTCCACATCCTCGGCCGCGCGGCCTATTTCTCCCTGGGCAACTCCAACAGGTACGACGAATCGTGTCCGGCGCCGGGCACGCAGCGTTCGCTCACGCTGAGGACGTGCCGCCGGCGCGCGCGCGCGAAGCAGCATTGCGACCATCGATCTGGCGGGCGCGTATGCCGGACTGGAGGGCTACTCGGCCGTGGCGGTGGGCGTGCTGCTCTTTGTGAGTACTTTCTTTGGGCCGCTGCTGGCCGCGATCGTCGGCCTAGAGGCTCGTGGCGCTGCGGCTGCGCCGCGCGACGCCGCCGCACCGGCCGCGGCGGCCGTGGTCGCCGCGCAGCTGTGGTCGCTGGCCATGTACATGCTCAACGTGCTCGTCCAGCGGCACCACCTCTTCATCTGGTCGGTCTTTGCGCCGCGCCTGCTGTACGATCTGGGCTTCCTGGCAGTCACCGCCGTGGCGTGGCTGCTGCTGCGATAGATCCCTTGCGGGACAAGAGCGATTCCTGTACAGCGCATCCCTTGTAACAGCCAATCCCGCATGTCTCGTCAATATTGTACAGCACCACATCGCGGTGTGCACGTCCGTGTAAAGAGCACGTCGCCGACCCTACGCCAACCTCCCGTCGCCCCACCCTGCCCGCCCGGCGTCCCTCCCGTCCACGCCACCAACGCGATGACCCGCTCAGCGGACACACCGCGCGCCCCGATGGACGGGCAGATGACGTCATGGGACCAAATGACGTCATCGCCCCACGCGGCGGGCACGGAGGACAGGGCGCAGGGCGCTGCTTTCGGCGGACCCGGCTTGCTGGGGCCCGTCCAGGAGCGCCTACGGCCATGGCGTTCCCGGTCGAGGACCGTCTCCGGCGCCAGCTGGCGGAGCGGGCGGCCCGCGGGCTGCTGCGTCGGCTGACGCATGCCGAAGATCTCGTCGACTTTTCGTCCAACGACTACCTCGGGCTCGCCCGGTCCGCGCAGCTGGAGGCCGCCGTCCACGCCGCCTGGGAGGCGTACCGGCAGGCGCACGGCGGCGTGGGCGGCGTCGGGTCCACCGGATCGCGCCTGCTGACCGGCAACTCGCACCTGGCCGAGGCGCTGGAACGGTGAGGGGCGCCGCCGGCATCCGACGCGGCGCGGGTCCCACGCGAGCTGACTCCACCCACCTTCGCCGCCCTGGGAACGTTGTGGAGCCTGCCCCAGCGAGCTGGCGGCGTTTCATGACACGGAGGCGGCCCTGCTGTTCAACTCGGGCTACGACGCCAACTATGGCCTGCTGTCGTGCATTGCGGCCAAGGAGGACGTCGTCTTGTACGACGCGCTGGTGCACGCCTCCGTGCACGACGGCATGCGCGCTAGCCTCGGCCGGGCCGCGCCGTTCGCGCACAACGACGTGGCCGACCTGCGGCGGCAGCTGGCGGCGGTGCGGGCGTCAGACACGGCGCGGGACGTGTTCGTCGTCGTGGAGACGATCTACTCGATGGACGGCGACGAGGCGCCGCTGGCCGTGCTCGCCGACCTGTGCGGCGAGTACCGCGCGCACCTCATCGTGGACGAGGTGAGCGCCCGGCACGGATGTGGTGAGGGGCGCGACATGAGCGATCGCCAACTCTTTCACCTCGCCGTCGCCTCGCGCGGTGCCTACTTTGCAGGCGCATGCGACGGGCGTGGTGGGCCCGCGGGGCGCCGGCTGTGTGCAGGCGTTGGGCCTGCAGCGCCGCGTCTTTGCGCGCGTTCACACGTTTGGCAAGGCGCTGGGCGCGCACGGCGCCGTGGTGGTCGGGTCGGCCGTGCTCCGCACGTACCTCATCAACTACGCGCGGTCGCTCATCTTCACGACGTCCCTGCCGCCGCACTCGCTGGTCGCCGTCCGGGCCGCCTACGCGGTGATGGCCGCCGCGGACGAGGTGCGCGCGCCGGGACGCGCGCGCCATGCGAACGGGATAAAAAGCTAACACCGCCGTTGGGGAACGCGAGCGGTCGCGTTGCGGCGGCACCCCACAGCGCCGCGCCAAGCTGCGGGCGCTGATCGAGCAATTTCAGCAGGGCTTGCGGGACCTGCCCCCCGGCGCCGTGCTGCCCTCGCCCAGTGCCATCCAGGGCGTGATCCTGCCGGGTATGGTGGGGCGGCTGCCGCGGGCGACGTGTCGCCGGCGGGTGCTTACGGGAACGGAAAACGCGTCCAGGGGCGCTCGCCGTGGGGTTCGCAGGCAACGACCGCGTCGTCCACTTTGCCAACGCCCTTCGGCGGCGCGGTTTTGACATCAAGCCCATTCGGTCGCCCACCGTCCCGGCCTCGACGGAGCGGGTTCGCATCTGCCTCCATGCGCACAACACCGCTGAGGACGTTGCCCGACTCTGCGCGGCCATCCGCGCGTACTGGCAGGAGCACGTTGCGAGCCGGTTCGACATCGCCCTTGCTCGATTGTGACCACGGTAGAGTGTAAAGAGTGGCAGGGCCTGCATGTTTATCTACACTTGTTTCTGTACAGATCGACAACGCAACCGTAAAGTAACTGTTCAACGAAAGGCAACGCCATGCAATGACTGTGCACGAGCAACTGTAACCGTGACGATGCCGCACTCGTGTCTAGCGCAGTTCCTCTAGTTCGATGTGCTCCAGGGCGCCGTCCTCGTCGTCGGCGTCGGCCGCCTCGTCGGTCAGAGCAGCGAAGCCCTCGCTGTCCATCTTGCTCGCGGCTCCCGCCAGCCGGCGCCTCCGGTCGAGCACCTGTCGCACGGTGCGCAGCCCGTCGGGGCAAAGGTGGCATTAGCCCAATGGAAAAAAAAAGGGTTACGCCCGCGTACGGCAGCGATCCCGTACCGCGACCGCGGTGACGGCCAGAAAGGCCACAAGCATCATGCCGCCTGCAAAGAGGCTCACCGGCACAAAATTGGGCGCCGTGCTGTCCCAGATGGCGCCGGCGATCGGCGGCCCGCCAAATTGGCCGACCGACGAACTGCACGGTGCCAAGGACGGGCACAATGTGGGCGGCGATCCGTAAGCTCGTAGTGGCCCGCCGAGCCCTTTGCATGGTAGCGTACGTACGCCGACATCAGCATGCCAAAGATGCCGGCCAGCCGGGCGTTGCCAAAGAGGTCGGCGACGATCACTGGCTGCAGCGAGATGTAGCCGCCGGCAAAAGTGCCAAAGAGCGCGCAGACGACCGCCTGGCATCGATGCAGCCGCAGTGCGGCGCGACAAGCGTGAGCCCGGATTGGCGAGGGGCGCCCAGCTCGCCTGGGGCGCGAGACCGACCATGGTGGCGAAGGTGGTCCCCAGCGGCCAGATCGACACCGCCAGGGCGGCGATGCCCATGCAGACGGCGTACAGGTTGATGCGGCCGAGGAGGTCGGCCACAAAGCCGAGGATGATGCGGCCGAGGAACGATGCGCCGTTGACAATGCTCACCAGCGCTGCGCCCTCTGTTTCTCGCACGCGCCACCGCACCCGGCGGACCAGCGGCGGGGAACGCCCCCACCGGTCAGCCGGCACACGTCGCCCGACCGACGGCGGGGCGGGGCACACCGCGCTACCGGTGGCGGTCAGGCCGATGCTGAGCGCGTAGGTCGGGATGTAGAAGAACGGCACCATGTAGCCAAAGTTGATCACCAGGTTGCAGATGAACAGTGCAACAAACCGGGCGTCGCGGAACATGTCCACGTAGATCAGCGGGCCCGGGATGCCGCCCTGCACGGTAGCAGGGGCCCGCGGCGGTCGCGACACGCCGGCAGCGAAGACATTGGCCACTGTGCTCCGTGCGCGTACCGCGCGGCACGCGCCGCCGTACCTTGGGCGGCGGCACCCGGGGGACGATGAACTTGGACGCAGGCAGCAGCAGCGCCACGCCCAGGATGGCGTGGATCCGCAGGCACCACTGTGCGCCGACCGAGTCCAGCATCGACTGCGGGCGCGCGCGCAGCTTGCCACGGCGGCGCGGGTTAGGCCTAGCCGGCCGCTGCCGTGGCGGTGGCGCTAGGGCGGCAGTACCTGCAGGATCGGCGCCATGGCCAGGCCGCCGAGGCCAGAGCCCGAGACGGTCACGCCGACGGCCAGGCCGCGGCGGCGGTCGAACCAGAGGCTCACGACGCTGATGCACGGCAGGTAGCAGCAGGCGTAGCTCACGCCAACGATGACGCCCTGTGTCAAGTACAGCTGCCACAGCTGCGAACGCAACACCGACGAGCGCGCGAGCAACACGCGGTCACGATCACACCGTTGTACAACGTCTGAGCTGGCTCGGGCCCGGCGACGCACCTCCGTCGAGAAGGACGCCAAGAGGTGGCCGGCGCCAAAGAGGGCAATGCCGACGACGTACACGGGCCGCTTGCCGACGCGGTCGGTCAGCCGGCCCACGACGACGCTGCCGGCCCGCCGACAGCCGGATCCGCGGCGGCAGGTCCGTCCGGTTAGCGAGTCAATGATACATCACGGCTTGGTGCGCCGGGCCGGCGCCGCACCCCAGTACGGTGAACAGGCCGCCCGAGAGGGTGCCGATGACGGCGACCGCCGACTTGGAGGCCGCGTCGCCCATGCTGGCGGTGTACGCCGCCTGATAGATGCCCCACGAGTACATGGAGCCGAGGACGACGACGTGCGTGATCCACGCTGCCGCGACGACGAGCCAGCCGTACGGCCCGTCCATGGGCCGCACGCCGGGCGGGTCCTCGGCCGGCGGCGTTTCAGTCGCGCCATCGCCGTCGCCGTCGCCGTCGCCGTCGCCGTCGCCGTCGCCGTCGCGGTTGCCGCCGCCGGCCGCCGCGCCCGCCGCCGCCGCGGCGGCGCCGCGACTGGCGGCGGCTTTGCCATGCGGCATGAGGGCCTCCTCGTCGTTGGCGTCGTCCGCCATGGCGCCGTGCTGCTCCAGCGCATCGAAGACGCGACGGAAGATCGCCGGGTGCACAAAAACGTGGTCGCAGCCGTTGCCTCCAATTAACCTGGCGGTTCCTCACAAACCATCACCGATCCAGCGCACGACCGTCGTGCCGGAGCGTGCTCGAGGCCCAGCAGTAGGCCTAACGTCGCTGCCGCGGGCGCAGGGTCGCCGCAACCAGGCCCGGCGCCGCCGTAGATCGCGCGCGCCGCGGCCGCATGGCGTGGCGGGTAAATATGACGTCATCAGTGGTGTTGTTGTCGGTTAGGGTTTGGGGGGTAAATTTGGCGCGAAAATCGAGCCAATCAGACGCCGCGGACGCTGGAGGAGAAGGACGCTGGAGGAGAAGGACACAGGGGAGGCAGCGGACGCAGAGGACGACGCAGCGGACGCAGCGGACGCAGAGGACGAGGCAGCGGACGCAGCGGACGCAGGGGACGCAGAGGACGAGGCAGAGGACGAGGCAGGGGACGCAGCGGACGACGCAGCGGACGACGCAGAGGACGCAGAGGACGACGCAGAGGACGACGCAGAGGACGCAGCGGACGACGCAGAGGACGACGCAGAGGACGCAGCGGACGCAGAGGACGCAGCGGACGACGCAGAGGACGCAGCGGACGCAGAGGACGCAGCGGACGACGCAGCGGACGACGCAGAGGACGCAGAGGACGACGCAGGGGAGGCAGCGGACGCAGAGGACGCAGAGGACGACGCAGCGGACGCAGAGGACGACGCAGAGGACGCAGAGGACGCAGAGGACGACGCAGCGGACGCCGCCGCAGCAGAGGACCACTGTCAACAGTGGCGGAAGAGGACGACCCGAGGGCGACAAAGCACGCGACGAAAGAGCCGGCGACAAAGAAGACAACCCCACGGACCGCCGAAACGGCAGCGCAGGCCGACGCCTCTCCTAGCCGACGCGGACGTACCGACTCCACGTGCAACCGCACTGGACGCAGACGACGGCGAGGACGAGTTCGCTTGACCATAGCTTGATTCGCTGCTATCTTTCCTCACGCAGTTGACGTGGTCATGGCGCCGGTGCAGACGGCGCGGCGCTGGAAGCGCCGCGCGCCGACGCCGGACCCGGAGCTGGATAGCGACGGCGACGGCGGTGCGGACGAGGACCGCCAGCAGCTGGCCGGCGCCGTTCGGCAGAGCACGGTACACCATGCCAACGGCGGCGGTGCCGCGAACGGCGACGACGGCGCTGGCGACGACCTCGAGCAGGATCTGCCGCCAGCGAACCCGTACACGCAGCCGCCGCCCGGCGCCAACGGCGGCGGCGCCGCAGCGGACGAGATGGAGGAAGACGCCGCCGCGGCTGCGGGCGCGGCGGGCGCGGCGGGCGCGGCGGCGGGTCCGCAGACGCCGGTGCCTTTCCGGGTGGCGCTGACCGCCAATGCGTCGGCTACCCCCGGGACGCCCCTGGAGCTGCCAGCGTTCGAGGTGCCGCAGCACCTGCGGCGGCCCAAGATCTACTGGTCCGCCGAGGAAATCCAGCAGCTCATCCGCGGCGTGCAAAAGGTCGGCGACCGCGGCGTTGCCGATAAGGCCGGGCACCGTTTTCTAAACCGACGCGCTGGAAGGTCTCTGGGCGCGCTTCATGGCTGTCCAGCACGGCGTCGGCAACTGGGTCAAGATCTTGGACGACCCGGAGTTCGCGTGGCACCCGACGCGCACCAACGTGGACCTCAAGGACCGGTGCGGCGTAAAGTGGGGCGCGCGGCCTCGCCGCTCCGGTCCGTGCGCTAACTGCAACGCGACCCGGTGGGATCCGCATGGCGTCCTCGCTGCAGCTGGCGGAATTTGGTGAAGAAGGAGAACGGCGTGATCAACATCCGCGCGAGCCGGCCCATCACCGAGGACCAGGTGGAGCTGCGGCGGGCGCTGATCGAGAAGGCGAGCCGCCCGCTGGGCCGCGTCCGCCAGGAGCACGACCCCGCCGCCGCCGCCGCCGCCACGGCCGCCGACGTCGCGGCCGCGGTTGTCGCCGGCTCGGCCCGCAAGGCCAACCGGGGACGCGCCGCGCAGCCCGGCCGCCGCAACCCGCGCACCGCCAAGGGAAAGCGGCGGCGCGTCAAGGCGCCACCGCCGGATGGGCTGAGCGACATCAGCGACGACGACAACGCGGCCGGCGCTGAGAAGGACGAGGAGGGCGCCAAGGCAGATGGCGCCGACGACGCCGACAACGCCGACGCCGCCGCCGACGGCGCTGCCCTGAGCGCGCGCGCACGCCGCCTTCGGTCGCGCGCGAACCGCGCGGCCGCGGCGCAGGGGGGCGACGGTGCGCTGCCGCCGCAGTTTGGCCCGGAGGACGACCCCGCGCTGCCGGTGGACGCGCAGATCCTGGCCGTCCTGGCCGTGCGCACCACGGAGCGTCCCCGCGAGGAAGGCGAGGAGGACGACGAGGAGAAGCCGCGGCCCAAGGTGCGGTGGCCGCACTCAGGGCCATGGGGTGCCCGGACGGCCGGCTGACCCTCCGTTGCGCGAGGAGGCTGCGCGCGTCTCGCCGGCCGGCGTGCGTGCCGTGCAGCTGCTCGTGCAGTACCTCTGCACCGTCGGCCGGCAGACGAACGGCGGCGCCGGCCCAGCGCCCAGGGAGGTGTGGATTGCCGTGGCGACGGTTCGCAGCCTCGCCCCGCAGCTGGAGCAGCAGTTCCTGGAGCAGATCGCCCAGAGCTACCCGGAGGACATTCTCGCGCAGGAGACCGTCGAGGCGGTGGTACGCCGGGGGCCTGGCCCTGCTGCTGCGCCGTGCGCTGGCGTGGGTGCTAATGCGAGGGGCGCGGTGCGTGCGCCGGCCTGGCCGCGTAGGCGGCGTCCGGCCGCGGCAAGCGCGCCAAGGCGGAGCCGCAGCAGCGGTTCCAGGTGGCCTACGCGGGCATCGAGCCGGCGGAGCCGGAGTGGGTGGACGCCGCCTCCCTCCAGTTCGAGGACGGTACGGGCAGCGGGCATGCGCCGGCACCGGGTGGGCCCGGTCGCCGGCGCTGACCGACCGGCACTCCGCGACGTGTCTGGGTGCACGCGGGCGGCAGTGGTCACGCGCTACCGCGCGTTTGCCAACAGCCAGTACCGCATGAGCCTGCACGTGTGCGAGCGGCTGCCCAAGGACGAGGACGACATCGTCACCCACTACGACGGTGCGCCGACCGCGACGATGGGCGGCGTGGCATTGATGCCGCAGCTGAGCCGTTGCCGGGCTTTGCACGCGTATGCGCGACGAATGCGCGTGACGCCTGGCAGTGGCCCTGACGCTGGATTCGTACCGCGCGACAGCCGCAGCGAGCGGCAAAAAGTTCAAGGCGCAGGTCACGCTGCTGGCCACGGCGCGGGCCGTCATGGTGGACGCCTCGTCGGCCGAGAAGGTCGCCAAGCTCTTTGAGCTGTGCGAGGAGGACGGCATGGAGGCCGTGTCCACGTCCGTCCTCGCTCTGTTTGCTCAGGTGCCGTCACCGGCCCGGGCCGGCCCAAGGCAAGCGGCCACGCACGGCTCACGCCCAGCGGTGTTATTATGTTGTCCGGGCGACGGCTGCACGGCGCAGGACAAGCAACTGCCCAAGGCGTTCGCCCGCCTGGTCGGGGCGCCCGCGCATCCTTACCTGGCGGTGCTCGAGCCCATCCGCCTGAGTACGGCTGCAGGCGGACGAGCGCGAGCGTGCGTGAGCGGGCCTGGCGCTGACCGCCGCTGCGCCTTGTGCTGGTGCATTCCGATGCGCAGCCAACGCGCTGGGCTCGATGCAGCTGGCGCACGTTGGCCTGTCGTACCGCACGATCAACCGGATCATGCTGCTGGAGGCCGCGCGCGACCTCCTTGGCCGGGGCGCCGACCTCGTGACGTACTGCCCGCCCTGGGGCGGCAAGCCCGCCGCAGACGTACGGCCTTTGCGCGGCGGTCCGCGGCGAGCTACGCGGGCGCTCGGCGCTCGGCTAACGTTGCGATCAGTTGGTCTTGCCTAGAATTATCTCCGCCAGCGGTTCTACCTCGGCGCGGTCCCACCGCTGTACCAGCTCTTGCCGCCGCCGACCCTCGTCGAGCACGACACCGCCGACCTCGGCTTCCACCGCCTCCCGCAGTCCGGCGGTGCGTCGGCCGCCCGCTCTCTTGTCGTGGTTTACGCACACGCTGGCTAATGGCGGGCCCTGGCCTGCGAGGTGGTCGCGTTTTTGTCCGCGTAGAACAAGCCATCTTTGGCGTGGGCGCGAAGGGCCTGGCGGCGCTCGACAAGGTGTACCCGAACGTCCACGTCGGCGTGGTGCGCGATCCGCCGGAGCGCACCGCCCAGTTTTTGCAGGTGCGGCTGCTGGCGTGGCGTATGTGGGGTGAAGCTGTTGGCGATGCTGACCGGAGGCTGCGTGGTTGTCTTACTCCGCGTGCGCCGACAGGACATGATGACCATCTTGGACGTGCTGAGCAACTCGTGAAACGCCGCCTAGTCGGCGTTGTGTTGTATCTTGTACTACAAGCATTGTGCTGCTGTGCTGCGCTGCTGTGTCCCACCGCCGTTCAGAATTGAATTGGTCGTCGGTGCGCCGTTCATTCACTGCGTGCAACGTGGCTTGCACCCACCGTGGCCTGCATCCACCGTGGCTTGCACGCACCGTGGCTTGCACGCACCGTGGCTTGCGGCCACCGTGCTATGTTCACCGTCACGGCCACTCAACCCGCCATGGTGCGCATCCACCACGTCCGTGGGTCGGCCACTGTAGAATTCCACCCACCACTGTGTGCATCCGCCATCGATCCTCATGTGCGTATCCACCGCCTTCGTGTGCATCTACCGCCCTTCGTGTGCATCCACCGCCCTTCGTGTGCATCCACCGTCCTCATGTGCATCCACCGCCCTTCGTGTGCATCCACCGCCTTCGTGTGCATCTACCGCCCTTCGTGTGTATCCACCCGTCCTCATGTGCATCCACTTCGGCAGTTCGGGTGCCGTCGGCCACGTGGCGCCCTTCAGAACCGATGACGTCATCCACCATGGCGGCAGCGCACATGGCGGCGGCGGCGGCGGCGGCGGCGGCGGCGCGCGTCGGCAGCGGCCTCGCGGGCCGGCGCAGCCTCAGCAGGTGCGTGGACGCGGGGCAGACGGCGCCAGGGACATCGTGTGCAACAGCGGGCTAACGGGAAAATGGCGGGCGGGCGCACGCCGTGCCGATCTGCGCGGGCGTCCAGTGCGGCGGCCGCGCTGGCGGCGCTGCGGCCTGGCCCGGCAGCCAGCCGCCACGGCCATGGCACCCTGCGGTACGGTTGCCCGGTCCCTCGTCCAGACCGCGGGGCGCAGCCGCGGCTGACCGTCGCCCTCGAGGACGGCTCGCGCGCGCCTGTGCGTCCATGGCAGGGGCATGTCCTCGGCCCCCGTCAAGATCGACATGGCCGCGCTGGCCCGGCTGCGCAAGGAGACGAGCCTGAGCATGGCGCGGTGCGCAGCAGCTCGCCGCCGTAGATGCGGCACCTCCATGTGCGGGCCTCACTAACGCTGGGCTAGCGACCGGCGGCGTTCTCGGCCGAGTCGACAGGTGCAAGGAGGCGCTGGCGGCCGTCGGCGGCAGCGACTACGAGAAGGCCCATGCGTGGCTCATGGAGCGCTCCGAGGAGCTCGGCCGCGCCAAGGCGGCCAAGGTGGAGGGCCGCACGGCCGCCAACGGCGCCGTCGCGCTCTTCCGCGTGGCGCCCGGCCACGCCTGCATCGTCGAGGTCAACTCGGAGACGGACTTTGCGGCGGGCAGCGCACAGTTCATGGCCCTGGCGGCCGGCATCGCCGAGGCTGCCGCCAAGTACGCCGCGGGCCAGGGCGTCGCCAGCGCCGTCGGCGTGCACGCCCTGCCCGTCGAGGACCTGCGCGGGTGCCGTGGACGGCCTTAGCCGAACAGGGTCCGCGATTGTACATCTTACCGCTGACACGCGCCGCTTGGCGACCCGTCCCGCAATGCGAACGCACAGGCTGTCGACGCCGGCGCTGAACGGCACCGTCGAGTCGGCCATCACCAACGCGGTCGGCCGCCTTGGCGAGAAGCTGGTGCTGCGCCGCGCGGCGTCCCTGCACGTTCCTAACGGCCTCGTGGGCGCCTACGTGCACGGCGCCGCGCCGGCCGCCCCGACGGGCTCGGACGGGCCCGCGGTCGGCCGCATCGCGGTCCTCGTCGGCGCCGACGCCGACCCGGCCGAGGCGCCGCTGCTGCGGCAGATTGCGCAGCACGTCGCCGGCTTCCGCCCGACCGCCCTCGAGGGCGCGCCGCAGAGCGGCGCGCTGCTGGAGCAGCCGTTCCTCTTCAACGACGCGCTCACCGTGCGCGCTGCGCTCGCGGCCGCCGCGACCGCGGGAGCGCGCCCGCCGCGGCTGCTGGCCTTTGAGCGCTACGAGGTCGGCGAGGGCATCGAGCGCCAGGCCGTCGACTTTGCCGCGGAAGTGAACGCGCAGCTGCAGCGGCCGTAATCCTGCGCTGTGCGAACTCGCTTGTACAGAATGCACATGGCAGAACTGCATCTATTGTTGCCGCAGCCTCGTTCGTGCGTGTGCATACAGCGTGACCCGCCGCCCCCTTCCTCTCTCTCTCTCTCTCTCTCTCTCTCTCTCTCTCTCTCTCTCTCTCTCTCTCTTTTTCCCTCTTTTCCTTTCTTTTTCTTTTTTCCCTTTTTTT
>Ga0180216_1003164_pt1 | contig 13213 bp, 19 predicted proteins | sample eDN3rd37CBELigMG_FD_128879 | JGI IMG/M metagenome (GOLD analysis project Ga0180216, IMG submission 128879) | Enriched Miracle-Growth compost microbial communities from Emeryville, California, USA - eDNA 3rd pass 37_C BE-Lig MG (version 2)... ... | reverse complement strand
GCACTGGAGGGGCACTAAACTGACCTGTGGGACAGGCTGGCTGGCGTGTCTGTCGGACAGCTCACAATTTATCCCGTCCGACAGGCGCCTAAGAAATCCTGTTGGGTGGGTTTGCCTGGGTTGCACTCGGACTGCGGAGCGACGGCGCACCTGCGCCCCCGCGGCCGCCCGGGAGCGGGCGGGGAGGACCGCTTGGGCTCTATCCAGAGGCGCCCCCACCCAGCACAGACGGCGGCCAGAGGACGCAAGTAAGGCGCGTGGAGGCGTGCCGCTGTGCTGGTATTCGTGAACAAGGGGCAAACGCGACGCGTCGACCGCCGCCGCACCGGTTCCAAAGAAAGGCCTGCTTGCAGGTGACCGCAGCCCGCCGCGGCCCGCGCGGCAGGGCAACGCAGACGAGGCACGCACCAGATAAGGGCGACGCGAAGCGTCGCATTGCCCAGCCATGGCGGCCGAGCTGCAAGGTAGCGTGACCTGCCTCCGTCGCCACCGCTGCCTAGCCGTGCGCCTAACCTCCAGGCTGCAGCCCCCCCCCTGCGCGCCCACAGACGTGAGCCTGGCCGTCGCCAAGCCGCCAGCGACGCCACGCGGCGCCGACGGCGAAAAGCTGCGGGCGTTCACGCGGCCGGACGGCACGGTAGGCCGGCAGGCCGAGCAAGTGTGTGACCTCGCTAGAGATTGTTAACCGCATTGGCCGTTTCTGCTCGTTGGCGCCGCACAGGTCGCGTACGCGTACGACGACAACGACGCCGACCCAGAGTTTGACCGCGTGCTCGACCAAATGACGGAGGAGGCCGAGCGTGTGCGGAATGAGGCCGCCGTGGTCCCGACGACGCTCTGGGGCAAGGTGCTCCGCAGTACGCGTCAGCCAACCACGACACAAGCAGGTGTGGTCCATGCGCCGTCTGACGCACTTGCAGCCTACGGCATGCTGGCGACGCGGGCAGTGCTGGAAAACGCTGGCGAGGCCACCGCCAACTTTTTCGGCTTTACCGAGCCGTACTTTGAGGACGAGATCTTTGAGGCCGAGAAGGAGCAGGAGCGGGTACGGCGGAACGGCGCCAAAGTCGTCCGTCCGTGCAGCAGGTTTCCATTTGCGGGCTAACCCGGTACGTGCACGACTGCGGAGCCACGGTCTGCACTCGGGCCGGTAGGAGGAGGAGGAAGCCCGGTACCTGGAATCGACGGGCTGGACCGACAGCGACCCGCCGCCGCCCGTGCCCACGCCGGGCTCGGCAGCCACAATGGCCCGGTTCGGCATCACGATGCCCACGCCGGCCCCGGCCGCCCCACAAGCTTCAGACGTGTAATGTAATGCAAACATTCCAGATTGATTGTACAGTCAGCCATCGCGGCTACGTTTTTCTTGTGTTCATTTCGCGCCGGTCGCGGGTGCTGCCGGTGCACCTGCGCTCGGCTGTGAGGGCCGCGTCGTCTCCTCCTTTTTAAGGGCGTCGAGAGCGGTGAGCCCAACCCCACGACGGCGCGCGACCCGCCCGCTAGCCACGCACCAAACGATAGAGCTTGACCGCCGGCGTTTGGAAGCGCAGCACGGCGTGGGCCGCCGCGACGCCCCACACGAACGGGCAGAAAAACTCTTCGGCGTTCGGCTCCTCCTCGTAGCGGAAGCGCAGCTCCGGCATTTCCTGGTGGGGCGACGATGCCATCCAGCGCACCAGCGCACGCTATCAGGCGAAGCAGGTCCCGAGGCACGCCGTTCTCCGCGGGGCGCATGCCCTACCTTGAGCCGTGCACGCGCCTGGCCTTCGGTGGTCCACGCACTCACGCTGCGTTCGAGCACGCGAAGGATGTCGTCCGGCGTGGGGGCCTCCATCTTTTCGTCGTTCACGCGCGCCGTGAAGAAAGCGAGGATCTGCAAGTTTCGGATCAAGGCATCGGCCCGAGCTCGCTGTCAATATCGGAGCGCCAGATGCTGGACGGGAGCCGCTACTCGCCGGCACGCACCGAGTCGATGTTGACCAGCAGCGGCGCGAAGCGGTACTTGTCGCGCAGCTGGTCCAGCGCATCGTGCTCGTACATCAAGACATACAGCAGCCGCAGGTTGGACTGGTGGGCAGAGGGGCCGGATGCAATGCGCCCCTTCCGGTCAGCTAGCACGATCGAACGGAATGCCGCAGTCGCCGGTGAACCAACGTACTGGCAAGTTCTTCACCACAATCGTGCTAATAATCTCCAGCAGCAGCTGGATCACGTCGCCCAGCACGTCCAGATCGACGCCCTGGGAAGCAGCCTCCGGAGCGCCAGCATACTCCACCTTAGCGGCGGGCTCTGGCCGCATGCCGCCCCGCCACCTCGGCAACTTACTGCGGTGCCCTTGGACGGCGGCGGCGAGACGCCGTTGCCGTTCGCCGCGGCGGCCGCGGGGGGTGGTGCTGCTGCTGCGGACCGCTGCCGCTCCAGCTTGTGCAGCTTGCGGCCCAGCAACGTGAGCAAGCTGCCGCCGCTCGCACAAGCAACAGGTCGTCGAGTCGTTAAACTCTTCGAGTCCGCTTGGCCAACCGGTTCGACGCATGCGCCAGTCTACCTGACCAGCTTGCTGGCCGGCGTGGGGTGCAGGTTGCGGATGTGTGGCGCCAGGTTGGCGAGCGTCGCGAGGCACGTCGTTTGCAGGTACACGTCCTTGTGCTCTTGCACGTTGTGCAGGAGCGCGCGCGTGAGCACGAGGTAGATCAACGACGACAGCGGCATCGGGTCGCGCGTGTTGCCCTCCTTGTACCAGTCGACGCCGCTCACAATCTGCGACTCGCCACAGGAAACTACCACCTTGCTTGTCCTGTCAGGTTCGCTCGCGGCTGAGCGATCCGTGACGCCCTGCTGCGCACCGTCGTCTGCAGCCGCTCGATGAAGCTCGGGTCCTCGGTGAGGATGAGGAACAGGATGAGCAGCAGGTACAAGTACGTGTGGTCCGACGTCTTGGTCGACATGGCCGTGTATAGCGCGCGTAGCGCCGGCACCACCTGAGCAGCGCCCAGGCGTGGGCAGACCATTACGCGTCCCCTGCGCGTCAGCGTCGTCCCGGCCCCTGCGCACGCAGTCGTTGTACCAGCGCGGCCACGCACCAGGGTCTGCGGATTCGGCAGCGCAAACACGTAGGTCCGGAACGTCGCATTCTCCGCCAGCAGCGCATAGAGCAGCAGGACATTCTGGCGCCGGGCAATGTTGCTGTGCCACGCCCGAAATGTGCAAAAAAGAGAAATAACGGCGCCCCGGCATCCCGCAGTGCTTTAGCGCTGGGCAGCCCCAGCGGTGGCTCGCGCCCCGGGCATGTAAGGCATACGGGAACAGGAAGGACGTGATGTGTGCGAACGAGGCGCGGGCGCCGTCGGGCGTGATCATGGTCGGCGGCTTCTCGTCTGCCACGAGGAACCCCCGCTGTCCCTCATGCATCCAATCGTAAGCTCGGAACCCTTCCCTCTGCTCTGGCACAGTGGCAGGGTGTGTCGCACCGGGCTGGAGCTCTTGGAGCCGTCGAAGCACGCTGCGGTACGGGTTGACGCTCGCCCGCCACTCCTGGTTGATCAGCACCAGCAGCAGCAGGCCCGCCGTCTCGGCGCAGGCTGCTCGTGCGGGCGTCGCCGACGTTCGTGCAGCCCACATTTCGCTCAGCAAGCGCGCCACCAGGCGCGGCGCCGCGTTGCTGTACTGCGTCATCAGCAGGTCCACTACGGCATTCCGCTGCTGCCGCGAGGCCGACGTCTGGTAGAGCTGCGACGACAGCAGCGCCAGCAGCGTGGCGGCGAGCTGCGTGTACGCCACCGCGCCGGCGTCGCTCCTGCTCCGGCGCATCCGCGCGTGGTAGCAGCCCGACCTTGGAGCAAGGGGGGGGGCGGGTCAGCAGCGCAGTCCACGTTCCTCAGCGCCAAGGCGGCGCGGCGAGCCTGCGTACGCCGTCGGCAGGTCCATCATCCCCTGGATGGCCTGGTCGAGGAAGAGGTCTGCGCCCGCGTCCGCCTCGGCCGCTGGCTCTGCTGCCGTGCCTGCCACAGGCCAACGACCGCGCGTGTAGCAGAACCGAGTCAGCACACGTCTTCGCCCGATGCAGGCGTGCAGGCCTGCCGCCGTGCGTACCGCGAATGAGCGCGAGCAGGGACGCCGACGGCAGCTGGACGGCCAGCGCGGCCAGCACCGACCGCAGCGCAAAGAGGCCGTTGGCGAGTCGCGCGGCGTTAACGGCAAACTGCGGCTCCGTGGCCGCTAGGCTGCGCGTCGCTTTGAGCTCGTCGGTCAGCACCGCGACCAGCGCCGCCAGGTTGTGCGTCGTCGCAGTGTTGGCCGCTGGCCCGGCCCGCCCACAGCAGGCTCACGGAGGCTGCGGAGGCAACGTGTCAACTTCACCGATGCGGCCGCCCCCGGTTCTTCCGTCGGCGGGGCCGTGCGCACCTATGCTGGCTGCGGCGGCCGCCAGCGGCTTGTTGGTCGGCGGGACCGCCGGCTTGCCCAGCGCGGCGGCGAGTGTCGGCGCCGTGAGGACGCTCGTGGTCCAGATGGTGTCGGTCGGGCCATACGCCTGCGTCGCCGACAGCGGCTGCAGGGCGGGCAGCCACGCCGGCGTCGCCTGGAGATCGGTCTCCTGCGGCAGCGCCGCGGCGCCAGCGGCCTCGTGGCTGCCGGCGCCGGCCAGCGTGGACTCGGCGTTGCCCATCGCGACGACGACGCTGGCGACCTGCCGCGTCGCAGGAGGCAGGGAATCAGCCGCCGCAGGGCAAGGCGCAGACACGTCTACAGAGGTCGCAACGACGTGGCAGCGGCGGTGCAAATGCCCGGCGTGCGTTCCGTCCCTCTCGGCGTGAGCGGTGCTCGTTCGTGGTACGCGGCCCGCTTCTACGTGGCCCGCTCGAGTCTTTGGGGCCGCCGCTTCGGGTGGGTCGACGTGACCGACCTGATCCGTCGGGACCGCACCGGCGGCCCCACGTCGTCGCTGCGCGTTCCCGCCCGTCACGATCCAGTATCCCGCGTGTCCTTCCCGGCGTGCCGCCACGACGCCGACGACGGTCCTTGTCCTCCGGCGGCGCGGCCTCCCGCCCCGCCTCCGGTCGTGAGCGGCGGCGCCGGTCGACACGTTTCGCTGCTGCTCACTCTTACTGGAGGGGCAGTACTGGAGGGGCAGTACTGGAGGGGCAGCACTAGAGGGGCAATACTGGAGGGGCATTGCTAGAGGGGCATTGGAGTCCGCGGCCGAGTAGAGGGGCACTTCCTTTTTCGCGCCTTTTTTCCCCCTTCGCTTCGCTGCCGTCTCGCTCGCCTCGCACGCGTGGCCTCGCCCGACAAAGGCGGCCCCCCGCGTTCCCAGGTCGCCGCGCGCCCTCGTTCCACCGCACGCCTCGACAGCATCACCTCGCTGTGGGCCACGGGCGGCGCACGCCCGTCCGCGTCACTCGGCTGCCGAAGATGGTACGCATCGCCGCCTCGACAGGGCCACGCGCGCCGCCCACCGCCCTGCGCTCCTCGCTGACCGCGCCGTCCCGTGCTGCGCTCCGCGTGCTGCGCTCGCCTCCCCCCGCCGCCCAGCGGCCCATCCTGCTCCAGGGCCACACCCGGTCCCTGACCATGATCCGGTACAACCGCGACGGCGACCTGCTCTTCTCGAGCAGCAAGGACCCGACCCCGACCGTCTGGTTCACCCACAACGGCGAGCGCCTCGGCACCTACGACGGCCACAGCGGCGCCGTCTGGTGCCTGGCCGTGAACTGTACGTCGCAGCACAGCGTCCGTAAGCTGGCGGAGCGGGTGCCAGGCATCGCCTGACGGTCGGTGTCGCCTTGTCTGCCCGCTCTTCGTCGGCAGCGACCACCAACCGCCTGCTGACGGGCTCGGCCGACACGATGGCCAAGCTCTGGGATGTGGAGACGGGCAAGGAGCTGTTCAACTTCCCGCACAAGGTGCGGCGGCACCCGCCCGGAGCCGAGTGGGCGACGCGGCGCGGCGCGGCGCGGCGCGGCTGACCTGGAAACGTTCTCGGAAAGCGCCTCACCGTGTTTATCGCTGCGCAGACGTCGGTCCGCACGTGCGGCTTTGCGCTCGGCGATAACCTGATCTTCACGTCGACCGACGCGCGCATGGGCAACATTGCGCAGCTCTTCGTCTACGACATCCGCACCAACGTCGCGGACCGTACGGGCGGCGGCGGCTGGACCTTGGCTTGCGAAGCATGCAATTTCGACGACAGCTCACCTATCTTTGACGCGGCCGAACGCATCCTGCCTGCGTGCGTCGCAGAGATGCGGGACGCAATCAGCGTGACGGACCTGCCCAAGTCGCGCATTTCTGCGGCGGCGTGGGGCCCGCTGAACAAGTACATCTACGCCGGCCACGAGAACGGCGACATTGTCGCGTGGGACTGGCAGGTGCGGCCCATCGCTGGGCGGCTGTTGTGCACCCCGTGAAGAGAGTGTGGGCGTCGTGGGGCTCACGCCGAACGGACGACGCTGTTTGCCGACGGCGGCCGTGGTCGCACCAGACCGGCGAGCAGGCCAACATCGTCCAGGGCCACAGCGGCCTCGTGACCGACATTGAGTTTGCGCCGGACGAGACGTACTTTATCACCTCGTCCAAGGACACCACGGCCAAGGTGCGCGCCGCCGCCGCCGCCGCCGCCGCCGCCGCCCCTCCTTTGGCGCAGGGTCCAACGGCTCACCGCCCGCCCGCGGGTCGCTGCGTGGCGCCATGGTTCTGGCCGACGCGCAGATCTTTGACACCGACTCGCTCAAGCACCTCAAGACGTACACCACCGACCGGCCGGTCAACTCGGCGTCCATCTCGTCGCTCAAGGACCACGTGATCCTGGGTGGTGGCCAGGAGGCCATGCAGGTGACAACAACGTCGACCCGCGCCGGCAAGTTCGAGGTCCGCATCTTCCACAAGATCTTTGAGGAGGAGATCGGCCGCGTCAAGGGCCACTTTGGCCCGATCAACACCGTCCGCTTCCAGCCCGACGGGAAAGGGTACGGCCGCGGGCGGGCGGTGCGCCGGTGGCCGTCCATCGCGGCACGCTAACGAACGCTTGTTCTGGCCGCCGCGCGCTGGGCCGTGCCCTGTTCTAGGTTCGCCAGCGGCGGTGAGGACGGTTATGTACGACTCCACCACTTCGACCCCGACTACTTCACGTTCGAGATCGACTACTAGATGCACTGCCTGTACTTTGCAGCAAAACAAAATAAAAAATGTGAAAATGTTTGCGTTGCAACGGTGTATTGCGTGCGGCAGAACAGTTCTTGACTTTACAACAGCACCAGGCCCATCTTGCTCGCCGGCATCGGCTTGCAGCGCCAGTTGTACAGGTAGTACTGGAGGGTGCCGTCGCCGGGGCCGAACTTGAGGTCCTGCAGGATCTCGGTATTCTCCATGAGGTCCAGGCAGTTGAACACGTCAAAGTTGTGCTGCGATGGCGAGCGCCCGCTGCCCGGTCCGCGCGCCGACGAGCTCAGCCGTCGGCTCCCATAACCGACGTGTGGGGCGAGAAGCGCGGGCGTACCTTGCCCGCCATGACGATCATGTCGTCCAGGAGCGCCTTGAGCGGCGTGGCGGTGTGCGCGTAGTAGAAGAGGTACGCCGCCTTGACGTCCTTGTGCTTGTCGTTGTTGATGACCGACGACGGCAGCGCGTAGAAGCTGACAAAGTCGGTGATCTTGCCGCCCTGGCTCGGGTTGGCGACGACGTACGTGTAGACGACGTTCTCGCGCGGCAGGAACCAGTGCTGGAACTCGGCCTCGGTGAACGTGGGCGCGAGGTCGAACCGCTCCAGGTACTTGGCCAGGAGCTTGTGGCACTGCTTCGCGTCGCTGGCCCGCATCTCGCGGAAGCCGGGCACCGACGTGGTCTGCGGCGCGGCGCCGCCGACGCAGGCGAATACGAGACGCCATGGCGCTTAGAGCTGGGTTCGCGGATAGGCAGGGCACACACGGGCGACTGGGGACGCACCTCGTGCGGCCGGTAGAGCTTGATGGTGCGCGCCATGGTCGAGTTGTGCGGGAGCTGGGAAAACCCGGTCTCAATCAGCTTCTTGGCGTTGAGCGGCCGGTGGAAGTACCTGCCGGCGGGATCGTCCACGGCGCAGGCGGTGCCCCGCATTAAGCGCGGGAGCCTGACGCGCGCGCGGCCGCACAACCCGCCGCGGCGCGCACCGGCAGGTGGTCACGGGCCGCGGCAGCCGCATGCCGGCCGTGTAGGCGGCCTGAAAGATGTTTTGCTGGTGCACGCGCCGCGTGATTTCGCGGATGAGGACGGGGGCGAGCCGCTTGGACCGCAGCTTCTTGTGCACGCACAAAAAGTTGATCTCCACGAGGTGCTGGTGCCTGCGTGACCACGCCCGCACGCTGGGGACCCTCCACCCCGCGCTGCCGTGAGCAGCCCCGTGGTGGCCGAAGGCCTTAGGCCCTGCCCGCAACGCACTGCTTGTAGATCCGCAGGTCGGCCGGGATGGCGCTGATGAAGGCCACCAGCTTGCGCGACGCCGTCACGCGCACGCCCGGGTGCCACGACTTGAGCCAGCCCGGCGGCTGAAGCGCCCTGAGCGTCGGCCACACGCAGCGTTGATCCCTGATGCCTGTGTCAGCCCAGCCGCGTTGCTCGCGGGCCAGCTGCGGACGCCCGGCAGCGCGCACGCACCATCGCAGGAACTCGGCCGAGTAGTCAAAGCGGAACATGGCATCCTCGTCCTCCACGTAGTTGTGCGACAGGAGCTCATACAGCTCCGTCAACTGGTGCGCCCCAGCAAGGAGCCGGCACCCTGTTCGGCGGCCCAGGGTCAGCCGTGGCGTGGGCAGGAGCCGGTTCACGGGGTTCGCGGAGACCGTGCCTGGGCGTCGTCGTTGACGTCGACCTCGGTCCATTCAAAGCCGGCCGGCAGCTGGTACGGCGTCTGCCGAATCTCTGCGGGCGTCTTGTCCGGCTCGATGGGCCCCTCGGTCTCGTCGGGGTCATCTGCCGCGTCGGTCGCGGGGCGCGTGCCCGGCGCCGCCGTTAGCAGCGTCGCAGCAGGAGGCGCCAGCGCCCAGCGCGGCCGCACCAAAGTCCGGCACGGGCTGGGTGCTCCAGAACTTGTGCGCGTCCTTCGTGTCCTTGGTCTGCGTGGCAGCCGCCCCGCTCGCGTTATTCATCAGCTGCTCCAGGAGCGGCACTGTGCGGGCGGCGCGAACCCGGCCATGAGAAGGCAAGCGCCTGTAAGCGCGCGAGGGGAAAAGAATGTCGCAGACGCGGACGCCCGGGTCGTACGGATCTTGGCGAGCTGCTGGTTGGACGGGGCCGCGTCCTGGCCCGCGGCCGCGGCCGCGAGCGACGTCACGTTGGAGGCGCTGCTGGCCTCGCCGCCCTGCCGCGCCGCACCCCCCGCTCGCACCGGACCCGTCGCGGCGCGTTTGCGTCAGTCCAACGGGCGCCGGCGGTCGGTGCCAGTGCACGGTGCCGTCTGCCGCACCAGCTCGTCATGGCCGGTCTCCTTGGGCTTGTCGGGCGTCGGGTCGGACATGGCTGCGGCGTCGCGGGCGCTTGCGGCGGGCCGCAGGTCGCGCGTTTCAGCGAGGCCTGATGAAGTCGGTCGGCTGGAACGTGGCCGCGGGTCGGTCGACGTCCCTGTGCCCTTCTCGTCCTCGCGGCTGACCGGTGGCTCGGCTGCGGGGGCGGCCGGGCGGCCAGGGCGTCTTGGTCGGGCTGTCGGGCGCGAAGGCCTACGGTCCTGTCCTTTGTCTTTTTGGGGGTAGCACATACCGCGGCGGCCTCCAAGATCGTCCACTGTTTCCGGGGGCGGCGCCCCCAGGATTCTATAGCGACTTCTGGGGGGAGGCTCCCCCAGGAAGCACTAGGGATTGCTGGGGGGCAAGCAGAGCGGGGGGAAGTGGATGCGCTGGTGGTTGCAAACACACACACCAGAAACACAGGAAGGCCGCGACCACGGCGCCAGCGACGCCGACGGACCGACGGAGACGCGACGCGGGGGGGTGGGGGCCGGCGAGAGCGGCCTAGCGTGGCGGCCGTGGCGGCCGTGGTCGCGTGCGTGCCCGTGCCGCTAGCTGCTGGCGTGGCGTGCGCCTGCGGCGCGGCGCCTGGCACTGTGTCCTCGCAACCGCCACACCGCGCGCGCTCCCCGGCGCACCGCGGCCAGCGCGCACGTTGTGCACCCGGCCGCCCGCCGCACGAGGCCATGCGCGGCCGCACTGTGCCACGGTCGCGGGCGTACTGAAGCACAGCAAGCGATCGGGGGCGAACCGGCCACGCCAGGCCGCTGCCACCATGCTGGACGACGCCATCCGGCGCATGCACGCTCGCATTGCCAGCGAGCTCACGCCGTACCTGCGCGACTACGAGGTCCACGACAACCCCATTGGTACGTCCCTCTCGGCACGGCGCGCTGCAGCACTCGCCGGTGGCGTTCGCCAGAGCTGACACGCCTGCGGGACGCCATCCGCGCGTCCGCTCCGACGGCGCAGGCCACGGCACCGAGTCCGTCGTGCACCTCGCCCGCCACGTGCCCACCGGGGTCGTCGCCGCGCTCAAGTGCGTCGAGCTCTCCAGCGAGAACGACCGCGAGCAGCTGGAACGCGTGAGCGTACGACGGCGCTGCCTTCAGCCGGCGTCGCTGCTTTGCGGCGAGCGGTGCTTACGATAGAGGTGCGCGCTTGGCTGAGCACGGTTGCGTCCACAGCAACAAGTGCGCGTGTGGAAGTCGCTGTCCCACCCGGCCATTACGCCGCTCTACCTGGCGTTTGTGGAGGAAGAGTACCTCTTCGAGGTCCTCCCGCTCATGTCGGCCGGTGCGTGCGCTCGTGATGACGCGCCGCATCGGGCTTGACCTGCGTGGCCAACGCCGCTCCGTGTCGCCCGACCCTGCGTGGCCCGCGCTGGCCGCAGGCTCGTTGCTGGGCCTCCTCGCCAACTTTTTCCCCAACGGGCTGGAGCAGGTGCTGGTGGCCACCATCCTGCGCGAAGTGCTGCGGGCACTCGTGTACCTGCACAGCCACGGCCTCATCCACGGGTATGCTGGCACGTGGCGCCTGCGGGTGCGTTGCCAGCCGCCGTGCTTAGCGCGCCCGCGTCGCCTACTCGCGTTCTCGCTCCTTCAGCGATGTACGAGCGGAGCACATTCTCGTCAACGGCGACGGCATGGTGACGCTGTCCGGCGTGCACAACAGCGTCTCGCTCTTCGCCGATGGCGCCAAGCGGAAAGAAGCCTTTGAGTTCCGCGGCGACTTTGAGTGGATGGCCCCCGAGATCATGTCGCAGGCACGCCCGTCGCGCTGAGGGTTTGCGCTGGCCGCGCGGCTATTGTCCAACCGCGCCGCCTCAGTCGGCGTGCGTTTGGCACCGCGCCCGCAGGACTATGGCTACACCACCAAGGCGGACATCTACTCGTTCGGCATCACCGCGCTCGAGCTCATCAACGGCGTCACGCCGTATCACGAGTGGCAGTCGCTGCAGATCCTCCTCGACAAGCTGGACCGGCCGTACCCTCCGCTCGCGGGCTGCAAGCGCGGCCTCTCGCGGTCGTTCTACCGCATGGTGGCGGCGTGCCTGCGCAAGGACCCCGCCCAGCGGTGCGTCGCGCGGCCCCGTCACGGTCGCGCACGCTTCCCGCCGCGCGCTCACGTGGCCGCGCGGGGGGGCCCCATGAAATCGTCCCCTGCCGCGGGCAGGCCGACCGCCAAGGAGCTGCTGAACCACCGCTTCATCCGGAAAGCGCGCGACCGCAACTACATTGTCGTCGGCCTGACGGACCGGACCATCGCCATGCGCGAGGCCCGCGAACAAGGTGCGCGACCTGGTCCAGCTTGCCCGCGGACCGCGGGGCGCGGCGCTCACGCTAGCCAGCGGCGCCCGCTCGGTGATGGATGCCGCGCAGCGGCCCTCGCGGCAGCCCAGCAGAGCGGCGTCCAGCTGGACGCCAACGGGATGCCCATCGGCATGAACGGCGGGGCCGCAGCGGCGGCGCCACCGCCAGAGGGCGTGTACGCCGGCCCGCCGGAGGCCGTGCACGAGGCCGCGGCGCTGGACGCCGGCGAGCTCGGGATGGTGTCCGGCGCCGACGACATGGCTGAACCAGGGGCCGGCCGGCGCGGTCCCATGTTCTTCATCGCCTCGCCTGCCGGCTCGCCCGTGGCCGACGGCCTGCAAGTCAGCGCCGACGCCGCGTACCCGCAGCCGGTGCCGGAATGGACGCTCTAGACCGGAACGCTTCGATGTGCCTTTTTTGGACCTCCTCGGCGCGGTCCCGAGCATGGCCTCCTTGTCTATGTACCATAGCTGCTGCGGACCCCCTGCGCGTCCGGTGGGCCGGCCCGCCACGCGCCGGTTGCATGTACCTGAAGTTTGCTGCACTCCTTGAAAACGAGTCTTCTGTACAGATGCAAACGAGTACAGTGTTCAGCGGGACGGCTACCGCCCGCCGGAGGAGGCGTCGGCGATGACCATATCCTTGTCCGGGCTGCGCCGCAGGTAGTACAGCTTGGCGCGGCGGACCCGCTCGCGGCGCAGGACGCGGATGTTGGTGATCATCGGCGAGAAGAGCGGCAGCGTGATCTCGACGCCCTCGTCCAGAATGCGGTTGCGGATCGTAAAGTTGGTGGCGACGCCGTGCCGGCGCACCGCAATGACCACGCCCGTCAGCGTGGTGCGCTTCTTGCTGGTCTTGGACGAGATCATCTGGACCTGCACGACGGCGCCGGCCGACAGGTAGTCCGGGTTGCGCCAGTCCAGCAGCGCCTGCCGCGACCGCAGGCCCATCTTGTTGATGATTTCCTGGCCCAGGTACTGCATGAGGGACTTGCCCTTCATGTCGTTCTGGATGCGCTCCAGCGTCGAGGTCACTGGTGGGCGGCGCGGCACGCCGCGGCCATGAGCAAGCGTGCGGCTGACAGTGAGCCAGAGGTTGCGACAGAGGGCAGTGGCACACGCGCCGCCCGCGCACCTTCGGTCGGAGCAGCCGGCGCGTCGGCGGCCGCGGCCTCGGCCGCGGGCGCAGCCTTTCTGCTCTGCCGCGTGGCCGCCGCCTTGGCTGCCGGCGCCGGGGCGGGCGCCTTCTTCGACGGCGCCGCTGCCGCGGCCAGCGCCCTTGCTGGTGCGACCGTGGGCGTGCTCCAGAGCCCCGCGGGCCGCCCCGCCAGCCGCAGCAGCGGCAGTGGCGACACCGCCGCCGTGCCCGCTCGACGCGCTAGCGCCAGCGCCATCTTCGCTGTCGGGACACGGTCGAGGATGGTTCTGACAG
>Ga0180216_1003162_pt1 | contig 13217 bp, 12 predicted proteins | sample eDN3rd37CBELigMG_FD_128879 | JGI IMG/M metagenome (GOLD analysis project Ga0180216, IMG submission 128879) | Enriched Miracle-Growth compost microbial communities from Emeryville, California, USA - eDNA 3rd pass 37_C BE-Lig MG (version 2)... ... | reverse complement strand
TCGAAGAAGGATTTCTTGTCTTCGTGCGACGCGACCAGGCGCGTGCGGATGCGTCCGTCTTCGGTGACCGGCGTGGACAGGTCCAGCGTGCCGCGGTAGTTGCCCCAGGAGCCGACGCTGATCGTGGCCTCGCCCTTGAAGGCCTTGCTGTCGGCGCGCTTGCGCACCAGATTGACCGAGGCGGAAGGCTGGCCCGCGCCCGTGAGCAGGCCGGTCGCGCCGCGCACCACCTTGATGCGGTCGTAGAGAATGGGATCCAACTCGGATTCGCCGGCCGCGTAGTTGCTCTTGTCGTAAGTGGAAATTCCGTCGTACTGCAGGTCTTCGATAGGGAAGCCGCGCGAGGAGAAAATGGTGCGCTCACTGTCGAGCTGCAGGGCGGCCACGCCCGTGGTGTTCTGCAGCACGCTGCCCAGATCCTGAAATCCCTGGTCGTCCATGCGCTGTCGCGTCACGACGCTCACCGACTGCGGCGTTTCGCGCGGTGAGAGTTTCAACCCGGTGGCCGCGGCCGTGACGGGCGTGGTGTAGGAGCCCGTGCCAGGGCTGGGTGTGCTTGATCCGGACGGGCAGCACGCTTTCGAGCATGGCCAGCGCGCGGTCGGGATCGGTGGCCGGATAGCTGCCGATGACCGGCAGGCGCGCGACTTCCGGCGCGACGCCGATGTGGCCGCCGCGGTAGCGCTGCAACTCGCGCGCCACCTCGGCCAGCGGCGTGTTCTCGGTGACCCGGACACCCCGCGTCCAAGCCTCGCCCGCCGGGTCGGCCGGCCGCGTGGCCGCGAGCGCGTCGCGCGAGAAGCGCGTCTGCCGGCGGGTCTTGGATGATGGGGGGCGCGCCGGAATCGGCCGTGCGGGCCTCCACCGCGCCCTGGTGGACCGCCTCCAGCGTTTCCGGCCCGTCCAGCCGCACCGTGAAGCGCGTGCCCAGCGCCCGCGGCCGCCCTCGCGGTGCATCGACCACGAAGGGCCGGCGGCTCGGGTCGGCGGCGGTCTGGACCAGGATTTCGCCGGCCACCAGGCTCAGGCGGCGCAGGTCGCCGCGGCCTCGGGCCGCGCGGCCAGCTCCTCCAGCCAAGCCTGCTCGATCTGCCGGCGGCGCCACAAGTCTACGCACATGCCGTTGGCGATCGTGCGCACAGCGCACGCGCCTCGGGCTCGGTGTCGAAACGGCGCGGCGCCGCATCAGGCGCAGAAAGGCATCGTGCGCCAGCATCGGCCGGCTGCTTGGCGTCAGGGACGGCTTTCGCAGGTTGACACTCCCCTGATATGGGCATATTGTTCGCTTGACGGTCTTTTATATCCGCTAAGCGGTCATTTTGAGTGAATGCTCCCTCCGGAGCGCGCAACGCACCGCGGCCCATGTGCCGGCATCGGCAGCCGTCTGCAGCCACTTCTCAATGGATCACAGCACGCCAGGGAGCCCCATGCATGGCCATCGATTACGCCACCTTGAAAAACTGGAAGTTTCCCGTCATCGAACAGATCTACACCGAAAAGGACACCATGCTCTATGCCCTGGCGCTGGGATTGGGTGTGGACCCGACAGACGAGCGGCATCTGCGCTTCGTCTATGAAAAGGACCTGCTTGCGCTGCCCACCATGGCCGTGGTGCTGGGATATCCGGGCTTCTGGATGAAGGATCCCGCGACGGGAATAGACTGGGTCCGGCTGCTGCACGGAGAGCAGCGGTTGACGCTGCATGCTCCCTTGCCGCCGCGGGGCGCCGTCACCGGCAGGTCGCGCGTGAAGAGCGTGATCGACAAGGGGGCGGACAAGGGCGCTATCGTGGTCACGGAGCGCGCGCTCTCCGATCGGGATTCGGGCCGGCCGCTGGCCACCATCGAACAGGTGTCGTTTCTGCGAGGCAATGGTGGCTACAGCGAATCGGGCCAGCCCAGCGACAGCCTGGAAGCCTATCCTTCTCTGATCGGCGACGGGCCGCCCGACTGCGTGCGCGACGTGCTCACGCGTCCGGATATGGCGTTGCTCTATCGGCTCTGCGCGGACGATAACCCTTTGCATGCCGATCCCGCCATTGCGCGCAGCGCTGGTTTTGATCGTCCTATCCTGCATGGCCTTGCGACCTACGGCGTCGCTTGTCACGCCGTGCTGGACGACTGGTGCGAGAGTGATCCAGGCAGGTTGCGCCGGTTCAACGTCCGATTCACGGCGCCTGTCTACCCCGGCGAAACCCTGCGCATCGAAAGCTGGCGCGGCAATGGGGAAGTAGGCTTTCGCGCCCGCGCAGTGGAGCGCGATGTGATGGTGCTGAACAACGGTTATGCCGAGATCGCCTGACGGCGGGCTTGGAGCAGTGGCGGCATTGCTCGCCGCGCAATCTCAACCGGGCAAGGAGACCCCGCATGAAGAAGCTGGAAGGAAAGGTAGCGCTGGTTACGGGTTCCGGACGCGGAATCGGCCGCGAGATCGCGCTGAAACTCGCGTCGGAAGGCGCGCGGCTCGTCGTCAATGATCTGGACGAAGCGCCGGCGCGGCAGGTCGTCGATGAGCTGGAGGCGGTGGGCGCCCAAGCGGTGAGCTGCATCGGGAGCGTCACCGACAAGGATTTCGGCGATCGTTTCGTCGGCACGGCGTTGCGGGAATTCGGCGGCGTCGACATCATTGTCAACAATGCCGGCTACACCTGGGACAGCACCATCCAGAAAATGACGGACGAGCAGTGGTATGCCATGCTGGATGTCCATATGACCGCGCCATTTCGCATCCTGCGTGCCGCCGCGGAACACTTCAAGAACCAGGCGCGTAAGGAAGCGGCGGAGGGAATCGAAGTGTTCCGCAAGGTGGTCAACGTGTCGTCCACGTCGGGGCTCATGGGCAACCCGGGACAGGCGAATTACTCGGCTGCCAAGGCCGGCATCACCGGGCTCACGCGGGCGCTCAGCAAGGAATGGGGGCGTTACAAGGTAAACGTCAATTCGGTGGCGTTCGGCCTTATCAAGACCCGGTTGACGGATGCCGCCGTGGGCGACGGGGCTACCATTGATGTCGCGGGCAATACTATCAAAGTGGGCATCAGTGCGCAGTTCATGCAGAACATTGAAACCATGATTCCGGTCGGCCGCGCCGGCACGCCGGAGGAGGCGGCGGGCGCGGTGTACCTTTTCTGCATTCCCGAGTCCGACTACGTGAGCGGCCAGGTGCTGATTTGTGGAGGCGGGCGGCCCTGAGTGGGCAGCCGGGCAGGTCTTATGCCTGCCTGGCGGCTCCCGAAGCCAGCGCGGCATGGATGCGCGGCTCGTCCCAGCCCAGCTCGCGCAGGATCTGCGCCGAATGCTGGCCCTGGGAGGGTGGCGGCGTCAGGTCGACGCCGTCGCCTGCAACCGGCAGGCCGCGCAGCACGCGAACCGGCCCGCCCGGCCCGGCAAAGGAGCGCCAGGCCGGTCGCTCTCCCAAGGCGTGCAGCGCTTCTTCGCTGGTCAGCGCCGGGCCCAGGCAGACGTCCCACTGTGCGCCGAACGCGACCCACTCTGCCTGGGTCCGTGTCCTGAAGATGCGCGCAAGCGCCGCACGTACCCGAGAGGCAGTCGGTGGCGCCGTCAGATCCGGGATCTCGGCCAGTTCGGGGCACGGCGCCCGTTCGCAGAAGCGGCGCCAGAATTTTTCTTCCAGCGCGGCGAAGGTGACCTGCCGGCCGTCTGCCGTTTCGTACAGGCCATAGCACGGATGGCCGCCGTTCAGTCTCCCCAGGCCGGGCGCATCGGGATGCTGTTGCTGGCCAACGAGCGCGCCCTCAATGGGAAGCAGCATGGCCGTCGCGTGCGCGATGGACAAGTCTATGTAGCATCCCTGGCCCGAGACCTGCCGGGCGAGCAGCGCCGCCATGATCGACATGGTGGCGCTATAGGCGCCGCCAACCAGATCGGAGGTCAGCGTCTGCGGCAATACGGCATGTCCGGTGGCCGCGTCGCGAGGCAGGATGCCCGCACACCCCTGGTAGTTCAGGTCGTGACCGGCCAACGGCGCGAGCGGGCCATGCTGGCCATATCCCGTAATGGAGCAATAAACCAGGCGAGGGTTCTCACAACGCAAGACCTCGTGACCCAGGCCCAGCCGCTGCATGACTCCGGGACGAAAACTCTCTACCAGCACATCGGCGCGACGCGCCAATGCAAGCGCGGCTTCGCGGCCTTGCGCCTGCTTGAGATCCAATGCAATGCTGCGCTTGCCCGCGTTGGCCGCCGTGAACGCGGCGCCTGTTTGCGAGCGCGGCAACGGGTGCAGCCCGCGCGCATAATCGCCCGCTTCGGTATCTTCGACCTTGATCACGTCAGCACCGAAGCCGCGCAGCAGATAGGCTGCATAGGGACCGGGAAGCAAGCGGGTGAAGTCCAGCACCACCAGACCAGCCATGGCGGTATCGGAAATGTGCTCCTCCAGCGGCCTGGCGGGGCTCATGGCTGTTCCTGGCGAGTTGCCGGTTCCGCTTCGAAGTGCACGAGCGTGATGTCATCCGAAACAGGTTCGAATACAGTGCGCACGCGCAAGCCGATCGTGATCTCGGAAAGCGGGGTGTTTATCAGGTTGCCCATCATGCGGGGCCCCTCGTCCAGTTGGACGACAGCAACCGCATACGGAAGCTTGTCGGCCATGTACGGATTGGCGGCCCGGTGATTGATGGTGTAGGTGTAGATACGGCCGAGTCCCGCGCTGGTGCGCCATTGCAGCGCCGTGCTGCCGCAACGCACGCAGCAGGGCCTGGGATAGAACTGGAAACCGGCGCAGTCGGTGCAGTATTGCAAGTCGAGCCGTCCGGCCTTCGCCGCTTGCCAGAAGGGCAGCGTAAGGTCGGTGGGCACGGGCAAGGGGCGCGTGGAGGCGTCCATGGCTATTGCACTCCCAGAATCATGGTTGTATTGCAGGAGAAAACGAGCCCGGGCGCGTGGCACAGGGCAAGCTCATGACGGGGCAACTGGCGGTCGCCGCATTCCCCTCGAAGTTGGCGCACCGCTTCGATAACGAGAAAGATGCCGAACATGCCGGGATGGCCGTAAGACAGGCCGCCGCCAGACGTGTTGATCGGGAAGCGTCCGCCAGGGCCGAGCGCACCGTCGGCCACGAAGGCGCCGGCCTCGCCTCGCTTGCAGAAGCCCAGCTCTTCGAGCGACTGCAGCACGCCAATGGTGAAGTGGTCATAGATCTGCACCACGTCGACATCTGCGCGAGTCACGCCTGCCATGTCCAGTGCCGCCTGCGCGGTTGCCGCGACGCCGGTTTCGAGCCAGTCGGCAGTATTGAACGGCGTGTAGTGGTGCGCGTACGTTTCGGCAATGCCTCGCACGATGACCGGACGCTTGCGCAGATCGGCGGCGCGCTCGGCCGAGACGATGACGAGCGCACCGCCGCCGTCTGTGACCAGGCAGCAGTCGCGCTGGCGCAGCGGGTCGGCCACGATGGGCGATTGCATGACCTCGTCCAGGGTAAGCGGCTCTCGCCGATAAGCCTTGGGGTTGAGGGCCGCCCAGCGCCGGGCGGCCAGCGCCACTTCAGCCAGGTCGCGCGGCGTGGTGCCGTATCGGTGCCGATGCAATTGCGCCACCATGGCGTAATAGCCGATGGGACTGAGCTGGCCATAGGGCATGACGAACTGGCCGCGCGGTGTACGCGGGTTTTCGACCACCTTCGCAAGCGCCCGCGCGCCGTCCGATGCCTGCGTGCTGCCGTACGTAATGAGCGCGACTGAGCAAAGTCCTGCCGATACGGCCGCCATTGCATGGCGGATATGGGCAATGTTCGACATTCCGCCGATATTGGTCGAGTCCACGTAGCGAGGGTGCAGCCCCAGGAATTCGGCCAGCAGGGCGCCAGAGAATCTGTCGTCGGTGTGCGCGAATATTCCATCCACGTCGCTGAGTTTCAGCCCGGCATCGGCCAATGCGCCAAGCGCGGCCTGGGCCTGGAGTTCCAGGGCCGTCTTGCCGGGGACTTTGCCCAGGTCGGATTCGGCGACGCCGGCGATGGCTACAGGGCGCAGTGCGTTCTCTTGCATGGCCTTTCTCACAGGGCGCGCGCAACGATTTCGCGCATGATTTCGGAAGAGCCGCCGTATATCCGGTTTGGACGGACATCGGTATAGGCCCGCGCAATGGCGTACTCGCGCATGTAGCCGTAGCCGCCGTAGAACTGGAGCAGGTCGTCGATGGCGCGCGTGGCTTCTCCCGCCCAGAGTTTGGCCGCGGCGGCGCCGGCGGCGTCGAGCTGGCCGTCCAGGAATTGCGACAGGCATTGGTCGACATACGCGCGCGTCGCGGCGGCCAGCGCCTTGATGTCGGCAAGTTTGAAACGGATATGCTGGTTCTCGATCAGCGCCTTGCCAAAAGCATGGCGCTCTTTCGTGTAGTCGATGGTCCATTGCAGAGCCGCTTCCAGTGCGGCTGCGCAGCGCACGGCGATCATCAGCCGTTCTCGCACAAGCTCTGCCATCAGGTAGCCGAAACCCTGGTTGGGTTCGCCGAGCAGGCATTCTTCGGGCACCCAGAGGTCGCTGAAGAAGAGCTCGGCCGTGTCTTGTGCGCGCTGACCCAGTTTGTCGAGCAGCTTGCCGCGGCTGAAACCCGGGCTGCGCGTATCGACCCAGAACAGGCTGATGCCGCGGGCGCCGGCAGACGGATCGGTCTTGGCCACCACCAGCACGCGGTCGGCATGATGGCCGTTCGTAATGAAGGTTTTCTGCCCGTTGATGACATAGCCTCCATCGCCGTGTTGCGCGGTGGTGCGGATCGCTTTGAGGTCGCTGCCTGTAGACGGCTCCGTCATGGCGATGGCGCCGACGACCGCTCCGCTGGCCATGTCGGGCAGCCATGCCCGCTTTTGCGCTTCCGAGCCCAGATGCAGCAGGTAGTTCGCCACGATGTCGGAGTGGGTCGTGAACCCGGTAATGCCCGTGGCGAGCGCATATGCAATCTCCTCGATGACGACGACGGTGTCGAGAAATCCGCCGCCGCCGCCGCCGTACTCGTCGGGAATGCTGGGCAGCAGCAGGCCAGCCGCCCCGGCATCGCGCCAGAGTTGGCGCGGCACCATTCCGTCTTCTTCCCATTGGGCGTGGCCAGGCAATACTTTCTCGGCAAGGAAGCGCTTTACCGTGTCTCGGAACAGGTCTTGCTCGGAACTGAAAATGCGGCGCTGCATGATGGGGAGGCTCTCCGTGGCGGGTCAATGGGCAATGCGACTGGCGCCAGACCAATAGCGGTCGCGCACTTCGCGTTTGAGCAATTTTCCGGTTTCGGTGCGCGGCAGGCTGGGAACGAAATCCACGCTCTTCGGGCTCTTGACGGCGGAGATTCGCGCTTTGCAATAGGCAATGAGCTCGCTTTCGAGCGCGGGGCCGGCTTGCGACGGATCGATCAGTTCCACGACCGCCTTGACCGACTCCCCATAATCGGCGTCCGGCACGCCCACGACTGCCACGTCGCGCACTGCGGGATGTCCGGAGAGAATGTTTTCTGCTTCTTGGGGATAGATGTTCACCCCGCCGGAAACGATAGTGTTGGCCAGGCGGTCGGTGAGATACAGGTAGCCGTCTTCATCGAGATAGCCGATGTCGCCGTAGGTGCCCCATCCTTTTTCGTTGTAGGCCGAGCGCGTCTTGACCGGATCGTTGTGGTACTCAAATTTGCTGCCGCCTTCGAAATAGATGACGCCCTGCTGGCGGGGAGGCAGCGGACGTCCTTCGCCGTCCACAATGTGTACGGCGCCGAATTCGGGCCGGCCCACCGAGCCCCGGTGTGCCAGCCACTCGTGGGAATCCAGCGACGTGCGGCCCACCAGTTCCGTTCCGCTGTAGTACTCATAGAGTATCGGCCCCCACCACTCGATCATGCGCTCCTTGAGTTCGATCGGGCAGGGGGCAGCTGCATGAATGGCATAGCGCATGCTGGAAAGGTCGTAGCGGTTCCGCTCGGATGGGGCCAGGCGCAGCAGACGCGAAAACATGGTCGGAACCCACTGGCCATGCGTTACGCGGTATTTCTCCACGGTTTGCAGGGCCAGCAGCGGATCGAATTTTTCCATCATGACGGATGTTCCGCCTGCACGCATGACGGCCATGTTCCATCGCACCGGAGCGGTGTGGTAGAACGGCGCGGTCGACAGGTACACGCTGCCGATATCGAATTGCTTCCAATGCGTGCGGGCGTCGCCTGGCTGCTGGAAATAGGCGTTTGCTCTCTCCAGCGGGCGCTTGATGCCTTTGGGAACGCCGGTCGTGCCCGAGGAGTAGGAGAAATCGGTGCCCTCCGGCAGCCCGGCTGGCAAAGGCGCGTCTGCAGGGGCTTCGCTCAGCCAGGCTTCGTAATCCGGTAGCCCATTCAATGGTCCGTCCAGGACCACGGGCTCGGCGCCAAGTCCGCGAAGCCAGACCGGATCCAGGTCGCGGGCGGTGTGCGCCGAGCAGAACAGCAACCGTGCGCCGCAGTCCTGCAGGATATAGGCCATTTCGGCAGGCTTCAGATGCAGGCTGATGGTGGTGTAGTAGAGGCCGATCCGATGGGCCGCCCAAAGCAACTCGAAGTACCGTGGATGGTTTTCGAGATAAACGGCGATACCGTCGCCAGTGCGCAATCCGGCCTGCAACATGCGCTGTGCGCACCGGCGCGAACGGCGCTCGAGTTCGCCCCAGGTTACGGCAAAGCCTGAAGGCACCATCCGATACGCAACGCGTTCCGGCCAGCGCGCCGCCATGGCCAGCATGTCCGACGAACGTTCTTCCATTGCTGCATCTCCCTTGCGGCGGGCGGCCGCGGTATCAGTCCACATGAATCTTTGCTTCTTTGATGACGGCGCCCCAGCGGGTGGTTTCGGCGTCCACGAAGCGCGCGAATTGCTCCGGCGTTCCGCCGATGGGCCTCCCGCCCTGCTGTGCGAACCAGTGCTTTGACGTCTCTGATCCGAGCACTTGCTGCAGCGCCTGGTTCAAGGAGGACCGCACCGGGGCAGGCGCCTTGGCGGATGTGAACAGGCCCAGCCACACGGACACCTCGAAATCCGGAAAGCCCGACTCTTTCATCGTGGGAATGTCGGGCAATTCGGGGCTGCGTTCGGCGCTGGTAACCGCCAGCGCACGCAGTTTGCCTTCGCGGATCAGGGGCAGCGCGGTGATAAGGTTGTCGACCATGGCATCCACCTGGCCGCCGACCAGGTCCATCAGGGCCGGCGCCGCGCCCCGGTACACGACATTGACGGCCGGAATGCGCGCTTGCGACTTGAACAGTTCGCCAGCGAGATGGCCGGATGAGCCGGCTGTGGACACGGCCATGGAAAGGCCGCCCGGCTTGCCGGCGGCGTACTTCCGGAGCTCGTCGATGTTGCGGGCGGGAATCTTGGCGTTGATCACGACCACGTCCGGCATGGAGAGCACGTGAATGACGGGAGCAAGATCTTCTTTCGAGTAGGGCAGAGATTTGTAGAGTGCGTAGTTGGCGGCATTCGGCCCGAGGCTGCCCATGACGAGCGTCATGCCATCGGGATCGGACCGCAGCATGCTCTGGATTCCCAGGATGCCGCCAGCGCCGCTCTTGTTTTCGACGATGACGGGACGGTCGATGATCTTGCCCAGCTGCTCGGCCACGTAGCGGCTGGTGAGATCCAGAATGCCGCCCGGCGCCGCCGGGGCAATGATGCGCACCGGCTTGTCGGGCAGGGGCGGCGAGGCGGCGTGGGCATTGGCAACCATGCAGCAGGCCGTCCCGAGCCAAGCCAGACAGCGTGCGCTTTTTTGCAGCAGATCTTTCATGTTTGTCTCCGTGAAGCGAAGCGCGGGGCTCTTCGCGTTTTGGGCAGATGCTGCTTTGCCGTGTTATTATGTCCGCTTAGCGGACTTATAAATCCGCTTAACGGACATTAAACGCCAGCATATTGCGACTGTCAATCGCTATGGGACAATCGCGTCGCTCGATACAAACGGACTCGGCAAGACATGGCTACTCCTGAAAGCGAAAGCTTCATCCGCTCTTTTGCCCGCGGTTTGGCGGTTATCGAAGCCATGGGCAAGCAGGGCGAAACCCATACCGTCAGCAGCCTGGCGGCCGCCACAGGTTTGCCGCGAACGGTCGTGCGGCGCGTGCTGCTGACCCTTTGCGACCTGGGCTATGCCGCCACCGACCAGCGCGAATTCCGGTTGACGCCCAAGGTCCTGAACCTGGGCATGACATATCTGACGTCCCTGCCGTTCTGGGGACATGCGCAGCGAGTGCTGGAAGATCTGTGCGCGCGCGTGCAGGAGTCATGCGCGATGACGGTGTTCGACGGCAAGTCCGTCACTTATGTGTTGCGCATTCCGTCGCGCAAGATCCTGTCCTTGCGGCTTGGCGTGGGGTCCCGGATATCGGCCTACGCCACGTCGCCGGGCCGCATCGCGTTGGCCTACCTGCCGCCTGCCGCCCTGGATGCCTATCTCGCCGGCAAGACCTTCAAAGCCTATACGTCGCGCACCGTGCGCGACGCGGATACGCTGCGAGAGCGGCTGGCCGAGGTGCGCCGTGACGGTTATGCATGGGTGGACGGGGAATACGACGAGGCCATATGCGGTCTGGCGGTGCCGGTATACGACACGCAGAACAACGTGGTGGCGGCGCTGAACGTGAATATGCTGTCGCGGCAGACCAGCCGCGAAAAGGCGGTCGAGCAAGTGCTGGGGCCGCTGCTGGAGGCCGCTCATGGCCTGAATGGCATTGCGCCGGCCTTTCTGGCGCCCGTTGCGCCGCCAACCTGATCTCCCGCGTGGGGCTTGCGGATCGACTTGGCGGAAGCGGTGGGATTCGAACCCACGAAGGGCGCAAACCCTTGCCGGTTTTCAAGACCGGTGCCTTCAACCGCTCGGCCACGCTTCCGGTGGGGCAAGCGGCCGCCAGGCAAACGAAAAGCCGGCGCGGGGCGCGGCTTGCCCACCAAAGGGCGCAATAATAATCCATTTACCGCACAAGGAGACATCATGAAGGCTGTTGAAATCTCGCGCCCGGGCGGGCCGGAGGTGCTGGTGGCCGTCGAGCGCCCCACGCCGGAGCCGGGCGCCGGCGAAGTCCTGATCAAGGTGAGCGCGGCGGGCATCAACCGTCCCGATGTCTTCCAGCGCAAGGGCGCTTACCCGCCGCCGCGTGGCGCGTCGGACCTGCCCGGTCTGGAAGTGGCGGGCGAAATCGTGGGCGGCGACCTGGCCGGCACCGACCTGGCGCTGGGCGATCGCGTCTGCGCGCTGGTGGCGGGAGGCGGCTACGCCGAATATTGCGTGGCGCCCGCGGCGCAGTGCCTGCCCATTCCGCAGGGGCTGTCCGACATCGAGGCGGCCGGCCTGCCGGAAACCTATTTCACCGTCTGGAGCAACGTCTTCGATCGCGGCCGGCTGGCCGAGGGCGAGACGCTGCTGGTGCATGGCGGCGCGAGCGGCATCGGCACCACGGCCATCCAGCTGGCGCGCGCCATGGGCAACCCCGTGTATGCCACGGTGGGCAGCGACGAACGCGCGCGCGCCGTGGAGTCGCTGGGCGCGGCCAAGGGCATCAACTACAAGACGCAGGACTTCGTGCAGGAAGTGAAGAACGCCACGGACGGGCGCGGCGTGGACGTCATTCTCGACATGGTGGCGGGCGATTACATCGCGCGCGACATCCAGTGCCTGGCCGACGACGGCCGCATCGTCATCATCGCGCAACTGGGCGGCTCGCAGGCGCAGGTGGATACCAACCAGGTGATGCGCCGCCGGCTCACCATTACCGGCTCCACCCTGCGCCCGCGCCCGGTGGCGTTCAAGGGCGCCATTGCCCGCGCCTTGCGCGAACGGGTGTGGCCGCTGCTGGAGCAGGGCGCCATCAGACCCATCGTGCATGCGACGTTCCCGCTTGAACAGGCCGCGCAGGCGCACGCCATGATGGAAAGCGGCGAGAACATCGGCAAGATCATCCTGACCGTCTGAAGCGTCCTCGGCGCGCCTTGCGGTTCGTTCGGCGCGCCGGCCCACAACAGGATACAATCTAAGGTTTGACCTGGAATTTTTTCCAGGTCGGCCCGTGGGCGTATGCCTGGTTCGCGGGACCGTTCACGGGGCAGCCGGCCGCGGCTTCGCGGTGGACGGCCGCAGGCCCGACGCCGTGGCGGGCCCGGACCGCGTACCGGCCGTATCCGTGCGTGCGGGCTCGCCTCCTGGACTCTATTTCTCTGATACTTGCGCCATGACTTCAGTCGAAAACCGCGCCCGCCTCGTGCTGGGCAACTGGAAGATGCACGGCAACCTGGCCGAGAATGCCGGGTTGCTGACCGAGCTGCGCGCCGCGGATGCTGCGAGCCATTGCGAAATCGGCGTCTGCGTGCCGTTTCCCTATCTGGCCCAGGCCGCTTCGGCCCTGACGGGCAGCGCCGTCTCCTGGGGGGCGCAAGACGTCAGCGCTCACGAGAAGGGCGCCTACACCGGCGAAGTCTCCGGCCCCATGCTGAAGGAATTCGGCTGCCGCTGGGCGCTGGCCGGCCATTCCGAGCGCCGCACCCTGCACGGCGAAACCGACCAGATCGTGGCCGACAAGGCCCGCGCCGCCCTGGCCGCGGGGCTGACGCCCGTAGTCTGCGTGGGCGAATCCCTGGCCGACCGCGACGCCGGCAGCACGCTGGCCGTCATCCAGCGCCAGCTGGAGCCCGTTCTGGCGCTGGGCGCCGGGGCCGTGTCGCGCATGGTGCTGGCCTATGAGCCCGTGTGGGCGATCGGCACCGGCCGCAGCGCCACGCCCGAGCAGGCCCAGGAAGTGCACGGCGCCATCCGCGCCGCCCTGGCCGCGCTGGGCGCGGCCAGGGTGCAGGTGCTTTACGGCGGCAGCGTCAAGGCCGCCAACGCCGCCAGCTTGTTCGCCATGCCCGATATCGATGGAGCCCTGGTTGGCGGCGCGTCGCTCGTGGCCGAAGAATTCCTGCGTATCGCCGCTATCTAAGTTTCCGTTCCGGAGTTCGTAATGCCCTTGATTCTCAAACTTCTGCTGGTCGTCCAAGTGATATCGGCGCTGGCTATCATCGTGCTGGTCCTGCTGCAGCAGGGCAAAGGCGCCGACATGGGGTCCGCCTTCGGCAGCGGGTCCGCCGGCAGCCTGTTCGGCGCCACCGGCGCCGCCAACTTCCTGTCGCGCATGACCAAATGGTGCGCGGTCGTTTTCTTCGCCTCCACCGCCGGCCTGGCCTACATGAGCCACAAGGGCTCCAGCCCCGCGGCCGTCGATTCC
>Ga0180216_1003160_pt1 | contig 13221 bp, 15 predicted proteins | sample eDN3rd37CBELigMG_FD_128879 | JGI IMG/M metagenome (GOLD analysis project Ga0180216, IMG submission 128879) | Enriched Miracle-Growth compost microbial communities from Emeryville, California, USA - eDNA 3rd pass 37_C BE-Lig MG (version 2)... ... | reverse complement strand
GATGTCCGGCAAGCGGCAGATGCGCGGTGGATGCAGCAAGGCCGAACGGTGGATGTGTGACGGCACCGCGCCGAGGGCCGCCTAGACGGACGGCATTCCACGGGCGGCGCTGGTGGCGGGCGCCAGCGAGCCAAGGGAACGGCCCGCGAGGGCATACCCACTGGCGCGGGCCTGTGACCGGACGGGCGGCGCCGGTGCGACACCCGGTGGGGGATCACTTTGGCGGCGCCGCCTCCTGCGCGAGCCTCGCTCGCCTCCTTTTTTCTGGCGCTGACAACGTCATGCCCGCCGCCGTTCATCCGCGCCGGAAGCCGCCCGCCATGGCCGGCGTTAGCACGGATGCGGGCCCACGCTGGCTGCCGCGCAGACGGTACCGGCGGTGGACCTACCGCCTGGCGTACCTGCTGGTGTGGGTCCTGTGCGGCGCGGCGGCGGCCGTCGTGTGGCTGGAGCCGCGCTCGCTGCTGGCCACGGCGCTGGCCGCGGTGGCCGGCGCGCTGGCGCTGCGGTGGCGCGCGGCCGCCAATGCTGCAGCGGCGGCGGCGGCGGCGGCGGCCAAGGACGCGCCGGCCAAGCCCAAGTGGACGATGCCCGTGCCGCAGGCGCGGCACCTCGTGTCCCGCGACGGCGTGCGGCTCAAGTACTACGTCATCCCGGGCCGCACCAAGGAGGTCATGGTCTTTGCGGCGGGCCTCAGCTGCGCGTCGACCTTCCACCTGTGGGCCGCGCCGCTGGTGTACGCCTTTGGCGACCGCTACACGTACCTGTACTGGGAGTACCGCGGCCTCTTTGAGAGCGACCGGCCGCACCGCAGCCGGCGGCTCGCCATCCCCGAGCACGCCGAGGACCTGCGCGAGATCCTGCGGGCCGAGCAGCTCGGCCGGATCGACGTGCTCGTCGGCCACTCCATGGGCTGCCAGGTGCCGTGCCCACCGGACGAGGGCGGGCGCGGGCCAGCGCGCGCGGCGCTAACAGTTGGGCGGCGCAATGCCGCCATAGGGCTGCTTCTGCTTCTGCTTCTGCTTCTGCTTCTGCTGCTGCTTCTGCTGCTGCTGCTGCTGCTGCTGCTGCTGCTGCAGGTGGCGCTCGAGTACACCGCGCTGTACCCGGAGATGGTGGAGAAGCTCGTCCTCTCCAACGGCGGCCACGGCCGCATCTGCTCGAGCTTCCTGCAGCCGTTCATCCGCGTGCCGGGCATGCGGCAGGTGTACTTTGCGCTGACGCGCCTCGCCCTGGCCCTCGTGTACGCTCGCCGGCCGCAGTGGGCGGGGGCCGGCGGCGGCCGCTGACCAGAAGCGCCGCGTGGGTGCTGCCTAAGGGGTGGGCGGGGCGGTGGGCGCACAGCGGCCCCATCGACGACCAAAAGGTGAACCGGATCGCCGACTCGTGGCCGTTCTGGCTGCTGCGGCGCACGGTGCGCGCCGTCTTCCAGGGCTACGCGTCTGTGTTTGGGTCGCCGCTGCTGCGCGAGGTCATCGGGCCGACATACCTGGAGGACTTTTTCGAGAGCTACGTGGTCGAGGCCCTGCGCTCCGGTGCGCACGTCGACACGCTCTCGCGGCTCATCTGGGGTAGGCCGTGCCCGCTCGCCGCCCTCGTTCGTTCTGCGGGCGCGGAGGGATGTGCTCACCGGATTGGCGGGACCCGCCTACCGTGCATGCATCGGCGTGCCTGTAGAGCTGGAGGCGCACTCGGTGTACCACATCCTGCCCGACATCCGGCAGCCGGTGCTCATCCTGACCGGCGTATTCGACCCCGTCATTCCGGCCTACCAAGGTGCGTGCCGCGTGCTATGTTCCCTCGCGGGCGACGCAGCGCGCGTGACATTGATCGCACGAGGGGCCTCCCACCTAATTTGCGCGGTCGGCCAGGATTTGAAATGGCCGAGCTGCTTCCGAACGCGCACCACTGCTGGATTCCGACGTCGGCGCACGTGGCGTTTCTCGATGCGCCCGAGGTCGCCCTGCGCGAGGTGGAGCGCTTTGTCAGCCAGCAGACGCCCGGGCTGCGCTACGAGCGCCGCCAGAGCACGTTCCTGTGACGCGACCACGCACGCGCCCGGACCCGAAACGTTCGTTGCACCTGTAACAACTGTACATGGCCTTGTAAAGAGTACACGCACCATTGTGTTCAGCAAGCGAGTTAACGCACCGGTGTGCTCAGCAACCGAGTTACCGGCCTGTGGGGTCGCCGTTGACGGGCCGGGTGGCGTTCCCGGCCTCGTCCGCGTCCTCGTCCTCCTCCTCGTCGTCGTCCAGGCCAAACTGCTGGAAGAGCGTCATCGCGACTTGCGCCGCCACGGCGCGGCGCTCGTCGTCGCCGAGGTTCCGTGCGCGCGCTGTGCCTCCAGCTCGAGCCCAGTACGCCGCGCGGAACCGTCAGCGTCACGCTGAGCCTCGGTCTAGACGCCGGAGTGTCCGCCTACCTCGGAAGCCTTGGACGAGCTCGAGCATGCGCTCAAAGCCCTCGATCGCCTCGTCCTCGTCGTCGTCGCCGCCGCCGCCCATCCGCGTGTAGGCGCTTTCAAAGGCTGGGCACACGGTCGACGTGCACGGGTGGCTCCGGGGGGCCATCAACGATCCAAAGTGCCCGCGCGCACCATCAGCGTGCACGGTAGGCGTACCGCCAAACTCGGTCTGTGTAGCGACCGGGTGCGACGCCGCCGCCTCTGGGACCGCCGGCGGCCGCTCAGCGTCGTCCTCGACGTCGCCGTCGGCGTCCACGCCGCCGCCGTGCGGCCGCGGCTTCATCACCATGTGCGGCCATCGGTGGCTCGCCAGCGCCTCCGCCATCCGCGCAGCGCCATACAGCTCCACGCCGAGCCCGCCTACTGGATGGCCCTCCATGACATGGCGGCATTGCGTCAATGTGCCGTGACTTGCAGTGCCTCGCTCTGCCCCCACCCACGCTGCTTACCGTCATCCTCATCGTCGTCGTCGGCGGCCGTCTCGTCCAGGTCGATTAGCTCCAGGCCGTGCTCGATGCAAAACTCGACGAGCGACGTGCGGGTCGCCTCGTCCAGCACGGCCGCGGGGCCCACCGACGTGGCCACCACCAGCCCGACCGCCGGCTCGCCAAAGGGCGCCAGCGACCGCAGCGTGGCCACGCTCTCCGGCTGTAGGTGGAACCCAGGTGCGCAAGCACAGCCACGCGGGATGAGCGGCGGCACCGCCGCGGGGGTTGATGCCCTAGGGGGGCGCACCTCGCCCTTGTGGATCAGAAAGACGACGGCGTCGGCGCTGCTGGCGGCCTCGGCGGACCACGCGTCGTGGCGGGCCAGCGCCAAGTGGAGCGTCGCCGTGTAGTAGCGGTTGTCGATCGTCCACGGAATGGTCCGGGCGGCCGCGGCGGCTGCAACGGCGTCGGCGGCGGCCGGCGGCGTATACGCCTGACCGGTCACGCGCAGCAGCTCTGTGCAACCGAGGATGCCGCAACCATGCGCGGACCAGGGTCGGTAGCGAGATACCGGCACCGCGGGCGCACCGCGGCCGCGCGCGTACCGGCGATGGCGTACGGCGGCTGCGCGCCAGTTGCGGGCCACAGCGCGTCATGGCAGACCACCACCGGCACAGACACGGGCACGGGGGGCGCCATGGCTTTGGGTGCGTGTGTTCGTCCGGTCGGCGTCGGTTTGAAGGCCTGCGCTCCAGCTATTATCAACCTGTCCTTGTCCTCCGCCTCCGCCGCCGACCCTCGTCGATTCTTGGTCTCGCTCTTGTCTGCCTGCACCGGTACCTCTAGTTACCCTGCTCGTCTTCTGGTCCTCCTCTTCGCAGCCTGCTCCTCCTCGTCCTGCTCGTCCTGCTCATCCTCTTCGTCCTCTTCTTGCTCGTCCTCGTCCTGCTCGTCCTCGTCCTGCTCGTCCTCGTCCTGCTCCTCCTCTTGGTCCTCTTCTTGCTCGTCCTCGTCCTCTTCGTCCCCTCCCTCCTCCTCTACGTCCTCGCTCTTCTTCGTCGTCGTCCTCGCCTCGTCCTCGTCCTCTTCGTCCTCGTCCTCGTCCTCGTCCTCGCCCTCTTCGTCCTCGTCCTCTTCGCCGCCCTGCGCCCTCACCACGTGGCCAACTATGACGTCATCGACAGGTTTGGCGCGAAGTTTTTTGGCGCGAAAACAAGAAAAATTTCTCGCGGCGACTGCGACGGCGACGGCGGCCGCGGTGCCCGTGCACGGGCCTACACGCGCTGCCGCCACCATGAAGCCGGCTACGGCAGCCCGGCAGACCACGCTGTCGGCGTTTTTCAAGCCGCTTGCGCAGCCGGCGGCGGCGGCGGCGCCGACGGAAGCGGCCAGCGCGACGCCCAAGGCGGCGGCGCTGGCGGCACAGCTGTCGCCGCCGCCCAGCACCGACGACCGGCGGGCGCGGCGGCGCCCTGAGCCGCAGGCAATGGCAGCACGGCCGTCCTGCAGTGACGACGCGGCCAGTGACGACGCGACGCCGCGGGGCCGGTTGGTCAAGCGGGCCAAGGTGGAGGCCGCGTCCCCGGCCTCGCCAACGGGCGGCGGCGGTGGCGGTGGCGGCGGCGGCGACGACGAGGAGGACGCGGTGCGGCCGCGGCGCACCAGCAGCCGGTCGCGCAAGGCACGCGCAGTGCAGCTCGCGTCGGACAGCAGCGAGGACGACGAGTACGCCGGCAGCGACAACGAAGCGGAGACCAAGCGCGCCAGGCGGTCGCGGACGGAGGCGTCGCCCCCGCCGGCGCTGCCGTCCCCGCCCGGCTCATCCACCCAGTCGCCCGCCTCGCCCGTCCGCGGCAAGGGCAAGGGTGAAGCGGCGGCCGCGGCGCTTGCGCAGTTTCGCCGCGGGGTTGCACCGGCCGCGAACGCGGCCGCCACGTCGGTGGACCCAGCCGCGGCGGCGCGGCACGCGGCGTACGCGGCGCGCCTCGGCGGTGCAGGCACCGGAAGCGGTGCCAGCGGGGACGGCGACGCGGACGGCGACGGCGAGGGCGACAGCCGCGCCGACGCGCCGCCGTCGGACCTGCTCAAGCTGGCGGTGCTGGAAGTGGCGAAGCGGCTCGGCGCGTCGGCCAAGTTCACGCCGCTGGAGAAGCAGGTCGTCGAGTTCAAGCAGCAGCAGCCGGACGCCGTGCTGCTGATCGAGTGCGGCTACCGCTACCGCTTCTTTGGCGAGGACGCCGAGGTGCGCGCCGCGCGACCGAGCCAAGGGCATGGCCGGGGGGCGGGCGGCGCTCAACCACGCCGTGGCCGCGAGAGAGGGTGGAGGGATGTGCCCGCTGCCCGCAGATCGCGGCAAAGGTGCTCAACGTGTGCGCGTTCCCGGACCGCCACTTCATGACGGCGTCCATCCCCACGCACCGCCTGCGCGTCCACGTCGGCCGGTAAGCTGGCGGCGGGGCGGCCCTTGTGGGGGTTCCGGAGCACCAAGCGGCGGACTGATCGAGCGCCCCTTGTCCGTGTCGGCGGCGTGCGCCGCGCCACAGGCTGGTGGCCGCTGGGTACAAGGTCGGTGTGGTGCAGCAGACCGAGACGGCCGCGCTGAAGGCGGTGAGCGCGACCAAGAGCGGGCCGTTCGCCCGAAAGCTCACCGCCCTGTACACGCGCTCCACCTTTGTCGAAGGTGCCGCTCCACGTAGCCCTCGGCAGCGCGTTTGCGTGCGGCCCGCGCGCTGACCGCGCCTCCGTGCCTCTGGGCGACGGTTGCGCCAACAGAGGTGCCGGACGACGAGGACGGACCGAGCGTCACCGCCCGCGCGGGCTACTTGCTGGCCATCGGCGAGACGCCGCTCGGGGCCGACAGCGACCGCGTGCAGCTCGCCATCGTGGTGCGTGGGCCCCGCCACCACCGCGTGCGGCGCCGCGCGGGGGATCGGGACCCTCCCGGGCTGACCGGCCGTGCCGTCCTGCGCCCGTCGCGGAACCCGTGCGGCGCAGGGCATCCAACCGGCCACGGGCGACGTGGTGTACGACCAGTTTGAGGACGGCGTGTTTCGGACCGAGCTGGAGACGCGCGTCGCGCACCTGCGCCCCACGGAGCTGCTGCGTCCGCCCGTGCTCTCGCGGCCGACGGAGCGCTTCCTCGCGCACTGGATCGCACAGGGCGGCGACGCGGGTAGCGGCGGCGGCGGCGGCGGCGACGGCGTTCGCGTGGAGCGGCTCAAGCGCGACCACCCCGAGTACGCCAAGGCGCTCGTGGCCGTGACCGAGTTTCTGCGCCAGGCCGACACGGACGCGTCGCGCCTCGTTGCGGACGTGTCGACGCTGCCGCGCGGCGTGCTGGCGGCGCTCGCGTCGCTGCTGGCGTACCTGCGCGAGTTTGGCCTGGAGCGGTCGCTGCGCCTTACCTCCAACTTTGCGCCGTTCGCGTCGCGGCGCACCATTGTGCTCAGCGCCAACACGCTGCGCAACCTGGAGCTGCTCCAGAACGACACCGACGGCCAGGTGTACGGCTCGCTCCTGTGGGTGCTGGACCACACGCGCACGCCGATGGGCAAGCGCCTGCTGCGCAAGTGGGTCGCACAACCGCTGCGCAACCGCGAGGACGTCGAGGCGCGCCTCGACGCCGTCGCCGAGCTGGCCCAGGTGCATGCGCGGCGCCGCGCGTCCGGTGGCCGGGCGCCACGGCCAGCAGCCCGTCTGACGTGCTTTCGCGCCGGGCTGTCTGCCTGGGACGGGCCCGCTGCAGGCGGCGCGGTCGGGCGAGCGGAACGCCACGACGCTGGTCGCGCGCCTGCAGGCCTTGCTGCCCGGCCTTCCCGACCTCGAGCGCCTGCTCATCCGCGTCCACTACAGCAAGGTCGGGCCTGCGCACGTTCACCTATTTTTTTCAGGGTCGAGGGAGGTTCCTCTCCGCTGACCTCAGCGTAGGGCGTGCTCGCTGTCATCCGCGCGCCTAGACGACGCCCAAGGAGGCGCTCGCGCTGCTGCGGGCGCTCGAGGCGGTGGACCACGCGGCGGCGGCCGCTGCCGCGGTGCCGGGCGCGCAGCCGACCGCGGCGCTGCTGCAGCGTCTCGCGGCGGCGTTGCCGGCGGCGCGCGGGCAGGCCGCCGCGCTCCTGCGCGCGCTGGACGCCCAGGCGTGCGAGCGCAACACCATGGCCGACGTCTTTGCCGACCCCGAGGCGCGCGCGCCCGCGGTCGCGAAGCGCAAGCTGGACATTGCGCGGTGCCACGACGAGCTGGCGGCGCACCTCCGGGACGTGCGGGCCATCCTCGGCCGGCCCGATCTGCACTATCGCAGCGTGTCCGGCACCGACGTAATACCGCGCTGGGTTGACGCAGTGCAACGGTGCGCGCAAGGTGGTCTCTGACACGGTTACGGGGGCTGGCCCGGTCGCCCGGCGTGCGGCAGTACCTGGTGGAGGTGGACGTGCGGGACGTGAAAAAGGTGCCCGCCAGCTGGATCAAGATCCAGGGGTGCGCAGACGCGGCCGCACGCTGCGCACACTGGCCCGGTCCGTGCGCCTCACGCGGCACGCCGCCGTTTGGTCTGGCGGAGGGCGTTCACTGCCTGCAGCACCAAGTCGGTGGCCCGGTACCATTCGCCGTTCATCGTGGACAAGCTCAAGGAGCTCGCGCGGCACACCGAGAGCCTCGCCGCCGAGGCCGCCGAGGCATGGGCGGCCTACCTGCGGGACCTGGCGGCCCACTACGACGCGTTCCGCGACGTCGCGCTGGCGCTCGCCGCCTTCGACTGCCTCTCGTCGCTGGCTGTTGTGGCGGCGCAGCCCACGTACTGCCGGCCCGAGCTGCTGGAGGGCGACGCCGCCGGCGTGCACGTCGTCGACGGCCGGCACCCGATGGTCGAGGCAGTGTCCCGCGAGGCGTTCGTGCCCAACGACACGCACCTGGGCGGCGACGGCTGCCGCGTGCACATCATCACTGGGCCCAACATGGGCGGCAAGTCGTCGTACGTCCGGCAGGTGAGGGTGCTCGCGCGCAGCGGCGGCTTTTCGGTCGCGGGGTCGATAGCGCCGGCGCTGAGGGCGGCACCGCCGCGTTTGTGGGCACGCCGCGCAGGTCGCCCTGATGGCGGTGATGGCGCAGATCGGGTCGTTTGTGCCGGCCGCCGAGGCGCGCATCGGCCTCGTGGATGGCATCTACACCCGGTACGCCCGGACTGCTGCAAGGGGGGGGACGCAGCGCTGTGTACGCGCGCCGTGCTGATGGCTGCCACACGCGCGCGTCCGTTCGGGCGGGCCGCCCACAGCATGGGCGCGTCGGACGACCTGGCCAAGGGCCACAGCACGTTCATGATGGAGATGCAGGAGGCCGCCGACATCATTCGGCTGGCGACGCCCCGGTCGCTGGTGATCCTGGACGAGCTGGGCCGCGGCACGTCGACGCACGACGGCGTGGCGATCGCCTACGCGACGCTGCACCACTTTGTCACCGTCGTCCGGAGCCTCACGCTCTTCGTGACGCACTACCCGTCTCTCGCCGAGCTGCAGGACAAGTTCCCCCAGCACGTCCGCAACTACCACATGTCCTTCATCACGCACGGCGAAGGTGCGCCGCCGGGCCAGGATGGCGGGGGAGACCGCCGCGGGGGCGCCGCTGACACCACGGTGCGCCCGGGCCGGGTGGGATCTCTGTCGCCAAGGTGAGGACGAGCATGTGACGTTCCTGTACAAGCTGGTGGAGAAGGCGGCGCAGCGCAGCTACGGTCTCAACGTGGCGCGGCTGGCCGAGCTGCCGCCGGAGCTGCTGGCGGTCGCGCGCGCCAAGTCGCACGAGCTCGAGGAGGCCATCCAGGCGCGCCAGCAAGCGGCGGGCCGCCCGCGCGTCCGGTACGCCGCCCTCGCCCAGAAGGCGCGGCGACGGTGCGGATGGACGGTCGTGGCTAATGTGGTGATGACACTGGTGCGCCGCGATGCCGACGCAGGGTGGACCTGCTCACGCGGGACGTGCTCGAGCTGTTCCAGGCGGCACCGCCGCTCGACCGCGCTTCTCTACGCGCCATCTTGGACGATCTGCCCGCATAGAAGCCTCGCTGTACAGACGCGATCACCCTTGCATGCGTGTACTTCTATGTCTGTGTAATTGAAGACAGGAAAGAGCTCGATCGATCGATGCGCCAGCTAGCACAAACGCTATGCATTCATTCTCGCGAGCCGGCCGACGGTGCAAACACCGGTTAGCAAGGATCGACGCATCAACGAGCGCCACGCATGCAGCATGCACCTGCCTGGAGACGCCACGCACTTCATACTGCCGCGCTTCGTAGACGGCTTTTTGGCGCAGCGAACCTCGTATAGCGTGAAGGCCCTGCGTATTTAGCGCGTGCAGAGCCACGTACGGCAGAACCACGTTGGCTTCATCGGGCGCTCCGGCCCTGCAACCTCGAAATTTCTGTCCAGCGGGGGTATTGGCATTGGCACATGGACGCTAGATGAAATTCGAGCGCCATGCGCCACAGAATACAGGGTATTCCATCGACCAGCTGACATACAATCCCTTACGGGGCTGCAGAGGCCAGCGCGCCGCTGGATTCGGCGCCTCGGGGTGCGGGGTTCACCCACGTCCGGTTCGCGGAGGGGTGGCTGGCGGGTCGGATTGTGCTTTTTGGGGGGTACGAAATGGCGCGCGAATTCAAATTTGACCGTTACAAGGGAGTATTCTGCCGCGGTTCTGCCGTTTTTCCTCGCGATTCTGCCGCGGTTCTCCCGCCCGTCTGCCGCCCTTCCACCCGATTCTGCCGTAACGGTCAGCCACGATTCTGCCGCCATTCTGCCGCGCTTCTGCCGCATGTCCGCCATTCTGCCGATGATCCGCCACGTTTCTGCCACTGTTCTGCCTGTGTTCTGCCCGTTGTCACCCGATTCTGCCGCTGGTCTGCCGTTTTCAGTGTCTTTTTTTCCTCTCGTCGCCCGTTTTGAACGGTACGGCGCAGCGGCGGCGGCGGCGGCGGCGGCGGCGGGCGCCGAGCTGTAGGCAAAGGGCGGCGAAGGGACGGCGGTGGACGCGGCAGGGGCGTCGGTGGACGCCGGAGGGCGGGAAAAGGTCATGTGGGGTACGCTGGGGCGGGACCGGCGACGGGAGCTGCGACGGCGAGCGGCGCACAGCCGGCGGCAAGGGACCGCGAGCGGGAGGGCGAACGCCGGCCAACGGGCAGCGGACGGACGACGAAGGGCGCGGCGGGAGGTAGGTGTGATCAGGGGAGAGGCTACAAGTACACATCGGGGGCCCCGGGGATGTGTGGCCGTTGGTACGTGTGCGAGCGGCCAGGTGCCTGCTGCGGGGTGTGGTTGTGGCGCGAGCGAGCAGAGCGCGCTGAAAGCCCGACGGTGCAGGCAGGCGGCGGCGGGTTGCCACGTGCAGTACCGCGCAGTGGAGGCTCTGAACGACGACCGCGCCCACGCTGAACGGCGGTTGGGCAGTGCGGGTCGGTGGTGGCGCACTTGAGCGCTGCCCCCGGGCCCCGACAGTCGGCGCCAGTTAGCGCCGCTATCCTCAGCGCCCTACTGACATGTCTAGTTTTGTACGACCGTTGCGACGCTGCCCGCGGCAGCCGCAGCGCGCTCGCGCGCCCAGCATCCCCGACCGAAAATGAGCCGCCGGAAGGAGGACGAGGAGCCCACCTACACCGAGAAGTACTTCGACGACGAGTACGAGTACCGGTACGGCGGCCGCCCATTTCGCCCCCACTCTCCCGGCGCAGCCCGCTTGCGTGCGGCCTTAACGCCCACCCCCCCCTGCTGCTGCGACCTGTCATCTGCCTCACAGCCATGTCTTCATCCCCAAGAAGTGGGTTGAGCGCCTCCCGCGCAACGAGAAGGGCGAGCTCCGCCTCATGGGCGAGGACGAGTGGCGCGAACTCGGCGTGACCCAGTCGCACGGCTGGGAGCACTACCTCATCCACGCGCCCGAGCCGCACATCCTGCTCTTCCGCCGCGAGCGCAACTACACCGCCCTCTACGGCAACGTCCCGCGCAAGCTGGCGCTCAAGAACGTCGCCGTGGACGCCGCGGCACAGCCTAAGAAGCCGCTGCAGGAGAACAACGCCATGGTGTACTGATAGCGGTGCGCGCGCAATGCCCTCCCCGCCGTCCTTCTCTCTGTAAACAGCAGGGCCGGCCACGCCCTGTTTCCCCTTGACCGAGCGACGCCACGAATGGATGTAATTTTTGCCCTCAGCGCATGAGTGATGTGCGGCATCGGCCGCCTTTGTAGAGAAAACCAGTGGCGCAACCAAAAATACAACGGTGAAGCTGAAACCATGTAGGAGAAAACCATCGGCATCGCGTACTGTACAACCGTAGCATGTGTTACATTGCGGGCGCTGGGCCGCTATTCGGGGTCTTGCGTGAGCGCGCGCACGATTTGGTCGTAGAACAGCGTCAGCTGCGCCTTGGGGAACTCGATCTCGGCGCCGAGGTACTCGGGCGCCACGACGTGCTTCTTGTACCGCTGCTGGATCGGCACATAGTCCATCAGGTCGCCCTCGCGGTCCACCAGCTTGAACTTGATCTCTGTGCGGGCGGGCGCGAAGGGCACTGCAAGCGTCGCGTGAGGTCTGCGCTCCCCTAACGGCGCGGCGGCGTGCCAGGTCGCAGCCGTACCGCCGCCCGAGGTTTTGAGCTGCGCGGTGACCTCGGTCGTATCGGCGCCCTTCTTCTTCTCGCCCGCAGACTGGTACGGCAAGCGGTCCGGCAGCCCGCGGACGTTAGCGGCGCCGGCAGGGCATCGCCCAGCACCAGGGGCGCGCGGGGCGCGCGCGTACGGCGACGGCGATGCTCAGGCCGGTGATCCTTTGGTACCAATCGAGCAGCGCGGCCGACTTGTGCTCCACCTCGCGCAGCTTGGCCGCCGCGGATTGCGCTGCGCAGGTAGGTCGGAGCAACGCAAGCGAAGCAAACTTTAGCCATCACCCGGCACCAGCTCCTCCACGTTGCGGCGACCGGCACGTGCCCTCCCGCTTGGCCTGCACGACCTCCTGCTGCGCGCGGGCTAGCGCGGCCGACGACGCCGATGTCCCCGACGACGCCGACTTGAGCTTGTCTTCCAGCGACGCCACAAGCGCCTCGGTGGCTGTGCACGCGTGCGCACGGCAGCGAAGAGCGGCACGGGTGAGGACGTTGGAGAGGGTGTGCAGGGCGGTGACGGCGTCGCACCCTTCTTTTGTGCGGCGGCGTTTTCGCGGAACTGCCGGAGCAGCTTCTCCGGCTCCGTCTCGCGGGCGTCGCGCAGGGCCTCAAACTGCCGGCTCAGCCGCTCCCAGGCCTGCTGCGCCTGCCAGATTTGCCGCAATCGCGAGTAGCCCCCGTGGCTGAGCCCAACCGCCGGCTGGCACAGCTGGCGCATCCTTGTTGACATGGTGCCCTACCTCATCGACGGTCGCAAAGGGGCCGCTGGGCGCCGCGGCCGTGGCGGGCGCCTCTTCGGCCTTGGCTTTGTCGCGCGCCGCCTTGCCGCTCTTGCCGGCGGACTTGGCGGGGCTCGCGGCAGCGGCTGCCGCTGGTGCCACCGGCGTAGGCGCCTTCTCCTCCGCCGGCGCCGCGGCGGCCGTGGCTCGCCCGGCGCGGCCGGCACGCTTCACGGGCGGCGTGGCCGAGGCGGCATCCTCGGCGGCCGCGCCTTCGGCCTTGTCGGCCGCGGGGGCCTTGCGCTTTTGCGCAGCCGTCTCGCGGAGCGGTGACTCGGCGTAGGACGTCGCCGCCGCCGCGGCCGCGGCCGCCCGGGCCGGCCGACCGAGCGCGCGGCGTCCGCTGCCGGCGCTCGATGGGCTGCTGCCGCCAGCCATGGTCGTCTTGGTCCGGCTGACGTCTCGCTGTCACAATGTTAGGCAGGCGATGCTGTGCACCTTGTCCTCGTCCGCGTTTGTCCTGGTCTAGAGCCTCGTCGGCTTTGTGTCCTCGTCGTCGTCCTGTTGTCCGCTCCTGCTCGTCGGCGGTTTGTGCGCGCCTGCTTCGGATTCTCGTCGCCTCTCCTCCGCTCGTCTTTGTCGTCGTCGTCGTCTTCGTCCTCACCGCCGCCGCCGCCGCCGCCGCCGCCTTCCTCCTCCTCCCCGTTCTTCTTCTCCGTCGTCGTCGCCGTCCGCGTCGTCGCCGTCCGCGTCCGCCGTTACAAAACTTTCGCGCCAAAAATCCGATGACGTCATCATACCGTACTGAATGACATCACAATGAGGGGCTGTTTGTGAGGCTTCGCTTGGGGTCAAGGCTGTACACCGATAGCCATCGCTAGCCACCAATACACAACCTCTGCAAGTCCGAAGACCAGGTGCCAAGCCACAACGCCAAGCAAGCCCGAAGGCCCGCCCGGCTC